>Ga0209573_1003087_pt1 | contig 19358 bp, 17 predicted proteins | sample TNRBio252014_DNA_FD_185870 | JGI IMG/M metagenome (GOLD analysis project Ga0209573, IMG submission 185870) | Wastewater treatment Type I Accumulibacter community from EBPR Bioreactor in Madison, WI, USA - TNR Reactor_6/25/2014_ DNA (SPAdes)... | ecosystem: Engineered > Bioreactor > EBPR >...
ACGGCCCAGGTGCTGGCCGATTACGGTGCCGGACCGGGCCACGTCTTCAACCTCGGCCACGGCATTCAGCCGGGCATCGATCCAGAGCATGTCCGAGTGCTGGTCGAAGCGGTGCACCAGCTGAGCATCCCCTATCACGCGCCCGCCGGCATGGGCGATACGCGATGACCTTGGCACCGAGTTCCAGGCCAACCAACGTTCGGATCCTGTCATCCGGCGTGGTGGTGGTGCATTGGAATGCCGATCGTTACGACTATCTTTTACTAAGAGCCTACAATTACTGGGACTTTCCAAAAGGGGTGGTGGAAGTGGCCGAATCGCCGCTGCAGGCGGCGGTCCGCGAGGTCGAGGAGGAAACCGCGCTGACCGGACTGCGGTTCCGCTGGGGCGACCTTTATCGGGAAACCCATCCCTACAATCAAGGCCGTAAGGTGGCCCGTTACTACATCGCCGAATCGGCAAGCACCGAGGTCAGCCTCATGCCCAATCCCGAGTTGGGACGGCCAGAGCATAACGAATACCGCTGGGTCGACCGCGCCGAAGCCTGGAACCTGCTGACGCCGCGAGTGCGGGCGATTCTGGAATGGGCCGACGGCGTCATGGCCCGATCCGGCCGGCGCCGCTGAACGCCGCGCTGGCGGTCTTCCAACAACCCACTATTATAAAGAACGCCTCAAAGGCAACCCGCGCAATTCCATTGGAGGCTACCCCGATGACCCCTAGCTACCAGCCGCTCCCGTTTCACCATCTGGAAGCCGGCGCCGGTTATTTCCGGCCGAAACAGCATCTACCCGACCACGTCTCCGCCGACGACCCGGCCGTGCGGGTCATGACCGACCTTAGCCAAGTCACCGCCTATACCACCGAACTGGACACGCCGCTCAGCAAGGCGCTGGAAACCATGGTCAAACGCGGGGTACGCATGTTACTGGTGCGCGATGGCGATGGTCGGATCGTCGGGCTGGTGACCAGCCGCGACATTGAGGGTGAGAAGCCGGGCCGCATCCTGGCCAAGGCGGGCGGCGACTGGGAAGGTCTGCGAGTCGCCGATATCATGACGCTCAAACCCAAGCTGGAAGTGCTGCTGATGGACGATGTGCTGAACGCGCGAGTGGGCGACATCATCTCCACCCTACGGCAGATGAATCGCCAGCACGCGATGGCGGTGGATACCGATCCCGCCACCGGCAAACCGGCGGTACGTGGCATTTTCTCGATGTCGCAAATCGGTCTGCTACTCGGTTTGGATATCGATCCCGCGCACCAGCCGACCACCTTCGCCCAACTGGAGCGGGCCGGTATCGATCATCCGATCGCCAGCACCGATCTGCTGCCCTGACCCCAGCGCGGCGGCACGCCTAGCGCCGCGCCTCCAGAGTTTCCCGCAAGCGGATCGGATCGACGTCGTCGGCGATGATGCCCTGCCCCAACCCGCGAAGCAGGATCAACCGCAAGCGGCCGTCCTGGACTTTCTTGTCCACCGCCATCAGCCGCAGGAAATCGTCGGCGGTCAGGTCCGGTGGCGGCGCCAGCGGCAGGCAAGCACGCTCCAGCAGCGCCAGTATCCGCCCGACCTGCTCCCCGCTCAGCCAGCCCAGCCGCGCCGAGAGATCGGCCGCCAGCGCCATTCCCGCCGCCACCGCCTCGCCGTGCAACCACACACCGTAGCCAACGCCGGTCTCGATGGCATGGCCAAAGGTATGGCCGAGGTTGAGCAGGGCGCGCTCACCGGCTTCGCGCTCGTCGGCGGCGACGATCTCGGCCTTATTACGGCAGGAGCGTTCGATGGCTTCGCTCAAGGCACCAGCCTCGCGCGCCAGCAACGCCTCCAAGTGTGCCTCCAACCATTCCAGGAAAGGCAAATCACGGATCAGACCGTATTTGATAACCTCGGCCAAGCCAGCGCTCAATTCGCGATCCGGTAGGGTGGCGAGGGTATCGGTGTCGGCCAACACGCAGCGCGGCTGGTAAAAAGCGCCAATCATGTTCTTGCCGAGCGGATGATTGACCCCAGTCTTGCCCCCCACCGAGGAATCCACCTGCGCCAGCAGCGTGGTGGGAATCTGGATGAAATGCACGCCGCGCTGGTAACAGGCCGCCGCGAAACCGGCCATATCGCCGACCACCCCGCCGCCGAGCGCCACGATCGTGCAATTGCGGTCGAAGCGATGCCGCAACAGGGCGGTAAACACTTCATCGAGCACCGCCAGTGTCTTGTATTGCTCGCCGTCGGGCAGGATCACCGCTTCGTGGCGCAACCTGCTCAGCGCGGCGCAAGTCCGTTCGAGATACAGCGGCGCGACCGTGGTATTGCTGACCACCAGCACCTGCCGGCCGGGAATATGGGGGCACAGCAGCTCGGGCCGACCGAGCAGGCCGGGACCAATATAGATGGGATAACGGCGGTCGCCGAGTTCGACATACAGGGTTTTCATACGGTGTTCCTGTCGGGAGCAAGCGGGAGCGGCGGATCGGTCAGCGCCGGCTGCCCTGGCGGTTGAGGGCGCCGAGAATCCGTCCCATCACCTTTCTCACCGCCTGACCGTCGCTCTGGATCACCAGATCGGCGGTGGCGCGGTAAAGCGGGTCGCGCTGTTCGAATAGTTGCGCCAGGCGAGCGCGGGGATCGGCGGTCTGCAACAATGGGCGGTTACTATCCATGCGGGTCCGCAGGAGCTGTTCGTCCACCGTGGCCCACAGGTAGATGACAAAGCCGCGCTCGCGCAGACAGTTACGATTGTCGGGGTCGAGCACGGCGCCGCCGCCGGTGGCAAGGATCAGATTGGAGCGCTGGGTCAGTTCGGCGATAACGGCCTTCTCGCGGGCACGGAAACCGGCTTCGCCTTCCAATTCAAAGATGAGCGGGATGCTGGCCCCGGCGCGCTGCTCGATTTCCTGATCGCTGTCCACGAACTCGCGGTTCAGCACCTGCGCCAATCGGCGGCCGATGGTGGTCTTGCCGGCGCCCATCGGGCCAATCAGAAACAAGCGGGAGATGGCGGAAACATTGGCGACGGACACCGATCAACTCCACATCAACGCTCTGCACCACCACAGCCTTCCACCACGTCTGCTTCGGCAAACTCAGATAGGCAAAAATTGTTTGAATCATATTCAATTCGCGCGGGCGGAATACGATCCATTTCAATGGGATGGGCGACACTGAAAGGCATGGTGAGCTTTCCTGATTCGATACGAGGGCCAACGATAGTTTGGATTGGTTTACCGAAGCCGAATTTTCGCCAGTATAACCACCGGAGAGGGCTTCCCGCATCCACAATCCAAACCGTATCCCGATCCGATCCATCCGTCGGCCACGGCAAGCGGGCAGAACCACCGGGTTCGAGACATCCCCAATGAGTCTGCACGAACGTTTGCCAGCGTCATAAAAGAGCTATACTTGTTCCCTAATAAGGAAAGGCGTTGTAAGGGGGGGCGGCACGGTTTTCAAAACGGTGTCTTCCTGATAATGAGGGCGAATACACCTGTGCTGTAATGCCTTATAAAGCGTGGAGCTTTTTATCATGAGATCAATGACCAAGTTTTTTTCCACGTCGTTCCTGCTGATTTTTTTAAGCTTTTTTCTTGTCATTTACCCGCAAATCAGTGCGGCGGCAAATGTCGCTGTTCCAGACGTTGTTGGTGACACTGAAGCTGCAGCCAGTAGCACGATCATAGGAACGTGCGATACCTCTCTTGATGATGAGGGATGTCTGTCAGTTACCGTCACCTACGCCTTCAGCGCCACCGTCCCAGCCGGTATAGTCATCAGTCAGAGTCCGGTACCTGTAACTAATCCCCCCGGCGTCCCCCCCGACACCACCGTCAACATCGTGGTATCCAACCGGCTTGCGGTACCAAACGTAGTTGGCCAACCCCAACAAACCGCCACGCTGAACATCACCAATACCTGTGTGCCTGGCAGTGCCACTCTCTGCCTGAAAGTCGGAACCGTTACTCAAAGCGCCAGTTCCAGCGTTCCCAAAGGCAACGTCATTAGCCAGGATCCCGTCTCTGGCTTCCTGACCCCCGCCGGTTCCGCCGTCAACTTGGTTGTATCGTCAGGACCAGCACTGCTGACGGTTCCAGATGTGGTCGGCAAAACCCAATTGGATGCCGAAGTCCAGATCAAGAGCACCTGCGTGACCGGCACGACTCAGTGTCTGACCGTCGGTAACATCACATTCCAGACCAGCGAAACCGTCGATGCGGGCAACGTCATCAGCCAAGATCCTCCCTCTGGTTTCCAGGCCGCCATCGGTGCCGCCGTCAGCCTCGTCGTGTCGTCGGGTAAAGCGCCGGTTGCAGTACCCAATGTCGTCGGTCAAGCGCTGGCCAGCGCCAAGACCACCATCGAAGGCGCTGGCTTTAAGGTCGGCACCATCAGCTTGGCCGCCAGCGATACGATCGCGGCCGGCATCGTCACCAGTCAGAATCCGGCGGGCGGCGCGCTGGTCGCTCCCGGCGCCACCGTCAATCTGACCATTTCATCCGGTCCCGCAGCGCCAGAAGTCCCGTCGGTAACTCCCGGCGACATCGAGGTTCCGGATGTGGTCGGCCTGACCAAGACCGGCGCCAGCACGGTCATCCATGATGCCGGGCTCAGCGTCGGCGCGACGATCCCGAAATTCGACGACAAAGTCCCCGCCGGCACCGTCATTGACCAAAGCCCGGCGGCCGGGGCCAAAGTAGCCGTCGGCACCGCCGTCAACCTGACGGTATCCAAGGGTCCGGCCGGCGTCGTCACCGTCCCCAACGTGGCCGGCCAATCGGAAACCGTGGCGCAATCCATCCTACAAAACGCCGGGCTCACCATCGGCACCACCACCAAACAGCCCGATCCCGCCATGCAAGCTGGCAACGTCATCCAGACCACGCCGGCCGCCGGCGAACAGGTCGAAATCGGCACAGCGGTCGATCTGGTGATCTCCGACGGCTTTTCCGGACCGCAACAGTGCGTTGTGCCCGACGTGACCGGCCAGACGGTTGAGAATGCCCGCGAAATTCTGTTCGCAACCTGCTTGTCGGGAATCGGCTCCACCACCGTGCAACGTGACAGTACCGTACCGGCCGGCTTGGTGGCCGCTCAGTTCCCCACCGCAGGCTCGTTGATCGGCTACAACACCACGGTGAACGTGGTCGTGTCCTCCGGCTCGCAACCGCCGGTCGTCACCCCGCGCGTGGTCGGGCTGACCCTGCCCGATGCCACCGTCCTGCTCGAAAACGTCGGCTTGAAGGTGGGCTTCGTCTCCCACCAAACCAGCAACACCATCGAGGCGGGCCGCATCATCAGCCAAAACCCGCTGATGACCGCCCTGGCGCCGGTCGGCTGGGCAGTCAACTTGGTAATATCGCTGGGTCCGGTGCCGGAAGATCCGGGTGCCAGCCCGCAAACCTCGGTTCCCGACGTGGCGAACCTGACGCTGGCGGCGGCTACCGCCAAGCTGATCGCGGCCGATTTACGGGTCGGCGTGGTCTCCAACCAGCGCAGCCTGGACGTATCCGCTGGCCAAGTCATTCGGCAGAGCCCACAACCCGAGGCCACGGTACCGGTCAACAGCCGGGTCAACCTGACGATTTCCTTCGGTCCCTATGCTTATGGACTGCTGAGTGGGCCGGCTTATATCACCAATTATTATGGCAACACGGTATCGATCCTGAACCCGGATCTCAATCAAGTCATCGACAACATGTCGGCGGGCATCAACAACAGTGGTCCCAGCGGCATTGCGGTTAGCCCGGATGGCACCCGACTGTATGTCGCCAACCGCCCGCAGTACGGCCGAAGCGCTGGTACGCTCTCGGTAATCGATCTGACCACACGCCAAGTGATGGCTATCATCCCGGTCGGCGTGGCACCGCTGGGCGTCGCCGTCAACCCCACCGGCGAACGAGTGTTCGTGGCCAACGAAGGCAGCTTCAGCCTGTCGGTGATCGATACCGCCACCAACCAGCCGTTCATCGATCTGAACGTGCCCAACCTGGCGGCAAACCCCTACCCGCGCGGCGTGGCGACCCATCCCAACCCCACTGTCCCGCTGGTGTATGTCACCAACCGGACGGTCAACTCGTTCTCGGACGATGCGACCAATCCTTATCCCGATCAATGCGACGGGCTGGTGTCACGAGCCCCGGTCAACGTCAACCCGGATCAGTGCGTTGGTTCACTGTCGATCTTCGACGCGGACCTGAAGACTCAGGTCGGTTCGGTGGCGGTCGGCTGGGCACCGGAGGGCGTGGCGGTCCACCCCGACGGCATGCTGGTGTATGTGGCCAATTCTGGTGACCGGACCGTTTCGGTCATCGAGACGGTGTTCAACCGGGTGGTCGGCGTCATCGCGCTGGACGAGTTCGGCGGCGCACCACAACCGCTGGTGCCGCGTGGCGTTGCGGTCAGCCCGGACGGTAACCGGCTGTACGTCACCGACGGGGCTGGCAATCGCCTGTTCGTGATCGACACCACCGCCAACCACAGTGTGGTGGACATCGTGCCAGTCGGCAAGAAGCCCTACGGCGTTGCGGTCAGCCCGGACAGCAAGCGAGTGTACGTCGCCAATACCGACGATAATACGGTTTCGGTCATCGAAGCGATTACCGACCGGATCATCGCCGTGGTACCGGTGGTTTCGGGGATCAATGCTAACGGCCAGTGGGCGCCGTGGGCTTTCGGTCAATTCGTGGGACCATTGGCCACGGTGGCGACGCCGACCTTCGACCCGCCGGGCGGAAACCTCACGGTGTCCGTCAGGATCAGCACCACCACATCAGGCGCTTCCATCAGCTACACCATGGATGGCAGCACGCCCACACCGACTCATGGGACAATAATCAACAACGGTGATTCCGTTTCGATGGCTGGATCGAATAGCCTCACCGTGGTGCTGAGAGCAATGGCCTTCAAGGATAACTGGGCGGATTCCGAAGTCGCGGACGCCATTTATTCCAACGATCCCAGTCAGTTACCAGGTGGGGGCATCAATCCTCCGGGTTCTGACTCGAACGGGGGAGGAAAAAGCCCAGGTGAATGAGTGATTGCGTAACCCTCGCAAGCCGCGATTCAGATCGCGGCTTTTTTTTTGCCTGTAGAAGTCCCAATTTTTCGAGGACTCATTGGATCCGTAGCATTGTCCAAGAGCAGGGCGTGTTGCGCGTTCAGCAACGGGCAGGGCTGATTTTTCAAAATCAGCGGTTGAAGGTATCGGCGTCGTGGTCTCAAGGAGGAAGAGGGCGGCAAACCGCCTTCAAAACGGGCGGCGATCAGCGAGGTACGCGACCGAGTCTGGCCCGCTCGTAACCCATGGACAAGCTGTCCCCACCGCGCCCGCCCATAACGACAGGTGGCTTCCCGTTCGAGACCGTTCTCGTCGGCGTAGGCGAAGGATCGACCGCGACGACGGGAACGTTCAAGCAGACACAAGTCGTCGCGTTGCTACCCCGCGTCACGTTCTCGGTAGCTCCAAGTTTTTTCATGGCTAATCTATTATTTTTGACATGCGTAATGTGCTGTCGACGGATGCACTCGCAACACCCACTGCACTGAGTTTCTTCAGCTTTGCGTCGGGCCACGCCAACCTTTTCGAGAGCCCGCTTGCAAGCCAGGAGTCCTCGCACACAGACACAGCCAACAAAAAACCGGCGGGGATCACACCGCCGGTCTTGTTAGGTGACTGGCAAGGAGGAGAGATTACCTCTTGCCGTGTTCGAGACTCACTGTGTCGTAGTAGTTGCCGGCTGTGGCGGCTTTACCGTGATCTGGAGCGTTTCGCTGCTAATCTCGGGGCCGACGGTGGAGAAGAAGAAGTCCACGCTACCATCCGCAGGTAAGTCATTGATTTGCAACACCAGATTGGCATACCCGCCCGCACCGCTGGCCAGCGTGGATGGAGTCACCGACGCTGTGGGTGTGTGCAAGTTGGCAATCGCGCGTGCTTGGGCGGCGGCAATCTTCGCAGTATCCAACGCAGTTGCCAGCTCCTTTTGTTTAGCGCATTTTTCCGAGTCTCTCTCAACAACGGCTTCCGGATCCGCCGGATCCGCGATTAAATCGCAGACTCCTGGGTTAGCGGCAACGAACACATCATAAGCAACTTGCGCGCTTACCAGAGCTTCCTCCGCCGCAATCGCCGCCGTTTCAGCCGGATCACTAATGACGATCTCCACCGCGATCGGCACACCAGGAAGTGGGGTGCGAACCAATGTACCTCCAGAAGTGATACCGCCATCCAGCAATTGCAACGTAACCGGCAAACTGACTGCCGTCCCTGAAGCCACTTCCTGAGTGACCGTAATCAATCCCGGCCAAGGAACCAAGTCAATTGGCGCTATGGTGGCTACTTGTTGCGCTAGTTGCAGCGGCTGCGTTATGGTCAAGATGCTGTTATCCGACGTACCCAGATACCAATGCGTCATTACCGCACCCACCTTGCCGCCATTTCCTTCGGCCACCAGCATGAATCGCCGCCCTACCTGGCTCGCCGGATAATTCATGATGGTATTCGCCACGCCACTGGAATCGGTCGTCACGATCACTTCTGTCAACCCGAACACCGGGCTATTGATCATGTTGAAGTTCATGACGTTACCCTTGTGCGGCGCGCAGCCAACCGTGTACCAGACATTGGCGCCTACATTCTGCTGGGTCTGATTGAACGGAGTGTTGACGACCAGCATGTTCCCCGCCCGCCCGGTGATAATCCGGCTACCCACATGGTATTCTGCGCGACCTTCCGAAGGTGAGGCGTTGATCGTGCTCGAATTTGGATTGATGATTTCGGGATCCTGCAGCACGAGGAGGCAAAGCGGATCGGCCACGGCGTATGAGACGCCATTCGGAACCACAAAGGGATTCAGCGTATCGCCAGCAGTTCGCGACACCGTACGGTTGGGCGCGAAGAATTCCCAGCTCCCCTCCTGTGGATCGCCGTTATACCCAGTGATGGCGAACTGACCGTGTCCTTGATCGGGATAGCGGTTCACCAGCATATCCAACGGCGAATCGATCAGCCGGAAAGTGATCGGCGTGCCTGCGGGCGGTGGGTTGCCGTAGGGATCGCTGGCAATCACCGACACGAAACGCGTGAACATGCCATTCCACAAGGTGTCCTTGACTCCTTCGGCGGTAAATGGGTCCGCCAGCGTTGTGGGATCGACTAATTGGGCAGCCAAATTGTTTTTCCGTCCCAGCACCGCATCCATAAGCGGCCCGCTGAACGTCAGCGAAGACAGTTCACCCGTTCCAATCGACACCGAGGCGTAATTGGTGATCGGCATCTGAATGCCGTTATCCACATTGTTATCCGCTCGATCCGCCGTCGCGGAAATCAGAACCGTACCAGGCAGAGAACCGCTGTGTAACGTTACGGTCGCCGCACCCCCGATGGGATCGGTCAGAATAGAGGCTCCTTCTTGCGCGTTGCCTGCGGCATCGGTCGCGCTCAACCACTCACCGCCATTCGGCCGGTTCGGCAGTAGTTCGATTCGCAGCATGTGACCTTCGCCAGGATTAATCGACTGGCCGAAGTCATCCAGCACAAAGACTTGGAATAGCTTGAAATTCCTCTGCGCAACGGTGGTGGTGCCATCGGGATTGGTGCGGATATAGACGGGGTTGGTATCCATGACGAAATTGACCATGGCCGGCGAGCCACCACCAACGCCACCGGTACCGCCACCCGTCACATTGATGGTCAGATTGGCGCTGATCGCCTGCCCGGTATTCGGATCGGTGGCGGAAGCCGCCAGCACCACCGTCCCCGGTGTACTGTTGGCATGAAAGTGAGCCGTAACAACGCCATCGGTGTCTTCAAATGTCAGCCGGCGAAACGCCAAGGGATTGCCATCTTCATCTTCGTGTTCTGGGTCACCGTCCAGGTAAAACAACGCGCCACTGGAAAGGCCCGAGACGATACTGATTGCAACGTTTGGTGCTGGAAACAAATTGCCGTTCTGTTTAACGACAACGGTGATCGTATTGGTATACGGACCGCTCGGATTAATTCCCGCATTGGTGATGTTCAATGGCAGCGTGGTTTTATCGGCGGTCATCTCGACGGTGATCGGTTTTTGTCCAAGAAACCCGCCAGTGAAACCGCCACCGCCGCTGCCATCAAAACGAATGGCATTGCTGCTACCCCCCCAACTGACCAGTACCATGGCCAGCAACAACAACTCTGCAAAACTCGTTAACCGACTCAGCGATCGCATGGCTTATCTCCCCGCGATGAAATCATGTTGTGCTTTGAATCTTTAACGCTCGGCCAGCGCACCGTTCTTCAAGATCTGCGGCGTCACGAAAATCAACAATTCGCGCTTGGTATTGCTCTTGCCTGTCGTTCGGAACAGGTATCCCAACAAAGGAATATCCCCCAACAGAGGTACCTTGCTGACATCATCACGCTTGGTTTGCTCGAAAACACCGCCCAACACCACGGTTTCACCGTTGTTCACCATGACTTCCGTTTCGACTTCGCGCTTATCGATGCTGACCTGTGGCCCAGTCGCGGTCGCCACAGTGGAACCTTGCTCATCCTTGGAAACCTTGAGATTCATACGGACGCGATCATCCGGCGTGATTTGCGGCGTCACCTCCAATTTCAGGAAGGCATCCTTGAACTCGACATTGGTTCCTTGCTGGCTGACCGTCGCGTAAGGAATTTGCCGGCCTTGTAAAACAGTCGCCTTCTTCAGATCGGCGGTCACCACCCGGGGATTTGAAATGATTTCACCCTTGCCTTCGACCTGCAGCGCCGACAGTTCCAGGTCCACCAGATAATCCGCCCCCAGAATCGACATTGCCAACCTCGGCCCCGCTACCGGGAAGTTCACCCCCAAGCGCTGATCGAGATCCGGGACCGTCACTGGGAAAGGCTGGCCGGTGCTGATCAAATTATCCACCGCGCTGTTGACCATGGTATTAGTTCCCTGCAGGCTACCGCTCAGCGTATTCACGCTGCTGCCACCTTGATTGACACCAGTCACGCCAAAGCGAACACCCAGATCACGGCTGAAATCATCACTAGCGATCACCACCCGCGAATCGATCATCACCTGTCGGGTCGGTATATCAAGCTTAGTGACCAGATCGCGGATCTCTCCCAGCTTATCGGGCACGTCCTTGACGATCAGGGAATTGGTGCGCTCGTCGAACACCACATCCCCGCGCGGCGACAACATGGTTTGTCCCTTTTCACCGGCCTGCTTGAGCAGGGCGGCCAACCCCGCCGCCTTGGCATAATTCACCTGAATGATTTCGGTCCGCAACGGGATCAACTCCTGCACCGTCTTGTGCGATTCCAGATCCAGTTTCTCGCGGGCCGCGATTTCCTCGGTTGGGGCGATGAAGACCACATTGCCGTTCTGACGCATGGCCAGACCCTTGGTACGCAGGATGATATCCAGCGCCTGATCCCAAGGTACGTTCTGCAAACGCAACGTCAGGTTACCCTTCACGCTGTCGCTGACCACGATGTTCAGCCCGGTAAAATCCGCCAGAATCTGCAGGATCGCCCGCACCTCGATATCCTGGAAGTTCAGTGACAGCAAGTCACCTTTGTACTTTTTCTTGGATGGATCAAGCGCTGCTTCCTTCTCTTCTTCTTCCGCAGATTTCTGCGGCGGGCGCACCTCGATCACATACAAATCGTTGGCCTGATAGGCCAGGTACTCGAACGGCGGGCTGGGCAGAATGCTCAAGCGGGCGTTGTTACCTCGGTTCAGCGCCTCGACGGTCGTGACCGGCGTGGCGAAATCGGTGACGTCCAGACGTCGCTGCTGGCCTTTTTTCAAGGTCGCTCCTTGGAAATCAGCGATGATCTGATTGCCTTCCTGCCGCACGTCCACCGGAATGCCTGGATTCGACAGCTTAACCGTAATCACGCCCTGCCCACCCGAGCCACGCCGGAAGCTGACATCGCTGACATTGCGCGACGCCACGACCGGCGCTTCGCTGCGTCGCGATGATGAGGCGGCGGCGGCCACCGATGCCGTCATGGTAGGCGCCGGGGTCTTTGCGGCGCTCGCTCCCGCATTCTCCAGCGTCAACAACACGGTGTTACCCTGCATTTGCACCTTATAGGGCACCAGCCGTGCCAGATTCAGCGAGGCACGGGTCCGGTCTGACCCCTCCAGCACGCTGATCCGATCGGCAACGCCAACATTGATGGATTGCTGCCGTGTGTTCAGGCCGTTGCGAGTATTCAAGAAATCCAACACGATGCGCGCGGGCTCGTTGATGGTAAACGTGCTCGGCGGCTGCGCGGGCGCTTCCGAAAGCCGGAAGCGAAGCTGTAAACGGTTACCGGCCAGCGGACTGATATCCACAGCCTGCAACACCGGTTCTCGTTCGGGAGCCGCCGCCAACGCTTCGGTCCACCCCCCCCACAGCATTCCTCCAATCCAAAAAGCCGTAACCGCCAACATTGGCGACAGCCATCCCCCGCCCGGTCGCCGGTCATGTTGGCCTTCGCTCGTGGACCTGCTCGTCATGACACTTCCCCCTCGATCATTGGGTAAGCGACAGAAACGCATCCCGTTCCTGCCAGCGCCCGGGTCCATCCGGAACGATCTCCCGCAAATCTAACCGCTGCTCTGTGATATCGACAATCTTGCCGTGGTTAGTCCCCAGGTAATTATTGTTCTGTACCCGGTGCACGACACCATCGGGCGCCAGGATCAGCGCCCATAACTGGTTGTTACCCCCCATGCGAAAAGTCCCCATCATCTTGAGCGAGCCTAATGAGTATTTTTCCAGTTCTTCACGTACCCGATTGGGATCGGGTCGTACGCCAGTGTAGCTACCACTTTGCTGGGCCGCCAACGCCTGCGTCAGTTCAAGTTCTTCCTCTTGGGCAAACGGCGCCACGATGAATGGATCCTTGACGCCCTGCGCGGTGTAGGTAAACGGTGTATAAGGCTTGATCTCCGGTGGAGGATCGGGCTTCTTTACCGGTGTAGTGCGCTTGGTGGTCTCGACAAACTGCTGCAAGTCGGTCATATCGCGCTGTGCGCACCCCGCCACGACCAACGCCACGACCAGCAACGAAACGACGCGGATAGCTGTGGCGAAACTCGGAAAAAAGCACGCATTCATTTTGTGCCGGTCCTCTTACCTTTTTGCTGACCCGCGGCCGGCGCATCGGCTTCATCCATGTAGCGATACGTCTGCAAGGTGGCCTGGATGCTGAGGGATTCCGCATCACCCGCTTTCTTGCCGCCCTTTGCCGCCTTATCGCTAGTGCTGGTCAGCGTCGCATTTTCCAGGGTCACGATCCGGGACAGCGCCGCAACCCCACTGACGAATGCGCCGAACTGATGATAAGTCCCCTGCGCCTTGATGGTGATCGGCTTAGCCGCATAAAAATCCCGAGGCTGTTCGGTCTCGGGCTTGAATAGCTCGAAGTCCAGACCGTTTTTCTTGCCGGTACTGGACACATCCTCCAGCAGATCAGGCATCTCCGTACCGGTCGGCAACTGCCGTAACATCACTTCCAGTTCAGCCTCCATCTGCTTGAGCTGTGCCCGAAACGATTCCAGATTAGCCGCGACTCGTTGCTTTTCAATAAACTCCTGCCGCAATTGCTGCTCCTCGCGGGTCACCCGATCCAGCTCTTCCAACCGGTCACTGGTAAAGAAGTAATACCCCGCTCCCAGCACAGCGGCGATGACCAAGACGACCAGCACGATCTTACCGACCCAGGGCCAATCACCAGCTTCCCGTAGATCGAAGTCGTTGAGGTTGATCTCCGACAGATTCATGTCTTACCCCCCGCATCCGCCTTCTCCGCATCCAGTTTCAGCGGAACGATCAGTTCGAACACTCTCGCTTGCACATTATTCAAATCCTTGGTCTGAATAACTTGCAAGACTGGTTCGCCAAACAGCTTGGCATCCCGAATGTCGCGCATGAACTCGGAAATGATCAGGTCGGAGCGAGCGATGCCGTTGAGAGTCACCTGATTGCTGGTGGTCTTGAAAGCAGTCAGGTAAATATCTTGAGGAACCAGCCGGACCAACTCATCCAGCATCCGCACCATGCCGGGACGGCTGGCCTGCAATTTCTGGATGACGTTAAGGCGCTCCACAAGCCGGTTTCGGGTTTGTTGTAGCGCCTGGATCTCCTCGGCGGCTTTCTTGAGTCGAGCCAATTCACCGCGCAGATAACCGTTGCGCTCTTGCTGGTACTCAATGCGGTTGGTGATTTCGGTTTGCACCAGAAACACGATGCCGGCGGCAACCAACGCCGCCGTAACCAGCATCGCGACCAACTCGCGCTGTCGCTGAGCACGGCGCGCTTCACGCCAAGGCAGCAAATTGATGCGCGTCATGTCAGTCGAAACTCCTCAGGGCCAGTCCACCGGCAACCGCCAGCATGGGCGCGTCGCGCAACAAGGCGCTACTGTTCACCTTGGCGGCGCTGCCCATGTTCTTGAAGGGGTTGGCAACCACCGTGGCGATGCCCAGCACGTCCGCCAACACCCGATCCAAACCCGCGATCATGGCACCGCCTCCCACCAGGGCGATTGTATCTACATTATAGCGGCCCGAAGCATATTGGTCGGAGGAAAAAAAGAACTGCAAACCATGCCCGATCTGCTCGGCCAACATGTGCTTGAAAGGTTCATGAACGGCTGTGGAAAAATCCTCAGACACCGGATCGGCGGAGCGTTTGGCCTGTTCGGCCTGCTCCCGAGACAAGCCATAGGTTTCAGCGATCCGCAGGGTGAGTTGATCGCAACCGAAACCCTGCTCGCGGGTAAAGATAACGCGATCCTGCTGCAGGATGTACAAATTAGTGATGGTGGCACCGATATCGATCAACGCGACCAGACCTTCTCGCGGTTTATCCAGGTTGAGCGGCCCGCCGCCGCCAGTCTTGGGCAAACCCTCCATCAGCAGACGGAATGAGTTTTCCAAGGCATAAGCCTCGATATCCACGATCACCGGAACCAAACCCGCACTTTTGAGAGCGGCTTCCCGAGTATCCACATTCTCCTTGCGAGTGGCCACCAGCATGACATCCTGCATTTCGCTGCTGGCCTGGGACGGACCCTTCACCTCGAAATCCAAATAGATTTCCTCAATGGGGTACGGGATATACTGAGCCGCCTCAATCGAAATGTTCACTTCGACATCGCTTTCCTTGAATTCCGCCGGCATCGGTATGGTGCGCGTGATTACGCTGGAGGTAGGCACGGCGACGGCCGCGTGGCGCAAGCGGGTACCCGATCTGCGGCAAGCCCGCTTGATCGCTTCCCCCATCGCATCAGGATCGGCGGGGTTGCGGTCCTCCATCATCCCCTCGCCCAGCGGTTCGACGGCGAAAGCCTCAACTCGGAACCGCGGCCCGGAACGACTCAACTCGACCAACTTGATTGACGAGGAGCTGATGTCGATGCCCAGAATAGATTCTTTACGCTTGAACAGAGCCAAGTTACGCTTCCTCAACTGATCTGATTGAACGAATCAAACCTATACCTTGAAAATATAGCAAACAAACTCGTCCGAAGCGTCGAGGAATACCATAGCCCGCCGCCATCGCCCCACCGGAGTTTGCCCATGGCCCGACGCCGACGCGACACCCCGCGACTCAAGATCCTCATGGCGCAGGAAAGCGCTCGAATCATGGTTGAAGAAGGAGTCCAGGATTTCCGCAGCGCCAAGCGCAAGGCCGCCATTCGCCTGGCGGTAACCGACAAGGCCGCTCTGCCGGATAACGCCGAGATCGAACAGGCACTGCTCGACTACCAGCGGCTGTTCCATGCCGACCGCCAAGCGCTGCGCCTGCGCGGCCTGCGCGAAACCGCCGTGGAAGTCATGCTGTTTCTAGCGCGTTTCCGACCCCGGTTGGTTGGCCCGGTGCTAAGCGGCGCCGCCGGTCCGCATGCCGATATTGGTCTGCATCTGTTTGCCGATACGCCCATGGATGTCCTGCTGTTCTTGATGGAGCACCGCATTCCCTTCGATACCATGGAACACCGTCTCAAACTGGGCAATGGCGATCCGGTCTGCCTACCCGCCTTCCGGTTCGACGCCGACGGCAACCGTATCGACCTGACCGTTTTCGCGCCGTTGGCCGAACGGGAGGCGCCGCGCAGCCCAATCGATGGCCGCCCGATGCGGCGGGCGAGCCTAGCCGAGGTTCAGGCCCTGCTGGCCGAAGACCGGCAGCGGACACCACCCGCCGCACCCGAGCGCTGACATCGATCCGTCGCCCTGGCTAGGCCTTGTTGGCGGTAGCGTTTGGATGGGTGTCGACAAAGTGCTTGAGCACCAACTTCAACTGCAAGACCTTTTCAACGTGCCCGCGCCGGTTCGCATTCTCGATATCTTCTAAAATGATACGCTTGATCATCGGTACACCTTCCGGCGTATGCACCAGATAGCTACCCAGCTCCAAAGCCGCCATTTCCGGCAGATGCTCGTGCTGGGCGATGGCTTCGATCTCTTCTTCGGTCAGGTCGCTCAACTCCAAACAGTCTTCATAGGTCAACATGGATGTTCCCTCCTGAATCGTTATTCGATGGATCAAAACCTGTCCAGGGCACACCACCAAGCAGGGCCAACCCTGCTTCAATGCCTGTTATTAAAGGTTAAACCCGGCGATGCGTCCACACAAGCACAAACCCCATGACCATTGTACTTATTCCATCCTTCCGATCTCGAACTTCCCATATCCTGCGAGTACCCTTGCATCAATCAAGGTTTATCCTTATTTACGTCCGCTTGCCACTTTAGCTAAGGTCTTCAAGGTCAAGCGTTCAAATTCAAAGCGTCCTGATTCAACCTGGTTAGCCGCGAAGACGGCGGAGAGGCATCCAAACCACCACAGGATCGAGGGTCGGGCCACCACCGTCCGACCAAAGCGCCATGGCGCGTGCTCCGAACCAGCACACTCGATAAGCCCATAACCATTCTCTCCCAAGTCTTCGCGGCCGACCGCCTCTTCCGCCTCGACAACGCCCAACCGATCGCCGGAGCCACACCGGTCAATCAAGATTGGACATGGATTCGAACAGCCGGAGCGCTGTATCATTGCAACCTGATCCATGTTGCAAGCGACCGCTATTCCGAAAGCCTCATGAACGACCATCCTTCCGCCGCGCCCGGCGAGCCGCCATCCCCATGTATCGGAGTCTGCGCTATCAACCCTCAGACCCAACTATGTGACGGCTGCTACCGTACCTTGGAGGAAATTGCCGCTTGGTGGGACTGTACCCCCGCGCAGAAGCACGCTGTACTGGCGCGGTTGGAACAGCGAATGGCGCGAATCGTGGATGGTACGTTCTTCGACTGACGGCACTCGCCGCCCAACGCTTTGCCTCCTGTAAGGATTTCTCATGCCGCTGCCCGCTCCCACTCCCCGCCAGCTACTGCACAAGCGCGTCGTTCAATGCTGGGGCTACCGGCGCGAGGATGGCTTATGGGATATCGAAGGACGGCTGGTCGACACCAAAACCTACCCCTTTCCCAACGAAGATCGCGGCGGAGCGATTCAGGCCGGTGAACCGTTACACGATCTGTGGATCCGCCTGACCATCGACAGCCAGTGTCTGATCCAGGCGGTCGAGGCTTGCACCGATGGAGCGCCGTTCGCCCTGTGTCCGGCGATCACCGGCCGCTACCAAGAGCTGGTCGGTGTACGGATCGGGCCGGGCTGGTCGCAGAAGCTGAAGGAATTGTTCGGCGGCACAAGCGGCTGCACACACATGACCGAGCTGCTGGGCCCTGTGGCCACCACGTTCTTTCAAACCCTCTACGGGCAGCGTTACGACGAGGAAGATACCAAGCCCGCCGCCGTCCGCAGGCCGCCGCCGGTCCTGAATACATGTCATGCGCTAGCCAGCGACAGCCTGGTGGTCAAAAATCGCTGGCCGCAAGCCTATACCGGCTCGGACCGGGAAACGAACGATCACAACCGTCCATTGCTGGAAGGCTGCATCACTTAAACCGCCACCCGACAAAACCGCCACCCGGCTGATGGCGGTTTTGCCTCAAACCCCTTCCGGTTTCGGATCGCGCGCCAGCAGATTTTCCACCGCCCGGCGCGGGCTCTGGCCATGATATAGCACCGCATCCACCTGTTCGGTAATGGGTAGCTCCACACCGTGCCGCCGCGCCAGCCGTCGGATTTCCCGCACGGTCGCCGCGCCCTCCACCACCTGACCAATAGCCGCGCTGGCCGCCTCGGCGCTGTCACCGCGACCGATCGCCAAACCGAAGCGCCGGTTGCGCGACTGGTCGTCGGTACAGGTCAGCACCAAATCACCGATACCGGCCAAGCCCATGAAGGTTTCGCGCTGACCACCCACGGCCACGCCCAACCGCACCATCTCCGCCAACCCGCGGGTGATCAGCGCCGCCCGGGCATTGGCCCCAAAACCCAGACCGTCAGCAATGCCGGCGGCGATGGCCAGCACGTTCTTGACCGCGCCACCCAGTTCGACGCCGATCACATCGCTGCTGGTGTAAGCGCGCAGGTTGGAACCGTGCAGCACGGTCGCCACCCGACGAGCATGCCCCACATCCCAGGCGGCGACCGTTACGGCGGTCGGCAAGCCGCGAGCCACTTCCACCGCAAAGCTGGGGCCGGAAATCACCGCCGCTGACCTGTCTCGGCCAAGCGCCTCCAACGTCACTTCATGCAAAAACCGACCGCTGCCGTGCTCCAAGCCCTTGGTGGCCCATGCGAAACCGGCGGTCGCCGGCAGCAGTGGCCGCAACCGGGCCAAGGTCGCTCCGTAGGCATGGCTCGGTACCGCCACCAGCGCCAGTTCGACGCCGGCAAGCGCTTCGACCAGATCGGCGCCCGCATTTAAGCGGGCCGGGAACGGCACGCCAGGTAAGTAGCGGCGGTTCTCTCGCTCTCGACACAACGGCGCGACTTCCTCTGGATCGTGGCCCCACAAACGGACGTCATGCCCGTTGCGCGCCAGCAGCAGCGCCAGCGCGGTGCCCCAACTCCCCGCCCCGAGGACAGCGACCCGCGCGGCGACAAGCATCGCTCAGGACATGGTTGGAGCGGAGGAAGACGAGGAAGAGGCAGTGGCTTGCGCCTGCTGTTGTTGCAAGCGTTGCAGATAAAGATTATCGAAGTTGATCGGATTGAGCAGCAGCGCCGGAAACCCACCCTTGCCGATCAACGAAGCCAGTTCCTCACGAGCGAAGGGAAACAGCAGATTCGGGCAGTATGCATGCAGCATGTGACCCATTTGTCCGTCATCGAAACCCCGTAGCGTGAACAAGCCGCCTTGTTGCACCTCAACCAGATAAGCGGTGCGATCGCCGAGCTTGGCGGTGATGGTCACGGTCAACGATACTTCAAACAAGCCTTCGGCCAGTGGCTTGGCGCCGGTTTCCAGACG
>Ga0209573_1003088_pt1 | contig 19332 bp, 19 predicted proteins | sample TNRBio252014_DNA_FD_185870 | JGI IMG/M metagenome (GOLD analysis project Ga0209573, IMG submission 185870) | Wastewater treatment Type I Accumulibacter community from EBPR Bioreactor in Madison, WI, USA - TNR Reactor_6/25/2014_ DNA (SPAdes)... | ecosystem: Engineered > Bioreactor > EBPR >...
ACCGCGCAAAGGCGGCGTACGGTAGGCGCGTATGGAAACGGGTGCGGATGTACAAGCTACGCACGAACCAGCGTTGCGAGCGGTGCGTGGAAGGCTTCTCGGTGGAGGTGCATCATCGGAACAGCAACGCCCTCGATAACCGCCCCTCCAATCTTCAGGCGCTATGCAGAAGCTGTCATTCCTCGCTGACGGTCACCGAACGGATGAACAGAGGCGGGTAAGCTTCATGCGTCAGCGGAATCCGTCCACCGCTCCTGTCGTGCGGTTTTCCAGTTCAAGCGTAAGCAAAGCGAGATCACTGCTGCATGAAGGAAACGCGCAGCAGTTTGAGCTAGTTGCTCTCAGCGGTTACAGCGGCGCCTTAAAACAACCAACAAGATCGGCGGTGCGGCCGCCGACGGATGTTGAACCTCCAAGCTATTTGGTGGACGATATCGCCGTTCGCGAATGGCTGACGGTTGCCCCCACGCTCTTGAAGCGCGGGCTGCTCGATGAGACGATGCGGCCACTGTTGGCAGGATACTGCAATGCTCTTGCACGATCGGTGCGGGCTGAACAGGTCCTTGCAAAGGAAGGCCGTTACTACAGGACGGTGACCCGAAGCGGCTCGACGATCAAGCGACGTCATCCAGCGGTACAGGATGCGGAAGAAGGCTGGGCTTCCGTGCGCCTCTTTGCCAAACAACTCGGCATCTCGCCCTTCGCCGCGCACCACGCTCAACATGAAGGGAAGGGGACCGGCATGTTCAAATGACCAGCACGGTTCACGACCAGCAGCTCGCCACCCGGGCGCGGACGTTCATTGAGAGGTACTGCACGCACGCGCGAGGATCCCGAATTGGGCAGCCGTTCCTGCTGGCGCCATGGCAGGCGGATTTTGTCTCCGCTCTGTTCGGCTCCTTGACAGCCCAAGGCACGCGCAAGCACAAGTTCGTTTGGCTTGAAGCTCCAAGGAAGTCAGGCAAGAGTACTCTGGCCGCTTCGCTCATGCTTTACATGCTTCTAGTGGATGAGGAGCAAGGTGCGGAGATAGCGATATGCTCTTCGTCAAGTGCCAGCGCTTCTGTCTGTCTCAATATAGCGAAAAGCATGGTCCAGAACAATGCGGACATGTCATCCGTATGTAGCGTGCGCAGCAAGACCATCTCTTACAAGAATAACCACATACAGGTGGTCCCGAACCTTGGCCGCTCGCTTGGGGGGATGGACATCAGCATGGTGGTGGTCGATGACGTTCAGAGCCTATCGCAAAATGACGTCCATGATGCCCTGAAATGCAGCACGGCCGCGAGGCGCAGCCCAATCGTCCTGTATCTGGCTTCTGCCGGCTCCGACAAGTTGTCCCCGGGGTGGTCCCTGCACCGGTACGCGGAGCGCGTCGCCTCCGGCGAAATCGACGACCCGGCCTGGCTGGTCAGAATTTTCGCGGCCAGCGCCGAGGATGATTGGACCGACCCGCAGGTGTGGAGAAGGTCCCACCCGGGCCTGGGGACAACCATCAGCGAGGCCTTCTTCCGCGAGGAGTGCAGTCGCGCGCTGGCCGCGCCCGGAAACGTGGATGCGTTCCGGCGATCCTTCCTGAACGTCTGGACGGATCGCAGCTCGCGCTGGATCGACATGGAGCAATGGGATCGCTGCGCCCGCTCCATCGACTGGGCTCGTTACCAGCATCGTCCCTGCAGGATCGGCGTCGATCTTTCAGCCACCATGGACCTGACTGCAATCGTGGTTGCTTTCATGGAGGCCGATGGAGGCTACACCCTGCTTCCGTTCGCGTTCTGCCCGGAAGAAACCGTGGACCGAAGGAGCCGGCGCGACGGCGTAGACTATCGGGAGTGGGTGGACGGCGGATTCCTGACGGCGACACACGGAAACACGGTCGATTACACCGCCGTGCAGGAGAAGATCGTAGAGTTGTGCGGCCAGTACAGCGTGCTCGAAGTTGCTTACGATAAGTGGTGCGCGTCCATGCTGGTCGCTGGCCTGCTCGAACGCGGTGTTGCGTGCGCCCCGGTCAAGCAAGACGCCCCGTCGTTGAACGCCGCCGTGCGTGAATTCGAAACGGTCATTCGTGACCGGCGGCTACGGCATGACGGCAACCCGGTTATGCGCTGGTGCACGGCGAACGCCTCCGTGCAGGCGAATCCCACTGGAGAACTCCGGCCGACGAAGCGCCGCAGTCGGGACCGGATCGATGTCGCCGTTGCGTCGCTGTTCGCCCTCTCGGGATACCTCAGGCAGACGACGGACGACCGGCACACGCGGCAATAGGCGTTCATCACTCCTGGTTGCTCTGGCCAGGCTGATACGGCCAGAATGCTGCGCTGCGCTCCCGTCGAGCAGCCGCAGTGCTCCCGCGTTGACGCCGCGCCCGCGCGCCCCCAGAACTAGACGCGACCCTGCCGGAACCGCAGCTTGAACATGGGCGCCCACCCGACCGAGATGAGTTATGCCGTCAAAGAGATCTTCTTTTCGCTACAGGGCGAAGGCGCTCGGGCCGGCCGACCGGCGGTGTTCTGCCGGTTCTCCGGCTGCAACCTCTGGTCCGGCCGCGAGCGCGATCGAGGGAAGGCGACCTGCCGCTTCTGCGACACCGACTTCGTCGGCACCGACGGGCGTGGCGGGGGGACCTACCCCGACGCGGCATCGCTTGCGGCGGCCGTCGCTGCGGCTTGGCCTGAAGCCCTCGAGGACAGGTACGTGATCTGCACCGGCGGCGAGCCGCTGCTTCAACTCGACCCCGAGGCCGTGACCGCGCTGCGCAGAGTGGGCTTCGCCGTTGCGATCGAAACCAATGGCACGCTGACGCCACCGGCGGGTCTCGACTGGATCTGCGTCAGCCCGAAGGCGGGGGTGGCGCTGCGGCAGAGCGAGGGCGACGAACTGAAGCTCGTGTTTCCGCAAGCGGGTGCACCACCGGAGCTGTACGAACCGCTGGGCTTCACCCATTTCTTCTTGCAGCCCATGGACGGTCCGGATCGCGATCACAACACGGCAATGGCAGTTTCCTACTGCCTGCGCCGGCCGCGCTGGCGGCTCAGCCTGCAGACCCACAAACTGCTCGGATTGCCATGAAGATTGCCCAGGCTTTCACCTTCGAGGCCGCCCACCGCCTGCCCAAGGTCGGACCCAACCACCGCTGCTATGCGCTGCACGGGCATTCATACCGTGTCGTGCTGCGCCTCGAAGGCCCGGTGGATCCCGAAACGGGGTTCGTCGTGGACTTCTTCGAGATCGAGCGGGTGTTCCAGCCGGTGTTGGCGCAACTCGATCACGCCTACCTCAACGACATCGCCGGGCTGGACAATCCGAGCGCAGAACTGATCGCCCGGTGGATTTGGCGGCGGATCAAGCCCGATCTGTCGCTCCTGACGGCGGTGGTCTGCTACGAGACGCCCCACTGCTGGGCGGAGTGCGACGGCGCCGACACCTGACCGACGATCCCCCGGCTCAGCAGGCGATCGCCTGGATGCTCTGCTCCTCGCACGCCGGACAGATGCCGTGGCTGACGCGCACGTTGGCGTTGCCCCCGAGGTGGTAGTAATCCTCAGCCGGGAGCCACGTGCCATCCCGTTCGCTGCTGCCCGACGGGTAGCGGACGTCCTGGCAGTAGCTGCACATGGCGAGGATCGGCAGCACCTTGTCGCGGCGCGAGCGCTCCAGCACCGCCTGGAAGTCGAAAAGATCGATGGGCGGGCGCGCAGTCTCGGAAACCGTCAACGACTGGACGAGAAAGCCATTCACGACGCTTTCCTGTTGTACAGGCGTGATGACGATCCATAACTCGCGGCGGACCGCGGGGCTGTCGCATCGGCTCATCAGTCTCGCACGCCGGGCAGCGCCGGAGCGAAGCGCAGCGAAGAAACCCAGGTAGATGTCGCGGACGTCGGTGCCGGAAATGAAGTCGAACATGCTGCGGCCGATCACGCCGCGTCCGTCGAGCAGGGCGGCTCCGTCGTTCTCCAGCGCGAACCGGTTCCAGTTGCTCCTGCCGATGGACATGATCGTGCCGTCGGCCGAGGTCATGAAGACGATGCCTTCCATGCTGTCCATAAGATGGTCGATGGCTACTGTCATGCGCCTCCCTCTCTCGCCTCCCGCTTCCCGCGGTATTGCCTAACGACCGCCTCTTGCGGCGGCCCAACGATGATCGCGCCGATTGTTTAGGGAGGCAAGGCTCGGCGCAGCGACGATCCTCGCGCGCCTTATTCGGCGCGAAACTCCGTCTGAGCCAGAACGGCGCCGGCCTTGTCCACAGCAGTGACCCGCCAATCGCCGCGCTGGTTTTCCCGGATACGCTTGCTGGAGTAGACCCGCCAGCGGTCGCCCTCGATCTTGAACGAGACCACCGCCATGACCCGGCCGTCGTATTCCCACCGGTGGGTCACCGTCCTTCCGGCCAAGTTCCGGAATTCGTTGAAGTAGTAGACGGTGCGCCCGCCGGTTGCGATTGCCACGGGCGACTGAAGCGCACCCGCTGGCTCCCGGTCGACGACCCGGTCGGCAAGCTGTGACCGGACCACCCCCTTCTCCGGCTTCGCCGGAACGTTGGCCACGACCGGTGCACCGGACGCGCTTCCGCGCCCAGTCGCCGGCGGCTTCGGCGCCGCGGGCGGCGGAGCTGCATTGCCAGGCGCCGCCGCTTCGCCGGCGGCTCGCTCGCCCGGGACAGCCTCATCCTCTTCCGGCGCATCACCCGCAGTCAGTGCAGCCGGGGGGGCTTCCTCCGCCGGTGGACGATCCGGTAATCCAGGCTCGTGTCCAGCCCCCGTTGCCTCGGCTCCAGCGTCGGAACCCGGCAAATTCTGCTCGCTCGCGCTCTCGCTTGCCGGCGGAACCACGGCGGGCGCCGGCGGCGGCTGCCCGACCCCCGGTCCTGTCGCCGAGGGTTGCCCCCCCTCTGGCGCCGAGGCGAGCGGCTGATCCTGAACGTCGGTCGGAGGGTCGCCTCCACCAATGAAGAAGAAGGCGGCTGCGGCGCTCAGCGCGACGAGGCCGAACAGAGCCGCCAAGCCCCAGCGCGCCCGATGCTGCCGCGTCCGCCGCGCCTCTGCTGCGGCCTCCGCCTTCTGCGCATCCTCAGGCCGAACGACGATCTTAATCTTCATCTTCCGATCGTCCATGGTCTGCCGGCTTCTCTCTTCTCGTGGGTCGGGAAAGGGCGCGGAGCATAGCCGATCGGTCCGAACCCCGCATGGCTTTTCCTATTCGACGGTCGGTAGGTGGTGCGCGAGACTGGCGACTGCCGCGTTGGCAGGGCGGGTTTAGGAGGACGCAGATTTGACGACGCCAAGGGCATGGCAGCGGATGCTGAGCGGGCGCCGACTGGACCTGCTCGACCCCTCTCCACTGGACATAGAAATCGAGGACATTGCCCACGGCCTGTCGCGGCAGGCCCGCTGGAACGGCCAGACCTCAGGGGATTGGGCGTTCTCCGTGGCGCAACACTGCCTCGTTGTCGAGGATATCGTTGGCCACCTGCGCCCGGACGCGAACGCGGCTTGGCGGCTGGCCGCCCTCCTCCACGATGCGCCGGAGTATGTGATCGGCGACCTAATCACGCCGTTCAAGGCCGCGGTGGGCCTCGACTATCGCGACTTCGAGGCGCGGCTGCAGCATGCGGTGCACATTCGCTTCGGCCTGCCCCCGGAGACGCCCAAGGCGCTTAAGCAGCTCATCAAGCGCGCCGACCGGATCTCCGCGTACCTGGAGGCGGTGCATCTTGCCGGTTTCGCCGTCGAGGAGGCCGAGCGATTGTTCCGCAAGCCCCGTGAGGCGGTGAGGCCGGCGCTGCACCCCTGGGCCCCCACCGAGGCCAAGGCTCGCTTCCTCTCCCGCTTCGGGCGTCTTTGCAGTTAGCTTCGTCGATCAGGCGATGACGACATGCCCTTGCAGGCTGCGCTCGAGGAACTGCTCGTAGATGAGCTGCCGGCGAAGAGCCTCTGCATCGTCGCAACGCCATCGCGCCTTGTCGGCGTGGTCCTGGAGCATCCAGCCCATGAGGTCGACCCCGTCCGCCCTGGCCAGGACGCCACGGGCGACCTCTTCCGCCTGATCCCGCCCCACCTGCATGTAATTCGCGATCGCATCCACTTCTTCGGGCAATAGCCGGTAGGCACCCGCCCGTCTCTTCACAATGATCGACATGGGCCCACCTCGATACCCTCGGCGCGAACAAGTAACCCTCGATCATAGAGCAGCAAGCTTAAGATCGCGGGGCTCGCCAACCTATGCGGGAGATCCCTTCGACGCTCAGGGTATCCCCTCGGGCGAGGCGGTAAGGACCTTTTTCACCAGATCCACGATGTTCCTGGCTTCGAGCTTTGTCATCAGCCGGGCACGGTGGGCTTCCACCGTCTTCTCGGCGATGCCGAGCTTCGCCGCGATCCGTTTGTTGGGCTCCCCCGCGAGGACACCGTCGAGAACGTCGCGCTCCCTGCGGCTGAGGCTTGCCAGCAGCGCACGCACTGCCTCGGCCTCCGCTCGGGCCTGGCTACGGGCCTCGCTGGCGGCGACCGCGCGCTGGATCGCCTCGAGCAGGATCTGGCCGTTGATGGGCTTCTGGAAAAAATCGGCCGCTCCGGCCTTCATGGCCCGAACCGCCGACGCGACATCGCCGTACCCGGACATCATGATCACCGGCAGGTCGATCCGGCGTTCCCGCAGCTCTGCCTGCAGCTCCAGGCCGCTCATGCCCGGAAGGCGCATGTCGACGAGCACGCATCCAGCCTCCGTGGGCTGGTAGCCGGAGAGGAACGTCGGCGCCGAAGCGTACGTCTCAGTTCTCAGGCCTACGGACGCCACGAGGCTCTCGAGCGCGCTGAGGACCGTGTTGTCGTCGTCGATGATGAACACGGTCGGCGGTATCAAACTCATGCGCCGCGCGGTCCTGTCCTGACGGAACAACCAGCGGCGATCTTCTACGTTTGGCGGCGTCTCTGCCAGAGGGTTAACGCGGCGGGGGCGAGGGGATTGGCGCCCTCTGCGCGCATGGGGTCAATATGCAGCCCGCCAACCGGTTAGGCTTCTACCTCAGCAGTGAGTTCAGCCGCGGGCCGAAGCCGCGCAGGCTGGTGTCCACAGCAAAAGCACGAAAGCGCCCAAGGCAGCGATTGCGCGCAGGGCATACAACGATTTCATGGTCGTGGCTCCTCATATCGTCTCGGCGGTGTCGCTTCGGATTCGCATCCCAGGGGCATCCGGATCACACCGACCACGCGCGTACACCGCATGCCGTCAAGGCCTGCCAAAGGTTCTTGCTCGGGCCGGACCAATCCTGTACCGGCAGCCTGTCCATCGAGAGGATTTTCATGAAGCGCACTTCGACACGGACGGGAGCACGCGCCGTTCGCAATGCCTCGCGTGCCGCCGCGATGGCCGCGGAGGTTCCGGCGGCTGCCTTCATCACCATCGCGCATCGCCTGCCGATGATCTTCGCGGCAGCCTGGGATCCGAAGGCACGCGGCAATCCCGAGCTGACCCGCATGGTCAGCGAAAAGGCCAAGGCCGCGATCAGCTCAGCGGGCGCCGCCGGCAAAGGCGCTGCGAGGGCGTCGGGGGTCGTCTCACGCTACTGGAATGCCCAGGCCCAGGCAGGCGCGCGGCTTGCGTCCGGGTCTGCGGCAACCAGCCCGCAGTCCGCCGCGGATTTCTTTTGGCGGCAGGCTCGGGTGAACGCGGACGCCGCCCTGGCTCTCACCACGACGCTCGCGGACATAGCCGCCAGCACGGCCACGCAGACGCTGGCGCCTGCCCATCGCAAGGTGACGGCCAACGCCAAACGCCTGGCAGCGAAGAAAGCGAGGCTGTCGCAGACGGCGAAGGCAAAGACCAAGAGGTAGCCGCCCGGTCGTCCTCGACGTCGACAGTCGCGTCGCCTTTGGCTTGCACCGCCCGCTGCGCTGCGTCGTCACACGAAGGTGAGGAAGGTCGACCAGGCGACGATGACCGAGCGGGCGACAAGTCGCAGCCGCTTTGAAATTTCTGGCCGGCCGGCACTTCGCCACACGCCGACGAGCACGAGCAGGTTCCAGGGCAGCGGCGCGAAGTGGGCGGCGATCGCGATCCAGGCTGGCACATCGGCGACCACGAGCCCCAGCGAGAGGAGGGTCGTCCCCATGTTGATGAGGAACCCCCAGAAGATCGCGTACGTCCAGAAGGCGTCGGCCAGCGGCATGCAGCCGCTCCAGAGGGCGGTTATAAAACGGAGCATGAGGGGGATCCTCGCTGATCGGCCCTCGCGCACTGTGCCACGGCCGGCAACCGAAAGGCCAATGCGGGTTACCGCGCCGGCGGCGGAAGTGCGACTGGGCGCCAGCCGCCGCGGGCGAGGAGGGCGGCTCGCCGCCGCCCTCCGTTGCCCCCGACCTTTGGTTCCACGCGCTCAGCCGGCGACCCCCCGGAAGATCGGCGAGCGCTGCAGCAACCTTCGTGAGGCCAAATTTACCCATAGAGGGTGTTGAAGGCAAGTTGGCGCATCTCCGCCGCCCGGCTGTGCGCGAGTTGAGCGACGTGCGGCTCGCTTGCACATTCGTGCGGGTCAGGATCCGCTCGCGCTCGAGGGTCCCAGCCGGTTGCCGTCATTGCTGCGCAGGCGAAGCTTGCCCGTTGCCCTCGGCTGGCCTAGGAAGAGCCCGACGCTGCGGCGATGAACACCTGGGTGATGCTGAAGCCGGTTGGTGCCGCGGAACATCCTTGCGCATTCCCTTACTGTCGGGTGGACGGCGGCGCCGCAACGCCTTCACGCGGCCGATCCAACCACGGTTGCCACAAACCGCAGCCTGATGCACCTCGAGCGAGTGAAGGACCTGGAGCGAGCACGTGATGAGGCCGCGAAGGATCGACGGCGAAGCGGAAGCGCCACCGGGGCGCCGCGCCCAGCGGGAGCTGCCGCGTGACCTCGCCGGATGAGCGCACGTACACGTTCTGGCAGCGGGCCACGGCGTTCGCCACGAACAACCCGCGGCTCCAGTCGCTTGTTCCTGCGGTGCTCTACCGCTGGCTCGGCAACCCCGCGCTAGGCAGATACGTCGCCGTCGGCGCCCGCTCCGGTGCCAGCATCGCCGACCAGGGCGCCGCAGCGGCGGTCAGCTTCCTGGCCAGCATCCTCATCGGCCGCGAGCTCGGTCCCGAAGCGCTCGGCGTCTACGCCATCACCAACGTGTTCGTCTCGTTGATCCGGACGCTTCAGGATTGCCTGGTGCTCGAACCGATGGCGGTCTACGGCTCCCGGCGGGCCCCTGAGGAGCGGCCGCGCTACATCGGCTATCTCCTGGGCCTGGAGAGCGTCTGGGTGGGCCTGCTGACGACGCTACTCGCCGCAGGCTCCGCCGTCGCCTGGTCCACAGGCTCCATCGACGCAAAGCTGTTCCACACGATCGCGGCAAGCTGCGGCTTCTCCTTTATCTTCTGCTTCTTGTACTTCAGGCGACGCCAGTTCTATGTGGAACTCCGCCAGTTTCGGGCCCTGGCGCAGTCGCTTGCATATTTGTTGCTCGTGATCACCTCCTTCGGCGCGCTGTTGTTCTTCGATGGCTGGAGCGTCGTCCACGTCTACATACTGCTCGCCCTTTGTAGCGCCATCGCGTGCATCGTCGGCCGAGACCGCGGCAGCCACCGCTTCTCCCGCCCGAGCCGGGCGGATATCCGACGCTACACCGGCGAGCACTGGTCATTCGGCAAGTGGATGCTGCTGGAGGTTCCTCTCGGTTTGGCCACCTACCAGGGGTACTTCTTCGTCATCGGCATCGCGGTATCGACCGAGGCCGCCGGCCTGCTGAAGGCAACCGAAGCCCTGGTGGCGCCCTTCGGGCAGATCGCCATGGGGATGCGCCTCATGCTGATCCCCATGGCATCGCGCCAACTGGACCCGACGTCGCCTCCCCAGCAGCACGTGAAGTACGCAATTCGCCTGGCGGTTCCGCTCATGGGAATGGCTGCCGTCTACGCTGCCGCCGTCTACTTCGGTGGAGAGTACGCGCTCCGGGCATTATTCGGCGACAAGATCGAGGGGGCGTTTCCCCTGGTCCCGATCATGGCCTTCATGCCGTTCATGATGGCGTCTCCGTTGCCGGCGGCCATTATCCTGTCGGTGCTGCGCCGGACCAACATGCGCTTCATCAGCGCATGCTTCGCTTGCGCCGGCACACTGCTGATTGGTCCGCCATTGATCTGGGCGTACGGGCTCGTCGGCGGCGCGCTGGCGTTGGTCCTCACCCAGGTGTTGTACACGATCGGCTACTGGGGCTGCCTGTTCTGGCTGGTGCGCCGGGAGCGAGAGGCGCGCGCGCTGAACCAAGGGGGAGCCGGGACGGAACCCGGCGCTCCCTCAGCCAGCCAGCCGTAACCTCAAGCCGAAGCATCACGGTCGTCCCCCATCAGGCCAGGAGCGGCACGCTTGGTCATCTTGGGCCGGTCAACCAGCAACCGGGAAGTTTTCGAACGATGAACCGTCACTTGATGTGCTGTGGGGACGCCACGGATCTCGATACGTTCAGCAACACCCCGTACTTCCTCTTGCAGGCCGGCATCCCGACTGGCCTGCTCCAGGCAGGCGTGGCCCTTCATCCCGAAAAATTGGTCGCCAGGGCGAGGCTATGGAACCTGGTCCAGTTCCTTCGCAGTGGCAAGGCAGGCGGCTTCCAGTACAGCCTCCCGTTCAACACGACCGTCATGAAGCAGGCGCATCTCGACGACCGGCCGACGGCCATCCTGAGCCTTTTCCCTTTTCTCCCGCCGACGCCGTGGCCCCGAAGGTGGAGCGTCGACTTCTATATCGATGCCACCACGAAGCAGATTTATGAGGACTACAAGGCCGGCGAGCGCATCGGCGAGCACGTGAAGCGCGCCGCGCTCGGCCGGGAACGGGAGGCCTACCGGCAAGCGGGCGTCGTGATCTGCATGTGCCAGTGGGCGGCCGACTCGGTGATCCGCGACTACGGCATCGACCCGGCGAAGGTCCACGTCGTCGTCGGCGGCGCCAACTTCGACGAGGGGAGCCTCAAGACCCTCCCGGCCGGCCCGCCGCCTGCTCCCCCGACGGAGGACCAGCCGCTCCGCCTCGGCCTCCTCGGCAAGTACTGGGAGCGCAAGGGCGGGCCGTTCCTTCTCGAATTGGTCGATGCCCTGGCGGAACGCGGGGTGCCCGCGGTGGTTCGCGCCATCGGGATCGATCCTGCCGCGCTGCCGGCCCACCCGCGATTGCAGCCGCTGGGCTTCATTTCGAAGAAAACCGCGCTACCCGATCTCGTCCGCGAACTTCAGAGCTGGCACTTCGGCACGCTCTTCTCCGAGGCGGAAGCGTCGCCCCGTTCGAACCTGGAGTGCCTGCGGCTAGGCGTCCCCGTGATCACCCACGCCGTCGGCGGGATCGCTTCGACGCTGCCCGACGACGGCTGCGGCAAGCTGTTTCCGTCGCATCCCAACCCCGCCGACGTTGCCGCCTGGGTCGCGGCACGCCTGGATCCCTATGACGCTTACCTGGGCTGGCGCGCTGCTCTCGGCGGGCGCGCTCATGAGTTCACCTGGGCCGCCGCCGTGCAGCAGATGGCACCTTTACTCAACCGCGCATGATCGACGAGGGGGCGGTGAGCCTCGTCCTCGCGAGCGTCGCCCCTGAGCGTGACCGGGTGCGTCGAGCGCAGGGCCGCCACCTTCAACCGCGCGAGAGATACGGTCGGCCTGCGGCCAGAGCGGTCATCAGCCGGCATCTCTTCTATCAGGTTGGGAGGAGTGGCAGCGGCTGACAGCCGCCGTGTTCCCTCGGTGTTGCCGGCGGACGCGGACCCTGACCGATGCGAGGCAGCCGAAGCGGCTACGAGGCCTCGGGGCGGGGCGCCAGGCTGACCTTGATCCGCTCGGCGCTGTCGTCGGGATTGCTGATGCGCGCCTCGAAGCGGACGGTTTCCCCGACTGGCAGCGTTTCCGCCGGCGGGACCACGACCACCTCCTGCACCTCGGCGTCGCTCCCGTCGACGAGAACGACCCGAACCATCGGCAGGCTGCGGGGCTGCTCAGCGACGTTGGCGAGGTCGCCGGCAACGGTCAGGATCTGCTCGCCGTCGCTCCATGATCGGGTGGAGCTGACGCTGCGGATCTCGAGGCCGTCGGAGAAGCTCTCGCCGGGCGCCAGCCCGACCGCGCTATAGAAGCCGGCGGCCCCGGGAAAGGCGGTCAGCACCAGCCCGCGCGTGGCTGCAAGCAGGCCGACGCTGACCAGCAGCGTCGCGGCGACGGCTCCCGCCGCCAACACCACCGTGCCGGGCCGGCGCAACCGCGAGCCCTTGGCCGGCGCGGCCACCGTGTCAGGGTCCTCGTCGGGAACCGGTGGCAGAGCGACGGAATCGCTTCCCGGCGCGACGTTCAGGGCTCGGGCGGGTTCGACCGCCGCAGCCGCGTCCGGCCTCGCCGCCTCGTGCGACACGGGGGAGGTTTGAGCGATCTCGGCTCGCCAGCCCGCCTCTTCGGCGGCCGGCGGCTCCGTCGCGAGACGACCGGCCTCCGGCGCGTCGGCGCCGTCGCCGGCATCGTCGTCGCCGTTCAGCAGGGCGTCGAGCTGCCGCGACGACAGCCTGGGGCCATGGGAGAGCGCGGTTTCGGTGGCAGCCGCCGTGGCGGCAGGCGCGGGGTAGAGGGCGGTCACCGGCGCCGGCCGAAGCGCCCGCTCAGACTCCGGCTCCCCCGGCACGGGCCGCGGCCGCGGGGGCCGCGTCTCCTCCTTCTCGCGGCGCGGCGGACGGGAGATCGGGGCGACCTCTGCCCGCGGCGCAACGGCGGGAGGCGCAGCACCCTGCCTCGGGCCGTCCCGACCGAAGGACGCGGCCAGCAGGCGCAATGCATCGTCATTGTCGGGAAGCGAAGCCGCGGGCGTATGCAGCCATTCCCGATCACAATTCGAACATCGCACGGTGCGCGCTTCGGCGGCGAGCACGTCGGCGTCGACGCCATACAAGATCCCGCAACGCGGGCAGACGATGATCATGAGGCCGAGAATTATGTTACGCTGTGCACCCTTATAGGCGCACGCCGCCGGTGAAGCAAGTCATAGCGGTTGGCCTGGGCTCTCGGATGCAAATGTTGACGCGCAACCGCGCGCGAAGCACACGATGCAGCAAAGAACTCACCTACCCCACCTGGGACGGAATCGTGCCGGGGACAAGCAGGCGCAGGCTCAGGAGCCGGCGCGGCAGACGCTCGGTGCCCGCGGACGGCAGGCTCCGAAGGTGCAGATGACCTCGCGGAGCTTCCGCCGCCGGCGTAGCACCGTGCTCCCCGCGGTGATCCTGGGGGCCTTCGTCGTCTCGACCGCCTGGGCGGGCGGCCTCATGCGCTTCGCCGCCGCCATCCCCTCGGCGGTCGCCGACCAGGGGACGCGGACGGATGCCATCGTCGTGCTGACCGGCGGCAGCGAGCGGCTGGCGACGGGCGTCTCGCTGCTGAGCCGGGGGCTGGCGCAGCGGGTGTTCGTCTCCGGCGTGCATCCGGACGTGGACGCGCGCGCCATGCTGAACGCCGCCGGTGGCGCCGGCCCGGAGCTGATCGACCGGATCGAGGCCGGCCACGGCGCCCGCGACACCGCCGGCAACGCCAGCGAGACGGCCGCATGGATCCGCGGGCACGGCTACCGCTCGCTGCGGCTGGTGACCGCCAGCTACCACATGCCGCGCAGCCTGCTCGAGTTCGGCCGCGCCCTGCCGGAGGCCACGGTCGTGCCGCACCCGGTCTTCCCCGGCCATGTCATGCAGGCCCGCTGGTGGCTGTGGCCCGGGACCGCCGGCCTGATCATCGGCGAATACCACAAGTTCCTGTGGTCGTGGCTGCGCCTCGAGGTCGTCCACCTCGCCGGGGGTCCCGCACGCTTGGACGCAGGTCGGACGACATGATCACCGCCATCCGCTCGTACGCGTTCTCCCTGCTGGGCCTGGCCTGGACGGTCCTCCTCTGCATCCTCTTGCTGCCCTTCCTGGCGGCGCCGCGGCACGTCCACCAGCGCGGCGTCCGGATCTGGGCCAAGGGACTGTTGGTCCTGCTGGCCGGCGTCTGCGGCCTTCGCCACCGCGTCGTGGGCATGGAGAACCTGCCGCGGGGGGCCGCGATCGTCGCCTCAAAGCATCAGTCGGCCTGGGAGACGGTCGCGCTGGCGGCGGTCCTCGAGCGGCCGGTCTTCATCCTGAAGAAGGAGTTGCTCTCGGTGCCGCTGATCGGCCTGCATTTCCGCAAGGCCGGCAGCATCCCCGTCGACCGTGCCATGGGCGCCAAGGCGCTGAGGGCGATGATCCCGCAGGCCCAGGCCATCATCGCCGACGGCCATCAGCTCATCGTCTTCCCCGAGGGCACCCGCGTCGGCGTCGGCGAGAGGCACCCCTACCAGCCGGGGGTCGCGGCGCTCTACGCCCGCGTCGAGGCGCCGCTGGTTCCGGTGGCGCTCGATTCGGGCCGCTTCTGGAGCCGGCGGAGCGCGATCAAGCACCCCGGCACGATCACTCTCGCCTTTCTCCCGCCGATGCCGAGGGGGCTCGACCGGCGCGCGTTCATGAGCGAACTGGAGGCCCGCATCGAAGGCAATGCCAGCAGCCTGCTTTCTGGCAGCCGCGAACCCGAGACGGTGGCTTGAGCAGGCGGGCCGCGGTCGCGGCTCGGCGGATTTACGAACAAAGTGAGAACACCTTCCGTTGACCGTCCCGGCGGCGCTGACTTAGACTGGGGTGGAAGCGGACGAACGAGGAGGCCCTCCGGCCATGCAGCTCGCGCCGGTCTCGCAGCAGATCTGGGAAATGAAGTACCGGCTGAAGACCGGCGCCGGCCGGCCGGTCGACCGCACGGTGGCCGACACCTGGCGGCGCGTCGCCCGCACCCTGGCGCAGCCCGAGCGCGATCCGGCGCTTTGGGAGGACCGCTTCTTCGCCGCCATGGAGGACTTCAAGTTCCTGCCCGCCGGCCGGATCCTCTCCGGCGCCGGCGCCAACCGCCGGGTGACGCTGTTCAACTGCTTCGTCATGGGCGACATCCCCGACGACATGGCCGGCATCTTCGAGCACCTGAAGCAGGCGGCGCTGACCATGCAGCAGGGCGGCGGCATCGGCTACGACTTCTCGACGCTGCGGCCCAAGGGCGCGCCGGTGCATGGCGTCGGCGCCGACGCGTCGGGGCCGCTGTCGTTCATGGACGTCTGGGACGCCATGTGCCGCACGATCATGAGCGCCGGCTCGCGCCGCGGCGCGATGATGGCGGTGATGCGCTGCGACCACCCGGACATCGAGGCGTTCATCGAGGCCAAGCGCGAGCCTGGCCGGCTGCGCATGTTCAACCTCTCGGTGCTCGCGAGCGACGCCTTCATGCAGGCGGTGCAAGACGACGCGGCGTGGGAGCTGAGCTTCGCCGGCGTCGTCTACCGCAGCGTCCAGGCGCGGGCGCTGTGGGAGAAGATCATGCGGGCGACCTACGCCTACGCCGAACCCGGCGTGATCTTCATCGACCGGATCAACCGCCTCAACAACCTCGGCTACTGCGAGCAGATCCACGCCACCAACCCCTGCGGCGAGCAGCCGCTGCCGGCCTACGGCACCTGCCTGCTGGGCTCGGTGAACCTCGCCCGGCTGGTCGAGGACCCGTTCGGCGCCGACGCCCGCATCGACGGGGCCGCGCTGGCCGAACTCGTCACGACCGCGGTGCGGATGATGGACAACGTCATCGAGGTGTCGGGCTATCCGCTGCCGGAGCACGAGGCGGAAGCGCGGGCCAAGCGGCGGATCGGCCTCGGCATCACCGGCCTCGCCGACGCCCTGATCATGTGCGACGCCCGCTACGGCAGCGAACGCGCGGTGGCGCTGACGGAAGGCTGGATGCGGACGATCCAGCGGGCCGCCTACCTCGCGTCCTCGGCGCTGGCCGCCGAGAAGGGCTGCTTCCCGCTCTACGACCGGGACGCCTACCTCGCCGGCGAAACCATCTCCGGCCTGGACGCCGACGTTCGCGAGGCCATCGCCGCAGGCGGCATCCGCAACGCCCTGCTCACCTCGGTGGCACCGACCGGTACGATCTCGCTGTTCGCCGACAACGTCTCCTCCGGGCTGGAGCCGGTGTTCAGCTTCCTGTACGTCCGCCACGTGCTGATGCCGGACGGCAGCCGCCGCGAGGAGGAGGTGACGGACTACGCCTACCGCCAGTTCCGTCGCCATGCCGGGGAGACGGCGGCGCTGCCGGACGCCTTCGTCGACACCCAGGACCTAACCCCGCGCGACCACCTGGTGATGCAGGCGGCGGTGCAGAAATACGTCGACAGCTCGATCTCCAAGACCATCAACTGCCCCGAGGAAATCGGCTTCGACGACTTCAAGGAGATCTACCGCGAGGCCTACGAACTCGGCTGCAAGGGCTGCACCACCTACCGCCCCAACGAGGTGACGGGCGCGGTCCTGGAGGTTCGGCCCGCCGAGGCGGCGCCGCGCCCGGAGCCCGCTCCATCGGAGCCGGTGCCGGACGAGGCGGAAGGCGCGCTCCTGGCGGCGGTGCACGAGCGCGACATCGACGCCGGCGCCATCGTCCAGATGTTTCGCCCGCTCGACCGGCCGACGGCGCTTCCCGGCAAGACCTACAAGGTCAAGTGGCCGGAGAGCGACCACGCCATCTACATCACCGTCAACGACATCATCCAGGACGGCCGCCGCCGGCCGTTCGAGGTGTTCATCAACTCCAAGAACATGGAGCACTACGCCTGGACGGTGGCGTTGACGCGGATGATCTCGGCGGTGTTCCGCCGCGGCGGCGACGTCGCCTTCGTCGTCGAAGAGCTCAAGGCCGTCTTCGACCCCCGCGGCGGGCAGTGGATGGGCGGCCGCTACGTGCCCAGCCTGCTCGCGGCCATCGGCGAGGTCATCGAGCGGCACATGATCGACATCGGATTCCTGCCGCTGGCCGCCGACGCCGGCGGCCCACGGACGGAGGGACAGACGCAGGCGCGGGTCGCCGCCGGCCCCCCGGCGTCGGGATCGCGCGGCGGCTCCAGCCCGGCGGGCCGCTTCCGCCAGTGCCCGAAGTGCGGAGCACCCACCCTGATCCGCCAGGAGGATTGCGACACCTGCGCCAGCTGCGGCTACTCCAAGTGCAGCTGAGCGCAGCTGGAGCAAGTTGCAGCACGGTTAAATCAGTGCCCCTATGGCGCCGTCGTCATTTCCAGCCGTCATGGCCGTACTCGTTACGGCCATCCACGTCATAGCCTGGACCTGGTGCAACTCCGGGGAGGATTGCCTGACTAGAGGAAGATGCCGTTAGTTAGTTAGGCCGAATCAGGACCGTCATTGCGAGGAGGCGAATCCGACGCGGCAATCCAGTGCCGCCAATACTGGATCGCCACGCCGCTTCGCGGCTCGCGATGACGGCGTAGTAGAGGCCGGTGCATCGACCTACTGACAAGTCGCCCTAGGCGAACGGGAGACGTGGCCGGGACTTGCGCCCGGCCATGACGGATGAGGAGGTGGTGCGGGAGCCCGTTCCGCCTGCCATGCCCGGACGTGTTGGAACAGGCCCGCGGGCGACGGGATCAGGGGTTCGGGGGCTAAACCCGCCGCTGTGCTCGGTGATCCGTTGCCGGCTTCACGGGGAACAACGATACGCGTCCCAGAAAGCCGGAGCGCCGCAATGCGCCACGTCGTCGCCTACGCCGCCGCCGCCGTCGTCTTTCTCGGCCTCGACTTCGCCTGGCTTGGCTTCGTCGCCAAGTCCGCGTACCGGTCCTGGATCGGCCCGCTCATGCGCGACGAGATCCACGTCATCGCCGCCGTCCTCTTCTATCTCGTCTACGTCGTCGGCCTCGTGATCTTCGCCATCAGCCCGGCGCTGAAGGAAGGAGCCTGGCAGACGGCGGCGCTCTACGGCGCCCTGTTCGGCTTCTTCGCCTACGGCACCTACGAACTCACCAACTACGCGACGCTGAAGGACTGGCCGCTGGCGATGGTCGCAGCCGACATGGCCTGGGGCACGGCGCTGAGCGCAGTCGCTGCCACCGCCGGCTACGCGGCAGCACAGCGGTTCGTCTGAGGATCCCTACCGGCCGGCCAGCTCGGGCGGCCGCCAGTCGTCCGGCGTGTCGTGGTCAGGGTGCTGGAAGTCCACGAGACCGCCCTGCAGCTCCGGGTCCATGTTGTCCTCGGTCGTCTCGCCCGGCAGCGTGACGATGCTCTCGAACCAGGGCACCCGGGCCTCGATGCCGTAGTGCCTGCCGGGCGGCGCCTCGGCCGGCGCATCGAGGCTGCCGATGGTGACGTCGATCCAGTCCGAACTCGTATAGGCGAACCCCAGCGGCGTCCCGCAGGCGGCGCAGAAGTAGCGCACCGCGACGGACGAGCTCCGGAACGCCGAAGGCTGCCCCCGGGTCCAGGCGAAGTCTTTCCGCTGCACCGGCGCGAGGGCCGCGAAGGGCCCACCAACCGCCTTCTGGCACATGCGGCAGCGGCACAGGTGGGTACCTTCCGGCGGCCAATACAGCGCGTAGCGAACCGCCCCGCACTGGCAGCCGCCGTCAGGACGGCTTCACGGGTCCCCTTGAGGGTGGTTTCCTTGCCGGTCATCCCTCACCCCATCCTCTGCCTTGCTTTCGCCGCGGCCCTGTCGAATAACGGCGGCCACCCGCGGCCGACCAGCCGCAGTCCTTTGCTTGACGATGACACAGCGGAGTCCCGCCGATGCCCGCCCCCGTCACCTCGAAGTCTTCCTGCACCCATATCGCATCGCACCCCTGTCCCGCCCTGAGCCGGCGCCAAGTCCTCGGTGCCGCGGCTGGAGCCGCTCTGCTGTCGCTGCCGCCATGGCCGCGGCTGGCAGCCGCCGGCGAGGCCGGCTCGATGCTGCTGAACTGCATGGACTACCGCCTGATCGACGACGTCGTCCGCTACATGGACGGCCGCAACCTCACCGACAACTACGATCAGGTCATCCTTGCCGGCGCCTCGCTAGGCGCGCTGACTGGCGCGCAGCCGGCCTGGGGCTCGACGTTCTGGTCGCATCTCGACCTGGCGCTCGAGCTTCACCACGTGCATTCCCTGATCGTCATCGATCACCGCGACTGCGGCGCCTACAAGCTGCTGTTCGGCGAGGACTACTCCCTCGATCCCGTGCGCGAGAAAGAGGTGCACGCGGAGCAGATGCGCAAGCTGCGCGCCATGGTCGTCGAGCGGCACCCGTCGCTGCCGACGGAACTCCTGCTCATGTCTCTCGACGGCTCGGTCGAGACGATTTCGTGACGCCGTCTGCGGCCGGTTCCTCGGCGAGGGCGAGCACCCGGTGCAGCGGACCGTCGGCGATGCCGATGGCGTCCAGGTGGGCGACGACGTTGCGCAG
>Ga0209573_1003089_pt1 | contig 19322 bp, 17 predicted proteins | sample TNRBio252014_DNA_FD_185870 | JGI IMG/M metagenome (GOLD analysis project Ga0209573, IMG submission 185870) | Wastewater treatment Type I Accumulibacter community from EBPR Bioreactor in Madison, WI, USA - TNR Reactor_6/25/2014_ DNA (SPAdes)... | ecosystem: Engineered > Bioreactor > EBPR >...
CTGGAATGTCCCGTGGGCGAGCCTCGCCGGCCGCGGCCGCTGTGACGCAAGACGCCTGAACGACGGCGCTTCGGCCGGAATCCCGACCCCGGAAGCCCTCGACCCTACCAGGTTTGGGAGGCGTCCGGCCGACCTGGGAACCGTCGGCGCGGAGGACCTGCGCCGCATCGTTCACAAGGCGATCCTGGCCCGCCGCTTCTCGGCGGTCCACAGGCAGGCCGTGCGCCGGTCGCTGCGCGCCGCGCCTCAAGCGGCGCGGATCTGCGACAAGAAGGCCGCGACCTCGCGCTCCAGCCTGTCGGCCTCCTTGGCCAGCGTCCCGGCGGCGCTGAGCGCCGTTCCGGCGGAGGCGCCGATCTCGCTCGACGCCCGCGAGACGCCGGCGATGTTGTCGGAGACCTCGCGGGTGCCGGCGGCGACCTGCTGGACGTTGCCGGCGATCTCCTGGGTCGCCGCGTCCTGCTCCTCGACCGCGGCGGCGACCGTGGAGGCGATCTCGTTCAGCCTGGCGATCGTCTCGCTGATGCCGGCGATGGCGGCGGTGGCGGTGCCGGTCGCGCGCTGGATCTCCTGCACCTTCGCCTCGATGGCGGTGGTCGCGCTGGCGGTGTGGGTGGCGAGCGACTTGACCTCGGCGGCGACGACGGTGAAGCCCTTGCCCGCCTCGCCGGCGCGCGCGCCCTCGATCGTGGCATTCAACGCGAGCAGCTTGGTCTGATCGGCGACGCGGCCGATCAGCGAGACGACCTCGTTGATCTCTTCCGCCGAGTTGGCGAGCTCGCGCATCAGCGCATCCGTCGCCTGGGCGTCGCGCAGCGCCCGGTCGGCCACGTCCAGCGACGCCGCGACCTGCCGGCTGATCTCGCGGATGGAGACGCTGAGCTCCTCGGTGGCGCCGGCCACGGCGTTGACGTTGAGCGAGGCCTGCTCCGACGAAGCGGCGACCGAGCCCACCTCCTGGGTGGTCCGGGCGGCCGTGTCCGACAGCGCCGAAGCCGAGCCCTCCATGGTCGCCGCGGCCATCGAGACCGAATGAACCACCTCCTTGACACTGGCCTCGAACTCGTCGGCGAGGCTCGCCAGCATCGCCCTGCGCTCGCCGGCGGCGTTCTGGCGGAACGACTCCTGCTCGCTCCGCAGCCGCTCGGCCTCGATCATGCCGGTCTTGAACACCTCGACCGCTCGGGCCATGGAGCCCATCTCGTCCCTCCGCCCGAGCGCCGGGACGGCGACGGCGGTGTCGCCGCCGGCGAGCTGGTTCATGGCCGCGGTCATCGCTCGGATCACCGCGCCGAGGCCGCGGTTCAGCGCCCAGGCCAGGAGCAGCGACAGCGTCAGGATCCCGACACCCACGAACACCGACCAGCGGACGGCATCCCCGCGGATCGCGTTCAGGCTGCTGCGGTCCACCGCCAGCGTGTAGACGCCGAACGCCTTGCCCTCGTAGTCGCGCACCGGCACGAACGCGATCGTCCGTGGGCTGCCGTCGAGTTTGGTAACCATGGTCCGGTCCTGGCCGCTCATGCCGGCGGCGAGGTCGGCGCGGTCGAAGGCGGTTCCGGGCCGGAACGTGCTGGCGAATGCCTTGAACTCGTCTCCGGATTTGACGAAGAAGGCGACGTCGGCGCCGGTCGCGGTCTTGTACTGGTCGAAGAACGGCTGGCCGAAGGAGGTGCCGACCTCCACCGAGCCGACGTGCCGGTTCTCGTGGAAGACCGGGACGACCCCGCGGATGCCGAGGCCGCCGACGCCGTTTTCGAGGCCGGCCACCGGCCGCTGCGACCGGTTCACCTCCAGCACCGTAAAGCGGAACGAGGACAGGTCGTCGCCGAATTTCTCCGGCATGTGCGCGCGGAAGAAGGACGTGGCCGGCGGCAGGTGGAACTGGAGCTGGCTCAGCGCGTACGGACCCTTCATTTCGGCGAACGCGGGAACCAGCAGCCGCGCCAGCTCGCCGCGGTCGCCGGCGGCGAAGCGGGCGGCGATGTCGGGGTTGCGGGCCAGGCTGTCGGCCAACAGCAGCGCGCGGTCGGCTTCGGCGTGGATGCTGGCCTCGAAGAAGGCCTGCGCGGTGTGCAGTTCGCGCTCGGCCGCCCGCCGGACGATGTGCCCGTTGAGCCAGGTGTTGGCCAGGGTTGCCGCGGCCACGGCGGCGACGACGCTGCCGCCGATAGCGCAACCAAGCTTGACCGCAATGCTCCAGCGATAGGCAGCCATCTCGCCTCCGACACTCCGCGGTGAACCGACGCGGGCGAGGATGCGGCAGCGGCGTTAACGGCGGGTGAACGAGGCGGCCGGGGCGGCGGACGTGGCCGGGCGGCCGCGCGGGTGATGAAGCTGCCTTCAAGGCATCGTCATCGCGAGCCGCGAAGCGGCGTGGCGATGTAGGTCGGGTTAGCCGCAGGCGTAACCCGACGAACGGATGGCCAGTCATCCGTCGGATTACGGCTTCGCCTAATCCGACCTACGGCTACGTCGGCTGCGTCCCGCAATGGCGGGGGAAGCGGGTGAGGCGGGACTACCCTTCGCCCAGCGCCGGGTCGTAGGCGAGGCTGGGGGCGAGCCACCGCTCGACCTCGGCCAGGTCCAGGCCCTTGCGCCGGGCATAGTCCTCGATCTGGTCGCGGTGCAGCCGGCCGAGGCCGAAGTAGCGGCTTTCGGGATGCGAGAAGTAGTAGCCGGAGACGCTGGCCGCCGGGCTCATGGCGAACGACTCGGTCAGCGTCACCCCGGCGTTGGTCTCGGCTTCGAGCAGGTCGAACAGCGTGCGCTTCTCGGTATGGTCGGGGCAGGCGGGGTAGCCGGGCGCCGGGCGGATCCCCTGGTAGGCCTCGGCGATGAGTTGGGCGTTGTCCAGCGCCTCATCCGACGCGTAGCCCCACAGCTCCTTGCGCACCCGCTCATGCATCCGCTCGGCGAAGGCCTCGGCCAGCCGGTCGGCCAAAGCCTTGACCATGATCGAGCGGTAGTCGTCGTGCGACGTCTCGAAGTCAGCGGCGATGGCCTCGACGCCGTGGCCGGTGGTGACCGCGAAGCCGCCGATCCAGTCGGGGACGCCGGTCGCCTTCGGCGCGACGAAATCGGCGAGCGCCAGGTTCGGCCGCGGCTTGCGGTCGCGGGCCATCTGCTGGCGCAGCGTGTGGATGATCGCGCGCACGCCGTTGCGGTTCTCGTCGACGAACACCTCGATGTCGTCGTCGCCGATGCTGTTGGCCGGCCACAGGCCGACGACGGCGCGGGCTGTCAGCCACTTCTCGCCGACGATCCTGGCCAGCATCTCCTCGGCGTCGGCGAAGAGCGGGCGGGCGGCCTCGCCGACGATCGCGTCGTCGAGGATGTCGGGGAACCGGCCCGAGAGCTCCCAGGCCTGGAAGAACGGCTGCCAGTCGATCCGCTCCGTGAGCTCGCTCAGGGGATAGTCGGAGAAGACGCTGAGCCCCGGGACCTTGGGCGCCGGCGGCCTGTAGCCGTTGCCCCACTGGAGATTCGCCTTGTTGGCCCGGGCGGAGACGAGGGGGAGATGCGCGCCGGCGGACTCGCGCCGGGCGTGCGCCTCGCGGATCACCGCGTACTCCTCGCGGACGCCGGCGGCGTACTCCTGGTTCGACGGCTGCGCCAGCAGGCTGCTGGCAACGCCTACGGCCCGCGAGGCGTCGGTGACGTAGACCACGGCGCCGTCGTAGTTGGGCGCGATCTTCACCGCCGTGTGCACCCGGCTGGTCGTCGCCCCGCCGATGAGCAGCGGGATCTCGAAGCGCTCGCGCGCCATCTCCTTCGCGACGTAAGCCATCTCGTCCAGCGACGGGGTGATCAGCCCGGACAGGCCGATGATGTCGACCTTCTCGCTCCGGGCGGTGTCCAGGATCTTCGCCGCCGGGACCATCACCCCGAGGTCGACGACCTCGAAGTTGTTACACTGCAGGACGACGCCGACGATGTTCTTGCCGATGTCGTGGACGTCGCCCTTCACCGTCGCCATCAGGATCTTGCCGGCGGTCTGCCTGGGCGCGCCGGCCTTCTCCGCCTCCATGTACGGCAGCAGGTAGGCCACGGCCTTCTTCATCACCCGGGCGCTCTTGACGACCTGGGGCAGGAACATCTTGCCGGCGCCGAACAGGTCGCCGACGACGTTCATCCCGGCCATCAGCGGCCCCTCGATGACGTCGAGCGGCTTCTCGGCTTCGAGGCGCGCCTCCTCGGTGTCGGCCTCGACGAAGTCGGCGATGCCGTTGACCAGGGCGTGGGTCAGCCGCTCTCGGACGGCCAGTTCGCGCCAGGACAGGTCCTGCTCCCGGGCCTTGCCCGCCTGGCCGCGGAACCTGTCGGCGATCTCCAGCAGGCGTTCGGTCGCGTCGGGCCTGCGGTTGAGGATGACGTCCTCGACCCTGTCGCGCAGGTCGCGCGGGATCTCGTCGTAGACGGCGATCTGCCCGGCGTTGACGATGGCCATGTCCAGGCCGGCGGCGATCGCGTGGTAGAGGAACACGGCGTGCATCGCCTCGCGGACGATGTCGTTGCCGCGAAACGAGAAGGAGACGTTGGAGACGCCGCCGGAGGTGTGGCAGCCGGGCAGCGCCGCCTTGATCTGGCGGACGCCTTCGATGAAGGCCAGCGCGTAGTCGTCGTGCTCCTCGATCCCGGTGGCGACGGCGAAGATGTTGGGGTCGAAGATGATGTCCTCGGGCGGGAAGCCGACCCGCTCGGTCAGGATCCGGTAGGCGCGGCTGCAGATGTCGAGCTTGCGCTGGGCCGTCTCGGCCTGGCCCTGCTCGTCGAAGGCCATGACGACGACGGCGGCGCCGTAGCGGCGGACCAGCCTGGCGGCCTCGACGAACGGCTCCTCGCCCTCCTTCAGGCTGATCGAGTTGACGATGCCCTTGCCCTGGACGCACTTCAGCCCGGCCTCGATCACCGACCATTTCGACGAATCGATCATGATCGGCACGCGGGAGATGTCCGGCTCGCCGGCGATGAGGTTGAGGAAGGTGGTCATGGCCCGCTCGGAGTCGAGCATGGCCTGGTCCATGTTGACGTCGATGATCGACGCCCCGCCGGCTACCTGGTCGCGGGCGACGTCCAGCGCGCCCTGGTAGTCCCCGGCCAGGATCAGCTTGCGGAAGCGGGCGGAGCCGGTGACGTTGGTCCGCTCGCCGACGGTGATGAAGCTGCCCCTCACGACGCCAGCGCGAACGGTTCGAGGCCGGAGAGGCGCAGCGCCGGCGCGACCTTTGCCGGCACGCGCGGGCTCTTGCCGGCGACGGCGGCGGCGATGGCCTCGATGTGCTCCGGCGTCGTGCCGCAGCAACCGCCGACGATGTTGACCAGCCCGGCTTCCGCCCATTCGCCGATGAAGCCGGCGGTGGTTTCAGGGGCCTCGTCATAGCCGCCGAACTCGTTCGGCAGGCCGGCGTTGGGATAGGCGCAGATGCGGGTGTCGGCGACGCGGGAGAGTTCGGCGACGTGGGCGCGAAGCTGGGCCGCGCCGAGCGCGCAGTTCAGCCCGATGCTCAGCGGCCGGGCATGGCTCACCGAGTTCCAGAAGGCCTCCGGTGTCTGCCCCGACAGCGTCCGGCCGGAAAGGTCGGTGATCGTCCCGGAGATCATCACCGGCAGGCTGACGCCGGCTTGCGCGAACACTTCGTCGATGGCGAAGAGCGCCGCCTTGGCGTTCAGCGTGTCGAACACCGTCTCGACCAGCAGCACGTCGCAGCCGCCGGCGATCAGTCCCTCCGTCGCCTCCCGGTAGGCGAGGCGCAGGTCGTCGAAGGTGACGTTGCGCGCCGCCGGGTCGTTGACGTCGGGCGAGATCGAGGCGGTGCGGTTGGTGGGGCCCAACGCGCCGGCGACCCAGCGCGGCCGCTCCGGCGTCCGCTCGCTCCAGGCGTCGGCGGCTCGGCGGGCGAGCGCGGCGCCGACCTCGTTCAGCTCGCGGGCCAGCGCCTCCATCCCGTAGTCGGCGAGCGAGATGCGGGTGCAGTTGAAGGTGTTGGTCTCGACGATGTCGGCGCCGGCCTCGAGATAAGCGTCGTGGATGCCGGCGATGATCGCCGGTTGGGTCAGCGTCAGCAGGTCGTTGTTGCCCTTGACGTCGCGGGGCCAGTCGGCGAACCGCTCGCCCCGGTAGGCGGCCTCGTCGAGCCGGTGGCGCTGGATCATCGTGCCCATGGCGCCGTCGAGGACGAGGATGCGGCTCTTCAGCGCCGCCTGCAGCGCGTCGATCCGGGCCTGCCGCAGGGCGTCGCTCATGTCGCGGCTCCGACGGCGGCCTCGGCCTCGCGCGGGTGCGGCCGCACGCCCAGCACGTGGCAGATGGCGTAGGTGAGGTCGGCCCGGTTCAGCGTGTAGAAGTGGAACTGCTTCACGCCGCCGGCGTGCAGCGCCCGGCACTGCTCCGCGGCGACCGAGGCGGCGACGAGCTTGCGCGTCTCCGGCTCGTCGTCGAGCCCGGCGAAGAGGTCCGCCATCCAGGGCGGCACCGCCGCGCCGCACATGCCGGCGAAGCGCACCACCTGGGCGAAGTTGGTCACCGGCAGGATGCCGGGAATGATCGGCACGGTGATGCCGGCGGCGCGGGCGCGATCGAGGAAGCGGAAGTAGACGTCGACGTCGAAGAAGAACTGGGTGATGGCCTGGCTGGCGCCGGCGTCGATCTTGCGCTTGAGGTTGTCGAGATCGCTGGCCGGGCTCAGCGCCTCCGGATGGACCTCGGGGTAGGCGGCGACGCTGATCTCGAAGTCGGCGATGCGCTTCAGCCCCGCGACGAGGTCGTTGGCATAGGCATAGCCGCCGGGATGCGGCGCGTAGCCGGCGCTGCCCTCCGGCGGGTCGCCGCGCAGCGCGACGATGTGGCGGATGCCCGCCTCCCAGTAGCGCCTGGCGATTTCGTCGATCTCGGCGCAGGTGGCGGCGACGCAGGTCAGGTGCGCCGCCGGGGCCAGAGACGTCTCCTCGCGGATCCGCACCAGTGTCGAGTGGGTGCGCTCGCGCGTCGAGCCGCCGGCGCCGTAGGTGACCGACACGTAGGCCGGATGCAGCGTCGCCAGCCGCTCGATGCAGGCCCAGAGCGTCTGCTCCATCTGCGCCGTCTTCGGCGGAAAGAACTCGAACGACACGGCCACGTCCCGCGGCAGCGGCGCCGCTACAGGCAAGCCGATCCCCTGGCCGTCCCGTTCGATCGAGCCAGCCACCAACCGGGGCATGGTTCGCGTGTCGCGATCGGCCCGTGCCTGCTTCATCGGCATACCCGCTACTTTCGTCCCGCCCGAAGCCGCTTGCGCGTCGGTGTGCCCGCCGCTCGTGATCCTGTCAAGGCTGGCCGCTCCCCCGTCTCCGCCCCGATGGCGGAGTGCGGCTCAACGACAATGGGGACGCCGTGCTGGCGCCGCCACCCTACATGTGTTACTGCCGTCAGGCAGAGCCGGAACCGATGACGCCCCCTTCGTCCCCATGCCCCCGTCCCCATGCCCCTGACGAGACCCCACGTCGTCCGAGCGGGTGATCCATCTCCCGGTTCCGCGCCGGCCAGCGCAACGTAGGCTGCATGCGCCGTTTCGTCACGCTCCTGCTGCTCGTCCTGCTCGTGGCCGCAGGCGGCTGCGCGACCCCGCCGAACCCGTCGGATCCGGCGGCGGTGGCCGAGTTCCGGGCGCTGAACGACCCGTTCGAGCCGTTCAACCGCCAGGTCTTCGCCCTTAACGAGGCCTTCGACGCCATGGCGCTGCGGCCGGCGGCGATCTTCTACAAGGAGATCATCCCGCCGCCCTTCCAGCGCGGCACCAACAACTTCCTCGCCAACCTGCGCGCGCCGGTAATCCTGTTCAACGACCTGCTGCAGCTCGACCTCAGCTCCGCCGGCAACACCGCCATGCGGTTCATCATCAATTCGACGCTGGGCGTCGGCGGCCTCGACGACCGCGCGAGCGACTTCGGCTATCCCAACCGCGACAACGACTTCGGCATCACCCTGGGCAGCTGGGGCGTGCCCGACGGGCCCTACCTGGTCCTGCCGGGGTTCGGCCCATCCTCGCCCCGCGACGCCGCCGGCATCGCCGTGGACAGCGCGATCCTGGATCCGTTAGGCGTGCTCGGCAACTTCAACTCCAGCCTGTCCGACCTCTCGTGGGCCAGGCTCGGCGTCGGCGCCGCGAACACGCGCGCCCGGGTCGATGACGAACTCGAGGACCTGCGCCGCAACTCCCTCGACTTCTACGCGGCGCTCCGCAGCCTCTACCGGCAGATGCGCGCCGGCCGCCTGAAGGAAGGCCAGGTGACGCCGGCCGGGCGGGGGCTGGAGCCGATCGAGGACGACTACTCTTTCCCCGACATCCCCGACGATTAGAGCCGGTGTTACCTGCTCAAACTGGATCGAATGCCGTCATTGCGAGGAGGCGAAGCCGACGCGGCAATCCAGTGCTTGTACTTCTGGATCGCCACGCCGCTTCGCGGCTCGCGATGACGGTGTTGTGCAGGCGGCGTGCATCAACCTAAAACATGACCCGCGTTCAGCTCGCCACGAAAGGCTGGGGCATGACATCCGGCGGATCCGGCTTCGGCCAGATCCGCCCTACGGGGTCCTCGCTTCAGCCCACCGGCGCATCCTTCAGGGCGCGCTCGATCGCCTCGCGGATGAACCGCTGATAGGGCATCCCGCTCGCCTTGGCCTGCCTCATGACCGCGTCCAGCAAGCTCGCAGGGAGAGGCACGCTGACGGCCCCCGGGCCGGGATCGAACTCGAAGCGCACCGGCATGAATGTCGAGAGGTCGTAGTCGCCGAGGTCGGCCTCGGAGACGAAGCGCTCCGCCGCCTCGTCCGATGACAAATCCGGTAGCCGTTCAGGCCCGCCGCTGCTGGACATAGTGTGCTACCTCGCGATCGTGCATGTATCTCGCGCTGATGGGCCTGATGTAGGTTCCGCCGTTGCGCGACCGCAACGTGAATGCCACCAGTATCCAACGCCCGCTGCCGCCCTGTCCAATGGCAAGCAGTCTCGCCTCCATGCTGGAGTGCTTAGGGTCTGGATGGACCGCAGGAGCCAGCCTAAAGACGGACTCGATGTCTTCGCGCTCCAACCCGTGCTTCCCGCACTTCGGCCAATTTCCGTCGTCCCACTGGAAGCCTGTTACGTTCAGCAAAACGCTGTTTCGGGATTGGCTCATAGATCCAGTTGCCGGCTTTTCCCTCACCGTTCAGGACGCGCGCATGCTGACGCTGCCCGTTGGCGTCGCTGCCACTGCTACCCCAGCTGCTGCTCGCCGCTACCCCCGGGTCAGCGGGCGGTACTTGATGCGGTGCGGCTGGTCGGCGTCGGCGCCGAGCCGGCGGTGCCGGTCGACCTCGTAGTCCTGGTAGTTGCCCTCGAACCAGACCACCTGGCTGTCGCCCTCGAAGGCGAGGATATGGGTGGCGATGCGGTCGAGGAACCAGCGGTCGTGGCTGATCACCACCGCGCAGCCGGCGAAATCGACGAGGGCGTCTTCGAGCGCGCGCAGGGTCTCGACGTCGAGATCGTTGGTGGGTTCGTCGAGGAGGAGGACGTTGGCGCCGGACTTCAGCATCTTCGCCAGATGCACGCGGTTCCGTTCGCCACCGGAGAGCTGCCCGACGGGTTTCTGCTGGTCGGGGCCCTTGAAGTTGAACTGGGCGACGTAGGCGCGGCTAGCGACCTTGGCCTTGCCGAGCTCGATCTCGTCGAGGCCGCCGGATATCTCCTGCCACACCGTGTGCGTGCCCTCGAGCGTGTCGCGCGACTGGTCGACGTAGCCGAGGACGACCGTCTCGCCGAGCTTCAGGGCGCCGCCGTCCGGCGCCTCCTGGCCGCTGATCATCCGAAACAGCGTCGTCTTGCCGGCGCCGTTCGGCCCGATCACGCCGACGATGCCGCCGGGGGGCAGGCGGAAGCTCAGGTCCTCGATCAGGAGCCTGTCGCCGTAGGCCTTGCGCAGCGAGGCGGCCTCGATGACGGTGGAGCCCAGCCGCTGCCCCGGCGGGATCACGATTTGGGCGCTGCCCACGGGCCGGTCGCGGGCCTCAGCCAGCAACGTCTCGTAGGCGGCGATGCGGGCCTTGGCCTTGGCCTGGCGGGCCCTCGGCGAGGCGCGGATCCAGTCGAGCTCGTGGGCGAGGGTGCGCTGGCGGGCGCTCTCCTGCTTCTCCTCGACGCTGAGGCGCTTCTGTTTCTGCTCCAGCCACGACGAGTAGTTGCCCTCGTAGGGAATGCCGCGGCCGCGGTCAAGTTCGAGGATCCAGCCGGTGACGTTGTCGAGGAAGTACCGGTCGTGGGTCACGACCATGACCGTGCCGGTGTAATCGTGGAGGAAACGCTCCAGCCAGGCGACCGACTCGGCGTCGAGGTGGTTGGTCGGCTCGTCCAGGAGGAGAAGATCCGGATGTTCCAGCAGCAGCCTGCAGAGCGCGACGCGGCGCCGCTCGCCGCCGGACAGCGCGCTGACCTGCGCGTCGCTGGGAGGGCAGCGCAGCGCGTCCATGGCGATCTCCAGGGTCCGCTCCAGCTCCCAGCCGCCGGCCGCGTCGATCTTCTCCTGCAACTCGCCCTGCTCCTCCAGCAGGGCCGCCATCTCGTCGTCCTCCATCGGTTCGGCGAAGCGGGCGCTGATCTCGTTGAAGCGCTCGAGGGTCGCCTTGGTCCCGGCCACGGCCTCCATGACGTTTTCGAGCACGGTCTTGTTCGGATCGAGCTCCGGTTCCTGCGGCAGGTAGCCGACCCTGGCCCCCTCCGCCGACCAGGCCTCGCCGGCAAAGCCGGTGTCGAGACCGGCCATGATCTTCATCAGTGTCGACTTGCCCGAGCCGTTGACGCCGATCACGCCGATCTTGGCTCCGGGGAAGAAGGAGAGGGTGATGCCCTTGAGCACCTCGCGCCCGCCGGGGAAGGTCCGGCTGACGCCCTTCATCACGTAGACGTACTGGTAAGATGCCATGAGAGTCCGCAACGGTTGGGAGGAGCCGCCTGTTAACCGCTTCGCCCCGCCTGGATCAAGGCGATTCGCCCCACCACATCAGCGAGGGACGCCGGCGGGCCGCTGCGTCCTGCCGGCGACGCGCCTGCAATCGCCTTATCATTGAGCAAGTTCGCTGCTGTTGCGCGTTCCTGGAGCCTCGCCGATAATTCAGCCCTCAACGCGCCGGTCGGCACCGGTCGGAGCCGTCGGCGCCTCAACACTCGCGGGAGAACGCAGATGAACATGAGAGGCCCTTCCGTATTGGCCATAGCCCTTGCCATGGCGGTCGCCGCCGGCGGCGCGCAAGCGCAGATGCCCGAGGGCGACGCCACAAAGGGCGAGCAGGTGTTCAAGAAGTGCACCGCCTGCCACGCCGTAGAGGAGGGCAAGCACAAGGTCGGCCCGTCGTTGCACGGCGTCGTCGGCCGGCAGGCCGGTGCCACCGACTTCGCCCGCTACGTCGGGCTGAAGGGCACCGACATCGTCTGGACCGAGGAGAACCTGTTCGAGTACCTGGCCGATCCGACGGCCTTCGTGAAGAGCAAGACCCAGAACCCGCGCAGCGGGATGGCCTACAAGCTGCCGAAGCCGGACGAGCGGGCCGACGTCATCGCCTACCTTAAGACGCTCACCAACTGAACCGCGTCGGTGCGGCGCCGAGCGACACCGTGAGCCCGCGCCGTACCGTGCTGCTTGCCGCCGTCGCGGCCGTGACCACAGCCTCGGCGTGGTCCGGCAGTCTTGGTCGCGACGGCGCCGAGGGCGATCCCCGCCGCGGCGCCGACGTCTTCGCCGGAAAATGCGCCGTCTGTCACAGCACCACCGCGGGGTGGAACAAGGAGGGACCCTCGCTCGCCGGCGTCTTCGGCCGGCGGGCGGGCTCGGCGCCCGACTTTACCGGCTATCGCGCGCTGCGCGGGCTGGACGTGGTCTGGGACGCGCCGTCGCTGGACGCGTGGCTCGCCGACCCGAAGGGCTTCAGCGGCCGCAACAGCGCGATGGCGGTCAAGCTCGCCGACGGCTCTGCCCGCGCCGACGTCATCGCCTACCTGCGCTCGCTCCGCTGAGGCAAGGCCAGGCCGCTACAGCAGGCCCTTCTCCCTGTAGTACCTGAGCGCGCCGGGGTGGATCGGCGCGGTCAGCCCGTCTTCGACCATGCGCTTCGGCTCGAGGGTGGCGAACGCCGGATGCAGCTGGCGGAAGTCCTCGATGTTTTCCATCACCGCCCGGGTGAGCTCATAGACGATCCGGTCGTCGGCATCGGCCCTGGTGACGAGCGTCGCGACCACGCCGAAGGTCGTGACGTCCGCGTCGATGGTCCTGTAGGTGCCGGCGGGAATGGTGGTGAAAGCGTAGAACGGGCTGGCGGCGACCAGCGTCTTCTCCACCTCACCGTCAAGGGAAACGATCCGCGCGCCGCAGCCTTCGGTCGCCACCGCGACGCCGGCGTTGGGCACGCCCACGGAGTAGCCGAAGGCGTCGATCATGCCGTCGCAAAGGGCGTTCGCCTGCTCCGTCGAGGTCAGCTCGGTCGCCTGCGCGAAATCGGCCGGGCTCACGCCGTGCGCCTTCATCAGCACCTCCATCGTCCCCCGCTGTCCGGAACCCGGGTTGCCGATGTTGACCCGCTTGCCCGTCAGGTCCTGGAACGTGCGGATCCCGGTGGTCTGGCCGACGATGAGCTGGAACGGCTCGGAGTGGATCGAGAAGACCGAGCGTAGGGAGGCGACTGGCCTGATCGCGTCGGGCCTGTCGCCCTTGTACGCGTGATACTGCAGGTCCGACTGGGCGATGCCGAAGTCGAGTTCGCCGTCGGCGACCTGTTGGATGTTGTCCTTCGAGCCGTCCGTCGCCGGGGCGGCGCAGCGGATGCCGTGGGGCCGGCCCTCCTTGCGCCCTTCCGCAGCCTCCTTGTGGATCAGCCGGCAGATGGCGTTGCCGGCGGCGAAGTAGACGCCGGTGGGGCCGCCGGTGCCGATGGTGATGAACACCCGCTTGTCCTGCGCCCGGGCCGGCGGAACGGCCGTGGCGACGGCGGTAGCGAGGCTCAGGACCGCCGCCAAGCCCAGCGCCGCCGCCCTCGCTGCCCCCACCGATATCCACCTGCCCCGCATCGAGATGCCTCCTTCTGAGCCCTGGGGAACCGCCGCAGCCGGCGCAGCCATCCTCGGCAGAGGTGTAACCGAGTTCGCATCCGCCGGCGAGAACGCGCGCCTGCGGCCCCCGGCGGCCCCCGGCGGCGCGTCGCGGGAGCTTCGGCGGCGCAGTGGCTCCCTTTCCGCAGTCGAGCGCATCAAAAAGCTTGTCCGGACACAAGAGCGATAGCGATTATCATGACCCAAAGGGGTTTATCTTGAGCGTTATACGCGCCTGGATCAGCCCAGGACCGGGTTACTCCGGACGGTCACCGACGCCTGATGACGGAGGAGGGGATGCCGCACCGGATTCGTGTTTTGCTGATTGGCGTCGCCTTCGGCGTTCTCTGCGTGCGCGGGGCGTACGCCTCCGGTTTCGCCCTGAAGGAGCAGTCCGCGACCGGGCTCGGCAGCGCCTTCGCCGGGCAGGCTTCCGGCGGCGAGGACATCAGCGCGATGTTCGTCAATCCGGCGGCGATCACCCGCCAGTCAGGCAACCGCGTCTCGTTGCTCGCCACCCACATCATGCCGCAGGTGCAGTTCCGCGACGGCAGCGCCAGCACCGTCACCGGCGCGGCCATCGCCGGCGGCAACGGCGGCAGCGACGTCGCCGACGACGCCACCCTGCCGGCGGCCTATGCGCTCTGGGACCTGGACGAAAGCTTCGCGCTCGGTCACAAGTTCCGCCTCGGCCTCGGCATCAACGTGCCGTTCGGCCTGGAGACCGACTACAACGACGGCTGGGTGGGCCGCTATTATGCCCTGCGTTCAAAGCTCGCGACCCTGAACATCAACCCGGTGCTGGCCTTCGAGGTCGTTCCCGGTCTCTCCCTCGGCGCGGGGGCGCAGTTCCAGTACGCCGACGCGACCCTGACCAACGCCGTCGATTTCGGCACCATCGGCGCGCTCGCGGGCGTCCCCTTCGCCGTGCCCGCGCAGCAGGACGGCCGGGCGCGAGTGAGCGGCGACGACTGGGGCTACGGTTTCACCCTGGGCGCCCTGCTCGAGCCGTGGGCCGGCAGCCGCTTCGGCGTCGGCTACCGCTCGGCGGTCAAGCACCGTCTCAGCGGCCGCGGCTCCTTCCGCCTCGACGGTGCGGGGGTTGGCTCGACGCTCTCGGCCGCGAGCGGCGCGTTCACCGACACCGATGCCGAGGCGGACCTGACCACGCCGGAGTCGCTCACCATCGGCGCGACCCAGGACCTCGGTGCCGGCTGGTCGGCCAGCGCGGAAGCGCAATGGACGCGCTGGAGCCGCTTCGACGACCTGACGATCGAGTTCGCCAATCCGGCGCAGCCGGAGAGTTTTACCGACGAGGACTGGGAGGATGTCTGGTTCTTTGCCGCCGGCTTGACCTGGAAGCCGACCGAGGCCTGGGCATTTCGCGCCGGCTACGCCTACGACCAGAGCCCGGTCCCCAGGCGCACGGCCACGCCCCGGATCCCCGACACCGACCGCCACTGGCTGGCCATCGGCGCAAGCTACCGGCCGGCGCCCACGCTCTTGCTCGCCGCCGGCTACACGCACATCTTTCTGCGCGACGGAGAAATCGACCTCTCCGCGGCTGGTACGGGCGAAACCTTTCGCGGAAACCTGAACGGCCGCACCCGGTCGGCGATCGACATGGTCTCGCTGCAGGTCGAGTGGCGCTTCTAGCGGCGGGGCGCCGGCTGAACGGCGGGGCCTCGGAAGGGAATGGCGATGAGGATCACGCGGGCTGCTCTCCTGGTGGTGGGCGTGCTGGTTGCCTTGCAGGCCGCGGGACTGCTGGCCGCTCCCGGGCCGGCGCGCGCCGCCGGCTTCGAGATCCCCGACGGCTTCGTCTCGGTGCCCGAGACCAGCCCTTCGGCGTCCAGGGACTGGGAGCCGGTGCTGGCGGTGCGGCCCGAGGACGGCCCGTTCGCGGAGCTCACGTCGCTGTCCCTGCGCAGGGTCAAGGGGACGGTGGACGACCCGGATGCCTGGCTCAAGAACCGGCTCACCGTCGATGTCCCGTCCGACGCCGAGGTCGGCGCGGTCCTCGACAGCCCGGACAGCCCGTTCGCGGACCCGGCCTTCGAGGTCCTGCGTCAGGCCCTGCCGCAGCTGTTCGCCGGGCTGCGCGGCCTCGGCCGGATCGGGGCCGAGCTCTGCGACGATCCGCAGGCGGCTTACAACGCCGCGGGCCCCCTGCGCGAGATGTACTGCACCTTCCAGATCGGGCCGCTGCGGCAATACATGTTGCTCAGGTTGCAGAACGTCGGCGGCGACTGGTACTACACCGAGATCAAGACCGCCAACGACAGGCGTTTGCGGGAACTCGTCGGTATCGCCAACACTTTTACGCGATAGCCCCGTTCGAGCTATCGCTGAAGCTGAAGAGCGCCGGCGCGGATCCAGTGCCCCCGGCGCGTTTATGCCTCATTCGGGTTAGCATCGTTCCGCCGCATCGTGTACGCTGCGTTAAACCGCTGCGTCGTTCGCGACGTACTAGGGCCACCACTGATCACCGGCTGAGCGAATAGAAAACGCATGAACCGTATCCGCATGATGCGCAGTCACCGGGGCTTGACCCTTCAGCAACTGGCCGCACGCATTGAACCGCCCGCCTCCTACCAGCAGATCGCCCGGCTCGAGCGCGACGAGCGCCGGCTCACCTGGGACTGGCTCATGAAGATCGCGCGCGCGCTCGACTGCGTGCCGATGGACCTGATCGAGGACGGTTGGGAACGGCTGACCCCAGCCGAGCAAAGGCTGCTGGCTGCTTTCCGAGAGTGGCCCGAGGCCAAGCGCTCGATCCTGCTCGAAGAAGTCGGGGATCACGCGCGTGGCTGCGCGCGCGCCGACCTTGTCGCCGGCGCCTGAGCTTCGTCAGAATGGTGAGCATTTTCGCTTGCGTTGCCGGCGCCGTTTGCCGAAAGTGCTTCCGCTGGAGGCAAGCGGAGTGTCTTAAGTAAAGGCGCGCCGCGTAGCCTTCCCGCGATCGAGTCCCCACGGACTCCCGTGAAGATCGAACTCAAGGGGCCGGTATTTTCCGGCCCCTTTCTTCGCTCTTCTCCGCGCTGCCGCCCTTCTGGTCTCAGGCGCAGCCGAAGATGCGCTTGAGGTTCTCCAGCCCGCCGCGGTAGATCTCGCGAATGATGGCGCTGGCCTCGTCTTCGCTGCTGCCCCTGGCCTCGAAGTCGCTGGACCACTCCACGGCGGTGGCCCCGTCCCCCTCATCCTTTACCGCGACAGTGGCCCGGTAGTTGGCCACCGGCAGAGGCCCGGCCTTGATCGCGTAGGTGTAGGTCCGCCGGCTCTCGTCGGCGGACTCCAGGCACTCCTCGATGACGCCGCCGCCGCTCAAGGTCAGCCTGCGGACCTTGCCGTCTTCGCTGAGCTCGCTCTTCAGCACCGCCGGGTGCCACTCCGGCAGGGCGTTCCAACGGCCGATCAGGCCCCAGACCTCGCCGGCCGGGACGTTCAACTGCGTCGATACGTGCACCTTGGTCATGTGCTCTTTCCTCCCTACGCGACCTTGGCGTTGATCGTGCTTGTTCTTGATCGGGCTCATTGGGCGCCACTCTGCGCGTGCGTCGGGCAAGGCGCAAGCGGCAGGGAGCCAGTGTCGAGAGCGGGGAGGGCGTGCCGAGAACGTCTGGATCAACGGGCGAGGGGAAGCCGAGCGAGCGGACCCGGTGGAGGCGTCCTATCTCCGTTGCCGCGGCTCCGGCACTTGCGCGTGAGGCGCGCTCGCGGCCTTCCGCCGCCTCAGCCGTGGCCGGCCCGGTCCGCCATCGCCCACCACGCCGGCGCTGCCCCCGACTGCACCTTGCGCATGAGGCTGGCGAAGGCGACGCGCTCCGGCTGCGCCGGATCGTCCTCGGCGGTCACGGCGCTTCTCCAGCCATGTGCCCCGTCGGCCGCCTGAAGGCCGGGCTTCCAGACGCTCGCGTAGTTCCACAAGACCGCGTGTTGCAGCATCGAGGACGTCCTCACCAAGGCTCCGGGGCGGCCTGGGGTGCGACCGGGCGCCTTCGGGGCCATCGAAAACAGTCTGCGTCGTCGGCGCCCGGCCGTCGGTGAAGCGGTTCACACAGCGGCAAATAAAGGTCGGGCCCGGAGGACCGAAAGGGCGGACGCGGAGGTGGGAGCTCCGCGGTCCGCCCTACGGTCGCCGGCGTGCCCGACAGGAGGGAGGTCGGGCGTGCCGCGCTTGCCATGGCAGGGGAGTGTCATGGCATGGCGGGAGTACGCCCCGAGAACGGCGTCGGATCTGCCGGTCGCCGAAGGGACCGCCCGGCCGGACCGGACCCTCAGCGTGCCGGCGTCAGGGTGCTCGCGTCGCGGCGGCGACGGCGCCTCCGGCGAGCCTGGCGTGGTGGTCTTCGATCTCGGCCACCGCGGCGGCGAACCGGTCCATCTCGCCGCCCGAGAGGCGGGCCGTTCCCACCGCCTTCACCTCCAGCGGATTGACCTGCCGGCCGTCGACGAGGATCTCGTAGTGCAGGTGCGGCCCGGTCGAGACCCCGGTGCTCCCGACCTGGCCGATCACCTGGCCCTGCTTAACCCTGGCGTTGCGCTTCAGGCCGGGCGCGAAGCGGCTGAGGTGGGCGTAGGCTGTGGCGTAGCCGCCGTCGTGGTCGATGCGGATGTAGTTGCCGTAGCCGCTGTTGCGGCCGACGAAGCTGACCCGGCCGTCGCCGGCGGCGTAGATCGGGGTCCCGGTGGGGGCGGCGAAGTCGATCCCGCGGTGCATCCGGCTGAAGCCGAGGACAGGGTGGCGGCGCATGCCGAAGGTGGACGACAGCCTGGCCCCGTTGACCGGCGTTCGCAGCAGCGCGGTGCGGACGCTGCGGCCGTCGCGGGTGTAGTAGCCGGCCTCGCCGTCGGCGTCGACGTGGCGGTAGAGGCTGTGCTCCTTGCCGGCGAGGACGAGGCGGGCGTGGAGCAGGTCGCCGCTCGCCAGGACCCGGCCGTCGCTGCCGCTCACCTGCTCGAACAGGATGCTGAAGCGGTCGCCGGGGTGGATGTCGCGCTGGAAGTCGACGTCGTAGGAGAATGCGCTGATCATCTCCAGGATGACGGCGTCCGGTGCGCCGGCGGCGGCGGCGTCGGCGAACAGGCTCGAGGCGATGACGCCGCCCGCCAGCATCGGCGAGCGCGCGGTGGCGAGGTCGCGGACGCTGGCACTGAAGCCGCCGTCATCGGACCGGGCTACCGTGGCTTCCCGCCATCCGTCGGCGGCGACGGCGATCGCCATCAGCCGCTGGTCGCCGCCGGCGGGATCGGAGGCCAGAGCCACCTCGACGGTTCCCCCTGGGCGAAGCGAGCGCGGGTCGAACACCGTGCGCAGCGCCTCCACGGCGGCGCGGCCGTCGCCGGGCGCCACGCCCGCGCGGCTCAGCATGCCGGACAGGGTGTCGCCGCGCTCGATCTCGACCGTGCGCCGGCGGAGCGACGGGTCTTCCCCCGGCTCGGCCGCGGCCTCGGCCGCGGCGCCGTCCGGGATAGCCGGGCTGGCGGCGGGGTCGGGGGAAGCGGTTGTGCCTGGGGCTGCCGGCGGCGGTGGCGGCGTCTCGGCCAGGAGAGCCGTCGGCGACGACCCCAGCCCCGGCTCCGTCGGCATCAGCGCCTCGCTCGGCAGCGTCTCGGCGGGCGTCGCGACGGCGCCGGGGCTGTCGAGGACGGCGCCGACGGCGCCGCCGAAGCAGGCGAGGGCGGCGACGATGCCGAGCGCAGAGGCGAGGACGGTCGCGGCGGGCGAGGCCACGCCAGAACGGGTCGGTTGCGGCATTCGTTCCATTTGCGGTTGAGGATGGGACCCTGCTGCTACTATGACAGGGAGACTGCCACAACATCTGGCAGTGTCAAGATCCTTGCCACCAGCTTTTGCGCTGCGATGCGCGGGACCTTCGCGGCAGGGCGAAGGCCGCCGGTTTCTCCCGCGTAGGCGCCGCGGGTGTCCGGTCCGCCCGCGGCAGGGATCCGTCTTGGCCGCGGCGGAAGCGCCCTCCCGGCAGTTTTTGCACCCGTCGGCGCGCCGCGGATTCTCGTTGACACGTCCCCGCCATATGCGTACAACCCTGCTTCCTCGGCGGCGGGGACGAACAAAACGCTCCGCCGGCGGGATTTTGCGCTCTTTGACATTGTTGGGTGTGTTAGGAAGGGATGTGTAGGCGGTGGTTTTGGTGTTTACCGTGTTCCTGTGTGGGGCATGGGGCACGGGGTCATTGGCTTGCATGTTCTTGAGCTTTTGAGTTGGCT
>Ga0209573_1003090_pt1 | contig 19307 bp, 7 predicted proteins | sample TNRBio252014_DNA_FD_185870 | JGI IMG/M metagenome (GOLD analysis project Ga0209573, IMG submission 185870) | Wastewater treatment Type I Accumulibacter community from EBPR Bioreactor in Madison, WI, USA - TNR Reactor_6/25/2014_ DNA (SPAdes)... | ecosystem: Engineered > Bioreactor > EBPR >...
CAACAGCAAACCCCGCGAGGCGTACAACCTGGCAGGTATTGACGCAGATGTGGAATTGGAAGTGAAAGCGAATGGCGAAACGACCTTCACAACCTACTTCACCAAAAAGCCGCTCATCGAAAACGAAAACAAGATCGTTGGCGAAGAAGAAACGGAAAATTTGCCGCGCGGCTACCGCCTCATTGCCCGCAACGATTGCAAAACCTGCCACAATACGTATGTCAAAACCATTGGCCCATCTTACGTGGAAGTGGCCAAAAAATACGACAATACGACCGCAAACGTGGCCATGCTGGTTGGCAAAGTGGTCAATGGCGGCGCCGGCGTTTGGGGCGAAGCAGCCATGACTGCCCACCCTGAAGTGGATGAAGCCGACATCAAAGCAATGGTCGAATACATCATGACATTAGATGCCGACGAAGAAGCCTTAGCCATGAAAGCAGCAGGCCCTGCAAAAGCAATGCCGGCCAACCTGAAATTCATGGACGGCGAGCAGGGGGTGACGGGGGCCGACTTGTCCTCGGGTTCTATTTTTAAGATTTTCGTCAGCAAAAATTCCATTAGCAAACTGGCTGATGTGAATTTCAAAGCGCCGCCCACTTTTAAAGGCATCATGCCGGTTATTTATGCGGAAAGCACCGACTTCATCAAACTGGAAGATGATTTTGCCATAGAAGCCAGCGGCTATCTGGAAATACCGAAAGACAACAACTACGTTTTCCGCCTGTCCAGCGACGACGGTTCGCGCCTCATCATAGACAATAAAATCATCGTGGACAACGACGGCTTACACGGAACGGAGGCAAAAGACGGCGAAATCGCCCTCAATGCCGGTTACCATCCTTATCGCGTTGAGTTTTTTCAGTCGAAAGGCGGTAAATTCCTCTCTTTGGAATGGCGTTCGTTTAACGACGAAGCGTTTGAGGTAATTCCGACTTCCGCACTCAAACACCACCGCAAAGACCAGCCCAAAGCGACCGATGTGGCGCCTGCAATGGCAGTAGCCCGCAAGATTCCGGGGGATGGATTTTCCTTAGACGCGGTTCATCCAAGTTATGATCTGAGCCAGGCGCGCCCCGACGATTTTACGCCGAAAGTGGGCGGCATGGATTTTCTGCCAGACGGCAGAATGGTCGTCAGCACCTGGGATGCCGAAGGCGGCGTCTATATCTTAGACAATGTGCAAAGCGGCGATGCTTCCAAAATTACCTATAAAAAAATTGCCAAAGGCTTAGCCGAGCCGCTGGGCGTAAAAGTGGTGGATGGCGACATCTACGTGATGCAAAAGCAGGAACTCACCCAACTCATAGACGAAGACGGCGACGACATCATTGATGAATACCGCACAGTGTGCAACAGTTGGCGCGTGTCTTCCAATTTCCATGAGTTTGGCTTCGGGCTGGCGTTCAAAGACGGTTATTTCTACGCCGCTTTGGCCATCGCTATCCTGCCCGGCGGCGCGAGCGCCAATCCGCAAATTTCTGACCGGGGCAAAGCCATCCGCATTTCCAAAGAAACCGGAAAAATGGAAATCGTTGCAGAAGGCTTGCGTACGCCTAACGGAGTTGGGATTGGCGTTGACAATGAAATTTTTATTGCGGATAACCAGGGCGACTGGCTACCGTCGTCCAAAATCCTGCACATCAGCAAAGGCGCTTTCTTTGGCTCCCGCGCCGTAGATTCGGCCCGCGTGGCGCAACTCCCCGTTAAACTCCCCGTTGTGTGGCTGCCACAGGACGAAATCGGCAACTCGCCCTGCACCCCGTTGGCACTCAACGACGGCCCTTACAAAGGCCAGATGATCCACGGCGAAGTGACCCACGGCGGCGTCAAGCGCGTTTTTGTGGAAAAAGTCGGAGGTGAATACCAGGGCTGCGTATTCCGCTTCACCCAGGGCCTTGAAGCTGGGGTGAATCGCATGACCTGGGGCCCCGACGGCGCGCTTTACATAGGCGGCATCGGCTCTACCGGCAACTGGGGGCATACCGGCAAACTCTGGTACGGCCTGCAACGCCTGAAATACAACGAAAAACCGACTTTTGAAATGCTGGCTGTACGCGCCAAATCGGACGGAATAGAAATCGAATTTACGCAACCGCTGGCGGAGGGTATAGGCTGGAATCCCGCTGATTACGAAATCAGGCAGTGGATGTACGTGCCTACCCGCGACTACGGTGGCCCCAAACTCGATGAGTCGAACCTGAAGGTCGTGTCTGTCAATCTGTCCGACGACCGCAAAAAGGTTTTCCTCGAACTGGCGGGTATGAAACAAAACCACGTCGTTTATGTGCATTTGCCTTACGATTGGACCAGCGCTAACGACCTCGAATTGTGGTCTACCGAAGCCTGGTATACGCTGAATCGAATTCCGCAAGGGCAACCGGGCTTCCGCAAACCAGCGCCGGCGCCAACAGCACTCAACACCCTGACGGCTGAGGAGCAAAAAGCGGGCTGGAAACTGCTGTTTGACGGCAAAACCACCAAGGGCTGGCGCAATTTCAAAAAGCAAACCATCGGCTCCGCATGGAAAGTCGTGGACGGCGCCATCATGCTCGACGCGCAGAAAAAACCCGAAGGCGGCTGGCAGGCCGTGGATGGGGGCGACATCGTCACAGAGGGGGAATACGAAAATTATGAGCTGCGTTTGGAGTGGAAAATTGCGCCTTGCGGCAACAGTGGTATCATTTACAATGTGGTGGAATCAGATAAATATGACTATGTGTGGCAAACCGGCCCGGAAATGCAGGTACTCGACAATGTTTGCCACCCCGATGCCCTGATTGAAAAACACCGCGCCGGCGATTTATACGACCTCATCGCCTGCAAATACGTGACGGTGAAACCCGCAGGCCAATGGAACAAAGCGCGCCTCGTGATCAAAAACGGCAAATTAGAACAATGGCTCAACGGCAAAAAAGTGGTGGAAACCGAAATGTTTACCAGTGCGTGGACGCAGATGATCGCCGGCAGCAAATTTAAAGATATGCCGGACTTTGGGAAAGCGCGCAAAGGGCGTATTGCTTTGCAGGATCATGGCGATCCGGTGTGGTTTAGGAATATTAAGATTCGGACGTTTTGATTGGTTACTGGTTATTGGTTACCGGTTATTGGTGGGATTACGGGTTGGAAAAAAATCCGTGTTCTTCGGCGCGAACGTGAATAACCTATTTTACAAAACGAAAAATACATTCAAAAGATGAAAGAGATCAATCGCGATCGTTTGTTTTTGGCCAGTTGTGTGGCCTTAGTGGTCACCGCAATGACTTTTGCCATTCGGGCAGGTATTCTGAGCGAATTGGGCGTCCAGTTCAAGCTGACCGACACGCAGTTAGGATGGGTCAATTCCATGGCGTTCCTTGGTTTTCCGGTCGCCATGATCATTGGCGGCTTGCTGTACAACGAAGTTGGCGCTAAAAAAATGGTTTGGGCGGCCTTTTTCAGCCATTTGCTGGGCTTGGTGCTCACCATTACGGCAGGCGGTTTTTGGGGCTTGCTGGTTTCGACTTTTTTTATTGGTTTTGCCAATGGTTGTGTAGAAGCAGCTTGTAATCCTTTGATTGCAGACATGTACCATAGCAATAAAACCACGATGCTCAATCGCTTTCACGTCTGGTTCCCGGGCGGTATTGTGATTGGAAGCTTAGTTGGTCAGGTAATGGGAGGAAGCCTGGAGATGGGTTGGCAGGCACAAATCGGCATTATGGTGATTCCGACCTTGGCTTATGCTTACCTGATTTTTGGACAAACCTTCCCGGAGACCGAACACATCGAATCTTCCACGGCTAAAAATATCAAGGGGTTAGCCAATCCGCTTTTCCTGTTCATTGCAGCGTGTATGACACTGACGGCTTCCACAGAATTTGGAACCACCCAGTGGGTTGAGCGCATTTTGGGGAATGCAGGCGCGCAACCGCTGCTCATTCTGGCGTTGGTAACGGGTTTGATGGCGCTTGGCCGCTACTTTGCCGGGCCATTGGTACACCGCCTCAACCCGACGGGGGTGTTGTGGGCTTCGGCGATCATTTCTGCATTGGGCATTTATATGCTCAGCCAGGTTACCGGGCCTATGGTGTATGTCGCTGCTGTTCTGTTTGCCATCGGCATTTGTTACTTCTGGCCGACCATGATTGGTTTCACCAGCGAATACCTGCCTAAAACCGGAGCGCTCGGCATGTCGCTTATTGGCGGAGCGGGCATGTTCGCCATGTCTATCTGGAACCCCATCATCGGTGGCTGGATTGATACCAACCGGGCGCAGGCGGTGGCGAAGGGGCTTTCTGGCGATGCCGCAGAATTGGCTGCCGGGCAAATGACCTTGGCCTCTTTGGCGACTTTTCCGGCTATACTCATTGTCCTTTTTGGCGGTTTGTATTTTTATATGCGGAACCGGAAGCATTAAGTAACAACACCTTCTGCGGAGTTGTGTGAAGAGGCAAGGTGCAAGGAGCAAAGGGCAAGAGGCAATTTTATTCTGTGAAGCTTGATGTTTTCGTGATTTTTTCTGATTTGATTGCGAAAGCATGAAGCTTTACGAAATTATTGCCCTTTGCCCTTTGCACCTTATTATTACACAACCCCCTACCGCCCGTCCACCGTCCACCGTCTAACTCAACAAACATGAACCTAAATACCCGCATCCAGCTTTCCGTGATGATGTTCCTCGAATTTTTCATTTGGGGGGCATGGTTCGTCACGATGGGTACTTTTTTGGGGACGCAACTGAAAGCTACCGGGGTAGATGTTGGTTTGGCCTATCAAACACAATCGGTGGGCGCCATCATCGCGCCGTTCATCATTGGGTTGATTGCCGACCGCTTTTTTGCGGCGCAACGCATCCTTGGCGTATTGCACTTAGTGGGGGCAGCGCTGTTGTGGCAAGCTTCGCAAGCGACTGATTTTTCGGGCTTTTACACCTATGTATTGCCTTACATGATCATCTACATGCCCACACTGGCTTTGGTGAACGCGATTGCCTTCCGGCAAATGAAAAATCCGGAAAAGGAATTCTCCGGCGTGCGCGTACTGGGCACTATTGGCTGGATTGTGGCGGGCTTGCTCATCGGCTATTTCAATTGGGAAAGCGCCAATCAATTGGCTTCCACGTACAAAATGGCTGCCGGCGCTTCTTTACTCCTGGGCATTTTCAGCTTTTTCCTGCCGAACACGCCGCCGCCCAAATCGCGCGATGAAAAAGTGACGGCACGCGACCTGCTCGGCTTAGACGCATTGGGACTGCTGAAAGACCGTTCGTTCCTCACGTTTTTTGTCGCTTCTATTCTGATTTGTGTGCCGTTAGCCTTCTACTACAACTTCACCAACGCTTACCTCAACGAGGTGGGCATGGAACGGGCTGCCGCCAAAATGAGCATGGGGCAGATGTCAGAAGTGTTGTTCCTGCTGCTGATGCCGTTCTTTTTTGTGCGCCTTGGCGTGAAAAAGATGTTGCTGGTGGGCATGGTGGCCTGGGCGCTGCGCTACGTCTGTTTCGCTTTTGGCGATACCGGCGGCGGCGCCTGGATGCTGATCCTTGGCATTGTGCTGCACGGCATTTGTTACGATTTTTTCTTTGTCACCGGCCAGATTTATACCGACAACCGCGCCGGCGAACGCTTCAAAAGCGCAGCGCAGGGCCTCATCACCTTAGCCACTTATGGCGCGGGCATGTTCATCGGCTCTTATATTTCGGGCTACATCGTAGATGCCTATGCTGTTGACGGCGGCCACGACTGGAAATCCATCTGGTTGATTCCGGCGGGTATTGCAGGCGTGATTTTGTTGTTGTTTGCGGTGAGTTTTAAAACGCCGGGAGCAAAATGAAGCGTGTATACATAGTCCGGAGGGTTGTCCGGTTCTTGTGGGGTTGAAAATTTTCAACCCCTACGATTTCCCCCAATCCCGCATAATCCCCAATCTCCGGCTGAAAACATACTTCGGCGTGATTTTATACAACCCTTCATACCGCGCGATGGCTTCTTCCTTATAGGCGGGATTCTCCGGTTCTAAACGGAAAAGTACGTAATAAATAGCGGCCAATTTATCCGCATCGGTATAGAGATCGAGCATGTGGTGGAGCAGCTTCCGGGCTTCTGTTTTCCTGCCGTGAAGGGAGTGGGTGCGCGCATTCAGCAGTTCGGCTTCAAAAAGCAGGTCGGGATTGCCGAGGTTGTGGGCGATGGCCATCGCGTCTTTCAGTGTTTCGTCCAATTGAGCTAAGTCGCCCATTTCCAGCAGCACCATGCCTTTTTCCACGAGGCTGGACCCCAAAACCAAGCGGTTGTTGATTTTGCGTGTGATGTCTATGGCCCGGTTGTAGTGTTGCAGCGACCGCTGGAATTCCCGGGTATAATAAAAAACATCCCCCAGCGTATTCACCGCTTTGGCAATGCCTTTCTGATAATTCAGCTCTTCGCAGAGCATCAGGTTTTTCTGCAGGTAATCAATGGCTAAATAAAAATCGCCTTTTACGCTGTACAGTTCCCCGATCAGCCCCAATGCGATGGCAATGCCCTGCTTGTCGCCCAGTTCTTCGCAAAGTGCGAGGTCTTCCCGGAAAAGCGCCATCGCTTTTTCATAATTGCCTTTGCGTTCGTACACGCTGCCGATGCAGCCGATGGCGATGGAGGTCAGTTGTTTGTTGCCCAATTCTTCGCTCAGCGCCAGCCCTTGTTCATAACAATTGAGCGCATCGTCGTAATCGCCGCGTTCAAAATACACAATGCCCATATTCGTAAACAACGTGGCCATGCCCTGCTTGTCATTCTGGCGGCGGCAGATGTCCAACTGCACTTCCTGGCAGCGGATGCCTTCGTCGTATTTGCCCTGGTTCATATAAGTCAGCCCCAGATTAGCGACAATCTGTGCACTGCCGGCGGTACCGGTTCGGGTATAACCCAGTTCGATGCTGCGCTCGAAATAGGTCATGGCTTCGTCGTATTTGCCTTGCCGGAAATAGAGATTGCCGAGGTTGCCGTGTACCCTGGCCAAGCCCAGTTCGTCTTCGATGGATTCAAACAGGCCCGCAGAAATCTGCAGGTAGTTCATGGCTTTAGTGTAATCGCCGCGCAACATCAGCAATTGCCCGAGGTTGTTGTTGGCTTGTCCGAGCAAGACCACATCGCGCGATTTTTTGGCCAAGCCGAGTGCTTTTTCGTAGGTCTGTTCGCACTCTTCCCACTGCCCGATCAATTCCAGTACCTTGCCTTTTTTGATGTAGGTACGAATTTGATCCACCACATCGCTTTGGCGACCCAATTTTTTGAGCAACTTTTCGTAGTACTCCAGCGCTTGCTGGTTTTGGTAATTGCGTTTGGAATAGTCGGCTGCTTTGCGCAAATAAAGGCAGGTTTTGTCAAAAACCCCGGCTTGCTCGTAGTGGAAAGCTAAGTCTACGTAGCGCTCTTCGATGTTATCGGCGTAAAGGCGTTCGATGGCTTCGGCAATGAGCTGGTGCAGTTGTTGCAGGCGCACGCGCAATTGCATACTATAAGCGGCTTCGCGCAGCAGAGAGTGCTTGAAAATGTAGCGCAACTCATTCATGGCCTGCCAGATCTGGCTTTCTTCGGCAGTTTTTACCTGTTCCTTCAGCAAGAGTTGGGAGTTGCCATTGCGCAGCACAAATTCCTCCTGCACTTTCATCACTTCCGTCAATACCGGCAATTCAAATTCCCGTCCGATCACCGCAGCGGCTTTTACCGTTTCGCGCACTAAGGCCGAAAGGCGGTCAATACGCGCCGTCAGGATGGAATTGATGGAATCAGAAAGCTTGATGTTTTTGTCTTTGATCGTCCAAAACCCCTTAATGTATTCCAGCACCTGGCTTTCGGTGAAGTATTCCAGCACCTGCTCCAGATAGAACGGGTTGCTGTTGGTGGCCCGCAGCAGCAGGTCGAAAAAAGGCTCGCTGATGGGGCCTCCGAGGCGGGCTTCCGCAAAAGCGCGCACCGATTCGGGTTGGAGCACATTGAGGTTGATTTCCAATTGCGGGACGCCGAGGTTTTTCACAAAATCTTCGGCTAAAATCACCGGTTTGGCGCCATCATCGAGGTAGCGGGAAGTGATCAGCAACAACATCCGGTGGCGGTTCATCACCCGCGCCAGTTCGTGCAGCAACTCGCGGGAGCTGTCGTCAATCCAGTGGCCGTCTTCTAATTCCAGCACCAAAGGGCGCAGCAGTGCTTCTGCTGCAATCAGGTTGATGATGGCCGTAATGGAATTCTGATACCGGCCTTTGGCGTCCAATTGTTCCCAGAGCGAATCCGGATAGCTGATGCCGATGAGCGCAGCCAGCACCGAATGGGTGCGTTGCAATTCGCGGGAAACATAAGCCGCTTCTGCACCTTCCAATTCAGCAAGACTCGCCAGCAGGGCTTGCCCCCGGGACTCAAAGTATTCCCGGTTGGCTGCCAGCGGCCGGTCGGGCGACTGGTCGAAGTAATTTTTCAAAAAATAAACAAAAGGATTGAACGGCTTGCGCAAAATCTGATCCGACTGGCATTGGTGCCATTCCGTGAGGCCGTGTTCTGCCAGCAGCAGGCGCAATTCATGCGCTACCCGGCTTTTGCCAATGCCGGCTTCTCCGTATACGTAGGCCACGCCGGCCGGGCGGTTTTCGAGCAGGGGTTTGGCAAAAGCAAACAACTGTTCCAGTTCCGCCTGGCGACCAACCATCGTCCCTGTATAAGCGGGCATGTTGTCGTAGTCGCGCCCAATGAGTTTGAACGTCGGGATATTGCCTTTAATGCCTTTGTATTTGATGTCGCCTTTGTGCTGGAAGCGGAAATGCCGGTTCTTATGCACTTCTCCATCCACCAGCACATCGCCCCAGTCGGCATAAGTCATGATCCGCGCCGCTAAGTTGATGCGGTTGCCCACGGCGGCGTACTGGCAGCGCTCTTCGCCGCCAACAATGCCGGTATAAGCCGTTCCGAGGGTAACGCCTGCCCGGAATTCCACACCCGAGCCGTGCTTCAGGTAGCGCAGTTCTTCCCAAATCGCCAGCAGGAATTCAATGGCCCGGTCGGTATTGTTTTCAAAAGAAATCGGTGCGCCGAAAAACACGACAATGACACCTCCTTTGTCGCTGAAGTCTACTTCTTTAAAATAGCCCGAAAAATTATTGACCTGGTTGAGGATGATGGTAGCAAATTCGTTGAGCGCTTCGTGGTTTTTAAGGCCCGTGAAGGACAGGAATACCGCAATGACTGTGCGGAACTCGCCCTCGCCCTTGTGTTCCAGCAGCGGCGCTGGCAGGAATCGGAGTCCTACTGATTCGTCCAACAGCGGCAGGTTGGAAGCGCGCAGCGGCGTTTCTTCAAAAGGAATATTGCCCACTACGCGGTAGTACGATTCGTCTATTTCTTCCAAAGGCACCACATAAGGGCCGGCTTGTTCGCGCCAGAATGCATCGAGTACAATGTCCTGGTTCTGAGCGCGGATCTGGCAGGCCGTGCATTGGTCTATGCTGTTGCCGCGGAAATAGAACGATTTGTGCTGATCGCCCACGATGCCCCATTCCACATCGCCGTAAGCCAGTCCTATTTTTATGCCGATGGTAAATTCGCCGAAGCGAAAAGCACGCTGGCTGAACATGTTACGCGCCTGCAACGCTGCGAAAAGCGCCTCGCGGGCATTGACTTCAGGATTGCTTTCCGGGAAAACGGCGATGAAAGCGTCGCCGGCAAAATAAGGGATGAAACCGCCTTTGGTGTAAACCAAACGCACCAGCGGCGCAAAAATATCATTCAGGATGACCGACATTTGTTCGGCGCCCCGGCTTCCTTCGCGGGCCAGTACGTCCATGAGCGGCGTGAACCCGGACAGGTCCACGAACATGGTATATGCCCTGAACGCGCCGGTTTGACGGTCGCTTAAGAATTGATCCTGAATGTAATGCGGTATCAGATGTTTCACGGACGGCTGGTGTTGTGCTTTCAGTCGGGAAAATTACGAAGATAAACGCAATTTGAGGTGCATGAATTGTATGCAAGTTGAAATGTACGATAGTCGAAAAAAAGAACCCACTCGCAGAATTAGCACTACTTTAGGCTCCGGAGAACAGCATATTCGCTCGACAAACAGGGTTACCATGACAGGCTTCATCAATGGCATCACAGCTTACGCCAACGGCATCCGCATTCTGACGCGCTACCGGCTTTGGGGATATACCCTCGTCCCGGGCCTCATCAGCGCATTGCTTGGCTTTTTAATTTTTCAGGCGGCCTGGGGCTGGTCGGACGATGTAGGCGGCTGGATCAGTTCGCTTTGGCCTTTCGATTGGGGCAAAGCAACGCTGTTGCGCATCGCCAATGTTTTTGGCGGCTTACTCATTGGCGCCGCCGGGTTGATTGTTTTTAAGCAAATCGTATTGGCGCTGGCTTCGCCGTTTATGAGTTTTCTTTCCGAAAACATCGAAAAACGCATGGCTACCGGGCATTCCGTGCCGTTCAGCCTTGTCAAAGCCTGGGAAGACCTCGTGCGAGGGATTCACATTTCCCTGCGTAACATCATTCAGGAGTTGCTCTATTCTTTCCTGCTGCTGTTACTTGGGCTGATCCCGATTTTTAGCCCTTTTGTGGCCATCGCCATCTTTTTTGTGCAAGCTTATTATGCCGGCTTCGGCAATATGGATTATACCTTAGAGCGCTACTACAAGGTGCGCGACAGTGTGCATTTTGTGCGCCACCACCGGGGCTTTGCCATTGGCAATGGCGCCATATTTTTGTTGCTGTTGTTTACGGGCATCGGATTTTTATTTGCCCTGCCTTTGGCGACGGCTGCTGCTACGCCGGAGGTGTTGAAGCGGATGATGAAGGAGGGGCAAAGCCCCTTAAATAGTAGACACGAGGCCGGAGCCTCGCGCCAGCAAAGGGGTTAAAGGAGGGGTAAAACCCCTGAAAGAGTAGACACGAGGCCGCTTTGGCTCTTTCATGTCTGCTGCCATCGTTGCTAATTTTTTATAAAGATAAGGTCTATATTCTATAACTTTACCCCATCAAGCGCTTCTTTTTCCATATCGCCTACAAAGGTCTCACCTACCACGGCTGGCAGCGGCAGCCTTCTGCTTTGGGCGTACAGGAAGTCATTGAAGGCGTCCTGACCAAGGTGCTCAAAGCCCCGGTCACCATCAACGGTTGCGGACGAACGGACGCGCAGGTTCACGCGAGCCAGTATATTTTTCACGCAGACCTGGAGGAAAATTTTGATGCGGATTTATTGTATCGCCTCAACCGGACTTTACCAACCGATATTGCCGTTTTTGCCATCCTTCCGGTTCACGATAAAGCCCACGCCCGTTTTGACGCCACCCAACGCACGTATGATTATTTTATCCACACCCAAAAAGACCCTTTCCTGCAGGGGAGCAGCGCCCTTTATTACGAGCAGCACTTCGACTTACAAAGTATGAAAGCGGCGGTGGATTTGTTGCCGCGATACAACGATTATTATGCCTTTTGTAAGTCCCCTGCCAGTTTTGAGCATACCATCTGTGAGGTTTCTTCGGCGCATTTGTGGATCGCCAATGGCGGAGAACGGCTGCGGTTTCAAATCTCTTCCAATCGCTTCCTCACCGGGATGATCCGCATCATCGCAGGGCGTTTACTGGAAATCGGAACCGGAAAATTGAGCGTGGCCGCGTTTGAACAGCACCTGCGTACCAAATCCCCTCCGCAGTTTATCACCCCGGCGAATCCACAGGGACTTTACCTGTCGAAAATTGTTTACCCCTACCTCGATTTGCCACAACGCACGGAGTTTGCGGCGATTTTTCAATATGAAAGGGCCGGGTACTGGATGGAGATTTGACGCTGGCGATGACGGTAACTGAGCTGGTGGCTGAGCGTAGTCGAAGCCAGTCGAAGTTCCTCCGCTGGCGCGAGGCTCCGGCCTCGTGTCTACTATTTAAGAGGCTCCAGCCTCTTGCTCCAGGGCGACCGCGAGGGTCGCACCTACTCGCTCCGCAAACTCTTAACCGGATTCGCCAGCGCCGCCCGCACACTCTGAAAACTCACCGTCAGAAACGCAATCACCACGGCGGCCAAACCTGCCAGCGCGAACATCCACCACTGAATTTCAATGCGATAGGCAAAATCAGCCAACCAGCGATCCATGGCCCAATACGCTAACGGCGAAGCAATGACCATCGCAACGACTACCAACACGAGGAAATCTTTGGCCAGCAACGTGCTGATGCCCGACACGCTGGCGCCCAGCACTTTCCGAATGCCAATCTCTTTGGTGCGGTTCACCACCGCCAGCGCCGCGAGGCCAAACAAGCCAAGGCAGGCCAAAAAAATCGAAATGCCCCCGGCAATGCTCACGATGCTGCTCCAGCGCTGGTCGCTTTTGTAAAAAGTATTCAGGCTGTCGTCTAAGAAATTGTAGCGAAAAGGCAATACCGGTTCGGCAGCCGTCCACGCTTCGCTCAGTTGGGCAATGGCTTTTTCAGGATCGCCCGGCGCGATGCGCGCAAAATATTGAAGAGGATAGTAGCTGCTGAACATGTGGAACAACATCGGCTCCACCTGCCGGTGCAGCGAACGGAAATTGTAGTCTTTCACCACGCCAATCACGAAGGGGTTTTTCGACGGCTCCTCTTCATTATAACCCGTCATCACCTGCCCCACGGCGTTTTCCAGCGTCCAGCCGAATTCCTGCAAAGCAGCTTCGTTTATAATGACCGAAGTCAGGGTATCAGAGGCAAATTTTAAGTCAAAATTGCGGCCTGCAAGCAACTGAAGCCCCAGCACGCGCTGGTAGTTCGGATCCACAAAATATTCGTAGATGCTGATCTCTTTGTCTTTGTAATCAAACCCCGAACGGCTCCAGCCTGCCTCGGCGCCCAAAGAGAGTTCTGCGCCGCTGACACCCAGAATTTCCGGGCGACCTGCCAGGGTTTGAGAAAAACGCTCAAAGGTTTTTTTAGGATCATCTACACCTTCTGCGTTGACCACCACCACATTTTCTTTATCAAATCCGGGGCTTTGGGATTGCAAAAAATCCAATTGTTTCAGCATCACAAACGTACAAGTCATTAGCCCGATGGAGAGAACAAATTGGAAAGAAACGAGCGACCGGGTAAACCAGTTTTCGCCCCCCACTTTGAACTTGCTTTTCAGGGTTTCCATTGGCGAAAAGCCAGACAAGACAAAAGCCGGATAGCTTCCCGCCAAAGCGCCAGCCAACAGGGTCAACCCCGGCAGCAGCCACCACAATTCGGGGAATTGCTGAAAATCAAACACTAATTCTTTATCCGCCAATTCATTAAACACCGGCAACAGCCACCAGGCAAGTGCCGCGCCCAGCACCATGGAGCAAACACTCAGCAACAAGGCTTCCGCCATAAACTGCTGCGACAACTGGCGGCGGTTTGCGCCGATTACTTTGCGCACACCAATTTCGCGCGCCCGACCCGCCGAACGGCCAATGGCCAGCGTCGTAAAATTGATGCAGGCAATGAGCAAAATCATGGCGCCAATGCCCAGCAGAATCATGGCCTTTTGTGGATTGGTCAGTTCGTCGGCGCTTTCTGAAACATCCGTTCGCATGGTCAGCAGGGCTTGCAAGCCAAAGGTTACAGGCACCCCTGCTTTGGTCCATGTCCCTTTTTGGCGCAAGGTTTTTTCTACATCGGGATAGTATTTTTGGTAAAATTGGGTGAGGCGGGCGCTGTCCTGCGGAAGGCCGGAGCCGGGCTGCAATTCAATGAACGTCTGCATGGAACTCCGATTCCAGTTCCCTTCGCCGCGCTTCCCCTGATCGGTCAGCACAAAGCGTTCAAAAGGGAGCAAAATGTCAAATTTGATCGAAGAATTACTGGGCAAATCCTTCAATACGCCGGTCACTACGAATGGTTCGAAATCTTTTTCTAATTTGATTTCCAGCATTTTACCCGTTGGATTGGCTTCTCCGAACAATTGAAGCGCTTTTTTTTCGGTCAGCACCACACTGTTTGGCTGTGCCAATGCAGCGGCCGGATCGCCATATAGAAAGGGAAATGAAAACAGCTCAAAACAAGCGGCATCGGCAAAATCAACTTTTTCATTGACAACGCCTTTTGGGGTGCGCACAAAAGGTTCACCCCAGCCCCGAAAACGCATAAATGCTTTCACTTCTGACAAATCGGCTTTCAGCGCCGGCCCCAGCGGGGAAGGCATGTAAAAATCTTTTACGCCTTCATCTCCTGCGATCCCGGGCTGGATGTCCTCATACACCCGGAATATCCGATCTGCTTTTGTGTGGAAGCGGTCGAAGCTGAACTCATCCACAACGTGTAGCAAAAACAGGGTAAAGCAAGCCAGTCCAACAGAAAGACTCACCACGTTGATGGCCGCAATGCCTTTGTTTTTCCAAAGGGTGCGGACTGCGATTTTGAGATAATTACCGATCATGGTGTTTGGTTATGGTTACTGGTGTATTGGTTACTGGTTATTGGTGTATTGGTTATTGGTGGGTTCAGCAATGTTCGGAAGCACGAAATCATCATGTTCCCTTATTACCCAACATCCAATGTGTTGACCCACGCTGGCGCGAGGCTCCGGCCTCGTGTCTACTATTTATGAGGCTCTGCCTCATCCATCATTCACTCCGCAAACTCTTAACCGGATTCGCCAGTGCCGCACGTACACTTTGAAAACTCACCGTAAAAAACGCGATGGCTACTGCTGATAATCCGGTTAATGCAAACATCCACCATTGCATTTCAATGCGATAGGCAAACAGCGCTAACCATTTGTCGAGCAGGGAATAAACAATCGGAATCGCAATACCGAAAGCCAGCAACACCAACAGCAGAAACTCTTTCGACAGCAAGCTCACCAAATTAGCCATCGAAGCGCCCAATACCTTCCGGATGCCGATTTCTTTGGTGCGGCGCTGCGCCATGAACGCGGCCAGGCCAAACAATCCCAAACAACTGATCAGCAGCGCAACCCCGGTTGCTAAGTTGATGATGCGAGCCATATTGGCTTCCGCTTCGTACGCCACTTTCAGTTTGTCGTCGTAGAATTCATATTCGAACGGCGCCGAAGGATAGAATTGCTTCCACTCCTTTTCCAGATTTTGAAAAACCAATTTCCAGTCGGCAGGGTTGCTGGACGCCAATTTGATGTTCAGCGTACTGAGCTGGCTTCGGTCGGTCATAAAAACCAGCGGCTCAATCGGGTCAGCAAAAGATGACGTATGAAAATCGCTGACAACCCCAACAATGGGATACGACGGCCCGTCGCTTTCCTGGAGCAGTTGTCCGATGGCCGCTTGGGGCGTTGGAAAACCAAAAGCTTTGATCGCATTTTCATTCAATACGTATTCGCGAACGGTATCGCTGGGCAGCAGGTTACGGCCTGCCAGCAAGGGCAGTTCGTAGAGTGGAATCAAGTCCGGGTCAGCATATTTTCGATAAACAATGCGCTGCACTGCCTCGCCTTTTTCATTGTGGTAAACGTGGTTATTGCTCGAAAAAGAGTTGTCGAACAGCGGTTGTCCCAGCGCTACTTTAGCAATGCCGGGCAGTTTTTCGATGGTTTCCCGCAAGGTAAAATGCTTCTCTTTGTACGCCGGTTTTTCCATCAATTCCCAGGGGATTTCCACGATCACCACAGCGTCGCGGTTGAATCCGAGGTCGTTGTTGAGCATGAACTGAAGTTGGTGTCCCACCACAATGGCGCCCGAAATGAACAACTGGGCAATTGCAAACTGAAACACAATCAGCCCTTTGCGCAGGGTAGCCCGTTTGCCTCCACCAGAATCAATTTGCCCCCGCAAAACCTGCACCGGTTGTGCCCGCGTAATTAACCAGCCCGGATACAACCCCGACAACAGGCTGACACCGGTAATGAGCGTCACCAAAAACAGCGCCGTTGGCCCATAGTTTACAAACTTGAGTACATCGTCCGGAAGCAGGTCGCTAAAGCCTTTAAAAAACGCAGAAGTCAAGCCCCCAGCAACGGCTGTGGCAAAAATGGCGACCACTGCGGTCTCAACCAAGAAGTGTCTTAAGATAGCGCTCCGACTACTGCCCATCGTTTTTCGGATGCCGATTTCGCGGGCGCGCTGTGGAATCTGAGCCGTGGAAAGGTTGATGTAATTGATACACGCCAGCAACAACAGGAAACCGGCGACGCCCATCAAGGCAAACAGCACTTTTTTATTTGCGGTACGAATGTGGCTGCCGTATTCAGTACCGAAATGAATTTCGCTCAGCGATTGCATCACATGCCAGCGGCTCATGTTCCACTTGGCTAAGTCCGAGCCAACATTTTCTGTGGAAAGGCGGTTAAATTGAGCTAAAACAGCATCCGGGTCGGCGTTTTTTTCTAAAAGTAAAAACAACTGATTGCCTGAATTGACACCACTCCAATACTTTTTTTCGGTCTCAATTTTGGGCAATGGCCGAAATTCCTGTCCGATGAAACTGCTGGGATAGCCGAGGTCTTCCACAATCCCGCTGATTTGAATCGCCAGGGTATCGTCGTATGTGATGGTTTGGCCAAGGAGCTGTGCCGGTGCAAATCCAGGGAAGTATTCGGCAGCCCGGCTACGGGTGAGTACTACCTGGTCGGGTTGAGTCAACGCTGCTGAAGGGTTGCCCGCCAGCCACTGATAACCCGCCAACTGGAAATACTGCGCGTTGGTCTGCACCACACTTTTGACGTCCTCTATCTTTTTGCTGTTGGAGCCGGGCATTCCCAACTCCACGCTTTTGACCCAGAGATCGAAGACCGGCACTGCCGATTCTACCCCGGCTATCGTCGGCGCCACAGCAGCCATCGGGGTTGGCGCTCCGGCATTCCCCGACTCCTTTTCTTCAAACATAAACCGGCTCGAAACCCGGTAAATTTGATCCCGCTGCGCATTTGGGGCATCGTAGCTGAATTCAAAAGAAACGTACTGGTACATGATCCAGGCCGCACTGAGGCCAATAGCCAATCCCGCGATGTTTAATGCCGTAAACACGCGGTTTCGCCAAAGGTGGCGCAGGGTGAGTTTCAGGTAGTTGGTGAACATGTCGCTTGATCTTTATGCTGCTGCCTTTTCGGCAAATAAGAAGTTATGACAACCTGACTGCATACGGTATGCCAAAAAACTAAATAACTGATTATCATATTTTTAAAAAACAAAACACCTCTTCGATGTCCAGTTTCGGACAATGGTGTGCGTTGGCGGACGGATGCAGCAGGTCTGCCTGTTTGTGCGGCCATTCTCCACGTCTTTTTACTGAAATGGCTTTAAAAAAACCAATTCATTGAAATGATTTAAAATCTGCCATTGTCTTAAATGGCAATATTTTTTATTGAAAAAAAAGCCAAATTACCTGGTGGACACGCGCTGCTATTGGCCCTGTAGGCGGCCTCATTGGCGGCTCATTAGTGAATTATGGTTTAGAAATGCCAGACCTGCTTGCCAGTGGAATCGGCGCTTTCGCTTTTAGTAAGTTAGCGCTCAATGCAATAGGCAACATGGGCAAAATGCAGGGCTAACTCTTTTCCCACATTATTTAAGAGAACTTAAGAAAAAACATGAGTCATCCCGAATTTTTGGGATGGCTCATGCTATTTTAGGTGGGACTCTATAAAGGAGAGCCTGTGCAACGGGGTGCAGCGCACCTCAGATATTTGTAAATGCGAACCAATACACGGTCATTGAGGTGCAGCGCACCGGAACAATGGTCATGGCGACATCCCAATATCCCCTTTGCTGGCGCGAGGCTCCGCCTCGTGTCTACTATTTATGAGGCGCTGCCTCGTCATTCGCTTCTCAAACTCCTCACCGGATTCGCCAGTGCCGCCTTCAGACTCTGAAAACTCACCGTCAAAAACGCGACGGCGACGGCAATGCCGCCAGCCAAAGCAAAAACCCACCACTGCAGCGAGATCCGAAACGCAAAATCGGAAAGCCATCGCTCCATAAACCACCAGGCAATGGGAATCGCAAGCAATATCGCGAACAGCACCAATTTAAGGAAATCTTTGGCCAATAAGCCGGTAATGCCGGCAACCGAAGCCCCGAGCACTTTTCGAATCCCGACTTCTTTCGTGCGCCGTTCGGCCATAAAAACGGACAAGCCAAACAAGCCTAAGCAAGCAATCAGTAGCGAAACCCCGGACAGGACATTGAAAACTTTTTGAGCCCGCGATTCTGCCAGGTATTGTTGCACGATATTGTCGCCAACAAAATGGTATTGGAGCGGCACATCGGGGAACATGGTTGTCCAGCTATTTTCCAAATAAGCGATGGCTTCGGGCAGGTGCGTCGCGTCCATTTTCATGGAAAGGGTACTTCCGGAACGCGAAAAATTGATTTGCAAAGGCTCCACGGGCTTGTGCAGGGTTTCAAAATGAAAATCGCGCAGCACGCCAACGACGGTTTTTGCGCCCTCTCCTTTTCCAAATTGTTTGCCGAGGGCGTTCTCCGCGCTTCCCCAGCCAAAGGTACGCACCGCAGATTCATTCACCACACAGGCTTTTGCCGTATCGGTGGGGAAGTCGCCGGAAAAATAGCGCCCGGCAGCCAGTTCGATATTATAAGTTTTTACAAACTCAGGGTCTGTTGACATTCGGTAAAGGCTTGTGGAGACCTCTTCGCCTTGTCCATTGGTCGTTGTCGTCCAGCCGTTTCCAAGGCCGCCGGTGAGGCCCGAATTGTGCCGGCTGATGTTTTTGATGTGGGGCGATTTTTTGAGTTCCTGGTAGATGGCGCCGTACTGCTGATTCACCTGCTGATTGCCGAAGTACCGCAATTCGAGCAGCGCATCGGCCTGATAACCAAGACTTTTTCCTGCTATGAAATTCATTTGCTGGCCAATCACCAGAATGCCGATAATCAAAGCGACCGACATCGAAAACTGGAAAACCACCAGCGTTTGCCGTAAGGCATTGCCACTAATGCGGTTAGAAAAATTGCCTTTCAGACCGTTGGCCGGATGGAATCCCGACAAGGCAATCGCCGGATAAAGCCCCGACAACATTGCAATGAGCCCGGTGAATCCCACCAACAGGCCCAACCTTGCTGCGGAAAAATGGAGGTCGTATTGTTGTTCCGTCAACCGGGAAAAAGCGGGCATCGCCAATTGAAACAAGCCAAAACCGAGCGTTACTGCGACAACGGAAGTCAGCACCGCCTCGGTAAAAAACTGGCCGATCAGGAAACGCCGGGTAGCGCCCACTACTTTTTTGACCGCCGTTTCGCGGGCGCGTTTCATGGCGCCAGCGGTCGTCAGGTTGATGTAATTGATACAAGCCAACAGCAGTACGACCAATCCGACCGCAGCAAATACCCATACGAGCGATTTGGAACCATTGTTCTCCGCATCG
>Ga0209573_1003091_pt1 | contig 19297 bp, 11 predicted proteins | sample TNRBio252014_DNA_FD_185870 | JGI IMG/M metagenome (GOLD analysis project Ga0209573, IMG submission 185870) | Wastewater treatment Type I Accumulibacter community from EBPR Bioreactor in Madison, WI, USA - TNR Reactor_6/25/2014_ DNA (SPAdes)... | ecosystem: Engineered > Bioreactor > EBPR >...
GTATATTCGTATCTTCAAGTCTATCAAGTTCTTGTTGCTCTAGTCACAACGATTTTACCAATGCAATATTACGAAGAGTTTCAGTCGTTGCCCCACTCAAATCAGCACTCTCTTTTACAATAGCAGACTGTGCTGCTTTAATTTTCTTTGACATCAACATCATAATAGTACCCATAATAGGTAACAGTAATGCATACATTATTGCTATTAACCAATGTACTGTACTTGCATACGCAATCACAAATACAAGACCCACAAGTGACGTAAAAAATATCGTTATCATATTGGCAATAAATGTTTGGATATTTTGTCTAGCTTTCAAAAGCTTCTCCAATATCTGCCCTGATTGCTGATCTTCAAAGATCTTATACGGAAGTGTGAAGAGGTGAGACAAAGTTTTTTGGTACAATCTCATACCAATCTTTTGTGTTAGCATGTTAGACAAATAGTCCTCAATATTTTTTGCAACCCTAGAAACCATAGCAACACCAATACTCGCCAACAGTAAAAGTCCTACTCCAGAAATAAATGCATTTCTAGAAAAATCAGAAAAATGAGAAACATATCTATCAATAATAATTCTAAATATCTGCGGATCCAGTAAAGAAAAGACTTGATTAATCGTTGCACAAAAAAGAGCAAGCAACAATAAAGCACGATATGGCTTAAGATATGAATAAATAAATCCCATAAACAAAAATAGAATATAAACAATAGTTGAGTATATATTTTTACGTTCTCCATACAAGAGATGCAATACCCAAATATAATAAAAAATCCCTATATTTCTCCAGGCAAATCAGTATCTATACAGCTACATTTAACTGTAATGATACAATATGTCGACACTTCAGCAACTCATAGCGACCAAAACCAATATGGAAGCCAGTAGAGTAAAAACAATCATCGAACTTCTTGATCAAGGAAATACCGTTCCATTCATCGCAAGGTACCGTAAAGAACTTACTGAATGAGCCACTGACGAACAACTTCGTGAATTTCATGATATTTATAGCTATACCAAAAACCTTGAAGCTCGTAAAGAGGCCGTTATTCGTCTTATCGATGAAAAATGACTCTTGACTGACGAACTTCGTAAACAAATCATGCAAGCAGATACACTCACCAGAGTAGAAGATCTCTATAGACCATATAAAGAAAAGAAAATGTCCAAAGCAAGTATTGCTAAGGAAAAATGACTCGAACCTCTCGCAAAAATACTTGCACAGTGTACTCTTACGCAAGCAGAATTTGAACAAGCTGCAGACGAATACATCAAAGAGACCAAAGACCCTAAAACCACCGTAGCATCAAGACAAGAGGCTATACAAGGAGCACAAGATATCATTGCTGAAGAAGTATCAGATCATGCATCACTCAGAGATGACATCAGACAAAACGAGAATAGTCGCGTCGCACTTCATACTAAACCTACTAAAAAATTTGACCCCAATGGCGTCTATAAAATATACGGAAACTACAACAAAAAACTTGCCGAAATGCCATCATATGCCTACCTTGCAGTCTGTAGAGCGGAAGAAGAAAAACAGCTATCGCTATCATTCCAATGGTCTGAGGATCACATTTTTAGTCTGACACAAAAATACTTTGTTCCAGCAAAAGCCAATACAAGCGTATCATATATTATCCCAGCTATGCAAGATGGACTTAAAAGGCTTCTTATGCCATCATTAGAAAGAGAGCTGAGAGCTGACAAAAAACGTCGATCTGATGAAGCCGCCATCAAAGTATTTGGAGAAAATATCAAACAGCTCCTCCTGACACCACCAGTGAGAGGGAAAAGAGTATTAGGATATGATCCTGCCTTCCGTACTGGATGTAAGCTTGCTGTTGTCGATGAAACAGGAAAATTTCTCGCCAAAGATGTTATATATCCAACCGAACCGCAAAAGAAGGTCGCTGAATCAGAAAAAACAATACTAGATCTTATAAAAAAATACAATCTCAATTTGATTGTTATCGGAAATGGAACTGCTTCTCGTGAATCCAGTATTTTCATCAGCGAGATGATCAAAAAACACAAACTTACTATAGACTATATGGTCGTATCTGAAGCAGGCGCATCAGTATACTCAGCATCCAAACTAGCACAACAAGAATATCCAGATCTAGATGTGACAATAAGAGGAGCAATCAGTATCGCACATAGAGTGCAGGACCCACTTGCAGAACTAACAAAGATAGAACCCAAAGCCATTGGTGTTGGGCAATATCAACATGACGTAGATCAAAAGCTCCTCAACGATAAACTCGATGAAAGAGTCGAAGATGTCGTAAATGGGGTTTGAGTGGATGTAAACACTGCCAGTTATACGCTCTTGCAGTACATCGCAGGGTTATCTGAAACAGTAGCTAAAAACATCGTCGATTATAGGGACGCTAACGGACCATTTACGAGTAAGGCTCAACTCAAGAAAGTAAAATGACTTTGACCAAAAGCATATGAACAAGCTGTCTGATTTTTAAGAATTATCTGAGGGAAAGAACCCCTCGATGCGACGGGTATTCACCCAGAAATTTACGACAACGTATACAATCTTATCAAAGGAGAACTCCAAATTGACAAGAAAAAACTTACACTCCCTATTTCTATAACCAATCCAAACATCGCACAACGATCAGAAAAATATGGTATCGGTCACGATACACTTATCGACGTCATCAAAGAACTGGAACGTCCATGACAGGATCCTAGAGATGACCTTACTCCTCCATCATTTGCTGCAGAGATCATGGAAATTACCGATCTCAAAATCGGTATGCAACTAGAAGGGGTAGTAAGAAACATTACCGACTTTGGAGCATTTGTAGATATTGGTCTACACAACGATGGACTCGTACATAAATCCCAAATGGCTGACAAGTATGTTGCCAATCCTATAGATGTAGTATCTTTATGACAGCAAGTAAAAGTAAAGGTATTGGATATTGATCTAGAGAGAGAAAAAGTTTCTTTGAGTATGAAATCGCAAAACAATATCCCACCAAAAACCATCAGCAAACCAACAGAATCGACACCTCCAAGATCAGAGCCCCCATCAGAAACCACCCTCAAAGGAAATATCTCCTGGAGTTAAACACTAAAAAGTATTTGAATACAAACAAAAAACAAGGATTGCTCCTTGTTTTTTGCGTAGTATTCGTAGTATGTGCTATATATTATATAAGTATAATTTTAGACATTCTATGGTACTAACTGTAAGACCCAATGGTCGCCAAAATTCAATTACGCTGCCAAAGCAACATTTTCAGCTTGTGGACCTTTTCTTCCTTCTCCAACTGTGTATTCAACACGGTCTCCTTCGTTTACTCTAACTCCTTCGTCGTAACCTTGGATTTGAGAATAGTGGAAAAATAAATCTGCTGAACCATCATCTTGAACGATGAAGCCGAACCCCTTGTCGACATTAAAGAACTTAACTACACCAGTAGACATAATAATAGGTATGAAACAATAAAATTGAGCTATATGCTCGACTTCATTATACTGAAAAAAACACAAAATACAAGGGATTTTTGAAATTTCAGGACACTAGACACAAGGTAGCATTACTCTACTTTTTGAGGATAGGAGAACAAAACCTCAACAATTGTGACTCATGTATTATCCAAAGCGCGTTGTATTGTTCAAGCGAACTCATCTTTCTTTTCAACACGCAAACCTTTTGCACCAAAACTCTCTGCCAACTGCATGAAGTTTGGGTTACCAAGATCCAATCCATAATCAGAAAATCACATATCTTTTTGTTTCCATTTAATCATACCATACGCACTATCATTGAGCACAACAATAACCAAATCTAATCATAGCCTTACTGCTGTTTCTATATCGCCAAGATTCATAAGTAGTCATCCATCACCTACCAAGCAAACAACTTTTTTATTCGGATTAAGCATTTTGGCAGTCATACCGACACTATATCCAGCACCCATTGTCGCCAATGCATTATCAAGTAAGACGGTATTAGGAGTATATGCAGGATAATTTCTCGCAACTCGAACTTTATAAAACCCATTATCAAGAGCCAATATATCCTCTGGTCACAACAATCATCTCAAATCAGCAATCATTTTTCTTGGCATTAATATAGTACTATCTTTCTCCAAGCTCATATTTGCAGCAATTTGTGATTTCATAGTGGCTGCAGCAGCATATACTGCATCAAAATTCCACAACGACTCATCTAAATTACTTTCATCCAATTGCCAAAAAGTATTTCCAATATCACCAACAACTTCCAATTGTGGCATATAGATATCATCTACATCCGCTGGAGTAAAGTTAATATGAATTATCTGTCTATCAGGATGGTTATGTCGATAGTTTGTGGGTTTTTCAACAATATCATAACCAACCACGATTAACAAATCTGCCATATCAATAATTGGATGGATATAATCTTTTGCAGTAAGTGCTGCCGTTCCAAGATATTGGGGCAACGCTTCACTCACTACTCCTTTCCCCATCTGCGATGTAAAAAATGGAATATTCGTCTTTTCAATAAACCTAGTCAAATACTTAGAAATTCTCTTTCTATTGGCACCAGATCACACCAAAATCATTGGTGTCTTTGCTTGTCTAATTTTGTCTACAAGTATCGTCAACATCTTCTGATCAATTTGAGGTCTTCTAATTTTTTCACGAGGAAAAATAGTCGTCTGTGTTATTTCTTCCGCTGCAATATCTTCTGCCAATTCTATATGTACTGCTCCTGGTTTCTCCTCTTCTGCTACCTTAAATGCTTGTCTAACAACTGAAGGAATTCTATTGCCATTTGGGATTGTTGTTGCTCGTTTGGTAATAGGTTTCATCATAGCAACAACATCAATAATTTGGAAACGACCTTGTTTAGATTTTTTGATTGGCTTCTGTCCAGTAATCACAATAACGGGCATCCCACCAAGCTGTGCGTGTGCAATACCTGTAACCATGTTAGTAGCTCCAGGACCAAGTGTTGCCAAAGCAACACCAGCCTTTCCCGTTAATCTTCCATAGGTTGCAGCCATAAAGACCGCTGTTTGTTCGTTTCTTGTTACAATAAGCTTGATCGAACTGTGACTCAATGATTCAAGAAAATCAAGATTTTCCTCACCAGGAACTCCATACACATATTCTACTCCTTCATTCTCCAAACAACGTACCAATAGGTCTGATGCTTTCATCTTGTCGCAAAAAAATAAATACAATAAAATCCTTATATCTATATGCCATCAAAATACCACAGGAAAATTAAGCAACCTCTCTATACTCCTCTACCCTATTATCAAAAATATTAATAATATCCATAGTCACTCCCTTTACCACAAATAACACTGGTTTCATATTATTATCAACAGCCTTGACTCTAACAGTATTCTCTTGTGTTTTATACAACAACAAATGTACTGGCTGTTCTTGCCTTTGAATAGATTCTTCATCCTGTTCACTAAAATCATGTGCATGATTTTTTGATTCTAGATGTTGATGTCATTGCGCAACTGTATCATATCATTTTTCTGCCAATTTTTCATAAGTTTTAGCTTGCACATCTGTTGAAATAGAAACTTGTCATTCTTGTTTTTTAGCTCCCTCATACTCCAACACATGCTGAAGAAAAACGCGAGTACCATCAATTATTTTTCCACCTCAGGCAATAGCCATTTCTGTATCTGGATTTTTATCTGCAATATCTTTCATTTGCCTAGTAACATCGTACGAATCAATTGAAATTGTCTTACCCATTGCTTTTTTAGAAGGTAAAAAATCAATCTACAGCAATATAATAAATATTTTCTCATTAATTACATCTGTTTTTTTCACTAACAAAAAAGAGCGGCACTGAGATGCAGCACGCTCCGGTTTTCGGCCGGAAGCAGGTGGTCCTTAGAAACTAACGGACCAATACAATACATAACCGTAGCTATATGCTGTATTGGACTATAAGCCTTCCTAAGAAGAATTACCTGCCCCCAAACCTAAGTTTGGTAGGACATTCGGGTGATCTGTCTGATACCGGCTACGATGAAGATACTTCTTCGTAGATGTTGTAAACAGATACGTTTACGTCACCCTTATAGGATTATATATACACAAAACAAACAAAAATAGTCATTTTCACCTATACATCGGTTATCTCACCAATGGTTAGCACATTAAAGTATTTTTATGATATAATAATAACAAATATTGGCTTACATAAGCCGATTACTAAAAATAAGTAAAAAACAAAACTGTCATCCTGAGCTAATGCGAAGGATCTTATATAACAAAAATAAAAAAAATCCCCCAATCGAAATCAGGGGATATGTAATCATCAAATATTATTGTATACTACTATCATCCACCTGTATATAGGCATTTTTCTTCATTACAGCAAATCTTTGAATCAATTCACGTATAACATCGATAAACAATTGCTTCATCGCATCACTGACTGATTCTTTTTCTTGAATAACTGCGTTAAGCTCAATAAGCGTTGCTATATGTTGCTGTATTTGCACCATCGATTGATTATTCCAAGTTGTTCATAACAATCTTGATGCTATAGTCTGTGGAAGAGTTGACGTTATTGATGTTCTTGAAGAATCATACCGTCAGCAGCTACCACAACCACCACTTGGTGGATTGTAGTCATCATCTTCTATTTCCGCATACACCAAGAACTGCGATAATCATATACCAGACTCTTCACCCGCACTTGGTTTGTATAAACGTACCTGTGTTGTTGATACTGGAGCAGAAAGTGTAAAATTATGTTCTGTTCTAAACTCTTGATTATCATCATTTGCAGTAGCTATCCATGTACTTGGAGTAGTCCAGTCTGTACCATTCCAGTAACTAAAGGAATAGTCTCCAGGATATGCTCACTCTCATCCCTCTTCCCACCAAACACTCACTGATGATACCATCACAGCACTCGTCCATGTATAGACAAATGATGCATCTATACCAGAAAACACATCATAGTATTCATCTTCTTGTTCATCATAAACTTCTTCAGAGATTCATCAAGCAATACCTATATAATCACCCAAAAATCCATTATTAATAATAGAAAGATCGTTATTAGTAGCTCACCAGTTAGATCATCCAAGTCTCCCAATAGGTTTTGTAAGCGTTGCTGTTCCCTGAAGAGTATTTTCAAGAGGAACTGTTACACAATAGAGTTGATTATTTGTATTATATCAATGAGGCAACCAATCCAATCCCGTAGAATCAAAACCATCACTAAGACAGTTTCTAGACAGATCGACATATAGCATATATGGATATTGTGATTGGAAATTTGTTGGCCAAGAAGAGAATCTATTATCAGCTAAATAAAGATAGGTAACATTAAGATCAGCTACCCACGATGGTAAAGAAGTAAGAGCATTATTTTCTAGGTATAGGTATATATCTAAAGGAACATTTGTCTCATCTAGAACAGTCGGACTTGCATTATTGAGGTGTAAAGTACTCAAGTCTGGCAGATCCTCTAGGGTTAAGGAAACTAATGGATTATTACTCAAGTAAATATACGACAAGTAAGGGAAATTAATAACAGATGCATGAGCAATAAGATTATCACTAAGTTCTAAGTAATCAAGATTTGTAAGATCACCAGTAGCGAGAAAGCTCGTAGAACTAAAACTATTGTCACGCATATAAAGATATACCAAAGATGGAAGATCAAGATAAGCAGAAGTCAACAGATTGTCACTAACATAGAGATAATAAAGAGAGGGCAGATTAATTGAATCAAGATAGATAGAAGTAAGGTTATTATCACTCAGATATAACTCATACAATGCAGGCAGTCATTCCAATACAATAGATGTAAGATTATTGTCGTTCAAATAAATTCTATATAAAGTACTAATATTAGACAGACTAAAACTAGTGAAAAGATTATATGAAAGATCTAAGTAATACAACTGAGGAATAGTATCATATGTAAATGAAGACAGCTGATTATGACCAAAGTCAGCATCATACAAAAACGGAAGGTTATACAGAGATAGTGACGTCAACTGATTTTCATAGAAATCAGCATAGTAAAGATTCTGCAGTCACGACAACTCCAATGATCACGATAGGTTGTTTTCACTAAAATCTATATCATACAACAGAGGAAGATCAGAAAATGAGACAAAATCCAAGAGATTTTCATACGCATCAACATATTCCAAAGCTGGCATGGAGGCAAAATGCATAGAACCTAGAACGCTATTGTAAGAAAAATCAAGATAGCGTATATGTTGATGACCTGCATATCATGTCAAAGAAGAAAGATTGTTGTCCTCTATTCTAAGGTATTGTAAATTTGGATTATATGACATATCAAAAGTAGTCAATAAGTTATCTTCAGCATCCAAGTAAATTAAACCAGACAAGTAAGAGTTATCAAAACTAGTGAGATCATTCCCATCAATATCAAGATAGTAAAGATTTGGATGATTATCAAGAGTAAGTGACTCTAAATTAAGATCATCAAGAGTAAGGTAAGTAAGAAGAGTATTATTACTTAAATCTATAGTCCATGGATTAGTATCATCATTATCTCAGAGAAGAAGAAGCTCAAGTTTTGTATTTTGAGAAAGATTAACGGAACTGAGATCATTATCATCTAGAAGTAGATAAGTAAGTTCAGGGAAATAGATCAATCATGACTGAATAGATCATTCCAAACCATTATTATAAAGATTTATTCCGTACACATTATATATAGGTCATACTCAAGTAAGTGCTATAGCATACGCAGGCCAAGATCCATTAAATGGCACTCCATCACAAAAATCATTCCAGTCCCCCAAGTAATAATCCTCATTAACAAAGTAGTACTCGCAATAGTCTGTTCTCCATGTAGTTACATCAACATCAGAAAACCAGTTATCATTGTAGTATCGATCATCTCAATTAGTCTCAGTATATAAGTATGCCAGACCAAGACATTCTTGATATGGAATATTTATAGAACCACTGTTTGTATTACATCGATCAAAAGGAGAAAAAGGAGCTGGGACTGTTATTTCTATATCACTAAGCTGCGCTGAATAATCTTGTGGATTATACATATTATGCTCTCAATAATATAGTAGGTCGCTCCAATTATATAATCCAGCAGCTGGATTAATAATGTCTGAAATACTTATCTGCACAATAGATCAAGACAAAATAGGAGTAGCGAAACCAGAGGACAATCCAAGAACAAAACTAAGTGGATTAGAATAAGGGGTTCCGTCATAAGGATAAAATCAAGCTCATGAATCGATAGAAATATCAATACTACTAGGATCATTATAACCATAAAACACAAATGATGGATCTAGGTTGAATCACAAAGGAAAATGAATAAAAACAAATGGATCGCTGACATCTGCTGTTGTTGTAAATTGAAATGTATAGGTAGCTTCAACATTTTCCTCCAATGTAGAAGCAGACCACGAAACATTATCCATAGCAAAGACTGCTAGGGAAAGAAAACTACCAAACAATCACAAACACAAAGATACAAGAGCTTTTTTCATAACACTTATATAATATAAAAGTAAAAAAACTGTTGAGCTAATAGGATAAAGACAGCATATTACAAGACAAAAGACAAAACAAAAAACATTTTATGCTGTATAGATAAAAAAAATATGTCACATAGATAGACAAAAAATAGAGAATACGTACAATAAAAGTAGACAAATTGTCAATATCTGTCAACATTAAAAACAAATAAAGAGCTCTCTGATGTTTCAGAGAGCTCTTTACCTTTTTACCTTTTTCGTCTTTACCTTAATATGTATTATCTCTCTTTTCTGATATCTCCGTGAACTTCATAATATTTGCTTGGAAAAACAATTCTACTTCACCTACTGCACCATTTCTATTCTTTCTAATACACACATCTGTCGCTCCCTTTCTATCCGTATCAGGATCATAATAATCTTCTCTATGCAGCATGAGTACAGAGTCAGCATCTTGCTCTATCGCTCCCGACTCTCTCAAGTCAGATAACTGTGGCTTCTTATCAATACGTTGTTCCACCGCACGTGACAACTGTGACAGCGCCATGATCGGTACTTCAAGTTCTCTAGCCAATTCTTTCAAGTTTCTTGATATTTCTGATATCTCCTGTACTCTGTTTCCTACAAAAGCAGATCCATGCATAAGTTGAAGATAGTCAATAATTACCAAATCAAGCGTTCATTTTTCTATTTTTAATCTTCTGAGCTTAGATCTTAACATATTGATATTAGCCGATCATTTGTCATCAATATAGACATGTGTATCACCAAGTATTTCTATAGCTTCCCCTATTTTAGAAAAATCTTCACTATCAAGGTTTCCTTTCGTAATTTTATACATAGGAACCTCAGCGATCGTAGATAATATCCTATCAACAATCTGCTCAGATCCCATTTCCAAAGAGAATATAGCGACAGACTTTTTCTGCTGTACAGCAATATTAGTCAAGACATTGATAGCAAACGCCGTCTTTCCCATACTTGGACGAGCAGCAAGAATAATTAATTCGCCCGGTTTAAAGCCACCAAGCATCTCATCTATCCCATGATAATTACTCATAATCTTCTTGGCTAATGCTTTTTCTGGGTTATCAACAACATCCATATACTCCTCTATTCTCTGCGAAAGAATATCTTTAATATGATGAAGTGAATCCCCCACTTTCATTTGCGTTAAATCAAAAATTCTTTTTTCAATGGTTTCCAAAATCTCTGGTGCATCTTTTTGTTCATACACATCACCAATAATATTTTGTGATACTTTCAATATTCATCTCAATACTGATTTCTCTTTCACAATCTGTGCATATTCTGCACATCCTGATGGTGACAGCAAGAACGTAGATAATTCATACAAGTAGTCAGTTCAACCAATCTGATCCAAAACACCATCTTTAGAAAGCTGATCAGCGAGTGTTACCACATCTATGGTTTTACGACTATGCCAAAGTGATTGCATCGCAGCATAGATATCTTTATGTTCTTTTTGATAGAAATCTTCCGAATTCAGAGAAACCCCATCATAGACATAGATAATTTCATTTTCTATCAATACACCACACAGAGCTCATTTCTCAGCTTCAATATTATGGGGAGGGAGTTTGATATCTTCCAGACTAACCATAGAAAGTAGGGCAACAATATAAACGGACTGTAAGTATAATTATTTAAAGACAATAAGCAAAGCATATATAACAAACATAGAATAACGTCATCCTGAGCGTAATGAGCATAAGCGAATGAAGTCGAAGGATCTCATGCACCACAAGATTCTTCGTTTCGTTTCACTACACTCAGAATGACACATTATTAAAACAACTTCCCATGCTCATATAAATACGCATTTGCCTTAAGCAAAGCATCAGGGTTTCCAATATCCCAAAAGGGTGCAACCTCATGTACATACACAGAGTGAGTATCAAGCATCAATCATATTGCTTCAGGAAGATATGCCTCACGACCTTCTTGACGATCAGCGATTACTTTGTCCATATATGGGAAAACATCTTGCGTAAGTAAGACAACCCCATTCCATATCAATGTCGATGGAGCACTTTCTACAGATGGCTTTTCAACAATCTGTGTAATTCTATCACCATCTAAAGCCATAACACCGTACTTAGACACTTCCTCGCGAGGGACATGGTTAGCCGCCATAACGATAGATCATGTCTGTTTGTATTTTGCTATCATACCTTCATACATCTGGGGAGGAAACACCATATCACCAAAAACAACCATAAACGGCTCTCCATCCTGTAAAAGGTGTTTTGCCTGTAATAATGCATGCGCAGTTCCCAATTGTTCTTCTTGATGAACAAATGTATAACGAGCCATTGTTTTAGGTTTATTGATAAGATCTAAAAGATCTTGTTTTCCATGACGAGCCAGTAAATTTTCCAAATAGGGAGCTTCAGAAAAATACTGTTCTAATGCAGTTTTATGCGCAGAAGTAACCATGATGATATCATCTATACCAGCTTGCACGAGATCTTCAACAATATATTGAATGACCGGCTTATTTCATACTGGAAGAAGTTCTTTTGGTATTGTTTTGGTAATAGGAAGCATTCTCGTACCCAGTCATGCAACAATAATTACAGCTTTCATTATGACAAAAAAAGATAAATACATATGCCAACTACCATATATATTTGCCTTCAAAAATAAAGTAGAAAACTAAGTTATTTTTTGTAATTTCGCTTTCGCTCTTACGTTGGACGGCTCATGCTCCAACACTCTAAAATAATATCTTTGTGCGCTCTCTGTATCCCCCAATTCAAGATATAAGTCAGCCAATGCGTTTAGATACGGCACATTCGCAGGTCTCAATTTTACGACCTTTTCCAAAGTTTCTACTGCAATATCTTTCCTTTCTGTATTGTAATAAATTTCAACCATACTAATATAATATTTGGGGTTTGATGGCTTCAAATCGATAGCCTTTTCAATAAGCAACTCTGCTGTCTCAAATTCACCTTTAGAAAGATATATCTCCCCAATCTGCCAGATAGCTTTGTGATCTTGTGGCTCCATATCAATAACTTTCTTCAATAAAGTTAATGACTTTGTGTAGTTCCCCAATGTAAAATACAAATCTGCCAACATTTGGTTAAATTCCAAGTTATCTGGATCAATAGCAAGACCTTCAACCAATTTTTTTTCAAACTCTTCTATTTTACCCTTTTCTTTAGATAAAAGAGCTTCGTATCTAATTTTTTCAAGAAGCTTTTTTTGTCTTTGAGCAATATCTTTTTGTACATGCTCTTGCTCAGGAGTAATCGTAGGAGTACCGACCGTTGGCACTTCTGGTTCAACAACTTTTTCTTCAATCACAGGATCATCAGCAACAATAGACATTGATTGCTGTTCAGTGTAATCTTCTTGTTCAAGTATCTCACTCTCAAACAAAATAGTTTCTTTCATGCTATCAAGTTCCTTGATTTCTTGTATTTTTTGAGATACAATGGCGGAAGATTTTTTAAAATATTTTATCACATAATATGTTATAATCCCAATAGGGAATAATAACAGCACAGCACTCAAAACAATCCATAAAATAGCTCAAACTCTCGTCATCGTCATAACAACAAATAAATTATGCGGCTACTTTTTTAGTAACACGCTCGGGGATCGTAAGATCCGCATACGGAAGAAAAAATATATCTCCATCTTTTGTTTTTATTTTTACGTCACCATTCATGATATTATAGGAGAGAACATTTCATTCAACTCACTTACCAACATCTCTCACAAACGATCATTTAGGTGGGTATTTCTTGCTCTCTTCTCTATATAATTCTACCTCATATCATAAACTCGGCTTAAATTTACCATTCCATGACTTAAGTCTATCAATATCTCTTCATTCAAGATTTTGGAGAACAATATCATCCATTGTCACTTCTGGCAAATCTCTGGTACTTCTTTCACATAACTCTATACCATTATATCACACAATATGTTCAAATCAGGGAGCAAGTCTTATCATATCTCTAGGCGATACCTGATACAGGAATATATTTTTTCCTATCTTGTGTCTCAAATCTCTCGCATATTCGGCAAAATTATATCTTTCTTGTGCATAGAAATAATAATATACTTGATCAACATAAATATGAAATCTTGCAGTCACAGGTATAGAACCCGGAAATGCTTTTCTAAATGTTTTCCTAAAATCAGGATACAGATCCAATGCATATGCCTGCATTTTATCAAAGTATGCCAAATCATCCCCATCCAATATCTTTTCAAAAGGAACTTTTCTATCAGTAATTACTTCATGCTTCAAACATTCACCAACAGACAAAATATTGCCGTTTTTCTCCGGAACATGGTAGACTATTTTTTGTTTGTGCGTTAATTGTGCAAAAATATCTTCAGGAATGCCTTCTACAAGATAGTTCCTATTGCTGTACCAATCAAGTACATGTATTGATCACATGATCATAGGCAAAGTAAACAACTAGTTTCTAATGATTTTCTTTGCATCTGCAAGTATTTTTTTCTGTACGGCTTCATGCCTAGCAATTATCACATCTATCTGCGTTGGATCTTCCATCATTTGCTCAAATTCGTCTCTCGTAATATATTCTTTGAGAAGCAATACTTCAGCCATACGTTCCATAAGCTTCTTGTTTTGGGTAATAATCGCCAAGGATTTTTCATAACAAGCAGCCATATATTCATGCATCTTCTGATCAATCATCTCTGCAGTCTTTTCTCCGTATGGCTTATAAGGGGTGTAAGAGTCTGTATCATCCGCATATGAAATAGTTCCTATAGCATCATCCATACCATATTTAGTCAACATATCAGCGATGATCCTAGTTGCTCTTTGGAAATCATTGGAAGCCCCAGTAGTGATAGCATCCTTGCCAAAAAACACTTCTTCAGCAGCTCTCCCTCACAACAATGATACTACGTCATCCAAGAATTTTTCTTTTGAATACAGATATTTATCCTCTGTTGGCATCATCCACGTCACTCACAACGCTTGCCCACGTGAAACGATTGATATCTTCTCTACAGGGTCTGCATGTGGCAATACATGAGCTGTCACCGCATGTCATAGCTCATGGAAAGTAACAATCTTCTTTTCTTGATCCGAGATAGACTTAATCTTCTTCTCTGGTCACATCAAAACTTTCTCCAAAGCATATTCAAAATCCAATACCGACAACGCAGATCTACTCTCTTTAGCAACCTTGAGCGCTGCTTCATTGACTACATTTTCTATATCAGCTCAAACTAATCCACTCGTTCTCTTCGCCAATGAAGCAATAGAAACATCTTTCTCTATCTTCTTTTTACTCAAATAATATTCAAAGATGAGAATCCTTTCTTCATAGGTAGGACGAGATACCATTATTTTTCTATCAAATCTTCCCGCTCTCATCAATGCAGGATCTAGTGTGTCAGGTCTATTAGTTGCAGCAATCACAATAACATTAGTTGTATTATCAAAACCATCCATTTCAGTCAAAATTTGATTCAATGTCTGTTCTTGTTCTTGATGTCATCCAGTATGTCCTGATCACCTCTTTTTTCCTATCGCATCAATTTCATCGATAAAGATAATTGCACTTCCTGATGCTTTTGCTTTGGTAAACAACTCTCTAACTTTAGCAGCTCCCATACCTACGAGCATTTCCATAAACTCAGATCCCGATGCACTAAAAAATGGGACACTTGCTTCTCCAGCAACAGCCCTTGCAAGCAATGTTTTACCTGATCATGGCTGTCCATACAACAATACTCCCTTAGGATGTCTAGCACCAACTTTTTGATATTTTGCAGGGTTCTTCAGATAATCAACAATCTCTTCAAGTTCAGCTTTTACCTCATGCATACCTGCGATATCTTTAAATCTTGTTTTGCTTTCTGCCTTCGTCGACAATTTACCTATCTTGATATTGAATGGCATACCACCACCCTTTGGCATCATAAATCTAAATGCAAAAAACAACACAACCATAAATAATAGCACTGGTCCAATAAATTCAAATATAGTCATAAGGATAGATTTTTGCGTAGTTTTTGCTTCCACAATCACATCTCCGGTAAATGAGATACCCAGATCAGCAAGCGTATTGGCAAATGGTTTTTGGGTTTCCACTACCGTATAAAATTCCTGTGTTAATGTCTCTCCAAACGTTAAAGCAGTCTTAACCTCTTTGCTTTCTTGAAGGATAAATCACTTTATGATTTTGTCATCTACGAGATGTATCTGAGAAAAATCACCTGATTCATAACGAGTGATGAAATCATTGATGGAGACCTGTTCTGTATCACTAACGATCATTTGAGTTTTTTCATCTCATCCCAAAAATACATTATTTTGATACCAATTGAGACCAAACGTAACAATAAGAACAAATGCTAGTACAAATATCAATCATTTTTTCATAGAGACTACAAAAGAAAAACTAAAATATACAAACACTATGTATACGAAATATCCAATAAAATGCAATATCACAAAACACCTATCGTCGTGTTGTTTTTCTAAAATATTTCTCTATAGTACAACCATCTTTAGACACACAAACATATGACTCTCCAAAAAGAACTCCATACCAATGCTAGATATAGCAATTTGCTCAATCAGTATGGGATCCGTAGTATAAAAGATCTCTTGCTCTATTTTCCTAGAACCCACGAAGACAGATCCAATATTAAGAACCTCAATGAGATCATCACAGACGGACAAACAATAGTAGCAACCAGATGATATATTATAGAAAAAAAAATAAGTTTCAGAAATAAAAAAAAGGTCTATGACATCAAATTTACAGACGTCAAATGAGATATAGGATATATAACAATATTTAACGCTGCATTCCTCGCACACCAAATCCAAAAAGACAAACGATACATCATCGTCGGAAAAGCGTCATTTTCTTTTGGAAAAATAGTATTTAGACATCCGGAAATAGTAGAAACACAATCCCCTGACGAAGAAGAACGCTCACATAATGTTGGAAGATTGTATCCTATTTATTCTGAATTACAATGAATCAAACCAAGCCGATTTGCCAAAAAAATCCGAGAACAACTACCGCATGTCGCAGAATTTTTTTCTGAATCATATCCAGACGATTTTAGAAAAAAATACAAACTCTTGGACATAGCACAAGCAATCAAAAACCTCCATTATCCCGATACACAAGCACACAAACAAAAAGCACAATATAGAATATTTTTTGATAGGCTGTTAAAAATACAACTCTATTCCCAACTCCAAAAACAAGCATATCAATCCGCCGAGAAACAAACTAGCAATACGCCAGATCGAGAGATCATCAAACAAATCATAGCTACACTCCCTTTCACCCTCACCAACGCACAGAAAAAAGTCACCAAAACCATTATCGAAAATCTCCATGAAACTAAACCTATGCTCAGACTACTGCAATGAGATGTGGGAAGTGGAAAAACAGTCGTAGCAGCTATCGCAGCATACTATGTAAGCAAAAAACTAGGCGGGCAGAGCATTTTTATGGCACCGCTCGAAATTCTAGCAAATCAACATTACAAGACACTTGCCAAAGTACTCCTCCCATTGGGTATTCGTGTCTGACTCCTGACCTGATCATTATCCAAAGGACAAAAAGACAAGATCAAAGAACAGATGAAAGCGGGAACCTTGGATGTTATTGTAGGAACACACGCCCTCATCCAAGAGTGAGTATCTGCCAAAAATATCCAACTAGCCGTCATCGATGAACAGCATAAGTTTGGTGTCAAGCAAAGATCATTTTTCAAGCAGTTTGACAATCCTCATATTCTCCAAATGAGTGCCACACCTATCCCAAGGTCAATGGCATTAGCCTTTTTTGGTGAATTTGATGTGAGTATTATTGATGAAATGCCAGCAGGAAGGCTACCTATCCATACCAAGATAATCACCAACACACAATGGATCAAGAGCAAACCACGAATCATAGATAAGATCAACAAAGGTGAAAAAGTCTTTATCGTCACTCCACTTATTGAAGAGTCTGAAAAATTGGAAGATGTTACCGCAGCCACCCAAGCATTTGAAGAAACACAAGACCTTTTTCCCGAAATTCGTCATCAAATTTGACTTATCCATGGAAAAATGAAAGCAAAAGACAAGGACACAATCATGCATGCATTCAAGGAAGGAAAAATCAAAATCCTAGTAGCAACTACCGTTATCGAAGTATGAGTAGACATCCCCGAAGCAACTATCATGATCATCAAAAATGCCGAACGTTTTGGACTATCACAACTCCATCAGTTACGCTGAAGAATTGGAAGATCAGATCTCCAATCACATTGTTTTCTCCAAACAGCCAAAAAATCAGGAGACACCTACCAGAGACTCAAAGCACTCGAAGACACCAACGATGGATTTAAACTCGCAGAAATAGATCTCCAAAACCGCGGTGCTGGTGAAATGCTCGGGATAAGACAATCCGGAGAAAGCGACATCCCCATGGAAATACTCACCAACATCAAATTTATCGAACTCGTCCAACAAGCAGCCATCGAACTCCTCCACACCTATCCCAACTTGGAATGACTCCCCGACCTCCAAAACACCCTATTAGATAGCGAATTTCTCGTCGCGTAAGAAAATTAAAGATAATAATACTTTACACTGTCTAAATCAAGGAAACATAGCAAATCAATACGGAAAATTCTAGAATACATACACTGCTATGGAATATCTGGACAAATCAAAAAGCAGAAAATACGTAGAAGATAGCGCCATCGCATATCGCTGGAATACAGACGCTGACTGCAAGTAGGCAAACACACTCGCAGGCTGTGTTTGCCTAGGTTTTTGGTTACTTTTTGCCAATGAAAAAAGTAACACACCGGAGGTAAACTAAAAATTACAGAATAATAAAAAACAGAAAGAATTATTATGATATAAGTGAAATCAACACCCACACTCCACTGAATAGACCAAAGTATACCTTTTCTATTGACTTAAAAATGCATTTTCCTATAGTATCTAGCTTGACGTTGTTTTTTTATGAAACAAACGTCTTGCTATACGTGGTTTTTACACAAAAGCTCATACATTCAATTGTATTGACTTTTGAGTAAAAATATGTATAATAAATTGGTCCAGAAAAGGACACGAACGATCATTAAAATTCATTAAAAAAACCTACAAAACACAAACAAAAACACGTCATGTGAAACAAAAACAACAACGACCGCCATAAGTCTAGGACTTGTGCCGGAAGGCTTTTTTTATCTATTTTTTTTCGGCACAAAAAAAAAGACGGGTGAGGTCTCCGTTAAGATATCTAGGCCAAGTCCAAAGCCGAAGCTATGCGGACAAACATTGAAAAACAATTAAAATGAAAAAGCATCATCGTCTTTCAACTCCGTTCGACCTGTTCTTGGGAAGAGCAAATGAAGAAAAGGAGCAAAAAAAGCTCCTAAAATTCAAAGTAATACTAATTGCCTTCTTGGCAATCAACCCATTACTACTGGAAACAGTGGGACCTTTCTACACAAGTATTGCAATGCTCCTGCAGTTCTTGTTCTTATTATTTAGGAGCACAATAGTTTATCCTGCAATAAGTGGGGGATTATTGGTAGCTGAAGCCATAATCCTAAAATTGGTTACAACTGAAGGCATCTGGCATGAGTGGACAGCAAGTTTTGACGTGTTTATGTTAGTATTGTTTATGGTAGCAGCAGTTAGCTTCCTGAAACAGTTCATGACATATATGTTTGTAAACTTGTTGGTGAAAGTACCAAACAAAGTAGTGCTTTCATTTATTATTTGCTCATTGGCAGCTATCTTAAG
>Ga0209573_1003092_pt1 | contig 19288 bp, 17 predicted proteins | sample TNRBio252014_DNA_FD_185870 | JGI IMG/M metagenome (GOLD analysis project Ga0209573, IMG submission 185870) | Wastewater treatment Type I Accumulibacter community from EBPR Bioreactor in Madison, WI, USA - TNR Reactor_6/25/2014_ DNA (SPAdes)... | ecosystem: Engineered > Bioreactor > EBPR >...
ATATTTAGGAAAGCAGCGCGAAGAAAAAGCGCGAGAATATTCTGATAATTACAAAAAACTTGTCGAAATTGTTGAAGAAATGACAGAAATTAATATGATGCTGCTCAAAGAAAATTGCGAATATTAGCAGCTAGAACTTTGGACTCTCGAGTATCCTGTACATTTACAAAATTAACCTTTTTTAGACTACAACTAGTTAAACTAAAAATAAATCCCAAAATAGACAATAAAAATAAAAAGCTATATTCTTTCAAATTTATCTTCCTGAACTTTTGTAAAAATCCATTACATCACAACTTTTAAACCTAAGTATTATCAAAATACAAATTTCTTCAATGAAATTCGAAATTTTAAAAAAAATTCGTAATAACGCCAATATTATGTGGCCTTCAGGATTGCATGTCACCAATCATTATGCATACCCCTAATCATTAAAATGTCTGGTTACCGAAAAAAACACAGGAAAAGTATAAATACATTTTCACGAGTCAAAGAAAACTACTTTGGTGAGCGTTATTTAACTATACAGGAATTTGTTAATATAAGTTATCAAAAGAGAAGGAAATGGGTTGGCTTTTTAGATGCGATTGCCTATGTCTAGTACAAAGTTAAAATGACAAACCTAATTTGGGTAGTTTTGACCCACGAAACCTGCAATGAACATTATTTTCAATTTGTTAACTTTCAAACGATCTTTATAGTGTTTAGTATTTTTTTTAACATTATATATACAGTCAATAAATAGTTTCTTATGAAAAGTAAAATTAAATTTTACAAAAAAACATAGAATATAAAATGGTATCACCTATAATACCGTTTATGAGAAGAATAAATGTAGTTATAGACACAAATGTTTTGGTTTCAGCATTACGGTCAAAAAATGGGGTTTCACATCAATTGTTATTATTAATTGATGAGAATTTATACCAGCCGAATGTTTCAGTGCCTTTACTTTTTGAATACGAAGAGGTTTTAAAGCGTAGAGGCTTAATTAAAGGTTTAAGTGAACAAGAAATTAATGATGTTCTTGATTACCTTTTAAGTAAATCAAGCTTACGCGAGATTTATTTTTTATGGCGACCGTTTCTAAAAGACCCTAAAGATGATTTGGTGCTTGAAGTAGCAGTGGAGTCAAATAGCAAGTATATCATAACTTTTAACAAAAAGGATTTTGAAGGAAGTCACCAATTTAACATCAAAGTCGTGACGCCTTTTGAATTTTTAGAAAGAGAGTTTTAAATTTTTATGAGTACATTAAGTTTAAGATTACCAGATTCCTTACATCAGAAATTAAAAGAAATGGCACAAAAAGATGGAGTGTCAATCAATCAATTTATTTCATCTGCCGTAGCCGAAAAAATGTCAGCTTTAATGACTGAAGAGTATTTAGCTAAAAGAGCCACCAAAGGTACAAAGGCAAAATTCTTAAAAGCTATGTCAAATGTTCCAGATATTGACCCAGACCCCATCGACAAAAAGCTTTAATTTCTTTTTAGCAAGGGTGAGTTCTCCCCATGATATGCCTGCACCTTTGCCTAATAGAGAGTTTGGTAGAGAAATCGCCTATTAAAGCTTCACAAATCTACAACATATGGCGAGAGCACCCTCTCCATTTCTATTTTTGAGTTTTAATTGATCGAATAGTTTTATATTTGTAAATTAATTTAAACATTGATTTTTTTAAACATATAATGTTAAGGAAAAAACAAATATTTTCAATTAGTCAACTAAAATTAAGCGTGAAATCGGTTATAGAAAACAAGGTTGCATGATTTTTATTTTGCAACATTTGAATGATTGCACTTATCCAGTTTAGCGTAAAATCACGGTTTTTAATTTTCTGTTTCAACGAAAGGATAATACCCAATGACCAATACGCCAAAAAGTATGGATTCCTTACAGCAAGCTGGTTTGACTTTTCCACCTTCTCAAGAACGGGTGAACAAGGCTTGGATCAATTCGCAAAAAGTTTATGAAGCCATGTATGATAAATCCATTAACGATGCAGAAAATTTTTGGTTGGAACAAGCAAATACGCTTTCGTGGTTTAAGAATCCAACAAAAGCATTACAGTACACTTGGGATACTAAGGCCCGAAAAATCGAACATACTTGGTTTGAGGATGGTACCATTAATGCCTCCTACAATTGTTTGGATAGACACCTTGGCACACCTACTGAAAATAAAATTGCTTTAATTTGGCAAGGTGAAAAAGAAAATGAAGTAAAAAAAATTACTTTTAAAGAATTGCACAAAGAGGTTTGCAAATTAGCAAATGTTTTAACCGCTAAGGGAATTAAAAAAGGCGATCGAGTTTGTATTTATTTGCCAATGATCATTGAAGGTGTTGTGGCGATGCTTGCTTGTTCAAGAGTCGGCGCAATTCACAATGTAATTTTTGGTGGGTTTAGTGCTGATTCCATTAGAGATCGTATTAACGATTCTACATGTAAAGTGGTTATTACTGCAAATGCAAGCATTAGAGGTGGTAAGGTTATCTCTTTAAAAAAAATAGTTGATCAGGCATTACCTGCAACACCTTCCATTGAATCAGTCATCGTTGTAAAAACGACTCAAGATGAACCTTGTGAAATGAAAGCAGGCCGTGATTTCTGGTATGCTGAAGAAATGGCAAAAGTTTCAGATAACCATAAAGCGGTTGAAATGGCAGCCGAAGACAAACTATTTATTCTTTATACTTCTGGGTCAACGGGTAAACCTAAAGGGGTTGTTCACACCACTGCCGGTTTTTTACTTTGGACATCTATTACACACAAATATATTTTTGATATTCATGAAGATGATATTTATTGGTGTACAGCAGATATAGGTTGGATTACAGGCCATAGTTACATTACTTACGGCCCTCTTGCTAATGGTTGTACGACGGTTATTTTTGAAGGTGTTCCTACTTATCCAGATGCAGGGCGTTTCTGGCAAGTTGCGGAAAAATTTAAAGTGACAGTATTTTACACCGCCCCAACGGCGATTCGCTCGCTAATTGCACAAGGTGAAAGTTGGCCTGCTAAATATGATTTGAGTTCAATTCGAATTTTAGGTTCTGTTGGTGAGCCAATTAACCCCGAAGCTTGGTTGTGGTATCACAAAAACATCGGTAAGAATAAATGCCCGATTGTGGATACATGGTGGCAAACGGAAACGGGTGGTTTTATGATGACGCCTTTCCCTGGTGTTCATACTTTAAAGCCAGGTAGTGCTCAACGACCATTTTTTGGGGTAAAGCCAGCTGTTTTAAGAGATGATGGTACTATTTGTGATAAAAATGAAGGCGGCAAACTTTGTATTCAAAAACCTTGGCCAGGTATGATGCGAACAACTTGGGGTGACCACGATAGATTTATTGATACCTATTTTACTACTTTCGCCAATCAGTATTTCACTGGGGATGGCTGCCGAGTCGACAGCGATGGAGATTATTGGTTGATGGGTCGTGTGGATGATGTTGTAAATGTCTCTGGTCACCGCATAGGTACAGCCGAAGTTGAAAGTGCACTTGTAAGTCACCCAAAGGTGGCAGAAGCAGCCGTTGTGCCGATACCTCATGATATTAAGGGACAAGGTTTATATGCATTCGTAACTTTAAAACAAGGTCAAGAGTTTTCACCAGAACTTGCGAAGGAATTAGTTTTACATGTTCGCAAAGAAATTGGGGCAATTGCCGCACCTGAAAGAGTTCAATATGCACCTGGTTTGCCAAAAACTCGATCAGGTAAAATCATGCGTCGTATATTACGAAAAATTGCGGAAAATGACTTTAGTTCACTTGGCGATATTACAACACTAGCAGACCCAAATGTTGTGGAGTTATTAATAAAAGGTCGTAAAGAAGGTTAAATTTAATAATCAAATTTCAAAGTATGAGGCACTCAAACGAGAGTGCTTCATACAAGAAAGAATCAAACCATTGTCAAACCCACTAATTCTTGCTTCATCCTCCCCTAGACGCTATCAAATATTAAAAGATGAAAATATTTTATTTGAAGTCATGGTGCCTGATATTGAAGAAGTTACATTAGCCTCCCCTATTGAAACAGCATTAACCAATGCAAAGTTAAAAGCTGAAAAAATTTTTACAAACAACCCTAATCGGTTTGTGTTAGCATCTGATACTGTGGTTGCTGTCGATCAACATGTTTTGGGTAAACCAGAAAATGATGCCGATGCCTACCGAATTCTAAAACTTATTTCTGGTAAAAAACAAGCTGTTATTTCTTCTTTTTGCATTCTTGGCCCAAATTGTAATATTTTAGATTGCGATATTACTTATGTTACCATGCGCGAAATGAGTGACCATGAAATTAATAATTACATAAAAAGTGGTGAGCCTTTTGGCAAAGCCGGCGCTTATGCTATTCAAGAAAACGGAGATCAATTTGTCAGCAAAATTGAAGGTAGTTTCAATAATGTAGTAGGTTTGCCAATCGAAAAAATCAAGCCCCATCTAAACAATTATCATTTGGCCTAATTCATTTGTAATGAAATCAATTTCTTTCAGTTATATCTTTATTTTTGCGTTTCTTGGTGTTTATAGTTCGCTTTTATCGTTACATTTCACCAATATAGGGTTTAAGAGTAGTGAAATCGCCCTATTTTTTTCGATAATTCCGGCGATTTCTTTTTTCTTTAATATTATTTGGGGTCGCATTGCTGACAATTTTAATCTTTTGAAGAAATTAAATATTTATTTACCTTTAGTTGGTGCTATTAGCTATGCTATCACGATTTACATCAACACATTTAATTCTTACATGTGTTTGGCTGTTACTACGGGAATTATCATAAACCCTTTATTCGCATTAAGCGATAGCATATCCATTAGTTATTGCAAAACAAATAATGCCTCTTATGGCCTATTAAGGCAATGGGGCACGATTTCATTTAGCGTGATTAATTTTATGCTTTTTATTTATCTTACTTTTATTAGAGATTCTGAAATACAAAATTCAAACTTAGATGTTCATCTTTTTTTATATTTAATGCCTTTACTTTTGTTTTTGCGTTTTTTGAGCAGTCTCACTTTACCAGATCAAAAAGTAAAAGAAGAAAAAATATCTACGCTTCAATTTATAAAATTAATTAGTAATAAACCTTTGTTTTTGTTTTTTGTCGCTTGTATGTTTCATTCAATGGCTTCTGTTTCAAACTATGTATATTTTTCACCACAATTAAAAACAATAGGCTGTACAACTGGTTTTATTGCACTTTGTTGGGCTGTTTCACCTGTTCTAGAAATATTTGTGTTTAGGTACTCTCATTTGATATTAAATAAGGTTTCTATTCAAACACTCTTTAGGTTTAGCTTAATTACTGCGGTTTTACGCTGGCTTATAGTTGCAACAACGGAAAATCACTCCATTATTTTAATTTCCCAAACTCTGCATACATTTGGTTTTGGCACCTATTTTTTATCAACTATACATGTTTTAATGTACAATATACCAGAAAAAGTAAGAAGCTCAGGGCAAGGTTTTTTTACAGCCTGTGCAGGCATGTTAGGTTTGGTAATAAGCAACCAAATATTAGGTCAAGTTACTAAATACTTCCCTTTATTTTTTGTTTTTTATGCATCCTTTGTTTTCTCGTTAATTGCTTACATCATTTGTTTTTATATACCTAAAGATTTTTGGATGAACAAGTCAAATGGATAAATTTTTAAAACAAAAAAAACTTCTGATATTTGACCTAGATGAGACGATTTATGACCATCAATTCGCATCTCTATCGGGTTTAAAAGCAATATTTGAGGCCTACCCTATCTGGCAAAATGGCGATTTAAAAACCGTCGAAAACATGTATTTTGAAGATTTGCATAATTCGCATTTACATGTTATTGATGGAAATATCAGTGAAGAAACTTCTCATCTCGCAAGATTTGAAAAAATTGCTAAGCACTTTAAATTTTCGTTCCCTAAACATGATTATTTGAAGATGATCGAAATATATAATAAAACCAGTCAATCATCAAAGCGTGCCATACCTTATGCCCCTGAAACTATCGCATCTTTAAAAAAGCATGGTTTTACAATTGCATTAATCACAAATGGTCGTGTAGAAAACCAAAAACGAAAGATTACTTTATGTAACATCGATACGAGTTTAGATTTTGTTTTGATTTCTGAGGAAGTAGGTATTCGAAAACCAGCAAAGGAAATTTTTGAATTAGCATTACAGCAGGCTAAAATGGATGCATCAGAGGCGGTGATGATTGGTGATTCATGGGATTCCGACATTTTAGGTGCTCAAGGTGCTAAAATTCAGCCTATTTGGGTTAATCGGGGTCGTCATCAAAATCACCATCCAGAAACAATAGTAGAAATTCAACATGTTAGGGATTTGTTTCAATATTTGTAAATGATTAGGGGATTTAAGACTTACCGTAAGTCAGAATTATAAATAAAATCTGATTGACATTGGATTATTCTACTTCTAAATTGTTGATAAAATATGGTTTCTTATTAAAATTCCGGTTTTATTTAAAGAGAGAAAATGTCATCAGAACACGAAGGTTATTTATTTGACGAAACGGTTGAAACAGGCCGACGAAAAGTCAAAATTATTGTAGATATAAATGGTATTATTTTTAAAGATGCTGAAATATCAAAAAGAATTAATTTTAACTCTTTAGACATAAGTTATGGCGGCAGTAATAATCAGCAAATATTTTTGAAGTCAAAGATAGAGAGTACCCTTGTTGGTTTTACTAATCAAAATGAAGTCATTCAATCCATTAAAAATATGTCAGGTGGCGCGAGTAATGTAATACTTTCCAGTATCCATAAAAACAAAACTAAGCGGTTTGTATCTTCTGGCAAATTTCTTTTGGCAATATTGTTTTTATTGATTGTTGGTTCAGGCTTACTCTTTTATTTTCAATTTGGTAAGATAAAAAAATCAATTGCGAAATCAGTGCCTGTCAATGTTGAAAAATCATTAGGCGAAAATGTATTTAAGTCAAGTGTTGATCATTCGCTTTTAATTGATGTTCCAGAAGTGAAAGATGCTTTGCATATTATCTTTGAACGATTTAAAGTGGGGCTTGTAGACCAACCGTACCAATTTAATTTCTATGTAATAAAAAATGAAGAATTAAATGCTTTTGCTTTACCTGGTGGCTATGTTGTAATCCATACTGGCTTAATTTTAGCTGCAGAAACGCCAGAAGAATTAGCTGGGGTCATAGCCCATGAAATTTGCCATGTAACAGAAAGGCATGCTATTGAAAGAATAATTTCTAGCCTTGGCATTATTGCTGTTTGCCAAGTGCTTTTAGGTGATGTTTCGGGTGTTGCAGCCATTTTAGTGCAAGGGGCACAACTTATTAGTATGATGCAATTTAATCAAAGTCAAGAAACGGAAGCCGATGTTAAGGGTTATGAATTAATGAAAATGGCCAAAATTTCACATCTGGGTTTTATTGAATTTTTTAAAAGAGCCCAAAAAAAACGCGCGGAAATGCCAGAGGAGGTTAAGGCAACCATGGCTCTAATTTCCACTCACCCACCTGATGAAAAGCGAATTAATACAATCAAAAAACTAGCGGAATCTGACCCTTATCAGGCAGAAGCTCTGAATATACAATGGGATGCATTGAAGGAAGCCTTAAGAAAAAATATAAATAAATGAAAGGAAATTATGAAAACTGAAATCAAATTCAAACCAGGGTTTGCAGTAGTGCATGTAAAACTTCAACCGGGTGAAACTATTACGGCAGAATCGGATGCGATGGCGAGCATGTCTAGCCATTTACAAATCAAAACTAAATTTAATGGTGGTTTTTTTCGTGGGTTAATTAAAAAGTTTTTTGGTTCTGAATCTTTATTCATAAATGATTTCACCTGCCCTATCAACGGCAAGGAAGCTGAATTAGTTTTAACGCAGCCTACCCCAGGAGATATCTGGGAGCTTGAATTAAATAACAGTTCTTTTTTTCTACAACCTGGGGCCTACATTGCACATTCTGGTAATGTTACTCTTGGTGTAAAATGGGCTGGTATAGGAAGTTGGATCAACAAAGAAGGTTTATTTAAACTAGAAGTTAAAGGAACAGGTAAAGTATTCTTTGGTGCTTACGGCTGTATCATTAAAAGAAAAGTTACAGGTGATTTCATTGTGGATTCTGGGCATTTGGTTGGTTATTCCAAAGGTATCACTATGAGTATGGGTTTAGCTGGGGGCATATTTTCTTCGTTTTTTGGCGGTGAAGGTATTGTAAGTCGATTAAAAGGTGATGGTGAAATTTATTTACAAACTAGAAATTTAAGTGCTTTAGCTACTTTAACAAACAAGTATTTATAAAAGGGAAAATAATGAATATTGAATTATTACATAGGCCTGCCAATGCCGTTGCTAAAATTACTATGTCATCAGGTGAGAAAATCATCTCAGAGGCTGGTGCCATGATTGCTATGAGTGAAGACATGTCAGTTGTTACATCAAAGTACGCAAAAGGTGGTTCAGGCGGTTTTTTAAAGGGAATTAAGCGATTATTTGCCGGTGAAAACTTTTTTATGAATCGATTTTCGCCAGGACCAAACGGAGGCGAATTGTATTTAGGTACAAGTTCCATGGGCGATTTAATGACAAGAAAAATTGATGGTGAGTTTATTGTACAAGGTGGTTCGTTTGTAGCATGTGAGGACACAATTGATGTTGATGCTAGCTGGCAAGGTTTTAAATCGCTTTTTTCTGGCGAATCTACCTTTTGGGTAAAATTATCAGGTACAGGGCAAGTTATCGTTAATTCTTTTGGTGCTATTTATGAAGTAGATGTAAATGATACTTACACAGTGGATACTGGGCATATTGTTGCCTTTGAAGAAACTCTAGACTTTTCTGTAAGAAAGGCTGGTGGAAGTTGGATATCGGCGATTTTTGGTGGCGAAGGGCTCGTTTGTGAATTTAATGGAAAAGGCAAAGTATATTGTCAATCACATAATCAAAACAATTTTGGCTACTCTTTAGCCCCTATGTTAAAGGAAGTTTAATATGGAAACAAATATGACTGAATCACAACAAAGCGAAATCAAGTATGAAATGATTGGCAAACCCGATTATGCAATGATTAAAATGACTTTAAAAGCGAATCAAACAGTTCAAGTAGAACCGTCGGCTATGGCAGCTATGGATACAAATATTCAAATGAAAACCAAAGCAAAAGGCGGGTTATTTGCTGGTGTTAAAAGAATGCTTTCAAGTGAATCCTTTTTTATGAATGAATTCACAGCTCAAAATAGTTCTGGTGAATTATATATTTCACCTGCTTTGCCTGGTGATATGGATCATGTCTACCTCAACAACAATACCATAATTCTGCAAGGTTCAGCATTTGTAGCTAGCTCAATGGGAGTAACAATCAATAGTCAGTTTCAAGGCTTAAAAGGGTTATTTAATGGAGAAGGCTTTTTCTTTATACAAGCAACTGGAACAGGTGATTTATTTTTTAATACCTATGGCGGCATTTTAGAAATACCGGTGGATGGGGATTATATCGTAGATAACGGATATATTGTTGCATTCGATAGTACCTTGCAATATGAAACACAAGTAATTGGTGGTTTAAAATTAGGTTTAACTACATTTATGAGTGGTGAAGGTATCGTATGTAAATTTAGTGGTAAAGGCCGTCTTTGGATACAAACAAGACAATTAGCGCCCTATATAGGTTGGGCATGGACATTTGCCCCTCGAAAAAATAACTCATAAATAATATTATTATGTAATTGATAGAAACCTTTTTAACTTTCTATCAATTGCATAATTCGAAAATTATTAAAATTTTACGCTAGCATAAATAACGATTTCATGAATGCTGTAAGATTCATTGCTATCCATAACTTCTGCATTTAAATACCCTACTCTATATTCAGTTCCTATTTGAAACAATCTATTGAACCAGCGGGCACCAATTACTCCGTACCCACCAATGTCAAACCCATTTTTTTTGTAATTATCTTCATCATAAAACACCCATTCACTTCTATTCATGCCTAAAAATAAACCGACGCCAATATATGGTTTAAAGCGCCTTTCATAATCTAATGGATAATAATGTATGCCACCGCCAAAATGATGATAAACAAAAGTGAATTCGTCGGCCATTGTAATACTATCATCACCAATTCGAGCTTCTTGACTATCTGTATCGTAGAGTTTAGCAACAGTATAATTTACGAACCATGAGATTGGCTTATTTTCAATCTTTCTTTCATAAGAGAGCGAAAAATTTAGTCCAAATGCACTGTGGATACCAAAAGAAAAGCCTGTTTGTACACTAATCAAATTTAACCAATCCGATTCCGTTTTCTTTTGCCCACTTGCCTTTCGATTTTCAGAGGGTATTTTAAAAAATTTACTTTCTTGACCAAATAAAGTTAAGGAAAATAAAGTAGAGAAAAATATAAAAAATGCTGTTTTCATAAAAGCTCCTTTAGAATTCATCTTCATCTTTTTGACCAGTGAACTTATAAATTAATGCCCTATACTCATTATACTTAGACGATTGGTGATTTTTAAAAACATTTGAAAATTCCCATTTCATATCATCCCAATTTTTTGTGCCTTTAATCAAACTCGTTAAATAAACCATTGCTAAGGCATCTTTGATATTACTTGATTCCTGATTCAATATGTCGCTAATTGCAAATGACTTACTGACGGCAATTTTTTCATTTGAATCTGGTTCCGTATAAGTCAAACTAATTTTATATTCTCGAGAAAGAATTTCTGCTTCGTCATCCGTTTTAAAACGCTCTAAATAAAATTGACTTGAATTGTAACTAAAGTTAATTCCTTTTAAGTCGCTTGCCTTAGTCGTGACTTGTTCGGCAGCAGAAGAAATATGGTTTAAGGAACTAGGATAAGTAATTTCAATTTTAAGATTTTTAGCAGCCACCATTAATAATGGAAATAAACCATCTGAGAAAATGTATTCTGAATCTGCGTCAGTCGCGAGCATAAATTGATTACCTGAGCTTGCATCAATTAATTTTTCTAAAAATTTTGCGTCGTACTTGTATCCAATTCCAATACCACATAATAAAATGCCATTTTCATTATTTGTCACAATATTTTCTGCGATAAATTTCGGGTCGGCATTACCACGATTTAAAATAGCATCGGTTGCAAGTATTACGCGACTCTTTCTTTCTGTGCTATGGTATTTATTTGCGATTTGATAAGCTAGTTTCAAGCCATCTTCTAAATTTGTTAAACCTGAGGCCTTTATGGAATGTATTTTGGAAATCATATTTTCCATATCTGATTCACCATGAATATAATTTTCGACATAAACTTTAAATTTATCAGAAAAAGTAACGATATTCACAACATCACCTGAATTTAAAATGCCAAGTGAAGATATCAATCCCTCTTTAATTAAAGCTATTTTTGATTTTTTAGATAAACCTGATGCACCTGTTGACTCATTCATACTACCAGATACATCAATACAATAGGTTATGACAAAATTAGGTCTATCTTCACTAGCAATAAAAGGTGATTTTAGGTGAACCCCTAAATCATATAAAACTTTGCCTGGTTCTTTCGAATTACTTTTTAACAAACCAAGGGAAATACTAAAATTTCCAATTTCAACCGTGCTTTCAGATTCAAACTCTTCGGCGTTTAATATTTCAAAAGGTTGTGCTAATTTTGTATCCACTTTTAAGCCATTATTAATTTGGTATTTCAATAACTGAGCTATTGCTGTGCTTCCAGAATCGTCATACCCAACAAAAATGCTATTTGATTCTCCAATATTTGCAGTAGACGACTCGTTTTTTTCAGGTAATTCTGGAACAGAAAATGCACCGCCACCACTTCCGCCACAACCAAAAAAGACAATCATACAAAAAATTCCAAGTATCCATTTCATAGTAAATCTCCTAAAAGTTATCCGTATCATTAATATTTTCTAAATTTGAATTCCAAAATCTTTCCTGGCCGTCTATAAAATTAGGGTCTTTTACACTACCTGCTTGTGTTGCAACATTCCATTTTAATATAATTGTTTCTGAGTGACTAACATCGGTATATTGCATATAAACATTCTTGGATTCAATTCTTAATACAATCGAATCACCATGGTGTTCATTATTCGAAACATTTGTATAAGTTACTTCAAATACACTATTCTTTTTCTCCCAAACAATTTCTAAAATTTTGACGCCTTTGGTTTTATAAATATCCCAAGAACCATTCATATTATTTAGCGTAGAAAAGCCTTCTAAGACCGAATCTTCTATATCATTTATTGTTAAAATATTCATTAGCCATTCCATTTGGGTATTTGTTTTTTTACCAAATAAGTTAACATTTTTAACTTCAGCTACACTAGTTTCATCAGTTACCCATTGGTATTCATTGGGTTCGTTTTCAATTGGCTTGACTTCATATACACTGGAAAACAGCTTTGATTGCAAATTCATCTCATTAAAAACACTGGTGCTCATTTTTTGATATAAAAGATTGGCATGATCATAATGAGAAGTAAGTTTTAAGCCTTTATATCGTTTTTTATCAAAAGTATCATTTGGTAAATTAATGACCCCCATTGATTCAGCTGGGGGTAATCTAGGACCACCCGTGCCAGAGATACCTCCGTTATCTGGCGAGCAACCAAAACTTATTATTAGAAAAATAATGGTTAAAATCAACTTATTGTTTTTCATTTTTGACCTCATCTTCGTTGTCAAAATAAAAGATGCCGACACCGGCCGCACACTTATTATCTTGAGGGGTTAATTTATTCGTATGATTTTTTAAATACTGGTTTAATTCAATTAGGGTTGCCATACATTTTTGATTTACGAGTTGTTTGAACTCAGGCAAAATATGTTGAGGTAGATTGTCATAGTAGACTTTTTTCTGAAATAGACTTTTTTCCACTTCAAGATCCATGTTTTTATTGATAGTTGCAATGAGTGCAGAACTGTCAAAACCTAAAATTTCAACTTTGGCAACATCCCCTTTAGGAATAAAATCCTTGGAAATTAAAGAAACGATTTTATTTTCATCAATAGAAACCATTCCATTTTCAATTAACTCTAACAACATTGCTTTTGGTTTCATGTCACCGCTGTAGCGTCTATTTAATTCCGTAAAACTATTTTCGCCATCAAATGGTAATTTTTTTGGTTTTCCTTTTTCTGAAAAGTCACCATCATCTAACCAACCATTTACAACTCGTAAAAAACGATTGGTTTGGGTTGTCTCAAGAACTATTTGCAAAGGCATGTCCATTATGCGTTTCACATCTTTGCGATGTAAACCTGAAATGATGGCAATGGAAGTATTGGTCGATTTTTTATTCTTATTAGCTTCTGTTTCTATAGCAGCTTCTACGAAAGCCATTTTAGACCATTCAGCAAACTCTTGGTAAGGTATTCCCAAACGAATCAAAACCTTTGCAAGCGATTTGATAATTTTAATAACAGCTGTTTTTATCATTTTTTCATTTTGGGGGAAATTTTTCCCCTATTTTTTCAAAATATTTCAAAAGCGCAATGATTTTATGAAAAAACACAAGGAATTGTTAAAGTATTAACTATTTGAAAATAAATTAAAGCTAAGAAGTAAGTGATTTTTTAAAATCCGAGGGACTGAAACCGAAAGACTCTTTAAATTTTCTGGAAAAATAATTGCTATCCACAAAACCTGTCGCTAAAGCGATTTGAGTAAAATTAGGATCGGAATATTTAATAAGTTCTTTTGCTTTTGTTAGTCTTAGTTGCACTAAATATTCAATGGCGCCTTGTTGAAAGGCTTTTAAAAAGGCTCTTTGCAAGGAACTTTTTGACATGTTTCCTATTTCTGCTAGTTCTTCTTGGGTAATTTTTTTATGAAAGTTTGCTTCCATATAGCTTAAAACTTTAGCCACCTTTAATAATGTATAATTATTTTCGTATTTCTTATGAGAATAACATCTCGATAAATAACCTATGATTTGCATTAATTGAGTGATAGCGAAGAACTGATATCCTTCTGCCATTCCTTTTAGCTCTTGATGCAATTGATCGGTCATTGTTTGAATCGTAACTAGTTCGGCATGGGATAACCTTAAATTAGCTACGATCGAGTGAGTGCCTCGTAATTTTGGTTCAAGTTTAAACAAGGCGTGATATCCACTTAATTTTTTTAAATCCCAATCATTGATTTCAATAGTTTTGTCATCGTATAAAATATTTGTAATGGTCAAATTATTAATGTCTTTATAACCATGGCTTGTTACACCACTAATTACGAATACATCCCCTTTTTCAATTTTACAAGTTTCTTCTAAGTTAAAATGGACCCCAGAACCTTCATTAACGATTACAATTTCTGTGAATTCATGGATGTGTTCATCTAATGGAGTTTGCTTGTAATGCGGCATTACATGCACGGGAAAGGCGATATTAGGGAAATTATTAAATTTGTGTTTAAACATATAATCGATGACTAAATAATGCTAACAATTGAACCGCAATTTAAGGAAAATGCAATTAAATAAACTATAACTCTATAAAAATTAAAGTTTAATTGACTAAATATTACTTATTTGGAGCCCAATATGAGTTTAAAGACTGTTTTAAACGAACTAAAATTGCCTGGAAAAGAATACCGTGGAAAGCCATTTTGGTCATGGAATGGCGAGATGAATGCTCAAGAACTTCGTGATCAGATCAAAACAATGAAGGAAATGGGGTTAGGTGGTTTTTTTATGCATTCAAGAACAGGTTTAACAACAACTTATTTAGGGGACGAATGGTTTGATGGTGTAAAAGCTTGTGTTGATGAAGCCAAAAAAAATGATATGGAAGCTTGGTTATATGATGAGGATCGATGGCCATCTGGTTTTGCTGGCGGGTATGTTACCAAGAAGGTTTCTAACCGAATTGGATATTTATTTTTTCAAGAAGTAAAAAGTTTAAAACTATTTAAGTGGACAACACAATCAATTGCTTTATTTAAATGTAAAAAAGTGAATGGTCTTTATCAAGATATACAACGCCTTACAAAAACAAACTACAAGAAAGAATCGAAAGGCGCAGATTGTTTCCTTTATTTTTATTACGATAAAAACCCCTCTTCAACCAATTTTAATGGATACACTTATGTTGATACTATGAACGAAGATGCCATTAAAGAATTTATTGAAATTACGCATGAAGCATATAAAAAAAGATTTGGTAAGGAATTTGGTAAGGTAATACCTGGTATTTTCACAGATGAGCCTTATTTTGGTGCTGCAGCCTATAATAAAAATGATTTAAAAAACAAACTTGGTGATGTTACGGGAAAGTTTTGGTGGACGCCAAAATTGCCTCAATTCTTTAAAAATAAGTTTAACTATGATATTTTAGATCATTTGCCGGCGATATTTTTAGATACGAGTGAAAATCGAATTTTACAAAGTCGATGGCATTATTTTGAAACTTTAACGAGTATGTTTGTTAAAGCCTATTCTAAACAAATTCATAAATGGTGCAGCGATAATAAATTGCAATATACTGGGCATATGTTAGAGGAACCGACTTTGATGCGTCAAACAGTGCGAGTTGGGAGTGCGATGCGATCGTATGAGTACATGCATGCACCTGGCATGGATTCATTAACAGAATATTGGCGTGAATACGATACAGCCAAACAAGTTACTTCTGTTGCTAGGCAATTTGGAAATAAATGGCGATTAACAGAAACTTATGGCTGTACTGGTTGGGATTTTAATTTTAAAGGTCATAAAGCCATTGGTGATTGGCAAGCAGTTTTAGGTATTAATTTGCGTTGTCAGCATTTATCTTGGTATACAATGGAAGGCGAAGCCAAAAGAGATTACCCTGCTTCAATATTGCATCAGTCGCCTTGGTGGCAAGATTACTCAAAGGTTGAAGATTACTTTGCAAGAGTTCATTTGGCTATGACTCAAGGGGAAGAAGTGCGAGATATTTTATTAGTTCACCCAATTGAAAGTATGTGGGCCGTTTATAAAGGGGCGCATGATGAAGTGACAGATAATCTCGATGCTGATTTTAGAAATATGACCGATTATTTATTACGCAATCATTTAGACTTTGATTATGGTGATGAAGATATTATTCTGAGACATGCCAAAGTTACAATGATAAATAAAAGACCCATTCTAATCATTGGCAAGGCGAAATATCATACAATTGTAGTACCGCCTATGTATACCATTCGATCCACTACCCTCAAAATTATTAAAGAGTTTATAGAGCAAGGTGGAAATGTTGTATTTTTTGGAGATGCCCCAGATTATGTAGATTGTAAAAAATCTAGTTTAGCCAAGGATCTTTCTGCTAAGGGAAACCAAGTTGAAAAAAACTTCAATACAAGCTTTGATGCTTTTGAAAACAATCGCAGAATTTCTATTAAGGCTTCAAATAACAAAGAAGCTTCGGCTGTTCTTTATTTATGGCGTGAAGACCAAGACAATCATTATCTTTTTGTGGTAAATACGGGTCAAACCATAGAAGGTAAAAATTTTGTTGCGGTAAAAGACAAAAAGATTTCATATCCACAATTAACCATCGTTGGCTTTGAAGGTTGCAAAGGAACGCCATTTGAATTAAACTTAGAGAACGGTTTGGCAGCTACTGTTTCAGCCAAAATAAAAAACGGTAAATGGGAATTAAATACATCACTCGAAGAATTAGGTTCAAGAATTTTTGTTTACCCAAAGAAAAAATCTAATACTACAAAATTGATTAGACAAAAAGGATTTAGCATTAAGAGAAAACAAATTTTATCTCAAAAGGAATTTCAATTTCAATTATCAGAATGTAATAATTTGGTTTTAGATAAAGCGATTCCGATAATAAACAATCAAGATTTTAAAAAAGAATTGGATATTTTAGCTATTGATCATCAAATTCATGATATTGCAGGGTGGAAAAGACGCGCCGGAAATATGATTCAGCCATGGGCAAACAAAAATAATGCCTCTTCAAAATCAATTCCTGTGCATTTGACTTATCATTTTAATATTGATAAATTACCTGTTGGGCAAATTTCACTTGCACTCGAAAACCCTCAATCGTATTGTATTAAAATTAACGGAAACAATATATCAAACCATTTAGAATATGGCTGGTGGGTTGATAAATCATTGAAAGTTATACACTTTGATACCTCCATTTTAAAATTGGGTCAAAATGAAATTACTTTAAGTACTCAGTATTCAGAAAATTTTTCAGGCTTAGAAATCATTTATTTATTGGGGCATTTTGGGGTTCGTCACGATAAAAATGGTACTGCCATTTGTGATCTTCCGAAAACTCTAAATATTGGTGATTGGACAAACCAAAAGCTCCCCTTTTATTCTGGCCATGTGAATTATATATGTGAAGCCAAAGTGAACAAAAAGATTGGAGAACGCGTATTTTTAAAATTACCTGAGTATTTTGGTACTGGAGTTAAAATTTTTGTGAATAATAAAAATGCAGGCATAATAGCTTGGCAACCAAATGAAATCGATATTACTGATTATTTGAGTGGTTCGCTAACACAAATTAACATACAAATTTTAGGTCATCGTCGTAACTCTCATGGGCCGTTTCATGGAGGAAAACAATGGTTTGAGTGGACAGGGCCAAGTCAATTTTTACATAAAGACGATGCTTATCAACTTGTACCTTGCGGTTTGATGAAAGCACCTGAGCTCCTATACAAAGTTTAAAGGCATAATATTTGGGTAAAATAATTAATTTGGTTTCGAAGCCAACCTTTAATAGAGGTTGGCTTAAACTTGAATTTATAATAGCTTTGTTTTTTACACACTGGCATATTGACCAGATTCTTGGCTACTCAATTGGTTTATTGTGCGATACATTCTAGCCAACACTTTTATTTCATTAATTGACAATAACTTAATGTTTTTTAATTGATTAATTAAATATTCTCTTTCTCCACCTACTGCTAAAAATGGATAATTATCAGGGTAAACAAATGGTAATTCTAAATCGCCTAATAATAAAACAGCAGGCGCCCCTCTAACTCTTGGGCAGTTTGCATTTTCTGCAACTGGTTCAAACCCTAGAAATCTTTGATAAAATTTTACATGGCGTGGGTTTACTTCAATCGCCAAATGTGAGCAATTTTTAATAAATTTTGCATGTATAAAGGCCAAATTAAACATGCCTAATAAAATATCTTTTTGATTTCTATAGTCTTCATCAATCGCAAGTCTAGTCAATTCAGCACCTTTAAAGTTTTTATCTTTAACGATATCGCATGAAAAAATTTCTTGAAATGGCAATACTTTTTGAGTATTTACAGTTAATGTACCAACTTCTTTATTGCCGTGATAAGCAACAATTGTCAATGTATCATCACTTAAATCAAAGTTATTCATCAAAACTTGATATTGGTTTTCGTCAATATAACCTTTTTTCAGATATTCGGCATAACCCAAACGAAAAGCGTTTAAACGATGAAATAGGTTATCCGCAACGACAAATTGAAACTCCATTACTGGCTTAGCCGGAGTAGGTTTATTTAAATCTATATCCTTAATGATAGTTGAAATTGCAGATATTCTTTTGCTTTTAAATGTGTTATCCATAAAGCACCCCTTTTCATTCATTTCGTCTCATTATATAAGATGCCCTAGGGGTAATTTTGTTGCAGAGAAACTAAAAAATATCACGATATTTGTATCGCCAAAATGGCCTAAATATTATCATAAGTCATTGATATAAATAAAGTTATGATGAATTGAAAATATTTAGAAAAATATTTAAAAAATTATTTTAGAATATCATTTAAAGGCCGATTATTTTCGATTAGTCAACTATTTAGCATTGCTTATTTTCCTAGGCAAGGCTTTAGAGAGGCGTGTATTCGCCTCATGATGTATCTAGGTAACACTTTTCGGCGAACCGAAATTGATAACATGCGTAGAGACGGGTTTGAAACCCAATGGTTGTTCAAATAAGAATTTCTTTTCAATGAAAATGAGGGTAAAAGCGTCTAGCCTAGTCAGCTAGACAGAAATTTGTTCCAGTAAATTTCAAGCTCGTTATTTTATTCAACCGAAACACCGCAAGTGCTAGCGAAGTTTGTAGAAAAAGGGCTAAGGCGGTTGTTAGCCTACTTTTTCTCTCTTTAGTCTCCTCTGCCAGACCCTCCGCGGTCTGGCAGAGGCTGCCTATGCCGAATAAAAATCAGCCGGACAATAAAGGCTTGGTCTCTTTTCCTTCTGATCTAAAGTTTTCTATGTTGATTCCAATAGGCACTCTTTTGTCATAGGAAGCGAGAAATTCTATAATAA
>Ga0209573_1003093_pt1 | contig 19285 bp, 21 predicted proteins | sample TNRBio252014_DNA_FD_185870 | JGI IMG/M metagenome (GOLD analysis project Ga0209573, IMG submission 185870) | Wastewater treatment Type I Accumulibacter community from EBPR Bioreactor in Madison, WI, USA - TNR Reactor_6/25/2014_ DNA (SPAdes)... | ecosystem: Engineered > Bioreactor > EBPR >...
GCAAATTTTTAGTTAAATCTTTCTACATATATTGTGTACGCGGACGGTGACGGCACAGTCGGGACTTAACATTCACTCCGTTCATTTTTAAGCCCTCCTGACCCGCCACGTCCTATACACAAACGTTAGCACCAATACCGCAAAGACATGATAAGACCCCTAATTATCATTTTAGCCTTAATAGTAACCTTAGACTGTTATGGGCAAAAAATTGAAAACACTCCCATATCAGACTTACTGACTCCTTTAACTCCAGGATTCAATGAGGAAGTCAATATTTCCTTTAATAAGGAAGCGAAATTTATCATGTCAGGAGAAATTCATGGTGTACCCAGCAACATGATGCTTAAATATCAATTTTTGATTCATGCTTATAAGAATAATAATGTAAGGTATTTGGTAATGGAAGCAGGTCCTGCAATGGCGTATTCTGTAAATGAATATTTGTCTACCGGAGATGAATCATTGCTAAAATTTAGTACCTACTGTTTTATGGAACTTGAGTTTTGGAGAGCGCTAAAAGCTTTTAATGAACAACTGAATCCAGCGGACAAGATAGAAGTTACTGGATTCGACTTCGACTGGATTGAACCTTACCGTCATGTTGTTAAAGACATCTTGAAACCAAAACCTGAATACAGGGAAAATACAAATCAGACTATTAAAGGCATCATTGATGAACTTGATAATAAGGCAACAAATGAGAGCATCCCAAAACTTAATTCAAGAATTAAGGAACTTTTAAATTCAGAAGACAGCATTTTCAATAATGACATATCATCGAACAAAGTCATACTTGATCTAATTGCCTGGAATCAGGTTCCAGCTACCGCACAAATCACACGTGATAAAGAAACCTATAAAAATATTGTTCGAGGTTGTAAAAGTTTTAACAAAGGAAATTTTTTCGCTCAATATGGAATATCTCATGTCAACAAGACACGCACTTCCTTGACCACGTTGTTGCATAAGTCTTCCGATTCTCCATTTTATGGAAAAGTAGTATCAATTAGCAGAAACTATACTAATTGTGAGTCCAAATTAGGAGACAAAACTGATTACCTAGACAATTGGGGGATACTTAGGTCATTAGGAATAAAATTCAGCGATCTTGACAAAGCCCCAACTGACATTGCATACTTTAAAACTGACGATGTTAAAATTCGCAACAAAGACCTTCAGTTAGCGGTTGACTACATTATAATAATACAAAATCAAAAGTGGTGATGCGGTACTGGTGCTAACAAAGGCTATAACGCATTTACCTTCTTTTATTTATTTTTATTTTGGTAAGGCAAACGCCTTATAGCCGAACGTTATGCACAATGCCGCGGGAAAAAATTCCGCTTCGTAAGTTGGCACTTTTACTTGCCACACATTCCCACGCGACACCAAAGCAAGCAAAAGAGCCAAAAGTTCCCAAGTTGACTAAGTATTACCGCAAACAAACAGCACTCAGGGCAGACAAGGCAAGAGACACCGAAGACCACGGATTATCATGGGAAAAATAAAAAAACAAATAAGAAAGCTACTGAAAACAATGCAGACATAAAACTATGAAGTTTCACACTTTGACTTTAAGTTTCTCAATGCGCAAACTGATTGCAAGTAACAACCTGATAAAATGACATTCAAAGACTATTGTGCATTGTCTGATGAACAAAGACTAAATCTGCTTAATAAAGAGCTTGAGGAAGTTAACGGTGAGATACCTTTTGGCCCTAAAATAATTTATAAAAAATGGGAGGAATGGAGAATTAAAGAATTACCTCCTGAAGAAAGAATAAGTCTATTTAGTAAGCTTAGAGAAGATAATGGTAAAACACCCAAAATAATTTTTGAAATATTTGAGGAGTGGGGAATTAAAGAATTACCTACGGAAGAACGATTATGGTATTTTAATAAATCTAAAGAAGAGTGGAGTAGACTTTATCCTGATTTCAAAAGAATTTCAGATATAATGGAGAATTTTAAAACCAATGAACTATTGGTTGAATACACCAAACACTCTCCACCACCATCTATTCATAATAAAGCTATCGAAGTTTACAAGAAGTGTATTTCTTTCAAGGAAAAGTTTACAAAACAAATACTTACCCAATTAACATATCATCCCGAGAGGTCTGAAATTCATCGTTCCTATGCAAAATATTGTATTGATAAAATCATTGTAAAGGCTTTCTTAAATGAATATCAGTTATGGAACTATAAAATATGCTCTTTATGGAATGATGTCCATTACCTAAAACAAGATTTCTTTTATAACTCCGGATACAAAAATGATTGGACGTTTTATATCAAATATCCAAATTCATTGAAATCAAAAGCTGATGAAATTGAGAAACTGCATGAACAAATAACAGCATTAATATATGCAGGAAAGGAATTAGTTTTTAAACATGACAAAGCCATTACTTTAGAATATGAAGGAAATGCTTTTGAAATGTCCCTTTACGAAAGGGAACTTGAGATATTACAAAGTCAAGAAAGTGATAATGCTTCTGATGAGGAATATTGCTATGTCTACACTTTAGAATGCGAACTGTTTGTTTTTTATGTAGGCATTGCGGCAAACCCTAAAGAAAGATTTGAACAGCATATAAGAGGTGCGTTTAGTGATGAGTCTCATTTATTCAAGTCAAAATTCATTCAAAAATTTCACAATGAAGTAAAACAGAACATAATTCATGAGGGAATACGTAGAGAGTGTAAACAATTTGAAAAAGAATACATAGCTAAGTTTAGTCCTCTCGGGAATATGACTGAAGGCGGAGAAGGTTAAAGGAAAATAATTTAGAAATTAAAAAACAAATGAAATGGATAACTCAGACGACATACTTGCAGGACTGACACCTGAACAAGAGAAAGAGATGTTAAAGAGCTTTGAGACTCTCGGTAAAGAAATGGAGCATTCAGACGGAGTGAAAGAACTGAAATTCATATTAGAAGCAAGAGCAGAAGCCTTAAAAATATTGAAACAAATAAAGAAAGACGAGAACGGCAAAGGACAAACGAGTTAATAACTTTTAATCGGACATTGCCTCAGTCGACCAAAACACTCTGGAGCTGCAATCCGACACCGACTCGTAGAGATATTTGTGCTTCGAACCGCAGCACCAATGCCAAAGCCGCGCAACTTCAACCCACATCCAAAGCTTTGGCATCCGTGCTGCTTAGTGACGGTCGACTGCGGCACTGTTCATAACAAAATGTTTATGCAATGCGGGGGTTCAGTGTAGGTATTAAAAGTAATTTCTTAATTTCGTTTGGTAACGTGGGACAGTACGGAGCAGGTCGGGCTTAACATTTCGCTGCGCTTCATTTTTAAGCCCTCCTAATCCCCGCACTGCATAAACACAAACGTTACCAACCATGCGGTCAGACGAAAAAACAAAGACCCGTTGACAAAATAAGGCCCGACTTCAAAGACGTAAAACCCAAAGACCCACAGACACTTAATGAACAAAATAAAATCTATATCAAGTATTACCTGTTTAATTATCATTCTCGCGAACCTATTATTTCATGCTGTCACCCAAGTACAACAAAATAGACAACCACTCAATGGACCGGGGGACGGACAAGGTGGAATCGGACTTGCGACAGTTTTTATTTTCTCGTGGGCAGGGACTTCAATTTTATCAGCAATATTATTTTTCATTGTAATCTTCTATGCTATAAAATATAAGGAGCTCTTTAAAGTTTCGACTTTGCTTACTATTGGTTTAATAATTCTTACTTTCTTTTCCCCAATTATTTTAGTTGAATTTTTTTAGCCAAACAGACAGTTGACATACTTGCATTCTGTGGATAATAAAAAATTAACTCTTTTCACTTAGGACTACTCTTAACTTTAGACGACTCTTTATCAATATGGAGCACGGTTCCGTTGGACAAATATTTAATTATGAGACATGGGTAAAATTTCCTGCTAACGTAGGACATTTCGACACGGTACATAATGGCGGAACCGCACGGTTGGTAACAACGTGTTTATGCCACCTTGGGGTTTTGTGTAGTTACAAAGTTTCGTTTCTTTACTTAGTTTTGTCACGGTGGACAACTTGGATTGGTCAGCTTTGTCATGCTTCGCATTTAACAAAGCTTCCTAGCCCAAGCCGTCATAAACACAAACGTTGTAGGTAATGCGCTAACAAAGACATGAGATTCTTCATCCTGACAATATTGACACTTGCGACAACGACTCTGTTTGGACAGACAATTCAGAAGTGTGACGACTCCATTCTCCTTTCGACAAGTGAAAAAATTGGAAAACTAAATCAGAAAGAGATAACGGACTTCTTGCTGACATTCGGACAAGAGTGTCGTAACAATGTAGAATACTCAGAATGGAGTAATGAATTGCTTTTTTCTCTCCTGGACAAACAGACAAACTTGACAGTTAAGACAATTGAGAAAGAAGAAAAAAGAATTGAAATGGAAGAGATCTTTGACGACTTGAGTTCACCAATTCATGACATGATAAATGTCAAAAACGTAATTTCAAAGATTGAGAAAGTAAAAATTAAAAAAGAACTTAAGGACAAAATAATCGAAAGACTTAAGACAGCGGATGGAAAAACAAATTAGTGTGGACGCGCACTACCTACAACAAAGTGTTTATGCCATTGTGTTAGCGGTCTGACGTTTATTATTTTTAGCAACACAACGTCATAAACACAAACGTTATGCACAATTGCAAAAAAGAGCAGTCCAAGCCGACAAATTGGGACTTTTGACCGAAAAAATAGGCTTCGGAAAGACCCGTGAGAATATTAAATTTGAGGACTAAAATTGTGACAATGGAAAAAATAAAGTTTATAGACCTGTTTTGTGGAATTGGCGGCTTCAGGACAGCTATGGATCAAGCATGTATAGAGAATGACCTTATTCCAGAGTGTGTATTCTCGTCTGACATAGACACTTTCTGCCAAGACAGCTATGAAGCAAACTTCGGACACAGACCTTTTGGTGACATAACAAAAGTGAACGAAAAGGACATTCCAGACCACGACATTTTATTTGCAGGCTTTCCTTGCCAACCTTTCAGTATCATCGGACAAATGCAAGGCTTCAATGACATTAGAGGGACTTTGTTTTTCGACATTGCAAGAATTATCAAACACAAAAAACCTAAGGCTTTTATTTTAGAAAATGTAAAGCAACTTGTTGGACACAACGAAGGGAAAACCTTAAAGACAATCATAAAGACTTTAGAAAAGGATTTGGGATATAGCGTACAGTTTGCCGTACTGAACGCGTTGGACTACGGACTTCCTCAAAAGAGAGAACGTGTAATTATTGTGGGACATAGAGATCCAATAATGTTTAGTTACCCTTCACCTGTTCGACCTTTCAAACCGCTTTCGGAAATTCTTGAAAAGAAGGTTGATAAAAAGCATTACGCATCAGACTACATTGCCCAAAAGCGCAAGGACAAACATAAGTCTGCTTATAAACTTTCCATTTGGCACGAAAACAAAGCAGGTAACATTTGCTCGTATCCTTATTCATGTGCTTTGCGTGCTGGTGCATCCTACAATTATTTACTCGTAAACGGAGAAAGACGGTTAACACCAAGAGAAATGTTTCGCTTACAAGGATTTCCAGACAGTTATAAAATAGTTGTGACCGATGGACAAGCAAGGAAACAAGCAGGAAATGCAGTTCCAGTAAATTTAGTTAAGGCTGTTATTTTAAAACTATTACCGTATGTCGCGACCACACTTGACATGACATCGGTTTTACGAGAATACGAAGTTCGTTATGGAGAAAGATAAATCGCCAAAACTAAGAACTGTTAATAAATCAGTTTCAGCATTTCCACTAAACGACTTCCCAAAAGAGTTTCCTTTTTTACTTGGTAAAGAACTAATCTATTTACTTGCATCTAAAGGGAAACCTGATTTAGAAGGCTCTGAATGGGAGAGCATTTTCGCAAACTGTATCGGAGCAGATTGGAAGCCATCAAACGTTGGACTAGATGATGTTGTGATGGGCAACACAGCTTGGGGAGCAAAGACAGTTAAAGCAACTAAACCTTCAACACAGAAAAAAGTAAGATTAATCTCTGGTCGTAACTCGCCTAACTATTCATTTGGAGAGCGAAGTGATCAAAAAGCAGACCCAAATCTTATAGGTAAACTCGTACTTGATATTTGGAATGAACGAGTTTCGTCAATTCGTGAAAAGTTTAAGCATTTGCGGACAGTTGTTCTCGTTAAATCAAAGGATCTTTCCGAAGTTGTAGTTTTTGAATTTGATACAATTCGTTACGACCACGAACTTTATAACTGGGAATGGAATACACGAAACAATCTCGTTGGAACAAACAAAAGGACTGGAGAACATCGCTTTACATGGCAACCTCATGGTTCACAGTTTACAATTGTTGAGGATGTTCCTGAAAAAAGTTTAGTGATTAAAATTAAAAAACCTACCACGTTGGACAAGAATCAAATTCTAAAAGCGTTAGGGTTTGACAAATCCTGGATAACAGTTACAATGAAGACCACCTAATTAAGATTCGTGAATGCAACTGTGCATAACAAAGTGTATAAAACATGGCTGGGGCGCAGTGTAAATTTATAGTTTAGTTTTTCAAAATACGATTGGTCACGTGGGACAAGACAGCACTTCGAAAGCCCAGCCACGTTTCATACACCACCGTTAGCGGCAATTTTTTTCGGACAGTGAGGCCATGCAACAACTAATAATAATCATCTTGACTTTGGTAACCATAGACTCATTCTCGCAGGAATTAGAAGTAATCACTTCGGACAAGTCAATTGTAAACATCCGACTCTTAGACGAAAAGACAAAGCAACAATTTCTTGCAGACCTTAACGGGCACCAAGACAATGGACTGCGAAAAAAGTGGACTGCAAGAACCCATCGACTTTCTGACAATAAATTTATAATTGAGTTCTATGACAGACAGGCTATTATTGTTAACAACCTGATAGATTTAAAAAAGTTAGACGAGGTGACCTTTGTAAAGAATACAGTCTGGAATTTAAAAAAGAACATATCATACAAAATTGAATTGCCATTTGAAAAAGGAGCTGAAATTGTAAAAAAAGAGCAACCAAAACGATTGACAGAATTTAAGAGTGAACTTCCGAAGTATATTGATTTTGAAGTTTATCAATTGCAAACAAGTCAGATTCTTTTCATTTATAAATCTGATACTGAAAAGTACACTGCTATCTATCGTGATCTGAAAACTCTTGCCTCTGAGAATTCAACAATTAATGAGCAGCACTACGGATCAACTGACGATGAACATCTAATGAAGAGACTCGCAAACGGTGATGACCTGTCTGACTATGAACCAAATGAACATTCCGTTTACCCAAAGTATCTGAAACAAATACTTCAAAATCACAAACTGAATCTGATTGAACAGAATGTATTTGTGGCTAATGACTTTTATTGTAACCTGTACTCTTCAGAGAAGGGCTACTATGTATTGATAGAAGAGGAAAACCAAAAGAACAGAGCGGGTAATAAGATGCTCATTTTAACTCTTAGAATTTACCAGACACTTGACGAAGTTAGAACTGCACAAAAAAGGTATGAACAATTAAAACATGAAGCAGGACAGTCTCAACACTTTTATCAACAGGTTTCAGATAAATATGGCAAGCAATTTCCAGACTATGTTCCTTCATTAATTGACAGCTTACCAGGTATTCTAAACTTTGACAAGGAACAATTGACATTGGACGAGAAAGGGCGTGAAATTATTGACGAGGCATTGAAGTGGAATGGGACAAATTTCAACTTGTTTGACAGGTGGTTCCCATCAGTCTTGGCTTATTATGGACAATTTTTTATTGCTAATAAAAATGAAGGCAAATGGACAATGAATTTCGACAACGAACACAAAGTGTGGATACCAGAGCTTTCACTTAACGACAGCACAATTGCATTTGACAGCAATGACTTTTATAAGAGCATGTATGAAGGACCTATTCCAATGAAATGGGCTGGGGACTTTGACCAAAGCAGAAAGAAATGGAGAAGTGAGAGATAAAAAAACAGCCGCTAACAAAGTGTTTATGCCACTTTGGGGTTTGTCGTTAATCATAAACTCATTTCTTAAATTAACTTTGTCACGGTGGACACTTTGGACTGGTCGTGTTTGTCATGCTGCGCATTTAACAAACACTCCTACACCCAAAGCGTCATAAACACAAACGTTGTGGGTAATTAATTTCGGACAGAGTGGTACAAACAACAGGGACGACAATTGACGACTTTTACATTCCTCCATTCACAGTGGACAAGGGAGACATTGTGGTTGTTCAACTACCAAACGGACCGTATTTTTATGGACTACTTTTAATACTCGTTGACATCCTAACGGGTAAAACAAAAAATGATACAGTTGACTTGAAGGACGAATTCAGATTTGTTGAGCATATTAAGGAGTCCCGGTGGACAAGCATCGTTTATCCATTGACAGTCGAGAGATACATAAAAAAGTACGGGAATCCCGACAGTGATGTTGCTAAAAGGATTTATGAAATTGATGGAATAAAGCCCAACATAAGAATCAATACATTACCTGGGACTCCTAGAAAACTTTTGTCCTTGCTGACAACGTTTTCGTGGACGGACAAAATTGTATTTGACCTCGCGGGTATCGACCCGACCGGTGGACAACGGACATTCGACTTGGTTAAGTCTCAAGTCGACAATTCAGGTGCGGCAATACTCATCGACTCGTATGACGACTTCAAAAACGACTGCTCAAAGTTTGTGAAGTTTGAATTAGTTTCGAGTAGAAATTAACTACCCACAACAAAATGCATAATCAATGGCGGGGTTCAGTGTAAATTTGTAGTTTAGTTTTTTAAACAACGTTTGGTTTCGTGGGACAGTGAAGCGCTTCGAATTCCCGCCACTGCTTATGCACAAACGTTAGCGGCAAGGCTGTTTAAGAAAATTCCGACCAAGAAATAAACGACCGACAGGAACTTGTTGGTTGATTTTTTACCACCGTATTTAAGCGTTTGCTTAAATAAACAATTTGACTAATTTTGCCACATGGACAACAACTCTTGCATTCGACTTCAGGCCGACATTAAACAAATAAACCGTTGTAAAGACCGCGTTTCAGAACTTAACGACACGTTTGACAATTTATCCAGCGGACTTGAATTGGCTGGCAATAACGTAAGACTGAGAATTCTATATCTATTATATGAAGAAAGACGACTTTGTGTTTGCGACCTCAGTGACATTTTGGGAATGACAATTTCATCAGTTTCTCAACACCTGAGAAAATTAAAGGATAGAAAAATTATTCAGACCGAGCGAGAGGCACAGACGATTTTCTATTCGCTGACAAAGCCGTATGAAAAACTCTTTAAGCCATTCTTTAAAATAATTGACGAAAACAAAATTTTAGAAACAGTATGAAATCTGACAACAAAGTAGTGGCCGTTGGTATTTTGACAGCTATTTCAGCGTCATTATGTTGTATTACTCCTGTTCTTGCACTCATTGCCGGGACAAGTGGAGTTGCTTCAACCTTTTCCTGGATTGAGCCATTCAGACCATATTTCATCGGACTTACTGTTTTGGTATTGAGCTTCGCTTGGTATCAAAAATTAAAACCTAAAAAACAAGCGGACTGTGAATGTGAGACTGACGAGAAGCCAAAGTTTATTCAATCAAAATCATTTCTCGGACTGGTGACAATCTTTGCAGCTCTGATGCTTACATTTCCCAATTATGCTCACGTTTTTTATCCTAAGTCTGACAAGCAAATTGTAGTTGTTGAAAAATCGAACTTTGAAACAGTTGAGTTTAAAATTAAGGGAATGACATGCACGAGTTGTGCGGAACATGTGAATCATGAAGTAAATAAATTGACTGGAATTCTAAAGACTGAGGCATCATATGAGAACGGAAATGCTACCGTTCAATTCGACAACTCAAAGACGACAATTTCACAAATTGAGACAGCAATCAACTCGACAGGTTACACCGTGACAGACAAACAAGTAAAATAATGGAAGTCATAACCAAATCAATCATTACCTGTCCAAACTGCGGACACAAGAAAGAAGAAGAAATGCCAACGGACGCCTGCCAATATTTCTATGAGTGTGAAAATTGCAAAACAGTTATAAAACCTAAACACGGGGACTGTTGTGTTTATTGCAGCTACGGGACAGTGAAGTGCCCACCGATGCAGGAGGACAAGAGTTGTTGCAATTAAGATTCGGACAAACAGCCCAGCCGCTAACAAAGTGCATAATCAATGGCGGGGTTCAGTGTAAATTTGTAGTTTAGTTTTTTAAAATACGTTTGGTGTCGTGGGACAGTGACGCGCTTCGAATTCCCGCCACTGCTTATGCACAAACGTTGTGCGTCATGCTTCTGGACAATGGAGAACTTCTAAAGAGAAAAGTCTATGTTGTACTATTGGTATCGTATAATTAGAATTCTAGTTGAAAGAAATTTTCAAAAGCAAGTTAACATTGAAAATGAATTGACGAGAACGTTTAGAGTTCGACTCTTCGATTGTGATGGGTTAAGAGTAATGTCTGCATTCAAGTATACTGTGTATATGGATTTTATTCGCTGGGAGTTGATTGCCCGTTCAAAACTCTATAATGAAATTGTCCTAAAAGGTAATGCGCCTACACTTGGCTCACAAAAAATAATTTACAGAAAGCCACTAAAATTATGGACGAAGTTCAATGTTAGGCTTCAAACTGTGGGCTGGGACGATAAATGGGTTTACCATGTACACAAATTTGAACAAGGCGGTGAGCTAAAAGCAATAGGTATCACGAGAGCCTTGATTTGGAGGAAAGATAAACCTCAACTTATGCTCGAGACAATGAGGAACATTGGGGTCAAGGACTTGAATAAAAAAGCCCCCGATTGGGTGTTGGGTCTATTTCAAAATGACAAGGAGATTATTGCAAATGACCTCTGACTAAAGAAGGACGGGAAGCACGAACGCACAACAAAATGCATGTGCCATAGTGCTGGTTCAGTGTTGCATTGTGGTTTTAGTTTTTTAATTTCGTTCGGTGTCGTGGGACAAAACGCAGCAGGTCGCTAAAGCCATTCGTTCCTCATTAGGCTTTAGCTCCTATGCCGCACTACGTCACATGCACCAACGTTGCCAGCAATGCCTTCCGACAAATTGGACATCAAATGAGAATTTACTTATCAAGTAGTCTGACTTTCATTTATAAAATCATCATACCGACAATTTGGACGTTGGCTATACTAACACTAGTGACATTGATAATTTGGACTTCAAATAGTTGGGGCGGACTTCTGTTTCTTGTAGGCGTTTTACCTATGTGGCCTCTAACAAAAATTAATGAGGTAAAATATGACGACAAGAATGTTTACATCTCCAATTTCAGGACACATTGGACTTATGAATTAGTGAACATCAAGTCCATAAATGAAGGAACAATGCCGTTTGACCCTTTCTTTGAACTTGAGATATTTGAAAAAAATGGACATGTGAGAAAGGTAGACTTCATGCCAAAGGTGGCTGAACAAATTAACTACATGTTTACTGACAAACTATCCGGACGACTTTTGGATTTGAAGATAAAAATTAGAGAAGCCAAAATGATTATCTGATTGAGTTGGGACTATGGCACAGCTGGCAACAAAATGTTTGCGCAATGGTGGCGGGACATCAAGGTATGAAGTATATTTATTTTATTACGTTTGCCCACGTGGACAGGACGCGGCTTCGATAAGCCACCACTGCGCAAACACAAACGTTGTAAGCAAGGCTGGCAGACGGTTCTAAAAGAAAAGCAAACCGAGAACAAGAGTAAATCATGAATTTATATTCAAAACTATATTGCGGTATTTATAAATTATTTAAAAGAGGGTCAGATAGCATTGCTGAATACTCCGCGATTTTTGTATTAGCAGTTATTGCACTAATGAATACTTTTGCAGTATTAAAGCTATTTGGAGTTAAACAATCATCGTTTTCATCAATTACTTCCCTAAAGTTATTTCTAGCAATTGCCTATTTAATTGTAGTATTCTTAAATTATTTATTGTTCGTGAAAAATGATAGATATGAAAAACTGCTTGAGATATACGAACAACTATCACCTACTGAAATAGACGCATTCAACTACATAGTAATACTTCTAATTATAGAAACCATCGCAATACCATTTTTGGTTTGACAAATGGACATCATTGAAATAATAAGATTTTCCGCGACAGCAGGTAAGATTTTTACAACTATGCAGACAATAACGTTAAGAACTGTCTTCGCAGGACATTTTTGTTAAGACCTAATCTTGATGGCAGACATGGGCTCATTTGACAATTTCGACTTAACAACCAACATAGACTCTATAATATAACAGTCTGACAAAACCGCCCAGCTTACAACAGCGTGTTTATGCCAGCTTGGGGTTTATCGTTAATCATAAACTCATTTCTTAAGTTAACTTTGTCACGGTGGACAGCTTGGACTGGTCGCGTTTGTCATGCTGCGCATTTAACAAACGCTCCTACACCCAAGCCGTCATAAACACAAACGTTGGCAGTAATAGGGCCCGGACAATTTTGTGTTTCAAAAAACGGACGACAAGACTACTAACAAAGACTTCCCACGGGGACAAGTGAACGGCTTCGCAGACAACTTGGACTTGGGAAAATAGACGAAGGACAATTGAAAAATGAAACGGCCAACCCTTCGCATTTTTAAGAAAATTGTACTTCGAATTGCCCCGCGCATTTGGCACATGCCACAGCCGCGCAAACCCACCGCGACACCAAAGCTATGGCAAGAGCCAAATCCCCTACGCACAAAACTGCCAAAAGAGTCCAAATTTCAACTCGTAAAATATTAGGACAGGGATTGACAGTGGAATCTATTATCTTTAAATTTGTTACTTAAAGTCAGCACATAATGATTAAGAAGGGAATATTAAATCAGCTAATTAAGACACATGATTTAGTTAATCTTGAAAAACACTTGGTCTACACTTTTCTGACGGACAACAAAATCGAGTTTTCAAAAAATTCAATTCTGAAAGAGTATTTCAAAGGCTTTGAACAAATACCACAGCTGTACTTTGACGCGTCTTCATTAAATATCAGTACAATCAAGGAGCTTGAGAACTACCTTGAACTTATTATACCGACCGAGGACAGAAAATTTAATGGAGCATTCTTCACTCCCGATTACATTATTGACTTTATCTTAAAAGAATTACAACCTCAAGAAAACCATAAGAATCTAGACCCAAGTTGTGGCTGCGGTGCTTTTCTTGTTGGACTAACAGATTACTATAAAAGAACTTTCAACAAACCAATAAAGAGTATATTAAAAGAGAATATTTTTGGCTCAGATATACTTGCTTATAATATTCACAGGGCAAGGTTGATTCTTACTATTTATGCACTTCAAAATGGTGAGCAAGTCTCTGAAAGTGATTTTAATCTATATCATCAGGATAGCTTAAAAGCCAAGTGGAAAGATAATTTCGATAATATTGTTGGCAATCCACCATATGTTAAGTTTCAAGACTTAACAGAAGAAAGCAGAACCTACTTGGCTAAGCATTGGACAACTGTGGAAGGAGGTACTTTCAATTTATACTTTGCTTTCTTTGAACTTGGCTATAAACTTTTGAAGCCGAGTGGTAAACTTGGTTATATCACTCCCAATAATTATTTCACATCCTTAGCAGGTGAAGCTTTAAGAAAGTACTTCCAACATCAAAAATGTGTTACACGCATAATTGATTTCAGTCATAAAAAAGTTTTTGATGCGCAGACCTATACAGCCCTTACATTTTTAGATAAAAAAGAAAACGAATCAATAACGTTCGATAGAATTAAAGAGGGTTATAGTCCTGAAGAATTTTTACCAAATGCAAATGGTTCGCCTAACTATCTAAAAGACCTTAACTTCAAAAAATGGCGTTTACTAAAAACCGATGAGCAGCAAAATATCAAGACAATTGAAACGATAGGTAAGCCTATTGGAAAACTGTTTGATATATGCGTTGGTATTGCAACACTAAAGGATGATATATTTTTTATCGATGGTAATAACGAAACCAAAGACTATTACTTAAAATCAACGGATAGTGGAACGTTTGAGATTGAAAAGGAAATTGTAAAGTCTGTTTACAAAATATCAGACTTTAGAACTCAAGAAGAAGTTGAACACAATAATCGAAAAATAATCTGCCCTTATTTTATTAATAAAGGAGTCGCTACCCCCATCGCTGAAAATGAGTTTAAGAAAAAATACCCCAAATGCTATAAGTACTTCTTATCAGAAAAGGAAAATCTCTTAGCACGCGATAAAGGTAAGGTATCATTTGACCCATTTTTTGTTTGGGGAAGAACGCAGGGGCTAACAAAAATTGGCAAAAAAATATTAAACCCCACTTTTAGTCAGCATCCAAGATTCTTGCTTGTCAAAGAGGAGGATGCATATTTTACAAATGGTTATGGTCTCTTTTTCCGCGAACAGGAATCAAACGGACTTTTTAATGATTTAATTAACCCTATAAGCAAGGTTGAAAACATTGATGTTGTTCAGAAAATTCTTAACTCTTTTGTGATGGACTACTATGTTAGCAAGACTAGTGTATCAATTGAGGGTGGGTATCCGTGCTACCAAAAAAATTTTATAGAGAAGTTTACGATTCCCGAACTAAGTAATTTGGAAATAGAAACTATCCGTAGTTTGAGTGACCCTTTGGCGATTGACGACTTTCTAATTAATAAATATCAGATAAAGGTATTTGCAGGAAACCTTGTGGAGTAAATATTTAAAATATCAGCAATAAAATGTTGATAATCTAAACCTGCCATTGAGACCGTTGACCCCTGAGGCAAAAATCCATCCTGTATTAATTCATTAGCCGTATTGTAAATACGCGGAACTGCCACTCCGAAATCAACAATAAGAAGACAACATCTTTCATACTTATACTTTTCATCAACATTATTAATTCTGCCATTTATTGCTTGAAACGCTGCAATGTATTTAGCAATGTCAATATTTCTGAAAACCATGTTGTTGGCTGTCGATAGGTCTGTGTACTCCCTTACAGGAATCAAGTAGACTTCGCCTAAAACCATGTTTGGCAAACGTTGGTGTAGATTAAATGCCTCTGCAAATGTTCGTTCATAAAGGGTATCAAAATTCTTCCAAATACTGCTAAGTTGACTGCGAACATTAACGCTCAATATTGATTCAGTAAATACATCTCCATAGATATCATTATAACCATTCATCATCGAATTTAGAGTGAGTTGTTGAGGTGTAATGTGAATGTTATTGGGTATAATCGCGACATCTTGCTTTTTAGTTTTTAAGAAACCTGCGAGCTTCAATTCTTTATCATAAAGCTTTTTTGCCCTATTAATTTGCCTTGCAGGAGGATTAATCACCTTAGCCAAATGCTCTTTTGAGGGATTGATTAAACTTGGATGAATATTGTTGTTGATAAAACCTGTTTTTATAGCATTATGTATGTACTTTATTAATCTACTCGTTCTTATAGTACTTGCTTGTGTTCCGTTTCCAATTGACGTCTCGTATTCTTGCTTTATTTGATTAACAGCATCCTGAATGGAAATTTGCTGAAAAGGAATTCCTGTATGATTATTTATGATATTCGGCATTCTAGATTATTTACCAAACCTTGTCTCATAAGTTTTAAGAATGGAAGGGGTAAAAGAACTCCAAGTTAACTCACCAATATTCGCCTGCGATTTAGCTGACATTAACCCATCCCCAATCAGTTCCTCGTTTGTACTATAAATTTTAGAAGGGCTCTGCGAAAAATCCACAATTAGCAAACAAACCTTCTCATATTTATAATCTTCCTTAGTGTAATCAAGTCTGCCGTTGATTGCCTGAAAGGACTTTATGTACTTTTGAACCGCGCCAACTTTATCAATAAAATCAATTCGCTTGCTTTTCATTGCGACAGGACTGTACTCCTTTACAGCTATCATATACACCTCACCTAGAACCATTTTGGAACATCTAACATGAAGATTTTGTGCCTCTGCAATCGTTCTTTCATAAAGTGTGTCAAAATTCTTTGCTAGACTACTTACCTGACTTCTTATATTTATAGCAAGTACTCTTTCTGTGTACTCCTTACCATAATAATCAGTTTCCTCTTGCAGTAAACCTTCTTGCATAATCTCATTCTTAGGCAAATATCCTTTAGGTGCAACACAGACATCCTGATGTTTTTGTTTTATAAATCCCGCAAGTTTGAGTTCAGGAGAAGTTGCTCCTAATGGAGGAAATATTCGGTTACGCTCTATTCCACTTTGAATCAATGACGACTTAACGGCTTCATGAATAAAGTTTATTGGCCTTGACGACCTAATCATTGCCTCTTTAGCTTCAATTCCACCGTCACGAATTGAATCCTCAATTAGCTTTTTGAAACTATCGACTCCCTCTTGAATGCTTAGTAAATTCGCCATCATTAAAAAATTCTTTAAGAGTTACGTTTAATGCAACAGCGATTTTCTCAATGTTGATAATCGATACATTCCGCTGACCATTTTCAATGCTTGCGATATAACTTCTATCCAAATCAGCAGAATAAGCAAGGTCTTTTTGGGACATGCTTCCCTTCTCACGAAGTTCCTTGATTCTTTGACCGACTTTAAGCTTTACATCCATATACAAACATTTAAACTTGTAGACTATAAATCAAAGACTATAAGTAACACTCTAAATTTTAGTTACACTAACCGCACACACATTGCCTGGCCGCACTTGCCACACACATCCAAAGCCAGCCAATAAGTGTGCTAAGTTTAGTGTAAACCGACAATGCTGTAATGAAAAATGCCCCACCGCACGCCTGACACTAATAAAGATTGGTGCAAAATTTAACGGAGGACTGAAGGCACAGCTACGAATGGAGTGAGGAGTAGGGCCCTACTACTGCCAACAAAGTGCATAATCAATGGCGGGGTTCAGTGTAAATTTGTAGCTTAGTTTTTCAAAATACGTTTTGTGTCGTGGGACAGTGACGCGCTTCGAACACCCGCCACTGCTTATGCACAAACGTTGTATGCAAGCCACTCTGGACAAAATTGTTTGACCCAATGACAGATAAACATAGAGAAATCTCTGACGACATTGTAAAACGACTCAAGACAGCTAATTCAGTTGACGAATATGAACTTCGCAAGATTGGCGGAGAAGTTTATGATGTTATGAAGTGGCTTAAACATTATGAAATTATTAACCAAACAGAAACAGGAAGGCCGTTCACCAAAGGCAATAAATTTACTACATACACCAACTTGGACGAATTACTAAATCCACCGACTCCAAAGAAAGATTGGCTCGACAGAGTTCACAAAGGTTTCGCGATTGGAGGAATTCTATTTGCTATTGTTACTGGGACAATAACTTTAATGAGAGAAGGAAAATATCAAAGAACCGAGGACATGAACAAACAACTTAAGACGTCCAACGACTCTCTTACGAGAAAAAGTATTACCCTTGACAGTCTCGTGAAAAAGAAAGAAACGGAGAATCTTGAAATAATTTCTAAAATCGACTCCTTAACCAAAAACCAAAAGACCAATGGCAAAAAAGAAAAGTAGCCCTGGAAAGAACAAGTCTGCGGATGACGGGCAATTTAAAAGTGCAGAGTTTGCAAAAAAGAACCCCAAGACGACATACAAACTTGGGACTAAGAAGAAGCCTAAAAAGTAGTTCGGAGTAAGAGTGGCCAGCATACAACAACGTGCATAATCAATGGCGGGGTTCAGTGTAAATTTGTAGTTTAGTTTTTCAAATTACGTTTGGTGTCTTGGGACAGTGACGCGCTTCGAATACCCGCCACTGCTTATGCACAAACGTTGTGTGCAATGCGGCTGGACAAATTGGAATTTCAAAAGAAACAATTAACAAATGACAAAGACAATTGAGTCAACTAACAAAAAATGGACTTTTGAAATTTATGACAAAAACACGGACATAGGATCAGAGACTCCGACTCTATTTCTGTTAGCCAACAAATTCCCTACTGGACATAATTCCAATTTTCCGTTTACTCCACTAGCGGGTTACAGGACAGACAACCCTAATTCAACATTTAATGTGGAACCTACTTTTGCCATTGAAAAGGACAAAGTGATTCTTTTACTGACACACAATTACGAGAATATTGAGACTCAACTTGGACTGGCATTAGAGCTGTTTAAGACCTATTATGAAGTTCCTTATTATGACTGCCAGACTGGCAAAGAAATATAGATTTGCGTAAGCCACACTGCACACAACAGTATGTATAAGAAATGGCCTGGTTCGGTTTAAGTTAAAAGTATTATCTTATTATCACGCGCGGTTGTATGGGACAGTTTTGCAGTAGGTCGCCAAAGTCATTCCTTCGTCATTTAACTTTGGCTCCTTTGCCGGCCACTTCTTATACATTAGCGTTGGTGGCAATGCAGCTGGACAAAATAGCTAGCCAACAAACGACAAGAGAAAATCATTTTAAGTCACATGACAGAAGAAAAGAGTAAGAAAAATTTCATGAAAGGTAAGGGTTGGTTGGTAGTGATCATCGCTCTTTTTGCTGGCTACAAGATTTACACTGGACTGACTGACATGATAAAGTCAAGAAGGGAGCAAGAGAAATGGACGACAGAGGATCGTGATCTTTTAATTAACAAATGTTTCAATGAAGGTGGTAACACTGGTGTAAAGTATCCGGAACTGACCACGGTTTATTGTGAATGTTCAAACGACAAGATTATGAAGCACTTTACGAAATTTGAATATTTGGAAATTATAAAGAAACCAGCTGAGGAGCAGATTAAAATTTCGTTACCAATTTTTCAGGACTGCTTGACTGAATATCAGAATGCAATGAAGCAAGCAGGTAAATAATTTTCTCGCACGCTGGACAAGTTGAGACTGAAAAGGTGATAATAAAGAAGTGCGTGCAAGCTGCACAGCCACCAACAAAGTGCATAATCAATGGCGGGGTTCAGTGTAAATTTGTAGTTTAGTTTTTCAAATTACGTTTGGTGTCGTGGGACAGTGACGCGCTTCGAATTCCCGCCACTGCTTATGCACAAACGTTGTGCGCAAGTTTTTTATGAGAGTTTGGACAATTATAATCTTAATGACAATTCTGACTAAGAGTTACGGACAAGTAACCCTTGGGACTGGGATTGTAAAAATTGAGTTTGACGGACAAACAATCGTAGACTTTTATAGCAAACCCACTGACAAGACATACTTAAAGAG
>Ga0209573_1003094_pt1 | contig 19285 bp, 10 predicted proteins | sample TNRBio252014_DNA_FD_185870 | JGI IMG/M metagenome (GOLD analysis project Ga0209573, IMG submission 185870) | Wastewater treatment Type I Accumulibacter community from EBPR Bioreactor in Madison, WI, USA - TNR Reactor_6/25/2014_ DNA (SPAdes)... | ecosystem: Engineered > Bioreactor > EBPR >...
GCCCCGGCGAAAGCCGGGGCCCAGAACCCTTGCAGCCGGACGAGTCGTTGGCCACTGGATCCCGGCTTCCGCCGGGATGACGAGCGACAGCTCGCGTCATTCGCGAAATTCGCGGCCAGAATCCGGATTGACGACTCGCCCGCGCACACGCGCGCCGGCTGTCCAAGACGATTTGCGACTAGATGTGATACGCTTCCCGTCAAACCGGGTAGGAATAATCCACAAATGACCTCTCTGAGTTCAGCATCGATGACTTCGAAGACGATGAAACGGTTTGGGCCGTATGGTCTTTGGCTCCTGGCAAATGCCGCCGGGTTTCTGGTCGGTAGTCTGCTTGGCGCGACGGACGGCGGTTACGTCCCTGAGCAGTTGCTCGCGACGTGGGGCCGCTGGGGCCTGATCGCCGGAGATCTGGTATTCGGCGCCTGTATTGGGCTGGCGCAGTGGTGGGCGCTTCGACGAACGGCGCAGCGCAGACTGTCGCTGACCTGGATCCCGGTGACGGCACTCGGTTTCGTCCTGGGTGCGCGGTTAGGGCCAGGCGTGTCGTTCGCGATCGCGGCCGATGTCACCTTGATCGCGATCGTATTTGGCGTGGTGATGGGCGGGGCGCAGGGCATCGCAACCTGGTTCCTTGTGCGCGACTGGCATCCGCGGGCCGGTTTGTGGATCCCATTTTCGATCGCGGCCTGGGTGGTGGGTGAATCCATTGCCTTCAGCCTCGGGTTTGCCCATTGGGGCGTCCCGCTGGTGGCGGTTGCGATCGCGGCTGTGACGGGTGCGCACCTCTTTGGGCTGCGGAGCCGGTCGGCAGCGGCCTGATCGGTTGCTGCTCCCGAAACTGAATGCCGTTAAGCTGGATTTAACTGCACATTTGGATTTGGTTTACTGACGCCTCCGGCGACGTTTCATAAAGTGGAGCCATGTCTCCCACGTCGCGTGAGGTGGAATCACGTGCCTCGACTGGCGCCGAGCCTCAGGCCGAGGCGCGCTCCTCGTTACCGGCAAAAACCGGGTTGGCGTCCCGCCTGGCTGCCCTGAAAGGTCGGATCGGAGCCGGGGTTCGATCGAAGGGCATCGCGTTCATCGGCGTTGGCGAAGTCTCAGACGGCATTCGTCTGGGTGTGCCGGTCGCCGGGCTGGCCGTGCTCGGCAAGCTGGCGACCGTCGCGCGGAGTGCAGCGCAGCTCGACCTGGCGCGGTTCGACACGCTTGTCTTCTCGCGACCCCAACTGTCGGCGACTGCCCCGCGCGAGATCGAGTTGGCCCAGCGGTCGGGCAGCCGGGTGGTCATCGACCTCGACGACGACTTCTATGCCATTCCGCCGGATCATCCCGGGTATCACGGCGTCGGGCCGGGTAACCCCGCGCGGTTGCAGGCCCTCGAACGTCTGCTCGCGCAGGCCGATCTTGTGGTTGTGGCCACGCCGGCCCTGGCGGAACGCTACGCGCCTCTGACTCGCCATGTAACGATCATCCCGAACGGTTGGTCGCGCTCCAATCCGCTCTGGGAACAGCCCTTGGCGACCCACGAGTCTTTCAACATCGGTTGGGCCGGCACGCCGACGCATCGTGCCGATCTGGCGCTGTTAGCCGACGACGTGGTGGCCTTCATGCGCCGAACTCCAGCGGGCCATCTGATTATCGGCGGCGATCCCGTTGCCTGGCGGATGTTCGCCGATCTGCCCGAGGCGCGTCGGACGTTCGTCCCGATGCTTCCCTTCGAACAATACCCAAATCTGCTGGCGCAATTCGACGTTCTGCTAGCGCCGCTCTGTGCCAACGCCTTCAATGAGGCCAAGAGCGACATCAAGTTGCTCGAGGCCGGCATACGTCGGATTCCGTGGGTTGCGTCGCCGCGGGCCGCCTACATGGCCTGGGGTGACGGCGGGCTCTTCGCGGATGCGCCAGGCGAGTGGCTTAAGGCGCTCGTGCAACTGGAACAAGATCCGGCGCTGCGCGTGAGGCTGAGCGCTGCGGGCCGCGCATTGGCCGAACAGAGGGAAGCCGCTCAGATCGCGCGCCTCTGGCTCGAAGCATTGGCCTGAACCCGGGCGAGCCGGGGTCCGCCTGTCGGGCCGAAACACTTACCGGATGGAGCCGGTGGTCGACATGAACAATCACTTCAACTGGGACAAACTGATGGCTGATCGCAAAGTCGAGGACTTCTTGGCGTCCGACGATTTGTGGGGCGATCACCAGGATATGGATACGCCGGGGCGTCGTGTCTGGCGCGACTATCTGCGCGCCAGGCTCGGACAGGGCGGCGTGCGGCTGCTGGAAATCGGTTTCGGCGCCGGTATCGACTATCGTGGCCTCGAGCGTGAAGGGCTGGTCGACCACCCCGGGCTTGATTACTACGGCGCCGACGTCACCCGAAAGTTCGTGGCGCATGCGCAGCGCCATTACAGCCACATGAAGCCGCACCTGATCGACGGCTATCGGCTGCCCTTCCCGGATGGATTCTTCGACGTGGTTTACATGCGTCACGTCCTCGAGCACCAGACACATTACGACGCGCTACTCGCCGAGATGCTGCGCGTCAGCCGCGGCGAAGTCTTCGTCATCTTCTTCATCCCGTTGTCCGATGCGCCTGACGACCGGATCACATTCGATGGCACCTGGTACAACAACGAGTACTCTCGGTTGCGGTTCGACCAATTCGTGGCGTCGCAGGGCTACGTCGGCGAAGAGATCGCCAGGTTCCATTTCGACACCGGTTACGCCGACGATCAGTTGATGATCCTGCGGCGCAACCCGGTACTCGAGACACATTCATCAGAGTCGGGCCGATCGCTGACGATCGCGTTTGGCACGCAGCATTGGCCGGCGCCCGGCCAACCGACCGAGGGCATCGGCGCGTATGTCGTCACAGTGGCTCGTGGCTTTGCGGCGCGTGGGCATCGGGTGCACGTCCTCACCTGTGCGCATCCGGGCCAGCCCGCAACCTGGGTCGACGAGGGCGTCCATATCCATGCCATCGGCTTGCCTGGGCCGAACGCCAAAGACCCGGCATCGGTGCGCGCGTACAGCCGGGCCGTGGCGGATGGATTGGCAGCGCTCGATGCCGTCGAGCCGATCGACGTGATCGAGTTCCAGGAATGGGCTGCAGAGGGATGGGCCTTTGTGCCAAGACCGGGTCAGTTGTTCGTGGTCCGGACACAGACGCCAAGCTGGGTGATCCGTGACTTTGAGTATGCGGATGGCAATCCGACCGAGCTGCAGATCGACGAACTCGAGCGCTGGGCGCTGGAACGCGCCGACCTTGTGACGGCGCCGTCGCGGCTAGGTGCTCGGCGCCTCTCCGAGCGCTGGTCCGTCGACTCTGAGGCCGCCCGCGTGATCCCGAACGCCATTGACGCGAAGCGCTTCACGCCGGCCGATGCGCCACAGCGACCCGCGTCTCCGATTGTGCTGTGCGTTAACCGCTACTCGCCGCTCAAGGGAGCCGAGGAATTCGTGCGGGCGGCGGCGATCGTGCACCAGGCTTTCCCAGAGGCGCGCTTTCGCATGCTGGGGCGCGACGCCGATTGGCAGGGCGAGCCGGCCAGCCAGTACCTGCGAAATCTGGCGCGGCAACTTGGCCTGCCCGATGGCGCTCTCGAGATCCCGGGCCCAGTGACGCGCGAGGCTCTGCCGGCGGAATACGCGGCGGCTGACGTGTGCGTCAATCCATCGCTCTACGAAAACGTCTCGCATACCGCGCTCGAGGCATTGGCCTGCGGCCGTCCGACCGTGATGACCAGCGGGCAGGGCAACGCCGAGTACGTGACCGACGGCGACGACGCCCTTGTAGTGCCGCCCGGCAACGTCGCAACCCTGGCCGCTGCGATCCAGACTCTCCTGGGGGACGCCGATCTGCGCGACCGAATGGGTGCGGCGGCGCGGTCGACCGTGGAGCGGTCGCTGTCGAGTGACGTTGTTGTGGCGCAGATCGAGAACGCCTATCGCGCCGGGCTTCTGAGTATTGCTTCGCGCCAACCCTTGCCCCCGGCTAAGCTATACGTCGCGATCCTCACGCGCAACGCGCTGGAGTACACGCAGCGCTGTCTGGCGAGCCTGGCGGCTCATACGCCGGTTCCCCACCACATCTTCATCCTCGATAACGCATCGACCGACGCGACGCCTGAATGGCTTGCTGCGTTGACGGCGCCGCAGATCCACGTCTCATTGAGCGACGTCAATCACGGCGTGCCCGGTGGGCGCAATCGGCTGCTCAAGACTATCTTGCCGCATCTGGCCGGAGATGGTCTTGTGGTGTTTCTCGACAACGATGTCGAGGTTCACGAAGGTTGGCACACGCCATTCATCGATCTGTTCGCGGCACAGCCCGAGGTCGGCGTCGCCGGTGCGCATGGGCATCCCTTTGTCGTAACCGATGAGGGCCGCTCGTTGTTACCGGCGCCGGAGACGGGCCCGACGCCCGTCGACGTCGTCACAGGCTTCTGCTTCTGGATGCGCGGCGCTGTCGCGCGCAGCATCGGGCTGTTTGACGAACGGCTTGGCCGCTTCTGGCACGAAGACGATGATTATTGTGTACGCGCCCTCGCGGCCGGCTGGGAGGTATATGCGATCCCGGGCGCGCCGTTGACCCATCACGAGCACAAGTCTGGCGTGGCGCAGCCGACCGTGATCGCGCAGGGCGGCTCGCCCGATAACCAGCGCTACCTCGCTGACAAGTGGCGACGCCTGGGCTATGTCGATGCTCAGGGTTATGTGGTCAGGCGAAGTGGCAGAGCGGCGGGCGCGCCGTCGGGGAGCGGCCATGACGGCGCGGCCGAGCAGGTCGCTTGCGATCGCATCGGCGCGATGTTGGGGCGGCCGTCGCTCACGCGCGACGAGCTCGAGCGCGCCGTCGGGTTCTTCCAGATGCTGCTGGCGGCCCCAGACCTGCTGGTCTTCGCCCAAGAGCAGGTGGCCGAATTGACACCTGAGTTCATGGCGCTCCTGACACTCAATCTCGAGCAGGCGCGCAGCGACGGCAACCTCGACCTGGCCGAGGGGCTTGAGGTCCTGCAGACCGAGTTGGCCGTTCTGGCGCGTCATAAGGAGGCGCTCGTCGCGGTCGAGACCCGGCCGGCGCAGCCTGAGATCACGGGTTTCGGCCTGAGCACCCATTGGGAGACGCCGCTGCTGGGCTTCAGCGGTTACTGCTGGATGGCGCGGACGTCGCTCAAGGCCCTGGACGCGGCCGGCGTGGCGGTGCAGGCGACGCCCACGATCAGCGAGGGCAAATTCATCCAGCAAATCGAGCCCGATGAGCGCGCATACTGGCGGCGTCTGATCAGTCGGCCGGCGGAGCCGGGCGTGTACGTAACTTTCGCCCAGCCCGTCATACCAAACGTCGAGACCGACGTATACGCTGTGCAGCGCGCGAACAACCCCGGCCATCGAGCCTATGTCGGGTTCACGATGTTCGAAACCGACCGCATCCCCGACTCCTGGGTGCGCCCGCTGAACGACATGGACGAGGTCTGGGTCCCGAGTGAATTCAATCGGCGCACCTTCGCCAACTCGGGCGTCGACGCAGGCAAGATCTTCGTCACGCCCTCCGGGCTCGACACCGAGCTCTACCGTCCGGGGCAACAGGAGCCCTGGCCGATACCGGAGAAACGTGGTTTTTCCTTCCTCTCGGTCTTCGACTGGACCTATCGCAAGGGCTGGGACATCCTGCTCAACGCCTACCTCCGCGCGTTCAAGCCCGGTGACGACGTGTCGCTCGTCATCCGCACGTATCGCGGCGGCGAGAGCCAGTCGAGCATCCGCGCACGGGTCGAGGCACATCTGCGTTCTCAGGGGCGCTCATGGGCGACAAGCCCGCACATCATCCTGCTCGAGCAACACGTGCCCGCCGCCCAGCTGCCGGCGCTCTACGAGGCATGCGATGCCTTTGTGCTCCCGAGCCGCGGCGAGGGGTGGGGCATCCCGTTCATGGAGGCGATGGCGCTCGAGCGCGCTGTCATCGGCCCGAACTGGGGCGGCAGCCTCGCGTTCATGCGGCCCGAGCACACGTATTTGCTTCCGGTCGAGGAGGTCGAGGTCGCGGAGCCCGGCTGGAACGACGCCGGCGCGACGTTCTTCTTCAAGGGTCACCGTTGGGGCGAGCCCTCGACCGAGGCGCTCACGCAGGTGCTGCGCACCGTGGCGAACGATCCGACGTCCGCGCGCGCCAAGGGTCGGGCGGCACGCGCCTTCATCGAGCGCGAGTTCAACACGACGCGCCCCGCGCGGGCGATGCTCGAACGGCTGCGCGCCCTGCACGAAGCGGCGCCGGCCTGGCGGGTCGGGCTGCCGGCGCAGCCGAGCGCGCCGCGTCCCACGCGCCAGCCGCGTACCGTTTCTCGGCGCCAGGGGCGCAGGGGCGAGGCGTTGCGTATCCTGTTCGTCAACCGGCCGAACGCGCTGACCACACCCGGGGGCGACACCACACACATGCTGCGGCTCAAAGCGGGCCTTGAGGCGCTCGGCCATACCGTCGATCTCGACTGCACGCTGACCCCTGACCCCGACGGCTACGACCTGGTCAACGTCTTCAATTTGCTCCTCCCGGATATCACCCGGCGCCAGGTCGCGGCCTTGCGCGCTGCGACCGAGGCGCCGATCGTCCTGACGCCTTTTTATTGGGACGTGAGCGAGAGCCTGTGGGGCGAGCGCGTCACGACCGAGGCGCTCAAGGTCGTCGAAAACGAAGACGAGCTTCAGGCGGCATTGCTTGGGATCGCCAGTGGGTTATTGCCCGCCGGTCGGTTCACGCGGCACGGGCGCAACCGCCACCATGTCGACTACGAGAGCCAGCAGCGATCCGTGCTCGAGTACGTCGATGCGGTCATCCCGATCAGCGAGCGCGAGCGCGAACACCTCGCGCGATCCTTCTCAAACGCACCCCTGGCTTTCGTCGTGCCCACGGGCGTCGATCTTGGCGCGTCGGCGTCGTCGGATGCGTTCATCGAGGCCCACGGGGTGCGTGACTTCGTCCTTGTCACGGGTCGGGTCGAGCCGCGCAAGAACCAGCTGATGTTGCTGTTGGCGCTCCGCGACACGGACCTGCCTGTAGTGGTGGCCGGCGCTCACGTGAACCCCGACTATCTGGCGCTGTGTCGACGCTATGCGTCAAAGAACACGATCTTTACCGGTCGACTCGATGCCGAAATGCTCGCCTCGGCCCGCGCCGCGGCGCGTGTGCACGCGCTGCCGAGCTGGTGGGAGTGCGCGGGGATCTCGAGCCTCGAGGCCGCTCTGTCGGGATGTAACGTCGTGATGGGGGATCGCGCCGCTGAGCCCGAGTACTTTGGGTCGGGCGCCTACTACTGCGATCCGGCCGATGTCGCATCGATCAGGGCCGCTGTGCTGGATGCGTATCACGGGCACGGTGAAGATTCGACCAGGCGCGCGGAGCTTCAAACCCTGATCCGTCAGCGCAACGACTGGGCCACGATTGCGCGCCAGACGGAGGAGGCCTATCGAGCGGTGTGCGGTACGCGCCAGCGCCCCAGCCTCGCGCCGGCGCGGCGCGAGATGGCTCGGGCCCTTGACTTCAGCTTCCGCGACGATCCGCAAGGTGTACTTGACACCCTGGCGACGCGGCTCGGGACCGGCCCCCACACCGCGCAATTGTTGACGGTGGCGGGCGATGCGCTGGTCAGCGGGCGCAATTTGCCGCTGGCGTTGACCGCATTCGAACGAGCGATCGCGCTTCAGCCGCAGGATGGCACGCTTTACCGCCGCTTCGGTTGCACACTATTGGCACAACACAAGCGCGCTGACGCTGAGCCGTACCTGACGCGCGCGATCGAGCTCAACCCCGACGACAGCCTGGCGCGCTACTGGCTGGCCCAGCTCTGGCGCGATCAGGGCCGGTGGGTCGACGCCATCGAGGTGCTTGCGGAAATGCTCAATGAAGAGCCAAACAGCCCCGGCGTGTTGATGGCGCTCGGCGATTGCCATGTGACAGGCGGCAACATCGCGCAGGCGCGCACGCTTTACGAGACGGCGCTCCGACACAACCCCGGGCTTGTCGAGGCTGCGCAACGGTTGCTGGCGATCTCGGAAGGCGGTGCTGCGCCGAAGCGCGGGCCCGCTCGACCGCAGTCCGCCGGGGTTCTGGAGCGCCTGCTCGAGGCCGAAGATGTATCGCGGGCCCTGCTCGACGCTGCGCGCCTGGGGCACCTGAACCCCGAGGTGCTGGCCCTCGTGCAACAGGAGATCCAGAACGCTCGGGCCGCGGGCGAGCCCGAACTGGCTGAGGGCCTGGTGGCCCTGGCCGAGGCCATTGCCGACCTGCTCGCCGTCCCCCAGACGTAGGAGACGTCCCAATGACGAAGGACGAAGGTTGCTCAACCTTCGTCCTTCGTCATCCTTACTTCGGCCGACTACAACGAGCTGAGGCCGGTCTCTTTCTCAGCCAACGTCACGCAATGCTCGAAGACCGCCAGCGCCTCATCCATCTCGTCGCGGCTGACCGAAAGCGGTGGGGTTAGCCGGATCGTGTTGCGCCCGCACCCGAGAAGCAGCAGCCCGTGCTCGAACCCGTGATGAACCACCAGGTTGCGCACGTCCGGGCCGCGCTCCTTAGTGTCCTTGTCCTTGACGAACTCGACGCCGATCATCAGGCCCTTGCCACGCACCTGCCCGATCGATGGATGGCGCACCGCCATCTCTTCGAGGATATCGAGCGCGTAGCGGCCAACATCGTGCGCGTTCTGCATCAGGCCCTCTTCGAGCAGCGCGATCGTCTCGAGCGCGGCCGAGCAGGAGAGCGGGTTGCCGCCGTAAGTGTTGCCGTGCGCGCCGGCCGGCCACGTCATCACGCTCTTGCGCGCGATCAATGCGCCGAGCGGCATGCCCGAGGCGATGCCCTTGGCCGAGCAAACCATGTCGGGCTCGACGCCCCAGTGCTGGATCGCCCACCACTTGCCCGTGCGACCCATGCCGCTCTGTACCTCGTCGACGATCAGCAGGATGCCGTGCTTGTCGCATAACTCACGGAGCCTCGGATAGAACGAATCCGGCGGGATGACGTAGCCGCCTTCGCCCTGGATCGGCTCGACCAGAACCGCCGCGACCTCTTCGGCCGGGGTCTCGTAGGTGAAGATCACGTTCTCGATGTAATTGACCACGGCATGGCCGTAGTCTTCGCGCGAGGCGTCGAACTGCAGGCGCGGCCGGTAGGTGTTTGGGAAGGGCACAAGCGTGACGCCCGGCATGGCCTGGTTGAACCCGCGCCGCTGGACGGCCTTCGACGACGTAAAGGCCAGAGCGCCCATCGTCCGACCATGAAAGCCGCCGTGAAAGCCGATGAAGCGCGAGCGCCCCGTATGAAAGCGGGCCAGCTTGATCGCGGCCTCGACCGCCTCGGCGCCCGAGTTGGTCATGAATGAGAGCGCATCCTCTTTGAATGGCGCGATCGCATCGAGTTTCTCGCCGAGTTGCACCCACTTCTCATGATAGAAGTCCGACGAGATGTGTAGGAATTTCTCGGCCTGCTCCTGCACCGCGCGAACCACACGCGGGTGGCTGTGCCCGGTCGAACAGACGGCGATGCCGGCCGCGAAATCGAGGTAGCGATTCCCGTCGACATCCCAGACCTCGGTGCCTTTGCCGTGATCCATCACGAAGGGATAGTCGCGCGGATACGAATGCGAGATGAACTTGCGATCGCGCTCGTAGATCTCCTGAGCGCGCGGACCGGGTGTGTTAAGTCGGGTGAGGGGGATGGCTGGGCCTGTCATGCGAGAGCTCCACAGATGACGTCAGTTGGATCACGACGAAGGATGAACGATTGCGAACGACGCGCGGCGACACCCGGTCGCCGCCAACGGCTCACTCATCCGCCGTGTGCCACTTCATCTGCGGACCCTGACCACGCGTGGGCCGCCGGCCGGCATGGTGACCGGCGTTGCGCTCACGGTGGTTTCCAACGAGCTCAGTCATTACTCCATTGTACCCAAATCGTGCGAATCCCAACTCGGCCCGTAGTCTGGCGGAAAGTGCGCTAAACTCCCCATGCTTTAATAACCCATTTGGGTGGGTCGTCGGTTGCCGCGACCCGCACCTCAGGAGGTTGGATGCACGCTACAGATTTCGTCGAGCTCGAAGAGGCTTACGGCGCCCACAACTACCATCCTCTCGATGTGGTGATCGACCGCGCCGAAGGCGTTTGGGTGTGGGATGTGGAAGGGCGCCGCTATCTCGACATGCTCTCGGCCTATTCCGCGCTGAATCACGGCCACCGCCATCCGGCGATCGTCCAGGCGTTGCTCGACCAGGCCGGCCGCGTGACCCTGACCTCTCGCGCGTTCCGCAATGATCAACTCGGCCTGCTCTACCAGGAACTCAATGCCCTGACGGGCTACGACCTGGCGCTGCCGATGAACACCGGGGCCGAGGCCGTCGAGACCGCGATCAAACTGGCCCGCAAGTGGGGCTATGAGGTCAAGGGCATCCCGCGCCACAGGGCCGAGATCATCGTCGCGAGCGGCAACTTTCACGGGCGCACGGTGTCGATTATCTCGTTCTCCACCGAACCCCAGTATCGCGACGACTTCGGGCCGTTTACGCCCGGGTTCATAGTCGTTCCCTACGGTGACGCGGCGGCGCTCGAGGCCGCCATCACGCCCCACACCTGTGCCGTGCTGCTCGAGCCGATCCAGGGTGAAGCCGGCGTCGTGGTGCCGCCTGCAGGCTATCTCAAGACCGTTCGCGAGATCACCCAGCGGCGGCAGATCCTGTTCATGGCGGATGAGATCCAGACCGGCCTTGGCCGAACCGGTCGGCTGTTCTGTTGCGATCACGAAGGCGTCCGGCCGGATGTCATGATCCTGGGCAAGGCGCTTGGCGGTGGGGTCTATCCGGTGTCGGCCGTGCTGGCGGACCGGCCGGTGTTGGGCCTGTTTCGCCCCGGCGATCATGGGTCGACGTTTGGCGGCAACCCGCTGGGCGCCGCCGTCGCACGGGCCGCGCTGCGTGTGTTGCGCGACGAGCGATTGGCCGAGAATGCGCTCAGCGCAGGCGAGTATTTCCAGGAGCGACTGGCCGAGATCCCAAGCCGGCACGTCAGTGAGGTTCGGGGCAAGGGCCTGCTTATCGGCGTCGAGCTCAGGCCGGAGGCGGGAGGCGCGCGACGCTTCTGCGAGGCGCTCCGCCAACGCGGCGTGTTGTGCAAAGAGACGCACCAACACGTCATCCGGTTTGCGCCGCCGCTCATCGTCGATCGGCCGACGCTCGATGGCGTTCTGCCGCTGATCGCCGAGGTGCTGGCGTTGCCCTGACCCGCCAGGATCGGCTCCGCCGCAGCCAGGGTTGACGTACAATGCGCGCGCCGGGCGATGCAATGCGCGGCGCCAACCTCGGAGGATACCCATGTCGTCTCGAACCCTGACCGTCAACGGGCAAACGATCGCGATCCGTGAAAGCAGCGGCGCCGGCCGGGCCGCGATCCTTGTGCACGGGAATTCATCATCCGGTCGGACCTTCGAGCACCAGCTCGAGAGCAGCCTGGGTCAAACCCATCGGCTGGTGGCCCTCGATCTGCCTGGGCACGGCGACTCCGAGCCCGCACATGACCCTCAGGTTGTCTACAGCCTCCCAGGTTATGCCGCGATCGTGCGCGGCGTGGCCGAGCAGCTCGGCCTGACCGACGCCGTCTTCGTCGGCTGGAGCCTGGGCGGGCATATCGTGCTCGAGGCGAGCGCGGGGTTGCCGCAAGCTGCCGGATTCGCGATCTATGGCACGCCGCCGCTGGCGTTTCCGCCCGACATGGCGGCCGCCTTCCGGCCACATCCGGCGATGGCGGCTTCGTTCGCCGCAGAGTTGACCGAGGAGCAGATGGACGCCTATGTGACGGCGTTCTTCAAGCCGGGTGTCAGCGAGCTCCCGGCCGGGTTCCGCGAAGACATCCGACGCACCGATGGCCGGGCGCGCGCCGGGCTGGGCGCCAGCATCCGGCCAGACGGCTATCTCGACGAAGTCCAAATCGTCGCCGCGCTCAAGACGCCCCTGGCGATCCTTCACGGCGAGCACGAGCAATTGGTCAGCCTGCCGTATCTGCAGGGCGTCGCGGCGCCGACGCTGTGGCGCGGCGCCGTTCAGCTCATCGCCGACGGCGGCCATGCCCCGCATTGGGAGCAGCCGGAGGCATTCAACGCGCTCCTCGAAGCCTTTATCAAAGACTGCAGCGTCTAGCTGGCTCTGGTCGGGCCTGGCCGTGCGCCGTGTTGATCACGCGCCAGGCCCGACCGTCCCACGCACCAAACGCCTGGCCGCACCAAGACAAGCCGTCGCTCTCGCGCACCTGCCCCGCACCCTCAACGCACGACGATCGACCCGAGCAGCAATCGGTTGTCGCTGACGGGAACGCCCTCGAAAAGGGCCGGAAGCCGTTCGCCCGTGTCCCAACGGTACCAGCCGACATAGACCAGATACTCGCCAGGCGGGGCCGCCAGCGTGCGCTCCTCGAGAAAGCGCTCATCGATATCCCAGAGCGTCGTCGGATAGGATCCGCCATCTGGTTGTCCATCGCTCTGAGCGATCAGGTTGCCGTGCAGATCGACCACGTGCACGAACAGTGTGAAGTCGAATTCGACCTGCTGATCGGCTCGCCAGAGAAATCGAACCTTGAGACCTGCAGGCTCAGGGTCGAGCGCATAGCTTTCGAGTGCGACAGGCCCGAACACGGCGTCCGAGACCCGCGGCGGATGATCGGCGGGCGGAGGTTTCGGAATCTTGAGCAGCGCGGCCGTGGCCAGGTCGGGCCCGTGCGCCGAGGGCACGAAACGCGCCGTCTGTATGTCGAAGACGCCGACCGCGATTCGATAGCGTCCCGGAGGGAGATCGGCGGGGATCTCGAATCGATAGTTCAGGGGCACAGTCTCGTCGATCCGCCAGGCCCGCGCACGATAGGCGCCGTGCAAGATCCAGTCATGGACTCCGGCCAGCTTCTCACCTTCGGCATCCAGGACCTGGACGACGAGCTGCACATCCGAAGGCAGTGAGTTGTGAACCGTGCACAGCAGCGTCACGTCCAGAGGCTGACCGGCGACGAACGACCCCTGAGACGCGCCGATGAGCTCGAACCCGTTTTCGAAGCGCACCGTCTGGCCCGCCGGCCGCAGCGGCGAACCGCCCTGCCAGACGCCATCGAAGATCTCGGCGACCCGTACGCCGTTCCTCGCCTGAAGGGTTTCCTCGAGCGCGCCGAGGGCGACACCCCCTGGGAGCGTCGGTAACAGATAGATGGCGCCGCCTTTGACGAGCACCCAGGTGTCAGGGATGTACCCGGCCTTTGGCCCGTCCGTCGTGGGGCGTTCGGGCTCGCTGGCGACGATCACAGTAACCTTCTCGCCCACCCGCAACGGCGGCGTCGCCGTCCCCCTGCGCTCCGGATAGGCGTCGGCGAGCAGAAAGGTCAGCGGCGCCCGCTGGTATTCGCTCGCGGGCACCAGAATCGGCTGATCGCGATGCGCCAGGATGTAGGCTGCCTCAGCCTGATCGACAAGACTGGCCATCCATTCGACACCCGGTCGGCGCATGTATTCCGGGATCGCGCGTGTCACAAGGTCGTAGTGCCGCTCGACACCGAAGCCGATCACGACAGCCACCACGGCCCAGCCGGCGCGCCGCCAACGCCCGGCAAGCCAGGTCCACAAGCGAGCGACACCCGAGCCGCTCAAGAGCAGGAGGAATGGGATCGCGCCAAGGAGCCGGGTCGCCGATGGGTGGATGTCTTCGAATGTGATGAGCTCGAGGATGAGGAAGGCGCCGGCCATCGCCCAGGCAAACACGTGCCCGGGTCGGCGTCTCAGCGAAAGCACAAGGCCCGCGAGCAGAAGCGGATCAAGCAGCGCACGCCCCGAGAGGTTGTAGCCGCTGACCCAATCCCAACCGAGCATGCGCAACTGCTGAACGGCCTTCATCACCACGAGCTCAGCCGCATCCGGTCGCGAGAAGACGAAACCGCCGGCCGATTGCGCCACCCGCGCCGTGAAAGTCGCCGGCGCTTCGATGAAGAAGAGCGCCTGAGGCAGGGCTGTCAACGCGAATGAGCCGGCTGCCCACGCCAGGCTCTTCCAGTGCCGACGATAGCGAGGTTCAATCACCAACACAAGACCGATCGCACCGATCAGGGCGACAGGCAACGCGCGCGCGACGATATACGCGTATTGGCTGACGCCCAGCAGCACCCCGGCGAGCACGAACGATACGGCCCTGCCGGTGCTAAGGCCATGCCACAGCGCGGCCGTCACCGTGAGCGCAAACAGCGGCAGAAGGATGTGCTCGGTTCCGCCGCCCGCGAACGTCGTCAACACGCTGATCAACGGAAAGCTCAGCGCCGCGATCAGGCCCGCTCGATGACCGACGATCGGCCCCTCGTCGTGGAACAGCGCGCAGCCCGCACGATACGCGGCGACGCTCGCCAGGATCCCGGCCGCGATCGTGACGCCGTTGAGCGCATCCAGCGTGACGCCAAAGACCGCAAAGGCGGCGGCGTGGAGATAGACGATCAGCGGATTTGGCGCGAAGAGGTGTTGGATGTAGAACGGCCAGACCTGCCGTTCGAGGAAGTCCCAGGCCTGGATCCCCAACCGGGCCGGGTCACCGCCGGTCAACGTCGGGGGAGCGGCGACCCGTAGCGCCAGATAGACGCTGATGTTGAAAAACACAAGCACAAGTGGGGTCCAGCGGCGCATGATGCAAAAATAGCCTGCGACAATCGATCTTGCGCCCATGATACCCGGGAATCGCGCATGGGCCGCGAGGTTTCAGAGCGCGCTGCGCCCTGAGCGGAGGTCATCGATTTCCGGTGGCGGCGCTACGGTGCAAACGACTGAGCGATCTGCTGGCCGATCGCCTCAGCCTCGTCGGCAGCCGCATCTTCGAGGAGCACGGCGATCGCGAATCTCGGTTGCCCTATCGGCGCAGCCACGCCGTACCAGGCCAGCGAACGCCGATCCTGCCCGGCGCCGGCGATGGCCGTGGACGCATAGCCTCGTGTGGCAACAGCCTGCAGCGCCGCAGCGCTTGCCGGGCTGAACGCCGATACCGAGCCGTCGGCGTTGATCCAGTCCACCCAGGCGCCATCCGGGTCGCGCTGCGCCACGATCAATCGGGGCGCGGGCACCTCGCCGGCGTGGGCCCAGGCGGCGACGATCCGGGCGTAGTGCAGCGGGGTGAGTGTCAGCTCGCCCTGGCCGAGCAACGCCGTCGGGTCGAGCGTCGCCGGCGTCTCGACGGCTGCCACCACGGGCAGCCCGATGGCCGGCGCCGCGAAGAGCCCGAGATCGCGCCAGAGTTGGCCGACCCGCTCGGGCTCGAGCTCGCGCGCCAACCACACGAACGGCGCAGGACACCGCAGGAGCAGGGCGCTTTCCCAGGTCAACTCGGGCGCATTCGTTGCGCACGTGAACTCAACCGCGCCGATCGCCACGGGCGCGGCCCCCCCCGGCGCCTCGGCCAGTTGATCGATCAGGCCAGTCTGCAGACCCAGAGCATACAACGCCGGGTAGAGCGCGGTGCCCGGTTGATAGAGCGCCGTCGAGGCGCGGTTCAGCAAGGGGGCGCCGGGGTCCGAGGTCAGGGACCGCCAGCTGCCATCGAGCGTGTTCGGGTCGAACCCGGGGTGCGAGGCCAGCGCCAGGATGTCGCCGCTGTCGATCTCGAGCACGACGACCGCGCCCGTCTGTGTGCCGAGGGCTTCATCGACGCGCCGCTGGAGATCGAGATCGAGCGTCAGTCGCAGCGCGCCGGGTCGTGGCGGCTCCCCCAGGAAGTCGTCACCGGCCTGCGTCCAGGCGTCCGGAGCGGACTGTCCGTGCAGGATGGCGTCGCCCGCGGCTTCAATGCCGGCTGCGCCATACAGCGCCGATCGGTACCCCAACACAGGGCCGAGCGCGGGATAGGGATAGACGCGCTCGTACGTTGCGCCGATCAAACTCGACTCGGCGAGGACCCGACCTTCACGGTCAAGGACCGGCCCACGCGCATACCGGCGTTCGAGGAGGGCCGAGCGGGCATTGTCCGGGCGCGCCAGCAACTCAGCTCTGCGGATTACGCCCCAGTAGCCGGCGGCCAGCGCAACAGCCGCGAACCCTGCCGCGATCGCGAACGAGATCGTGCGGAGGGCGGCGACCTGCTCGGGCCCGGGAGCCGAATGCGTAGTTCGCGCTGCAATCGATCGCTGTATGCCGACCGGCCCACGGGCTCGATCGCGATCCGAGATCCGAATGAGCAGCCCCAGCATCAGGCCCTGGGTCAACAGCGACGAGCCGCCGTAGCTCACGAACGGCAGGGTGACGCCGGTCAGAGGTACGACCCGCAAGGCGCCACCGACGATGAGCACGGTCTGCAGCGCAGACAGGGTCGTGAGCCCGATGGCCAGGAGGCGGTCGAAAGCCGATTGCGCCTGCGCCGCCGCCCGCAAGCCGCGCGCCGCGAGCAATGCCTGTAACCCGATCATGGCCAGCGCGCCGCTCAAGCCCCACTCCTCGCTCAACGCCGAGAAGATGAAATCCGAGTGCGCCAACGGCACAAGGTTCGCGTTGCCAAGACCTGGCCCGCGCCCGAGGACGTCGCCAGCGGCCTGCGCGATCAGCGCCTGCACGATCTGATATGCGCCGCCGATCGGATCGGCGAAAGGATCGAGCCAGGCCGACACGCGGGCGCGGACGACGCCAAAGACGGCGTATCCGGCCACGGCCGCGGCCAGGAGCAACAGCACGCCCAGCACGAGCAACCGCCTGTTGCCCGTCGCCGCGTAGCTGACCGCCAGTGCGCCCCCGAAGAGGAGCACCCCGGCCCCGAGGTCACGCTGCGCGATGACCACAAGCACGGTGAGGCCCCACACGGCGATCAGGGGCACCGCATCGATCCGGCGCAGGCGGCCCGCTGCTGCTCGGCGCTCGGCCAGGTACGCGGCCAGGAAGGCGATCAGCGTCAGTTTGAGCAACTCAGAGGGCTGGAAGAAGACACCGACACCGAGGGCGCCGAGCCAGAGCCGCGCGCCAGTCTCGGCCGGGTCGAGCCCGATGAGGAAGGTGAGGGCCGTAAGGCCAAGCGCCAGCGTGAGCATGACGTAGCGATAACGCCGCAACGCACGCAAGATGCCATCGGTCGCCGCGGCCAACAGCAATGCGGCGGTCGCGACGACGATCCAGGCCGTCTGGCGCAGCCCGTAGTCGGGCAGCAACCGCCAGATCAGCAGGGCGCCCCAGCCCATGAGGAAGAGCGCGGCCTGAGGCAGGAGGGCGTCGTGCCCGGGAAGGCGTCGGGCCAGAACCCGGCTGACCGCCCAGGCGCACAGGCCCCAGACGGCCACGATCAACCAGGGCTCCCAGAAACGCTCGCCCGTCAGCGCTGTCCAATCGTCGAGCCGGGCGGCCGGCGCCAGCGACAGGGTCGCTGCAGTCAGGCCGAGGAAGAGCGTCGCGACCGGCAGCGGCGCATGACGCAAGGCGCGCTGCGTGGCGCTCGGGTCGGTCACCGTGCCGTCACAGGTACCTGGCCGTGAGCAGGGCCAGACGCTCGCGGGTACCGGGCGGGATCGCTCCCGGCGTCGTCATCAAAGCGCCTTTGAGCGCCGTGTTACACGCGCACTCCGGGCGCGGGCCGGCAGCCAGGCGCCCGACCAGATCGACGAGAGCTTGCTGCGCGTGCGCTGTGTTGCTCAGCAGAGTCTGGATGACCATCTCGACGGTCACTGGCTCGGCCGAGGTGTGCCAGACGTCGTAATCCGTGACGTGCGCGATGCACGCGTAGCACAGCTCGGCCTCGCGCGCGAGGAAGGCCTCAGGCGACGCGGTCATGCCAATCAAGCTGAAGCCCAACTGGCGATAGGCGTTGCTCTCGGCCTTGGTCGAGAAGCGCGGGCCTTCGATCGTGACGAACGTGCCGCCCCGGTGGACTCGCACGCCTGTGCTCGCGACGGCGGCCAGCGCCAAGCTCGAGAGCTCAGTGCAGAACGGTTCGGCGACGCCGACGTGCGCGACAAGCCCCTCGCCAAAGAAAGTCCGCGCCCGCAGAGACGTGCGGTCGAAGATCTGATCGGGGATGACGATGTCACCCGGCGCATAGTCCTCGCGCAGGCTTCCACAGGCCGTGATCGACAACACCTGTCGCAAACCCAGGCTTTTCAGCGCCCAGAGGTTGGCGCGATAGTTGACTTCGGTCGGGAGGTGACGATGCCCGCGGCCATGTCGCGCCAGGAAGGCGACGCGCTGGCCGGCAAGCGTGCCGATGACGATCGGATCGCTTGGGTCGCCGAATGGCGTGGCGATCGTGCGTTCTTCGATGTCGGTCAGGCCGGGGATGTTGTACAACCCCGAGCCGCCGATGACGCCGAGGATTGGCACAGAGGACGACATGGCGATACTCCTGCTCAAGGCTGGCGGTCGGGCTCGGCTCCGTCAGCTTCGATGAACTGGAAGACGATGCTGGCGATGGCGATGATATCACCGCCGCGTAACGGGCTGGCGCCTTCGACGCGTTGCTGATTGAGCCAGGTGCCGTTCTTCGAGTTCAGATCTTCGAGCCACCAACGCTGCTCGCGATGATGGATCATGGCATGCTCGAGCGAGGCGCCGTCATCTCTGCACGCGACATCGGCGGTCACCGCGCGGCCGAGGGCGTTGACCGGCCCAAGCGGGAAGGTCTGGCCCCGGCTGAACCCGGTCGTGCCGGGTTCGATGACGACAAGCCGGGCCGGCGCCGTCCGCGGGGCAATCGTGCGTGGCGAGCGCGTCGAACGCCACCAGAGCCAGAGCAGCGTGCCGAAGAAGCCGTAGAGCACAACGGCCAGGGCGATGCGGAGCAGGGCAAGAACCTCGAGCGGGGTCATGATTGCTGCGGTCGCCTAGAAGACCGGCCGTGTCCGATCATCGCCGTGAGCGTGGTCGTCTGGCGTCGGCGAGCCCCGCTCGGGCGATCGCGCTGCGGCGTCCTCGCCGTAGATCACGCTGACCTCGGCCAGCCGCAGGACATCGCCGGGCTTCAGCAGACATTCCTGCACGCGTTGCGCGTTGACAAAGGTGCCGCCGCTTGAGCCAAGGTCATAGACGACGAAGTGCCCGAAGCGGGCGCGGAGCTGCGCGTGCACGCGCGAGACGCTGCTATGCTCGAGGATGACGTCGTTGTCGAGCCGTCGACCGAGCGTGATCACGGTCTTGCGCAGCTGCACCGTGCGATTTCCGGCGAGCACGAGAAAGGCGGGCGGCGTCTCGACCTCAGGCGCCGCGGGCGGCGGCGTGATCCCGGTCATCGTCGCGCCCGGTCGGGCCGGGTCGCCGATGACGATCAG
>Ga0209573_1003095_pt1 | contig 19280 bp, 17 predicted proteins | sample TNRBio252014_DNA_FD_185870 | JGI IMG/M metagenome (GOLD analysis project Ga0209573, IMG submission 185870) | Wastewater treatment Type I Accumulibacter community from EBPR Bioreactor in Madison, WI, USA - TNR Reactor_6/25/2014_ DNA (SPAdes)... | ecosystem: Engineered > Bioreactor > EBPR >...
TGGAGCGGTAGATGAACCAGATGTCGGGCAGGGTCGGCTTGGGCATGTTGAAGTCGCGCGGCACCTCGCGCTGGAACATCCACGCCAGCTGGGTGGGGCCGAGCGCCTGGCTCCACGCCGAGTTGCCGACGATCGGCACCAGTGTGCGGTGGGCGTTGCGCCCGGTGGGCTGGGCGACCCAGTGCTCCTTGTCGGTGGGGTTGAATTTTTGCGCCATGAAGCCATCCTCGCCGGCGGTGACGCTGAGGTGGCGGTCGTCGTGCGGGCGGTTGAGTCGTACCGTGGTGCCGAGGGTGCCGCCCGGCACCTCGAGCGCGCCCACCAGGGTGGCGAGCACGGTGCGCGCCCAGCAGCACTCGAAGGCGCCCCAGCCGTTGTTAACCGACTTGCCGAGCGTGACCGCGACGGGGCGCAGCGGCAGGGTGGCGCCGTCCACCTCGATGGTGGCGCCGACCTGCGCGTTCTCGAGGTACTCGCCGGCGATGCGGCGGATGGTGGCCGCGGGCACGTCGCAGATGCCCTCTGCCCACTCCGGCGTGTATTTGCGCATGTGCTCGACCAGCATCGTGTGGGCGGGCACGCCCTCCACATCGGCGAGCGGCTGGCGGGCGTCGTCCGCATCCACGGTGACGGCCGCGGCGACGCGGAAGCGGCCCTCGAGTGCGGGGTCGACGCCCGGGGTGTCGAAGGGCACGGCGCGACCGCTGGCGGCATCCCACACCAGCGGCTTGGCGCTGTCGGGATCGCGCAGGTAGAGGCCGTCGGGGCCGACCAGATAGGGCGAGGAGGTGCGGTCGCGCAGGAAGGGCAGGTCGAGCTGGCCGACGCCGTGCTCGCACACGAGCACGTGGATGAGCGCGAACATGAAGGCGGGGTCGGTCTTGGGGCGGATCGGCACCCACTCGGACGCACAGGCGCCGGTGATCGACAGGTGGGGCTCGACCTGCACGCGCTTGTAGCCGCGCACGCGTGCGTCGGCATGGCGGGTGACCGCGCACGGGCCGCCGGAGGCGTCGACGTTGCTGCCGATCGAGATCACGTAGCGGCAGTTGGGGGTGTCGGCGGCGACGGTGAAGGCGCGGTGCCAGAACTCGCCGTAGAGGTGCTCGGAGTGCACGCACTTGACGCCCTGACCGGAGCCGAAGCTGAAGTCGATCGGCCCCCAGGCGGCGAGAAAGGCGGGGAGGGTGCCCATGTACATCGCCGGCGTGCCGCCGTGGCCGAAGCTCGCCGCCACCCGCGGCAGGCCGGACTCGTCGATGAGGCCTTTCTCGCGCACCCCGGCGAGGCGGGCGGCGATGGTGTCGAGCGCCTCGTCCCACGAGATCGGCACGAATCCGGGATCTTCGTGACGCCCCTTCTTCGGGTTGGTGCGCTTCATCGGCTGCAGGATGCGGTGCGGGTTGTAGGTCTTCTGCACCAGGCCGTGCGCCTTGACGCAAACCCGGCCGCGCGCGGGATGGACCTCGGCGGCGGCGAAGTTGGGTTCGATCTCGGTGGCGACGCCATCGACCACCTTGACGGTCATGAAGTCGGGGCCGGCGACGCAGTTGTAACAGTAGCTCGGGACCTTGCGTTCGGTACGGGGAGTGTCGGCGCTCATTGCGGTCCTCGCTCAGTGGATGCGTTGCGGGTGGGTGTAGACGCTGTGGCAGTCGCCGCGGGCGAAGCCGATCAGGGTGACGCCGGCGGCCTCGGCCAGGCGCACCGCCATGCCCGTGGGGGCCGACAGCGCGGCGATCGCGGCGATGCCGACGGTGGCGGCCTTCTGCACGATCTCGTAGCTGGCGCGGCTGGTCATCAGCACGAAGCCGTCGTCGTAACCGGCGCCACACGCGGCGATCGCCCCGATCAGCTTGTCGAGCGCGTTGTGGCGACCGACGTCCTCGCGCACCAGCGCGACGCTGCCGTCATCCCGGCACCAGGCCGCCGCATGGACCGCACCCGTGAGCTGGAACAGCGGCTGCAGCGACTGCAGTTCGACCTGCGCCCGGCGCAGTGCGCCCGCTGCGATCGCGGTGTCGGCGAGGCGCGCTGGCGGCAGCGGGCGCTCGCCGAGCTGGCTCAGGCTCTCGATGCCGCACAGGCCGCAGCCGGTGCGCCCGGCGAGCGTGCGGCGGCGTGCCCGCATGTGGGCGAAGCGTTCGCCGGCGAGCTGGATGCGCACCTCGCAGCCGGTGGGGTGCTCGACGACCTCGATGTCGTGGACTTCGCGCACGCTGGCGGCGATGCCCTCGCTGAGGCTGAAGCCGAGGGCGAAGTCGTCGAGGTCCTGCGGGGTGGCGAGCATCACTGCGTGCGAGAAGCCGTTGTAGACGAGGGCGACCGGTGCCTCCTCGGCGATCGCGTCCTGTATCCGGAGGGCGGGGCCGGTGCTGCGGCGCTCCACGCCATAACAGCGGTGTGCGCCGATTGCGGGGTGGATGTCGTCATGCATCGCGGCCTCCTGTCGAAAAGTGTCCGTGCCGGGGATTGGCGGGTAGATTCTTCGGGCTTTTTCATGATACAAAGAAAAAACGAAAAAGCAATTAAAAAGTATCACGACGATAAAAAACAGAAAGAAATCAATTGCATGGATAGTTTTATTGAAGAGTCAATCCATACCGATGTTCAATTTAGATATGCACGCCAGTGCATAGGAGGCGATGCCGGAACGACCTGCGTCGGTGTGCGGGAGTCGACGAGGCGATGCGCGTCAGCCGCCGCGCTGCTGTCGGCAGACGGTGGCGAGGTCCGCAGGCGTGTCGATGTCCTGCCAGTGGTCGGCGCTGTCGACCGCGATCCCGGTCAGCGCCTCGCGATTGCGGGCAAGAAGTGCGCGCGCGCCCTCGTCGCCGGCGAGCGTCCGCAGTTCGGGGCCGAAGCGTGCGAGGAAGCCGACCGGATGGCCGCGCTGGCCCTTGTGGACCGGCGCGGCGATTGCGGCGCCGGAGCGCAGGGCGGCAGCGACGAGATGGTGATGGGTGGTCGGCACGAGCGGCATGTCGCCGAGCGCGATCAGCCAGCCCGCGGCGTCCGCGCTCGCGCCGACCCCGCGCGCGATGCTCGCGCTCATGCCGGCATCGCCCGGTGCGCAGCGCACGGTGACCGCGCCGGCCGCGCGCAGGCATTCCTCGAGCGGCCCGGGCTGGTTCGGGACCACCGCGATCACCTGGTCGACCGCGGTGATCAGGCTGGCGCAGGCTGCTTCGGCTACGGTGCGGCCGTCCGCCAGGCGCGCCATCAGCTTGTCGCCGCCGAAGCGGCGCGCGGCGCCAGCGGCGAGCAGGACGCCGACGATCAGGCCGCGATCGCCAGCGGACACGCGGCGAGCTCCGTCGGTTGCCGCTCGACCGTGGCGCTCAGGCACACGCCGTTGCGGCGCGCGGTGAGGTCGGCGATGACTGCGAGCGCGATCTCGGGCGGCGTGCGGCTGCCCAGCGGCAGGCCTGCGGGGGCATGCAGGCGGGCGATCTGCGTGTCGTCGAGGTCGAACAGGCGCAGGCGTTCGCGACGGGCGGCGCTGGTGGCGCGCGATCCCACCGCACCGATGTAGAAGGCTTCGGTTTGCAGCGCGTCGATGAGGGCGAGGTCATCGAGCTTGGGGTCGTGGGCGGCGGCGATGACCACGGTGCGGCGATCAGGGCGCATCTCGGCGACTGCGTCGTCGGGCATCTCGGTGGTGATCGCCACCCCGGGCAGCGTCCAGCTTTCGCGGTATTCGGCGCGCGGCTCGCTGAGGATGACCTGGTAGTCGAGGGCGAGCGCGAACTGGGCGAGGTAGGCCGAGAGCTGGCCGGCGCCGACGATCAGCATGCGCCAGCGCGGTCCGAACGCGGCCGTGAGGTGCTTGTCGTCGAAGACCACCGCGCTGTCGGGCGCCGTAGCAAGCAACTCGACGGCGCCGCTGGCGAGCGCCAGCCGCCTTGCGATCAGCTCCCCGCGTTCGATGCGGGCGAGCGTCTCGGCGAGCAGGCTGTGCGCGTGGAGCGGTTCCAGCACCAGGCTCAAGGAGCCGCCGCAGGGCAACTGGAAGCGCCGCGTCTGGTCGGCGGTGATGCCGTAGGTGATCAGCTCGGGGCGGGCGGGCTGCTGCGCCCGAAGGCGCTCGCCGAGATCGTCCTCGATGCAGCCGCCGGATACCGAGCCGGCGAGCCGGCCGTCGCCGCAGATCGCCAGCAGCGCGCCTTCGGGCCGTGGCGAGGAGCCCCAGGTACGCACCACGGTGGCGAGCGTGACCGGGAGGCCGGCCGCCTGCCAGGCGACCGCCTGGCGCAGGGTTTCGAGATTGGTGCTGTCCATGTCAGCCCGCCTCCTGCCACAGGCGGTCGACCAGGCGCTTGGCCAGCACCGCGGTGGCGCGGCGGCGGTAGGCCATGCCGGCGACGGTGGTGTCCATGGCGAGGATGTCGCGCTTGATCGCGAGCGCAATGGTGTCGTGCGCGGCGGCATCGAGCGGGCGGCCGACAAGGGTGTCGAGGCCGCCGATCGAGCACGGCCGTGAGGCTACGCCGGTGCAGGCGATGCGCAGTGCGGCGAGGTGGTCGCCGTCGCGACGCAGCGCCACCGCCACGCCGCTGAGCGGGAAATCGATCGCGCCGCGCACGCGCGCCTTGGCGTAGCCGCTCTGCCAGCCGGCGGCGAGCGGCACGCGCACCGCGGTGAGCAGCTCGTCGGCGCTGAGCGCCAGCCAGTCCATGCCGTCATCGCGGTAGAGCTCGGCCAGCGGTAGCGTGCGCGCACCGCCGACGCCGAGGATGTCGACGCGCGCGTCGAGCGCGATCAGGGCGGGGGCGACGTCGCCGCTGAAGGCCGCATGGCAGCGCGTGGAGCGCGGCGCGACGCGGCAGCCGTCACCATCGAGCTTCATGCAGAACTGGTTGGCCTCGCGCCAGAACGCGCTCTGGTTGTAGTAGCGGCAGCGGGTGTCGAGGCAGAGGTTGCCGCCGAGGGTGGCGCTGGCGCGGTGGGTGGGACCGGCGACCGCATGCGCGGCCGCGGACAGTGCAGGCAGCGCGGCGGCCACCTGCGGGTCGGCGGCGAGCGCGGCGAGCGTACACGCGGCGCCAATGTGGAGCTCGTCGCCGCTGCGGCGCATGAAATCAAGTTCGCCGATGGTGGCGAGTTCGATCACCACCGGGGTGCGTACCAGGCCGCGGCGCATGTTGGGCAGCAGATCGGTGCCGCCAGCGATGAAGCGGCTGTCGGGATGCGCTGCACGCAAGCTGACTGCAGCGGCTGCGGTCTCGGGACGAAACAGGACGAAATCGGGCATGGACGACATCAGGCGTCTCCTCGAACGGGTTCGGCGCGCGGCCGGCGGGTCTTGCGGTGGAGCAGGTCGTACATGCGCTCGGGGGTCACCGGCAGCGTGCTCGGACGGCGGCCGACGGCGTCTTCGATCGCAGCGGCGAGCGCAGGCAGGAAGCCGGCGAGCGGCCCTTCGCTCGCTTCCTTGGCGCCGAAGGGGCCGTTGGGGTCCAGGCTTTCGACGATGTGCACTTCGATCTCGGGCGATTCGGCCATCGTCGGCACGCGATAGTCGAGCAGGTTGGCGACCTGGTGCAGGCCGTTGGCCTCGTAGCAGGTCTCCTCGGAGAGCGCCTGGCCCATGCCCATCCACACCGCGCCCTGGACCTGGCCTTCGACCGACATCGGGTTGATCGCGAAGCCGCAGTCGAGTGCCGCCCACACCTTCTCGACGGTGACCGTGCCGAGCTCCTCATCAACGCTGACCTCCACCACCTGCGCCGCGTAGGAGAAGCCCATCGTCGAACCGACCGCGCCGCCGCGCTGCTTGCCGCCCTGGAACTCGGGCGGGCAGGTGAAGACGCCCTTGGCGGTGATCGTGCCGGTGCCCTTGAGCGCCTCCTCGACGACGTCGGCGAAGGCGACATGGCGAGCGGGCTCGCTACGCGGGCAGGCGGCTTCGCCGAGCCAGTCGAGCTCGGCTGCGTCGATGCCGAGCCGGCGTGCGGCGGCGGTGACGAGGATGGCCTTGAGGTTCTCCGCTGCCTGTGCCGCGGCGTTGCCGACCATGAAGGTCACGCGCGAGGAGTAGGAGCCGTTGTCCTTGGGCGTGATCGCCGAGTCATTGGCGATCACGCGCAGGCGGCCGTAGTCGACGCCGAGCACTTCGGCGACGATCTGGGCGACGATGGTCGACGAGCCCTGACCGATGTCGGAGGCACCGGTCAGGATGGTGATGCCGGCGTCGAAGTCGAGCTTGAGCAGGATCACTGCATGGGGTTCGCCATGCCAGTGCACCGGCTTGGCCGAGCCGCTGACGAAGTGCGAACAGGCCATGCCGAGCCCCCGTCCCTTGCCGAGCTTGCCGCGGCGCGCGCGCCAGCCGCTCGCTTCCTCGACGCGGTCGAGGCATTGCGGCAGGCCGTAGGACAGCACCTTGAGGCCGTTGATGGTCTCGGTGGGGGCTTTCAGCAGGTTGCGCCGGCGTACCGTGATCGGATCGAGGTCGAGCTCGGCCGCCATGGTGTCGAGCAGCGATTCGAAGGCGAAGCGGGTGTTGACCGTGCCGTGGCCGCGCATCGCACCACAGGCCGGGGTGTTGGTGTAGACGCGGTAGCCGTCGTACTTGACCGCCGGGATGTCATACAGACCGTTGAGCATTGCGCCCGCATAGAGGATGGTGACCAGGCCATAGCCGCCGTAGCCTCCGCCGCGCTGAACCACCTCGGCATGGCAGGCGGTGATGCGACCGTCGCGGGTGAGCCCGAGCTTCATGCGGACCTGCGTCTGCGGTCGGCCACGGTGGACGAGGAAGCACTCCTCGCGCGTCTGCAGCAGGCGCACCGTGCCGCGCGCCTCGCGTGCCAGCAGGGCGCAGATCACCTCGAAGTTGAGCGTCTCGGTGCGGTGACCGAAGCCGCCGCCGACGAAGGGCTTGATCACCCGGATGTGGGCCGGGTCCATGTGCATGCAGCGCGCCAGCGTCAGGTGCACGTAATACGGCACCTGGGTGACCGAATGCAGGGTCAGGTGGCCGCGCTCGGCGTCCCAGGCCGCCAGCGTGGCGTTCGGTTCCATCATCGCGTGGTGGACCTCGGCGCATTCGTAGGTCTGCTCGCGCACGAGGTCGGCGGCGGCGAAGCCAGCCTCGGCGTCGCCGAACTGGTCATGCACCTCGCGCTCGACGTTGCCGGGTCTGTTGTCGTGCAGCGGGATCGCGTCGGCGGCGCGTGCCGCGGCGGGAGTGAGGTAAGCGGGGAGTTCGCGCACGCGCACCCGGATGGCAGCCAGCGCCGCGTCGGCGGTCGCTTCGTCGACCGCGGCGACGGCGGCGATCGGGTCGCCGCAGTAGCGCACGCGGCCGCGGGCGAGCGGGAATTCATTCTGCGCGATCGGGATCACGCCGAAGGGCATGTCGCAGGCCTCGCCGGTGATCACCGCCTGTACGCCAGGCAGGGCGCGTGCCGCGGTGACGTCGACCTCGAGCAGCTCGGCATGGGCCCAGCGGCTGCGCAGGATCCTGCCGACGAGGGCGCCTGCGGCGGGCAGGTCGGCGGTGTAGCGCGCGGCGCCGGTGACCTTGTCCACGCCGTCGATCAAGGGCAGGCGTGCGCCCACGCCGTGCGCCACCCCGGTGCGCGACGCCTGGAGTCCGGATTGGGGTGCGTTCATGCTGACGCCTCCTCGCGCGCCGCGGCTTCCACCGCGTCGAGGATCTTGATGTAGCCGGTGCAGCGGCAGAGGTTGCCGGCGAGCGCGCTACGGATGGTCTCGCGCTCGGGCGTCGGATTGGTGCGCAGCAGGCCTTCTGCGGCCATGATCATGCCGGGGGTGCAGAAGCCGCACTGGGTGCCGAGGTTTTCATGGAACGCACGCTGCAGCCGATCGAGACGGCCGTTCTGGCGCATGCCCTCGATGGTCTCCACGTGGCGGCCGGCGACGCCATGGGCGAGCGTGCTGCAGGCCAGGCGCGGTTGCCCGTCGACGAGCACGGTGCACGCGCCGCATTCGCCGCCGTCGCAGCCGCGTTTGGTGCCGGTCAGGTGCAGGTTGTCGCGCAGATAGTCGAGCAGCAGGGTGTTGTGCGGGACCACGTCCTCGCGCGGCCGGCCGTTCAGGGTCAGGCTGAGGATGGATTTCATGTCACCTCCTTGGGTCGTGTGCGTTTGTTTGTTCGCCGATTGTTTGATGTCAAACAATCAAGTGGAGGCGATGCTAGCAGCGCCCTTCGCTGCTGAAAATATGAAAGGAAGGTCATAGGCCCGCTACCGCCAGCCCCTCCCGCACCGCATGGACGCCCGTCGCGGGCTCGCCGCGGACGATCCGCATGCGCTAACCTCGCGGTAGGTCGCCGATGCGGCAGCGAACGGGAAGGACGGGAAAACGATGCGCAGGATCAGGCTGAATTACGTACTCGGCGCGGACACGGGCTCGGCGCCTCTCCACAATCCGCTGCTCGACCTGCTGCAGGCGGTCAGCACGCATGGCTCGATCTCGGCCGCGGCACGTGTACTGGGGCTGTCCTATCGCCACGTGTGGGGTGAGCTCAAGCGCTGGGAGACGGCGCTCGGCCAGCCGCTGATCCTGTGGGAGAAGGGCCAGGCCGCGCGCCTGTCCGGGTTTGGCGCCAAGCTGCTGCTCGCTGAGCGCCAGGTGCAGGCCCGCCTGCTGCCGCAGATCGAGGCCCTGCGCGCCGATCTTGAGCGCGCATTCGCGATCGCCTTTGACGACTCGGTGCATGTGCTGTCCTTTCACGCCAGCCACGACGAGGCGCTCGCCGCGCTCGGTGCCGAGGCGCGCAGCGGCGGCCTGCACCTCGACATCCGCTTCACCGGCAGCGTCGATGCGATCCGCGCCCTCAACGAGGGGCGGTGCACGCTGGCCGGCTTCCATGTGCGCCTGCCGGCGGCGCCGGGCTCCTTGTCGCAGCGCACCTACAAGCCGCTGCTGCGCCCCGGCCTGCACAAGCTGATCGGCTTTGCCCGCCGCAGCCAAGGCCTGATCGTCGCGCGCGGCAACCCGCTCGGTATTGCCGGTCTCGGCGACCTCGCCCGCCCCGGCGTGCGCTTCGTCAATCGCGCGCGCGGCACCGGCACCCGGGTGCTGCTCGATGAGCTGCTCGGCGAGCTCGGCGTCGCGCCCTCGAGCATCCCCGGCTACACGGTCGACGAGCCTTCGCACGCCGCGATCGCGCATGCGGTCGCCAGCGCCCAGGCCGACGTCGGTTTCGGCATCGAGGCGAGCGCGCGCAGCCGCGGGCTGGATTTCGTGCCGCTGGTCGAGGAGGCCTACTTCCTCGCCTGCCTCAAGTCCACGCTCGACCAGCCCGCCACCCGCGCCCTGCTCGCCGTGCTGCGCACCGCCGAATGGCAGCAACGCCTGGCACAGCTCCCCGGCTATGCGCCGATGCAGAGCGGCGAGGTGCTGTCGATGAGCCGCGCGCTGCCGTGGTGGCGCTTCGGCGGGCGGGGCCCGGCGGGCGCATGACCAGTCCGGGTGCTTGGCGGCGGGTTTTCTGGCCTGCGATCGCTTGACCCCCGCGGCTGCGGCGTGCGGCAGGGTGACGCGGGCGCCAGGGCGGCGCCCGCCGGCTTCAGCCCAGGGTGGGGTAGTCGATGTAGCCGCGCTCGCCGCCGCCGTAGAAAGTGGTGGTGTCCCACGGGTTGAGCGCTGCCTTGTCGCGCAGGCGGCGCACCAGGTCGGGGTTGGAGATGAAGGGTTTGCCGAACGCGATGATGTCCGCTCCGCCGCTGGCGACGGTGGTTTCGGCCAGTTCGCGGTCGTAGCCGTTGTTGAGCATCCAGGCGCCCTTGCCGCCCGCGCGCGCATAGGCCACGCGCAGCGCGAGGTAGTCGAAGGGCGCGTCGCCCTGCTTGAAATCGCGCGCGCCGCCGGTCTGACCTTCGATCACATGCAGGTAGGCGAGCGGCCAGCGTGCGAGCTGCTGCACCACGTAGGTGAACAGCGGCTGCGGCTCCGGATCCCAGGCGTCGTTGGCGGGCGTGACCGGCGAGATGCGGATCGCGGTGCGGCCGGCGCCGATCTCGTCGACGATGGCCTGCATCACCTCCACCAGCAGCCGCGCGCGGTTCTCGATGCTGCCGCCGTAGGCGTCAGTACGCTGGTTGCAGCCCGAGCGCAGGAACTGGTCGATCAGGTAGCCGTTGGCGGCGTGCACCTCGACGCCATCGAAGCCCGCCTCGATCGCCGCGCGCGCGGCGCGCCGGTAGTCGGCGACGATGCCGGGGATCTCGGCCAGTTCGAGCGCGCGCGGCGGCGAGGTGTCGACGAAACCGCCCCTGCCTTCGGCATCGATGATGTAGGTCTTGGTCTTGGCGGTGAGCGCTGACGGCGCAACCGGCGCGCCGCCGCCCGCCTGCAGCGAGGTGTGCGACACGCGGCCGACGTGCCAGAGCTGGGTGACGATCTTGCCGCCGGCCGCATGCACTGCGTCCGTCACGCGCTTCCAGCCTTCGATCTGCGCGGGCGCATAGAGCCCCGGCACGTCGGCATAGCCCTGGCCCTGCTGGCTGATCGCGGTGGCTTCGGTGATCAGCAGGCCGGCGCTGGCGCGCTGCGCGTAATAGGTGGCGGTAACCGGTTGCGGAATGGCATTGGGCGCGCGGTTGCGCGTCAGTGGGGCCATGGCGATGCGGTTGGCCAGTTGCAGCGCGCCGGCAGTGATTGGGTCGAACAGCGTTGTCATGGGGTGCTCACTCCTTCAAAGGCAATCCGCTTGATCGATGGAGTTGCCATTGTCGCGCATCGCCGCGGCCAATGGCGCCCTCCGCCTGCCGTCGGGGCCGGTTGCTCGCCGCCTGCGTCGTGGCCGATGGCGTCGAGGTATTCCGGCGCGAGCGGTGGGTGCTGACCGACGGACTGATCGCCGGGCATGCGCTCAAGCATGTCGTGACGACGCTTGGCGCCGTGCCCCTGCTGTCGGCGTTGCGGAAAGCCGGCCCGGGCGTCGGATTGTCGTCGGAAGTCTGACAATACGATCAAACCGCACCATCAACGCGGTACGCGCAGAAGCCGACAAGTGGCGCGCGCCGCCCGAGACCCGGTGGCGGGTGACGGCGGAAGCCGCACGTCTGCTGCGCCACTGCGGGACCAAGACTTTGCCGGCATCCAGCCCCCGTTTCTGTCAGATCGAGGCGGTCGAGACCGCGATCTGGCTCACCGAGGTTGCACCGCACGCGGGCAAGAACGGTCAGCGCTTCATCGAGCACTTCGCCAACGCCAACGCCGAGGCCAACCCAGGGCTGCTTCGTGTCGTGCTCAAGCTCGCCACCGCGCAGGCAAGACCACGCCAATGGCGATGTTGATCGCGTGGCAGACGATCAACGCCGCCCGTTACCCGATGATCATTCAGACCTTGGCTTGCGTCGCGGGTACAACGAGAATCGCTTTCACGGCTGATCAAACTTTCGCAATCAATCACCTCGGGGACGAGGTGATGAAGGTGTTCCGGGCGGTGTAGCCCGAGGGCCGGGCGCGATCGCCAGCCCTCATTGCCCAACTCAGTAGCCGACCGTGAACCGCTTCCGCGAGTGCGCGGGCTTTTCCAACTCGTCGATCATCGCCGCCGCGTAGTCCTGCAGCGAGATGCGGCTCTGACCGTCGGCACCGACCAGCAGCTGGTCGCCGCCGAGGCGGAACTGGCCGGTGCGCGTGCCAGGTTCGAGGTAGGCCGAGGGGCTGAGGAAGGTCCAGTCGAGCGTCGGCTCGGCGCGCAGCAGGTCCAGCGCCGCGCGCGCGCCAGCGGCGGTTGCCTTCCACTCCGCGGGGAACTCCGGCGTGTCGAGCAGTTGCACGCCGGGCGCCACTTCCAGGCTGGCGGCGCCGCCCACCACGAGCAGGCGGGGGACGCCCGCGGCCTTGGCGGCATCGATGATCGAGCGCATGCCGCGCATGTAGTAGTCGTAAACCTCCGCCTGCGCATGGCCGCTGAAGGCGCTGATCACCGCATCGTAGCCGCGCAACCGGCCGGCGAGCGCGGCGGTGTCGAGCGCATCGGTTTGCAGCGCAGTGAGCCCGGGGCGGGCGGTGAGCTTTTCCGGATGGCCGACCAGCGCGGTGACCAGGTGACCGCGGGCGAGGGCTTCGTCGAGGAGGGCGGATCCGATGTAGCCGCTGGCGCCGATGAGGACGATGTTCATGTGTGTGCTCCTTTGCGTGGATGAGGTGTTCGGGTGAACGCATCATCGCAAGCGCGATTGATTCAATAAACAGCAACAGCGGTAATTAGCTGTTATCAAAAATTTGACGGTAAGCTGTTCGACCGATTTATCCGGGCGGGAATGCCATGGCGCGTGTCGACGACCTTGATCTCAACAGCCTGTTGATCTTCGCCGCGGTGGCGGAGGCGGGAGGCTTCACCGCCGCGGCCGATCGCCTCGGCACCAGCAAGGCGCGGTTGAGCCTGGTCATTGCCCGCCTCGAGCGCCGACTCGGGACCACGCTGTTCAGCCGCACCACCCGCCGCGTCACCCTGACCGAGGCAGGCGAGGCGCTTCAGGCGCGCTGCGTGCCGTTGCTGCGCGAGGCGCATGCGGTATTGGCCGAGCTGGCTGCGGGCGACGGGGCGGAGCTGGCCGGCACGCTTCGCCTCACCGCCTCGGTGGATCTGGCCACCCATGCGCTGGCGGGTGTGGTCGCCGCCTTCAGCGCGCACCATCCGCGCCTGCAGATCGAACTGCGCACCAGTGACCGTGTGGTGGATCTGGTGCAGGAAGGGCTGGATCTCGGCCTGCGCATGGGGTGGTTACGCGACTCCACGCTGCGGGCCACCCGGCTGGGCGCGTTCGAGCAGTACGTGGTGAGTTCGCCCGCTTACCTCGCGCGCCACCCGCAGCCCACGGCGCCGGAGGATCTGGCGCACCATGCCTGGGTGGCGCTGACGCTGCTGCCCACGCCACTGACCTGGACCTTCGTGCATGCAGGTGACACTCGCAGCGTGCGCATGAACGCGGTGCTGCGCACGGATTCGGCAGCCACCTTGCGCGCACTGCTGCGCCACGGCGCGGGCGTGTCGGTGCTGGACCAGTTGAATGCCGAGGCCGCCATCGCCAATGGCGAGCTGGTGCGCCTGCTGCCGGCGTGGAAATTGCCGCTCGGCGGCATCTACGCGGTGCATCCGCCGGGGCGGCATGTACCTGCCAAGGTGCGCGCCTTCATCGACTTCTGTCGCGGCATGTTTCCGTCCACAGCATAGCGGCTGCCGCGCGCAGCCGATCCATCACGGGCTGCACCAGACCCAGGCATGTGCGCCACGAGGTTTCGTCGAGCGATTGCAGTGCTGCCATAAGTCCATGTTTAGGCGCGATTATTCCGTGAAACATCGGCCTGGTACGCTAGGCTTGCAGCGTGCTTGGGCGTAGAATGCGCGGTTCTTCCCGGTTTCCAGTGCGGTACGTTTGATGCTCTACTCCACCCGTTTCGATGTCATCGTGGTCGGCGGCGGTCACGCCGGGACCGAGGCCGCGCTTGCCGCGGCGCGCATGGGCGCAGCCACGCTGCTGCTCACCCATAACATCGAGACGCTCGGCGCGATGAGCTGCAACCCCTCGATCGGCGGCATCGGCAAGGGCCACCTGGTCAAGGAGGTCGACGCGCTCGGCGGCGCGATGGCCGCGGCCACCGACGAGGGCGGCATCCAGTTCCGCATCCTCAATGCCTCCAAGGGCCCGGCGGTGCGCGCCACCCGCGCCCAGGCCGATCGCGTGCTTTACAAGGCGGCGATCCGCCGCCGGCTGGAGAATCAGCCGAACCTGCGGCTGTTCCAGCAGGCGGTGGACGACCTCACCGTGGTGGGCGACCGCGTCACCGGCGTGGTCACCCAGATCGGCCTGCGCTTCGAGGCACCGACGGTGGTGCTGACCGCGGGCACCTTCCTCAACGGCCTGGTGCACGTGGGGATGCAGAATTACGCCGCCGGACGCGCGGGCGATCCGCCGGCGATCTCGCTCGGCGCGCGCCTCAAGGAGCTGAAGCTGCCGCAGGGCCGCTTGAAGACCGGCACGCCGCCGCGGCTGGACGCGCGCTCGATCGACTTTTCGGTGATGACCGAGCAGCCGGGTGACGACCCGGTGCCGGTGTTCAGCTTCCTCGGCAATGCCGCACAGCATCCGCGCCAGCTGCCGTGCTGGATGACGCAGACCAACGCGCGCACGCATGACGTGATCCGCGCCAACCTCGACCGCTCGCCGATGTATTCCGGGGTGATCGAGGGCGTCGGGCCGCGCTACTGCCCCTCGATCGAGGACAAGATCCATCGCTTCGCCGACAAGGACAGCCACAACATCTTCCTCGAGCCCGAAGGCCTGGCGACGCACGAGATATACCCCAACGGGATCTCGACGTCCTTGCCCTTCGACGTGCAGTTGCAGATCGTGCGCAGCATCCGCGGCCTGGAGAGCGCCCACATCCTGCGCCCGGGTTACGCGATCGAGTACGACTACTTCGACCCGCGCAACCTCAAGTCCTCGCTCGAGACCAAGTCGATCGGCGGCCTGTTCTTCGCCGGCCAGATCAACGGCACTACCGGCTACGAGGAGGCCGCCGCGCAGGGCCTGCTCGCCGGCGCCAATGCCGCGCTGCAGGTGCAGGGCTTTGATCCCTGGTGCCCGCGCCGCGACGAGGCCTACCTCGGCGTGCTGGTGGACGACCTGATCACCCGCGGCGTGTCCGAGCCCTACCGCATGTTCACCTCGCGCGCCGAGTATCGGTTGAGCTTGCGCGAGGACAACGCCGACCTGCGCCTGACCGAGAAGGGCCGCGAGCTCGGCCTGGTGGACGACGAACGCTGGGAAGCCTTCTGCACCAAGCGCGAGGCGATCGAGCGCGGCACGGCGCAGCTCAAGGCGGCGTGGGCGCGGCCGGAGGCGATTCCGGTGGACGACCAGCAGCGCGTGCTCGGCAAGGCGCTCGAGCGCGAGCAGCGCTACTTCGAGCTGCTGCGCCGGCCGGAGACGAGCTATGAATCGCTGATGAGCCTGCCCGGCGCGCCCGACGAGCGCGAGACCGACCCGCAGGTCATCGAGCAGATCGAGATCGCCGCCAAGTACCAGGGCTACATCGACCGCCAGCAGGAAGAGGTGGCGAAGCAGGCCCAGGCCGAGGCCACACGCCTGCCGGTGGAGCTCGACTACGCGCAGGTGCGTGGCCTGTCCAGGGAAGTGCAGCAGAAGCTCGACCAGCACAAGCCCGAGACCATCGGCCAGGCCGGCCGCATCCAGGGCGTGACCCCGGCGGCGATCTCGCTGCTGCTGGTGTGGCTCAAGCGCCGCGACCTCGCGGCGCGCGTGGGCGCTGCCGCGCCCGAGGCCGCGAAGCCGGCAAACGGGGCCGAAGACGTGGCACGGAGGCCGGCGGCATGAGCGCGTGCGAATGGCGCCTGGAAGGCAGGCGTGCCGCCTCCCCGGGGAAGGGATCGCGCCATGACGGGGGGGAAGCGCGGTGAGCGGACGCCTGCAGCCTTACGCCACCCAACTCGCTGACGGCATCGCCGCGCTCGGCCTCGCCCTGCCGCTGGAAACCGTCGACCGCCTGCTCGCCTTCGGCGAACTGCTGCTGAAGTGGAACAAGGTCTACAACCTCACCGCGATCCGCAATCCGCAGGAGCTGATCACTCACCACCTGCTCGATTCGCTCGCGGTGCTGCCCTACCTGGAGACGCTGAACCGGCTCGCCGACATCGGCTCCGGCGGCGGCCTGCCAGGGGTGGCGCTGGCGATCGTGCGCCCGGCGCTGGTGGTGATTTCGATCGAGACCGTGGGCAAGAAGGCGAGCTTCCAGCAGCAGGCAAAGATTGAACTCGGGCTGGGAAATTTCAGCGTGGTGAACAAGCGCGTGGAGCAGGTGCAGGCCGATGCGCTGCCCGGTGGTGCGGCCGAAGGCGTGATTTCGCGGGCGTTTTCCAGCCTGGCGGATTTCGTGAACCTCTCCGGCCATCTGAGCGCCGCGGGCGGCGCGCTGTATGCGATGAAGGGCGTGAACCCGGTCGACGAGGTCGCCGCGCTGCCAGCGGGATGGGGGGTGGTCGAGACCCATGCGCTGCGCGTGCCTGGGCTGGACGCAGAGCGTCATCTGCTGGTCATCCGTCGCGCGTGACACTGGCGGGGCCGAGGCCACGGCGCCCTGCGTGCTTCGGGCGGGGGGGGGGCGGGCCGGGTCGATGCTTTCGAACATTCGTCGGCGGGGAAAGACATCGCCTCTGTTGCGCTGCCGCATTGAAGTACACTCCGGGTTTCGCGCGCCGCGCGCGTTCCCCAGCAAATGGAATAGCCTGATTCGACCATGGCCAAGATTTTCTGCGTCGCCAACCAGAAAGGCGGGGTGGGCAAGACCACCACCTGCGTCAACCTCGCCGCCGCCCTGCAACAGGCCGGGCAGCGCGTGCTGCTGATCGACCTCGACCCGCAGGGCAACGCCACCATGGGCAGCGGTATCGACAAGCGCGGGCTGAAGAGCTCGGTTTATCACCTGCTCGTCGGCATGGTCGACCTCGCCGGCGTGCGCGTCACTTCCCCCACTGGCGGCTACGACGTGCTGCCCGCCAACCGCGACCTCGCCGGTGCCGAGGTCGAGCTGGTCAACCTCGACCAGCGCGAGAAGCGCCTGCGCAATGCGCTTGCGCCCTTCACCGACGACTACGATTTCGTCCTCATCGACTGCCCGCCCTCGCTGTCGATGCTCACCCTCAACGGTCTGTGCTGCGCCACCGGCGTGATCATCCCGATGCAGTGTGAGTACTACGCGCTCGAGGGGCTGTCCGACCTGGTGAACACGATCAAGAAGGTGCACGCAAACCTCAATCGCGACCTCAAGATCATCGGCCTGCTGCGTGTGATGTTCGATCCGCGCGTGACCCTGCAGCAGCAGGTGTCGACCCAGCTCGAGGGCCACTTCGGCGACAAGGTGTTCCGCGCCATCGTGCCGCGCAACGTGCGCCTTGCCGAGGCGCCCAGCCACGGCATGCCCGGCGTGGTGTTCGACAAGGCCGCCAAGGGCGCCCAGGCTTACATGGCCTTTGCGCACGAGATGATCGAACGCGCGCAGACCTTCTGACTTCCGGAGCCGACATGAACAAACCCAGACTCAAGGGCCTCGGCCGCGGACTTGATGCGCTGCTCGCCGCCAATCAGGAAGACGAGGCCGACAAGGGCGAGCTGCAGTCGCTGCCCACCATCGCGCTGCAGCCGGGCAAGTACCAGCCGCGCACGCGCATGGATCCGGGTTCCCTGGAAGAGCTCGCGGCCTCGATCAAGGCGCAGGGCATCATGCAGCCGATCATGGTGCGCCCGGTGGGCGAGGACGCCTACGAGATCATCGCCGGCGAGCGGCGCTGGCGTGCGTCGCAGATCGCCGGGCTGGCCGAGGTGCCCTGCCTGGTGCGCGAGATCCCCGACGAGGCCGCGCTGGCGATGTCGCTGATCGAAAACATCCAGCGCGAGGACCTCAACCCGCTCGAGGAAGCCGGCGGCATCCAGCGCCTGATCGACGAGTTCGCCATGACCCACCAGCAGGCAGCCGACGCGGTCGGCCGCTCGCGCCCGGCGGCGTCGAACCTGCTGCGCCTGCTCAACCTCGCCAGGCCGGTGCAGGAGTTGCTGATGGCGGGCGACCTCGACATGGGGCACGCGCGTGCGCTGCTGCCACTCGACGGTGCCAGCCAGATCCAGCTCGCCAACCAGGTCGCCGCGCGCCAGCTCTCGGTGCGCGAAACCGAGCGCCTGGTGCAGCAGGTCCTCAATCCGCGCCAGAAGAAGCCCGCCGTCCAGCCCGACCGCGACCTGATGCGGCTGGAGGAAGAAGTGTCGGATGCGATCGGTGCCACGGTGAAGATCAAGGCGAACAAGAAGGGTGCCGGCGAGCTCACGATCCGCTTCGGCAGCCTCGACCAGCTCGACGGCGTCCTCGGCAGGCTGCGTTGACGCAGCTCGCGCGAGCGACCATTTCAGGGCCCCTGTGTTTGATGACTTCTATAAGACAGCAAATGTACTCGTTCTCCGATGTTGCGCCGCATCCAAGGTTTGACTTTGCTGCGGTTAACCCCTACCATCCGCGGGATTTCAGGCGGTCGCGGGCGCCTTCGACGTGCGCGCGATAACACCGGATGCTTAAAGCTGTCATACTGCAGGTTGCTGCGACGCTCGTCGCAGTGCTCCTATCGGGAGCGCTGTTCGGGGTGCGCGGGGCGATTTCCGCCGCAGGTGCAGGGTTGGCATGCGTGCTGCCGGCTGGTTTGTTTGCGATGCGCCTCGCGGCCATCACACGCAAGACTGGTACGGCGACTGTGACCGCTTTCGTCGCAGGCGAGTTCATCAAGATCGCCTCGATTGTGGGACTGTTGGTGCTGGTGTGGGCCGTTTATCCTGACCTCCACTGGGGGGGTATGCTGATCGGTCTCATCCTGGCGCTTAAGGCGAATTTGTTTGCATTTTTGGTAAAGACCTGACCATGGCTACAGAAGGGCACGCCCCCACCGCATCCGAGTACGTCATTCATCACCTGACGCACCTCAACAACACCGGCCACGCGCAAGAAAACATCGTGGACTGGAGTGTCATCAATATCGACTCGATGTTCTACTCGATCGTCATTGGTGCGCTCACCGTCTTCGTGTTGTGGCTTGCCGCACGGAAGGCCACTTCAGGCGTCCCCGGCCGTTTCCAGGGGGTCGTCGAAATTCTCGTCGACATGGTCGCCGATCAGGCCAAGGGCATCGTCCATAGCGCCGAGTCGCGCCGTTTCGTGGCCCCGCTGGCGCTCACCGTTTTCATCTGGATCTTCCTGATGAACGCGATGGACCTGCTGCCCGTCGATCTGCTGCCGCGCATCTGGGAAGGCATGTACGCCGCCGGTGGCGGTGATCCGGCCCATGCATACATGCGTGTGGTTCCGACCGCCGACCTCTCTGCCGCACTCGGCATGTCCACCGGCGTGCTCCTGCTCTGCCTGTACTACAACATCAAGATCAAGGGTATTGGCGGCTGGGTGCATGAGCTCTTCACCGCGCCCTTCGGCAACCACCCGCTGCTTTATCCGATCAACTTCGCGATGCAGATGATCGAGTTCGTCGCCAAGACCGTCTCGCACGGCATGCGACTGTTCGGCAACATGTACGCCGGCGAGCTGATCTTCATCCTGATCGCGCTGCTCGGCAGCACCGCCACCGTGTTCGGCTTCCTCGGCCATGTGATCGCGGGCTCGATCTGGGCGATCTTCCATATCCTGATCATCACCCTCCAGGCCTTCATCTTCATGATGCTGACCCTGGTGTATGTCGGTCAGGCGCACGAGAGCCACTAAGCTTCGGTCTCAACTTCAAC
>Ga0209573_1003097_pt1 | contig 19263 bp, 13 predicted proteins | sample TNRBio252014_DNA_FD_185870 | JGI IMG/M metagenome (GOLD analysis project Ga0209573, IMG submission 185870) | Wastewater treatment Type I Accumulibacter community from EBPR Bioreactor in Madison, WI, USA - TNR Reactor_6/25/2014_ DNA (SPAdes)... | ecosystem: Engineered > Bioreactor > EBPR >...
AAAGGGGAACAGGAGTGGAAAGCGGCAACAATAGCAAACATGGGCGCCATTGCCAATAAACATACAGGCTCACAAGTAGTATGGTGGAAATTGGATGACAAACAATATGTTGATACTCTTAAACAGGTTGCAGATTATGTTGTTATTGATGGGGAATTAAACACGCAGGTATTACTTCCAAATGGAAAAGATATATTGCTCATTGAAAAAATCCAACAAAATCAGGATTTATCCGAAATCGATAATATGTTTGATTGGGTGGCGGCAGATAAAATTGTAAGATTTGCAAACCAAAATGGGTTAAAAGTTCAAGGTCATCATTTATTTGTAAACTGGTACATGACCGACGAAGTAATAAACGGTCTGAAAAGTGGGCAAATTTCCTATGATGATTATGAAAAATTCTTGCAGGTATATACGCAAACGATTGTTCGCCATTACAGTCAAGATGGGCTAACAATAGATGAGTGGACTATCAATGAAATTCCCCTCGCTCTCGAATGGGGAGATCCGGACAAAATCCTTTCAAGGCTTGTTTATGATAGGCGCATAATCACTAAACTGGCTGGTTGGGCAAAAGAAGTCAATCCAGATATAAGGATCATTTTTAATGAAAACAACATCCTTGATATCGATAGCGAAAGACAACAATATATCAAAGTGCTTAAGATGGCACTCGCTGACGGCGCACAAATTGACGAAATAGGGTTGCAAAACCATATTTGGGTGTATAAGTTTCCTTCGGAGATAGGGTTGCAAAAAGCATTAGCCGAGTTGGAAAGCTTAGGACTTCCAATTTCATCTACGGAAGCCACTGTAAGTATAAGTGATCGCAATTTCTTCATCGATAATGACGAAAAAATAAAAAGTATTCCGCCAGAAAGCCTGGATTTCGCACGTGCTGAAATTTACGCTCAATTATTCAAGTACATTGATAGAAATGCTGTGTTTGGCTTCACGGATGCAGTTTCTATGTTTGAGCTCGAAGGTGACCCCACAGCAAAAGCAATGATATTTGACAATCAGTTTCGGCCGAAGTTGGATGTTTACAAAATTATGAAAGCCATGCTGGAGTTATTGCAAGAAGAGTTTTGAGAAAGTCAAAAAAACTACTCAACATCCTTGCTAAAAAAGGTGCACAATGAAAATCAATATTATCGCCATGGTTTTGTTTGTCTCTCTGGTTTTGGCTTCATGTGCGCCAGCGGCGATAGCTATTCCAACGGAAACTTTTGCCCCCACACATACTGCTATACCTGTCCCAACGAATACACAAACACTTGCACCTGAAAATATTGCTGACGCCAAAGATTCGTCTGTTTGGGTTGATGAGTATGTTCATGCCTATGGTGGAAAAGTTGTTGTAGATGGCGTAGAGATGGATGCCAGGCAATTAACCAATGAGTTGCGGGGAAACGGTGATAGACATATCGAGCTAAAGATTGTTAATGGGTCCAGGATATTGTTTTTAGTTGTCAATGAAATTCCTTTAGCCATTCAAGAAGAAAATGGCGCATGGCAGGCAGCGACAATGGCAAAACTTGGGCAACTGAAAGGTGTTGAGTTTGAGTGTTCGTTACGTCTGGATCCGAGGAGATATCAGGAATTTCTGAGAATTTCAGAAATGACATTGGGAAACAGCCCTGTTGTTGTCTTCACAACACAACTGGACGTCACGACAGTATTTGGCGACTTCACACAAGCAGACTGGCAGAATGTTCTTGATAATTGGGATAGTATTCAAAATGATTTTTCGTCCGGCACAGTTCCCGCTGGCTACCCATATTATTGGAAAAGTGGAATTGATGGCATGGATGCTGATGTAATTCGTGCCTTTGGCGGCAATCCGCAGTTTCGATCACAACAACTCTACGAGGGAGGTTTGCGCCCTGACGGAAATCGCATTGAGCCTTTACGATCATTTCGATTGCAAAAATCTCAAGAGGATATGCTCAAAATCTTCGAATTTGTTGTCAGAGCCAGGGTTTTGCAATTCCCCGAAATAAAACGGTGGGATGTGTCAGACGAAGTGTCGGGCGCTTATGTTCAATACCTTTACAACAATGTCACAGAAGTGAATTTTTGGGGACTGGCGACTGGTTTGAAACCATCGGAATTAACCCTCAAGGTGGCTGACTGGGTAAAAGAGGACAATCCAGAAGCAATGACTTACATCAACGAGGCAAATATCTTTGATTCGGGCAACCCAATTGCAAAAGACGAGCTGGATTATTTTTATGGTGTATATATTTCAGAGATAATCGCGGGTAATGATAACAGCAGCATCGATTGGGTGGTTGGGCAGAACAACTGGTGGATATATGAGCCGCAAGATTGGCAAATCATCTCCGAAAGAATGGATTTTCTGCAGGAAAATGGATTTGAAATCGGCGGCTCGGAAACCATGGTCGTATCGGGTCCAGTACCAATTAATGATTGTTGCGGAAGAAGGAAATTGATCGAAATCGAAGACCCCAGACTTGCACAAGCGGAAATGTTTGCCCAGTGGCTTGATTTGTATTTGGACAAGGGTGTAAAAACGATTGGGTTCGGAAATATTGATGACTTTTACGCTTGGACACAAGATTCTGGCCCGCCAGACGCAAACCCAACCTTGTTTGATATTGATTTCCGAGCAAAGCCTGCATATTATGCAATTGTTCAAGTTCTTTATGAGCACATTCCATGAATATTCAAAAGATCCCCATACTCATATTTTTTGCTGGCCTGTTCGCGGCATGTATGCCAGCCTCAACGTCCACACCGACCGAAGCGGCTATTAATACCCCGTTACCAGCAGAAACAGCAATTGCCACACCTGAACCTACAGCAACCCCAGTCACTTTTATTGAAGGCTTGGATAATGTTCCAGAACCCGATGATGATTTTGTTGATCAGGTGGTAAGCGAGAACTACCTGCGTGTGATGGGGCTGGCACGCGAACAGGTGCAGATTGTGTATCGGGAGCATCACGCAGCTTCGGGGGAGTCTTTTGTCGTCATGCTGGATGAAACAACCGGCGTGCCGCTGGCTGTTTATACCGACGAGTGGGAAAAATCCACCCTGAAGTTTTTTGGCAGACAGGTGGGTATTGCGATGGGCACAGATACTGCCGATGAAATCACGCCTGCCGAGTTGGCGGTGATGCGCGAATTTGAGCGCGGCACCATTGCGGCGGGTAATTATTGGGCAGAGAATGAACCCGCACGGGGCGAAATCGACGAGTATCACCGTGAGCGCATTGATGCCATTACGGATGATTTGCTGGAAGCGGGTATCTCCGACATTATCGCGCATGGGATTTTGTACGGATACCCCGACTGGCTCGTGGATGGTGAGTTTTCCAAAGATGAACTTCGTGAGATCATGCGCGCCCGCATTCAGTTTGCGATTGACAACAACCCGCACGCAACCCTGTTTGTAGTTGTCAATGAGCCATACGTTGATGAAAACGAATGGCGCGAACGCGACCCGTTCTACCGTGCCTGGGGCAGTCATGAGTATATAGTGGAAGCCTTCCAGATGGCGCGTGATTATGCAAGCGCGAAAAACCGAGCCATTCAACTGATTTATAACGACCAGGATAACCACTATCAAATTGGTAGTACCAGCGCCATCTCACGCCGCATTACGACCATGCTTTACCAAAAGGGGCTGATTGACTACGTCGGCATGCAAACTCATATCGGCGAATGGCGTCCGAATGCCTTTGACGATTTCATGCTCGGGCAAATGCCCGCTGAATTTGCCTATTACAAAAACCTGGGCGTACCTGTTCTGATTACCGAACTGACCTACCAGCCAGATCCCAACTACTTGCTGTCCGAAGCCACCCACACGCTCAGCCCCGAAGAACTGGAAGCGCGCCTGTCCTTTGTTTTTGGCGAGGTGGTACGCATGGCAGTCGAATCGGGCAACGTGCGTGGCATCACCTTCTGGGGTCTGACCGATAAATGGTTCAAAATGGATGATGTGAACTGGTACATGATTTTTGATGAAGACGGGCAACCCAAACAATCCTATTACGCAGTGTTGCGCGCCTTGTACGCCGGATTACCCGTGCCTGCTTCTGAATCTGCTGATTTTTCCACCGCCCCCCAAAGCCTGGATACCGTTTCACAGCTTTCTGCCTGGCTGGATGAATTTACCCACGCCTATGGCGGCACGGTGACGGTTAACGGCCTCGTCCTGGACGCGCCATCCCTGCACGCCGCCATCCTCGTCAACCCGGACGAATTTACAAAATCCAAAATAATTGCCGGTCAGAAAGCGACCTTCCTGCTTGTCAACGACATTCCGATTGCCATGCGCCTTGTTGATGGTGTCTGGCAGGAAGCCAGCATGGCGCGCCTGAGCGAGATGGCAAATGCGACCTTTGAGTTTTCGCCGCGCATTGTGGGGGACCGCTTTTCGGAATATATAGCCGCCCTGCAAAGAGTAGCCGGGCGCGGGGCGCGCTTTACCTTCCCTGGCGAGATGGATACCTGCAGTATCTATAATGATTTCACGCCACAAGATTGGCGCGATATTATCGAAAACTGGGAACAAATCCAGTCCAGCCTGAATGCAGGTGAGGTGCCAACCGGCTACCCCTATAAATGGGATGGGGTGTACCAGATTATGGATTTTGCCACGACCTACGTTGAAGAGCCCCAGTTCCGCGCCCAGCATCTGGTGGAAAGCCGCCTGAATTATTGCATGTTGGCGGAATCGATTATCCAGCTTTGGGAGCGGGAGCGCTTCAGCAAAGAAGATATGCTCAAAGTGCTCGAGTTTGTCGTTCGCACACGTGTCCTGCAATTCCCGACCATCAACGATTGGACGGTACAGGATGAAATGATTTCCGCCCATATCCAATGGACCAACAATGGCAATAACCGCTACCAGTTCTGGATTAATGCAACCGGCAAAACGCCGCAGGAATTAACCTTGCTCACTGCTGATTGGGTCAAACGCGATAACCCGAACGCCCGCACCTATGTAACTGAAGACAACCTGCTCGATTTCTCCAACCCGATCAGCAATGCCTTGCGCAGAGCCTTCAAGCCTTATATCGAAGCGATTGCGCTGAACAACCTTACCGACCAGGGGGCGCAGCGCGTCGATTACATTGTCTCCGAAAACAATCTGTCAGTTCATTATCCCCTGCAAGTGGAACAGATGCAGGCACAAATTGACGCGTGGCGCGAATTGGGGCTGACCGTTGGCTCGGCGGAAACGATGATTTATATTGACCAGCAATCCATCCGCGAATCGCTCACGCTGGGCGGTGCTACGATGATTCCTCCCTCCGAACGGTTTCAGGTACAGGCGGAAATGTATCGCCAGCTTTTGACACTCTACCTGCAAAATGATGTGCTGGTCTTTGGACTGGGTGGCATTGACGACTACAATGCCTGGACGAATGATACAGGCTGGCGCGACACCGAGCCGCTTTTATTTGACGATGATTTGCGCGCCAAACCCGCCTATTATGCAATTGTTCAAGTTCTTTATGAGCGCATTCCATGAATATTAAAAATTCTCTATACTCATATTTTTTGCCGTATTTTTTTCTTCATGCGCGCCAGCCTCAACACCCATGACTATTAGCCCGGCTACAAATACCGCATTGTCAACAGAAACGGCAACTGTCACACCAGAACCAACAACAACTTTTACGCCAGAACCGACGGCAACCCCAATCAATGGAGTGGTGCTATAAACCAAAACGGGAAATTTAACAGAGATGCCTTTATCAAAGAAGCGGAGTTCTATGCGCAAATGGGCGTTCCCATCCTTATTACTGAAATGACTTATGAGCCAACATTTGCATTTGAAGAAAAAATGTCTCCCGAACAGTTTAACGAGCATCTTTCCGACATTTTCGGCTCGGCGGTTTCAGCGGCAATAGAATCAGGAAATGTCCATCAGATTACTTTTTGGGGACTTACAGATAAGTGGCTGGAAGATGTTAACTGGTATATGATTTTTGACAATAATGCCCAGCCCAAACAGTCGTATTACATCGTCTTGAAAACATTGTACGAGGGCATAAAATAATGTAGTCTTGCACAAGAAAACACTAACCAACAAAGCCTTTCTCTGAAACCATCGACACAAAAGAGGACCTGAACCGATCGTCAGGTCCTCTTTTTCATTCGGTATACTTGACCCGTCATGGACGCCCTGTCTGGATCCGTCGAGCGCATCACCTACTACAACCCCGAGAACGGCTACACCGTCCTACGCCTGCGACCTGAGGTCAGGATGGCACACCGCATGGCGAACAGCAGATCCATCCTGAACGCGGATGGGCTGGCGACCGTGGTGGGCAGCCTGCCCGAACTCTCGCCAGGGGAACATGTACGCCTGCAAGGGAACTGTGATAATCACCCGAAACACGGTCCACAATTCAAGGTCGAAGTGTGCGAACAAACCCTGCCCGCTACCGTCGCAGGCATCGAAGGCTACCTCGGCTCCGGGCTGATTAAAGGCATCGGACCGCGCTTCGCCGAACGTATCGTGGCGGCATTCAAGGAAGACACCTTCGAGGTCATCGAACACACACCCGAACGCCTGCGTGAAGTCCCCGGCATCGGCGCAGAAAGCATGGCAACAAGAACAACAGGTACGCGGCAGAAAGTGGATTCTGGAAACCAGGTTCACACCTTGTATTGGAAGAAGGATTTGATTACCCTGAGCAGTCTATTTGGCTTGACCAATATACTGTCATCGATGGGGATGGAAAAGTATCCGTTTATCGAAATTGGTTTCAGGATTACATCCCTGAAATGATCACTGAAGAATTGGCATTGGGCAGCTTTTCTGTCGAAAGTCTGTGGGGCGATCTGGCAGGAAGGCAGTATTCTCCAGACAGTGAATGGATTGGAATCATCGCTAGGAAAAAGTAAATCCTCCAGGTTTTTTTGTACTTGTAACCTGTCTTCTGCGTACATATTCCGCAGAAAGTTGACTTTCACAAGAATGGAGCCCTCTCATAACAGCAGAAAAAAATTCGCAGAATACGAGGCATCCCCGCCTTATCCTTCTACGCAAGAGCGCCTGCTTTTCGCAGGCGCTCTTGTTTGCTACGGCTCGAAGACCTCCATCGTCCGCAGGCTGGGTGGACCTTGCACCTGTCCCTGCAAAGCCTGCTGGAAGGCGGGACCGAGCACCACATGCGATGCTTCCGCATCATCTTTCGTCTCCCACAGGCTGAGGACGCCGTACTCGCCGATGACCTCATCAGTCACGAACGTCGCGTTCTTGAAACCCTTCATTCCCTGCATGGCGGTGTGGAACTGTTTTGCCATTCCTTCGGCAAACGGGCGTTTTCCTTCTCCGAGCGTGAACATGATCAAGCGTGCGTACATGGGTTATCTCCTTTTAGTGAATAAAATGTGAATTGTTCAAAACTTTCTTCGTAACTGACCGTGGACGGTAGACGATAGACCATGTCAGCGGTCCATCGTCTGCGGTCCATCGTCTGCGGTCTATCGTCCACTCGTCTACGGCTCGAAGACCTCAAGGATGCGGCGGATGGGAGCGCGTTGCACCTTGCCGTTCAGGGATTTGAAAAAATCGGGGGCAACGACAGCATCTGCGTGTTTGGCATCTTGCGCGGTTTCCCATAGGCTGAGGACGCCGTACTCGCCGACCTTTTCATCCGCGATGAAGGTGGAACCTTTGTAGCCGTTCAGATCTTTCATGGCATCTTCGAACTGACCAGCGATCTCTTTGGCGGTATCGCGTTTGCCTTCTCCGAGTGTGAACATTACAAATCGAGTGTGCATGGTTTTCTCCTTTTGAGTTGGGTTGAATAATTTTTTGTCATCCTAAACTTGCTATCAGACCGTGCGGTCGGTGGTCACTGGACATTTTTTCATCACGCCATGCACACCTCATTCGTTTTATTATTTGCAGCCATTGGGTATAATCTCCTTGCTGTCTGATGTCGGTCAAACTACGATGACCAAATCTTATGATGGCGCGGTTTTTTTATCGTTTATTTATCGTTAGTTTGTCGGGTTTATCCAAAATTGGAGGAATTCAAGTTTGAATCCACCGCTTGAGATCGTTGTTTTGGGAAAACCGCAGATCACATGGCAGGGCGAGCCGCTCACCGCTGACCTCATCTCTGCCAAAGGGCAGGCGCTGCTCATCTATCTGGCTGTCACGGGGCAGGCTTGTTCGCGTCAGTCCATCTCAGGCTTGTTGTGGGGCGATTTTTCGGAGGAACGCGCGCGGGGGAATTTACGGCTCACACTCAGCAAACTTCGGGGCGTTGTCGGCGATTACATCATCCCCACCCGCCAGTCACTGGCGTTCGATTTCTCGCTGCCCCATTCGCTCGATGCGGGCGAGTTCACCCGTCACTGTGCCGCGCCTGAGAAAAGCAAACCCAGCCAACTCGAAACCGTCATCGCGCGTTATCGCGGAAATTTTCTGGACGACTTTCACCTGCACGAAGCGCCCGATTTCGAGACCTGGGTTGTGGTCGAGCGCGAGCGTTTTCAGCAGATGGCGCTGGCGTCGCTGGCGCATCTCGCCGCAACAACACAGCAACAGGGCGATTTCGAAAAAGCCGCCGCCTTCACGCGCCGCATCCTTGCGCTCGAACCGTGGCGCGAAGAGGCGCACCGTCAACTGATGACCGTGCTCGCGCAAAGCGGTCAACGCAGTGCGGCGCTCAGTCAGTTCGAGGCGTGCAAAAAACATCTGGATGAAGAGTTGGGAGTCGAACCGTCGGCGGAGACAAAGGCTCTCTATGAAAAGATCAAGCGCGGGGATGTCAAAGAAGCGGATGGAGAATCCGCCCGCAGAGTTGCGTCAAAGCCCCCATCCAAATCCTCCCCGCGAAAATCCGCCTCAGACCTACGCCATAACCTGCCTCAAAACCTGACGTCTTTTCTTGGGCGTGAAGCGGAGCTCGCGCAGATCGGCGGGCTGCTTGGCAAGCCTGAGTGCCGCATCCTGACGCTGGTGGGACCTGGCGGCGTGGGCAAGACGCGCCTTTCGATCCGCGCGGCGCGGATGCAGGTGGAGCGTTTTCAAGACGGCGTGCGTTTTCTTTCGCTGCGCGGTATGAAACCCGCCGACCCTATCGAGACAACCGAGTTGTTGATTGCCGCGATTGCGGACGTGGTAGGCTACACATTTTCGGCGCAACGTTCGCCGCGTGAATTGCTGCTCAAGCATCTGTCTGATAAAGAAATCCTGTTCGTGCTGGATAACTTCGAGCCGCTGCTGGCGGCGCGGCTGGGAATTCGCGAACATGCCGAATCACTTTTGTTGGATATTTTGAAGGAATGCCCCGCAGTGAAATTGCTGGTCACATCCCGCGAGCGCATCAACCTGCCCTCGGAATGGCTGGTGGAAGTGCAGGGATTGCCCTACCCGCCGACGTTTGAGAAGAATGCCGTGATGCAATATCCATCTGTGGAGTTGTTCGTTCAGCAAGCGCGGCGCGTGAACGCGAACTTTTCACTGGATGGGCAGGAGTATGCCGTCAATCGTATTTGTCAGTTGGTGGCGGGTTTTCCGCTTGGCATTGAGCTTGCCGCCAATTGGGTGCGGCTGCTCTCCTGCGAAGAGATCGTCGAACGGCTGGAGCGCGGCGACGAGATTCTCACGACAGAACTACCCGAGTCGAACCCGTCGCTTCGTTCGGTGCTGGATTCAACGTGGGCAATGCTCACCGAACAGGAGCAGGCTGTCTTTCGGCGGTTGTCTGTTTTCAGGGAAGGCTTCACCTTGTCCGCGGCGCAACAGGTTGCGGATGCCAGTCTGCCCGTGCTGAACAGCCTGATGAACAAGAGCATGGTGCGGCGCGATGAGAACGGGCGGTATGTCCTGCATGAACTCTTGAAGCAATTCGGGTCGTATCACTTGAATCTTGCCCCCGAACAGGAACGCGAAACCCGCCAGAAGCACGGGCGGTTTTACGGCAGTTTCCTACAGTCACGCCGCGCCGCCTTGCAGGATTTATATGATAAGTCCGTGTTAAACGTGCTCGACACAGAAATCGAAAACATCCGCGCCGCGTTGGAGTGGTATTTCGAGCAGAGAGATGTGGAGTCGATCAGTGTCTATCTCGATAACCTGTTCCCCTATTACCAGCGCAAGGGTTGGTATCAGGAGGCGGTGTTCGTCCTGCAACAAGCCTGTAAATTGGAAAAAGCCCCCGCGCTGAAAAAGGGATTTTGGCATCGCTGGCTGGGCGAATCGTATTACACGTTGGGCGTCTTCACCGAAAGTATGCGCAACCTTGAACTCGCCATGCAATTTCTTAGATATCGCCTTCCCAAAACTCGGCTGGAGATGCCGTTTGCCAGCCTGACCCAAGCCGTCATTCAAATCTGGCGGAGGGTGGTCAAACCCCGCCTCGCCCCGTTGGAGCCAGAGGAAGCGGAAAAGCGGCTGGAAGTCACCCGCGCCTGCGAGCGTCTGACCCATATTGCCTGGTTTGAAAGCGAACTCAATGCTATCTTCTATTTGGTGTTCTTTCCGCTCAACCTCGCGGAAGGCGTGGGCAGTTCGCCCGATCTGGCGCGTATGCACGCCAATGCCGCCATCGGATTGAGCCTCAGCCCCATGCCCAATGCGGCGGATTTCTATTTGCGCAAGGGAGTGCAAATGGCACAGAGCCAGAACGACCCCTACACGCTGGGGCGGGTGCTGGAATATGCGGGGTTGTATCACCTTGGGCGCGGGGAATGGGAACAGGCAGAGGCGTCGCTGCAAACAGCATCAGGAGTGCTTGGAGAAGCAGAGTTTCACAGGCAGTGGGAAGAATCCACAGGATTGCTGGCAGAGATGAAATATCTGCGCGGCGATTTTGAGGGCGCGCTCCAAATCCAACAACAGACCATCGCTTCGGCGCGTCAGCGCGGCGACACGCAGTTTCAATTCCACGAGTCGACGGGGCTGGCGATGAACAACCTGCGGTTGGGGAACATCGAAAAAACAAACGAACATTTGCGCAATGCTGCGGCATTGTTGGGCGAGAACAACGGCGTCATTGATAAGATCCGTTATTTTGGATTGTCCGCGCAGGCGGTGTTACAGCAGGGGAATCTACTCGCCGCAAAAGAATTTGCTAGTCAGGCAATGGCACTGATTTCAAAAGTCAAGCCAACAGCATTCTATATTTTGGAGGGCTATGCGGGCGTTTCGGAAGTATATCTAAACGCGTTGGAAAACGAAAAGAACGCCGAAGACTTGAAATCCGCGCGGCGGGCGGTGAAGGCATTGCATGAGTTTGGGCAGTTGCTGCGGATCGGTCGTCCGCGGGCGTGGCTGCATCAGGGACTGCTCGATTGGGCGGAGGGACGACAAAAGAAAGCGTTTGGGGCGTGGGAAAAAAGCCTGGGGCTGGCAGAGCAACTGTCCCTGCCGTATGAGGCGGCGCGGGCGCATTACGAGATCGGGCGGCATTTGCAAATCCGCGAGCCCGCGCGTCAAATCCATTTGGAGAAAGCCATTGAGATATTTTCAACACTGGGGGCGAAATGGGATTTAATGCAGGCGCAAAATGCACTAAAAAAATAAGTTTCAACACGGAGTCTCATGCCTCACCTCATATCGCTGATGGTGACGAGGGTTTGATATTTGCAAACCCATCAATCCCACCAAAATTCCCACCAGTGATTGTTCGCCAAATGTGCGGCATAGGCTTGCGCGCTGATGAAATTCTGTCCCATCGTGTCGGAACCAAAACCGGAATGGAGCAGTTCGTTCGATAATTCAAGCGTTTCCAGCGGGGTACGCGGGGGTCGCTCCACATAATATGTTTGTGAGGCGGATCCCATTGCCTGGTATAAGTCCGCGCCATATTTTTCCGCCCAGCGCCGCGCCCAAGCAATCTCTGTTGGACCAGCGTTCAAGCGTCCGTCGGTATCGCATAACGCCAGCGCCTCCCACGAGTTATGGGCGGGGAGCAGGAAGAGATCCGTCAATTTGGCTGGGTCTGCTGGTGTATCCAGTCCCCCGTAACCTTCCAGGATGAACATCGGCTGGCACTCGGTTTCCAATTCATGGAAGGTCTTTTCACCGAGGAAATCGGCGTTGACCGCCATCAGGTATTCGTGAAGCAGGTCGGGGAGCATGACTGCTTCATGCCTGTCTAATTTTCGGTGAACAGGCTCCCATTGTTCTTCGATGATATAGACCAGGCTCCCTTCATCGAGATCGACGGGATAAAAACCCGTTTGCGGGGCAAGGGCTTTCAATGCCTGCCACATGGCGAAACGCCGTCCCTCAAAGGTCATTTTGATGACGGGGATTTCCGCATCGGCTGGACGGAGATGTGTCAAATCCAGGTATTGAATCCCCTTCTCTGCCAACACCTTGCGCAGCTGCTCGATCATGCCATCCCTCCTTTGAGCGTACTCCAGTCAAAGAACTGCCAACCGCGTTTGGCTTCCAGCAGTTCTTTCTCTTCATGGCTGAGATGGAAAACCAGTGTCTCGCCGTAGATCGGCAGCAGGGTCAGAACTTCCAAACGACGGGAAGGATCGGGCAGACTTTCATTCAACAAGCGAATGAATTCCAGCGGAACAGTCCAAGGTGATTGGCGGGATATATCATAGGTCAGCGCTTGTTCACCCACGCGCAAGCGGCAGGTTTTGTCATCCAGTTTTTGCCAGTCAATGGGCGGGACGTGTAAGTTTTCCCCAGATAATTGACGGCACGCTTCTCCCAGCGTCGTAAACGCTTCGGTGGTGAGATGGTCCTTCAAACCATTGTGCAGGGCATAGCCCGCTTCAGGACCGAATGCCAGCAGCATGAAGGTGTCCAACCACGGATGGCGATTTTCATACGGGCGATGAACATAATTGTGCCAATAACTCCAATGCAGAGTTGAAGTTGACTTGATGCGATATGGAGAGGTTTGCGAGTCACAGCGGGCAGCGATTTCCTGCGAGAGCGCCTGTGGGTCTTGATACTGGGGGAACAAACCCGCATCCAGCATGACGGTCAGCGCCTCTTCCGCAACCCATTCGTTCTCTTCATTGGAAACGTCCAATGGCGCAGGGGTGAAGTTTGGCGCTTCCTTTTTGGGAGGCGTTGCAGATAATGAATCAAATTCCGCTTCGCTCCAGGCAGGCGGCGGGGGCGGGGCATCCATTAGATCGACATCAAGATCGAGCCAGGCTGCGTCGTCCACAATATTTTCTTCATCGTTGGATGTTGGAATGAGCGCTTCCAATCCGTGCCCGGGGTAGGGATTTGCTCCCGGGGTGGACTCTGCCCGATGGGTCGAAGCAGGCTCCGGCGTGGAAGGAGGCGGAGCCTGTCTCAATTTGCTCAAGAGCCAAACTACGCTTGCCAGAGTCAGGATGATAACGATGAATTCCATCTGTGCCTACGAGGAAATAATATCGCAATAGGTGCGCGAGAAATCGCGCATTGCCAGGTCATCCTGGCAGATGAAGAATTCGAGAAATCCAGCATCGCCCCAGTCCCTGCCCAACGTGGATTCCAGCCCGAAGAGCATTTCAATGGGTTGAAGATGTTCTTCCAAATTATCCTTGATGCGGTTGTAGCGTTCGATCTCCGCCTCCATTCGTTCCAGATCGCCCACTTTCACAATTTCATCCTGTCGTTGTTCCCAATATTTTTCCTTTTTCTCTGCGCTGACAAACCAGGGTAGGTGAACGAACCAGCCGTGTTTGATCAGCGTTTAAAAGCCGTTGAGATGTAACAGGGCATTGTGATCCTGCCCGCCTCCCTGAAAGGCATACGGGTAACCGCCGACGCGGGTGATGTCGGGACTGAGTTCATACAATGGGTCGCGCAAGGAAGCATAGGCTTTATAGTGCGGGTCGAATAGGAAACCGCCTTCTTCGATCTTGTCCAGGAATTTGGGGTCAATGGAAAAGCCGGAGCGAAAAGTTAGCAGGGCAGTTTGGGCATTGATCTGCGCAGGCGGCTGGAGATGGGATGGAGGTTCTGTTCGTGCTAGTTCCGTGACAGGACCATCGAAATACAGAACGCGATGATGGATAATTCTCCCTCCCCAAGTATCCCCCACAAAAAAAATACAACCAGCCTGTTTTTGGCAATGCAGGATGAAAATCCGCTTCGAGGTCTGCAAGGTTGATCTGGGCGACGAAGTCCAGCGCTTTGCCTTCGTGCTGGGGCCAGTCCATCCCATGTGGCAGGTCAGGCAGGTGTTCGAGGCGGGAGGTTCCGAGTTCGCTCAACTTGGGACCTGAAATTGCTGTGAGTTTTTCACGGAAGAAGGTTGGTCGGGCATGATTGAAGATCAGGTGCGGATCTACGTCCGCGTCGGGGTTGGGGCAAATTGAATGGAAGGTTTCCAACCAGCGTTGAACGTTTTTACGTGTCTTCACCACTTGTCTCTGTGTCTTTTCGAAGCGATCTCGGAACTTCATACTCAACTATACAATAAGGTGAAGTGCAGAACAAGGGTGTGTACATAACTGCTCTTCTGCGCACATATTCCGTCAAAATTCGAATTGCCAAGACTGTAAAACCCCTCATAACGGCGGGAAAGAGGGCGCAAAATGTAAGAATGTGCGGAAATACCCCAACCTTTTCTCCTGCCATTGTGTATAGTATATGAGAGCGCTCAAAAAACATGGAGAATTTCATGGACGAATCCCGAAACGCCGTGCAGCGCTTGAAGCGCGGCGACATCGGCGGGCTGGAGATTCTGGTCACCCGCCATCAAGTGCGGGCAGTGCGGACTGCATTTCTCATCCTGCAGGATGAGACTGCCGCGCAGGATGTGGCGCAGGAGACCTTCCTGCGCATCTATCAACACATCCATCAATTCGACGATCGTCTGCCGTTCGAGCCATACCTGTTGAAAAGCGTGGTTCATGCTGCATTGAACCACGCCCGCCGCAATGCAAAATTTACATCGCTGGATGGCGACCCTGCCGAGGCGGAGTCCCTGCTCGATGGAGCAGACCAGCCCGAGGCGCAGGTCGAGGCGCGGGAGCTCAGCCAGGAAATTCTCCATGCGTTATCCAACCTATCACCAAGGCAGCGCGCCGTCATTGTCCAGCGTTATTACCTGGAGATGAGCGAAAAGGAAATGTCCGAACACATGCAAGCCGCACCGGGAACGATCAAATGGCTGTTGAACGCCGCGCGTGCCCGCATGCGTGACCTGCTGCGCACGGAAAGGAGCAGCCAATGAGCAAGACCCCGCGCGAATTATTGGATGCCGCCGCCCGCGCCCATGTGCCCGATGACATCAACCTGTACCCGCGCATTGCGGCGCGCCTGCAAAGGAAAACCGTCATGCAAACTTTACGCGCAAAACCTGCGCTTCTCATTCTGCTCGTTGTCCTTGCTTTTGCATTCCTCTCTGGTGTTGTGTATGCCGTTGGGCGTTCGCTTGGCTACATCCCCGGCGTTGGGCTTGTGGATCAAACCGCGCCGTTGCGTGTGTTGGCAGAGCCTGTTTCCGTCACCCGCGAAGGCATCACACTCACTGTGGAACAAGCCACTTTAGCGTTCAACAAGACTGTGATCGTGTACACGATTGAAGGTGTGACCTGGGAGATGCGTTCGCATCAGGAGGACGTGCCGGGCTGTTACGCCAACGCGGACATTCGCCTGCCAGACGGCTCTTTCCTGCGCCCTCAAACGGGCAGCGGCGGGATGAGCGCGGAAGGTCGCTGGGAAACACGCATGACATATTCCCCTGTACCTCAAAATGTCAACGAAGCGACTTTTCTGTTGGAGTGCATTCAGGATACCCTGCCCGGGACAGCGCCTGAAAACTGGGAAATCCCGCTGCGATTTGTACCCGCCTCTTCAGACTTGAACATTGCGCCTGTGATCGACATCCCCAACGGGACAGATACGCCTGCTGATGGATTCCTGCTGGATCAAGTCATCGAGACGGATGATGGATATATTTTGGTGGGGCGATTCAAATCCGCATCTCTGCCCGACAACGCGCAGGCATTGGGCTTTGGCGAATGGCCGATTGTGACCGATGCGAACGGCAATGAACTGCCTTACTTGACCGCCAATGATGTGGATGTGGTCAGCACAACCATGGGCGAATTTCCCTGGACGCTTGAGATCAAAGGCAAGACGCATGCCTGGCCCCTTACCATCCAACTCAATGCTTTGGCGGCGCAAAACTTTGACCTCTCCGCTGATTTCACATTCGATGCAGGGACAGGTCCGCAAGCCGGGCAGGAGTGGCTCCCCGTGCAGGACATCCAATTGGGCGATTTTGTCATACGGCTGGAACGCGTCCTTTTTACGGGCAGTGGATACGTGTTCGAAATGTCCGCGCCAGCGAATGTCAATCAGGTGGATCTGCAAATTCTTGATACATCTCCCCTCGGCGGGTCGGGTGGCGGCGACGGGCAGGGACGCCTGACCGCCAGCGTCGAGTATGATCAGCCGCCCGTCGGGATGTTGACGATCCATCTATCCAACCCGATCTATACTGTTCGAGACGTCTGGCAGATTCAATGGACACCCGATAATGCCATCCGAAGCGACTCTCTGTATGGCATTCAGCTTGTGTTGGATAAATACATCCCGATCGACGATGGGTATTATTTGATCGGTCACCTCGCATGGGCTGATGAACGCATCCAAAGCGTTTCCGAAGCGGATATGATCCGCGCCTACGATGTGGATGGCAGGCAATTGGTTTTCGAGCGTGCCAGCTTCTCGGAAGCCGCTGGGTTAATGGAGGATTTGACTGATGCGAACTGGGTCTATCGGCTGTATGGGAAAGCCTTCAACGGTCCGATCACATTGCGTCTTGAAAAGGCGAACATTCTATTCTCACCCGCAGCACGATACACGCTGGATTTGAGTTCGTTTGGTTTCGAGTTCGATGATGCCCATTTGAACATGCCTTATAAAACTGGCTTGATCTCGCTTGAGGTTCCAGGGTTGAGTGCGAATGTATTCAACGTCACCTACATTAAAGAGGGAGATTTGTATGGTTTTGAAATCAACCTGGACGCAGACCAACAGTTGCAAGGTCTGACGTTTACCATGCAAAGCGGATTGGATGCCACGGGCATGGATGCAGTCAGCAGCGCAGGCGGATCGTATCGCGATGAGGGACCGGGCATGTTGGTATCACGGGTCTTGACGGATGCGCGAATGAGTTTTCCGTTGGGGTTAATGGCGCAAGATGCAACCATTGGCGGAAACTGGTCTGTGGAGTGGAATCCGCCTGCTGCGGCAGGAGCAACCCCGGTGTATGCGGCTGAGGCGTGTATCACGCTTGAGAGGTGGAAGCAGGCAGCGGCGAGTCCGGAGGCGATCCCATCCGAGATCGGGCAAGTTGTGCTGGTTTCAGGCGGCGCAGTGGCGCCCGAGCCATCCTTGTTCTTAGCCAACTTAAGCGGAAGTGCGGACACCCCGCTGGTCTTTGGAAACGGCTCGCTTTCCCCCGATGGCGGGCAGTTGGTGTACAGCGATGAATATGACCGCCTCTTTATTTTGAATATTTCAAATAAGGAAAAGATCACGCTTGGGGAGGGGAAGGCGCCGCTTTGGTCACCAGACGGGAAGCACATTGCTTTTCTGCGGCAAACCAATCAGGGGTTCAATGTCTTTGTGATGGAAACAGATGGTGGGGATATTCGTGCCCTGACGGATACAAACACAAACCCGCTTCTTTCCACATGGATGCCTGATAGCCAAAGCCTTGTCATTGCCCTTGATGAAGGTGTTGGGTATCACTTTCAATTGTTGAACGTAGATGACGCGAGTCAAACCTCCCTATTGCGCACAGAACAGGCGTACGACGCCAGTGTAGCGCTTTCCCCCGATGGATTGTGGATGGCTTATCTGGATAAGGTCCCCGGCAGGATGGCGCCCGGCGTGTACCTTGCGCGGATCGACGGTTCGGATAAACGACTACTGATGCAGTTGGATCATTGGATGGCATTTGGTCCCGTCTTCAGTCCGGACGGGAAATGGCTGGCGGTCAATGTGATGAATACGGATCTGCCGGACGTGCCAATCACCCCGACGCTGATCGAGGCGAGTTCATGCAAGGTCATTCCCCTGTCTGGTTTAAAGGGCAGCGAGATTCAGGAATGGGGCAAGTGAGGAAATCATTGGCATCACCGGTGCAGAAAAATGCAGATTTTGAACTGCGTTGCATTCAAACTGCTTTTTGAGTTTATCCAATCATGGATTGATTCCGTTGTTACCTTTTTGACCAGAAACGCTTAAGTTCAACTTCAATTTCATCAATATTCTGCACAACCTGATAGCCCTTCCAATGCGAAGGAAATAAATTGCGATAATGGGTATGGGTAAATCGCTCATCGATCAAAACGATGATGCCCCGGTCCGTTTCCGTGCGAATGACCCGGCCGGTTGCCTGCAATACGCGATTGAACCCCGGATATTGGTAGGCATAGGTAAAGCCACTGCCTGATTTTGAATCAAAATACGCTTTGATCAGATCCCTTTCCAGTCCAAGTTGGGGGATGCCCACACCGACCACCACCACCCCGATCAATCGTTCCCCGACCAGATCGATCCCTTCCCCAAAGACGCCGCCCATCACAGCGAACCCGACCAGTGTTTCCTCGTTGGTGGATGAAAACTGAGCCAGAAATGCATCGCGCGCTTCTTCACTCATACCCCGCTCCTGGATGAGAAGTTGTCTCTCCGGTAACCTTCCCTTGAGTCGTTCCACGACCTCATTCAGGTATGCATAAGAAGGAAAGTAAACCAAATAATTTCCCACATGGGTGTTGATGACGGTTTCGATTGTCGCGGCAATGGCATTGTAGGAATCAGCCCGCTGTGCATATTTGGTGGGTATTTTGTTATGGACCAGCAAACAGACATTTTCCTGCGGGAACGGAGATTGGAAAATGCGGCTGGGATGATCCGCATCGCCTGTCAGGAGTTTCATGAAATAATCCATTGGCAGTAACGTCGCCGAGAAAAAGACGGTTGAGTGACTGCGCTCTAATGGCATTGCCAGCATGGGTGCCGGGTCCAGACAGAACAACTTTGCTCGCAGATCGGACTGTCCCTGCCGCTCAAAGTAAGAGACATAGTACGTATCAAAATATTCAGCTGTGCGGAGGTAATTGCTGCACAGGAAATAAAATTCCAACAGATCCTGCCTGAATTCCGCAGTGTGGTTCAAGACCAGCCAGTCTTCCGCCCTGTGACTGAATTCCCGGACCGCCTTGAGCAATGGTTCGGGTAGTTCGTGCTCGACCAGCGCATTCTTCCCTTCTTCCTGGCAGATTTTACGCTTCTCCAGCAGGATCTTATTGATCTCACCCAGTT
>Ga0209573_1003098_pt1 | contig 19256 bp, 17 predicted proteins | sample TNRBio252014_DNA_FD_185870 | JGI IMG/M metagenome (GOLD analysis project Ga0209573, IMG submission 185870) | Wastewater treatment Type I Accumulibacter community from EBPR Bioreactor in Madison, WI, USA - TNR Reactor_6/25/2014_ DNA (SPAdes)... | ecosystem: Engineered > Bioreactor > EBPR >...
CCTGGTGGATGATGCGCGACAGGTCGTTGACATCCCGCACCAGCCAGTTGTGCTTGGTGCAAGGCCGGGTGATGCCTATCGTGTCACATTCCTGGAAAGCGTCCGAGCCGATCAGCGGCGTCGGCACCTGGCCCGAGATCATCACGATCGGGATCGAATCCATCAAGGCGTCTTGCAGCGGTGTGACTGCATTTGTCGCGCCAGGCCCCGACGTCACCAGAAGCACGCCGGGCTTGCCGGTCGAGCGCGCATAGCCTTCCGCCGCGTGCCCTGCCCCCTGTTCGTGGCGCACCAGTACATGCTGGATGTCTTCCTGCTGGAAAAGCTCATCGTAAATGGGCAGGACTGCGCCACCCGGATAGCCGAACAGGTGCTCTACGCCATTGTCCTTCAGCGCCTGCACAACCATTTCGGCGCCCGTCATTTCGCGGCGTTCATTCGATCCCTTGGCCATCTTCTCAGTCCTGTCTTGAAGTCAAAATGCTCTAGTTGCGTTTCGGATAATAAAAAAGGCCCCCTGGGGAGCCTTGTGTGTCGCGCATGGGAGGCTATCGCCTGGCGGTCACACCGCCATGCCCACGCGCGCTCCTACTACGAGAATGAGTGCTGTTTTCATCGTGGCGGACGATAAGGGTGGATTTGGCGGCCTGTCAACGGTTTTCGACCTCTCTGCGTTACAAAACCGTCTGGCCTCTGGAAATTTGGCGCTACCGAATAACCACTTCTTCACCATGAGACCGAACCTGACCTTAACCGCGCCGGGCTAATGTCGGGCTGTGCGAAGGCGTGCCGGGGGAAGGCTTGATGTTGAATGAGCAGAGTCTGAGTGGAGCAACCAACCGGCGCGACGATCATCAGCACGACAAACGTATACTTGGTTATGTCGTCCAGTGCGACGGCGCACGCGCGGTTTTGGCGGCGGTTGCAGACGCCAGCGCATCCGAAACGACCGGCATCTGGACGGTCGGCCGTCTGATTTCAATCAATCTTGGATCCACGCGCACGGTCGGCCTTGTCTACGGCATCGACAAACATACGCGCGAATGGACAGCAGACGACGAGAATGCGATTCAGGTCAGCGTCGAGCTTGTTGGCGAAGTACGTGATGGCGAACCTGGCAAGAAGCCAACCTTTGACCGCGGAATAACCAAATATCCGCATATTGGCGCTATCGCGCACCACATCCGCTCCCGCGATCTGACCGCAGTCTACGATCTGGCCGGCCGGCGGGCGATGAAAATCGGCTCCCTGTCGCAAGAGACGTCAATTGACGCCAACATTGCAATTGACGATGCGCTGACGCGTCACTTCGCCGTCGTCGGCACCACCGGCGTCGGCAAATCTACGGCCGTTTCGCTTCTCGTACGAAAGGCGGTTGAAGTACGCGAGGATTTGCGAGTCCTCATCATGGATCCGCACAACGAGTTTTCCGCCACATTCGGCAGTAACGCCCATTGTATTGATTCAGCGACGCTCGACCTGCCCTTCTGGCTGTTCAAACTGGAGGAGTTTGCTGAAGTTCTCTTCAGGGGGCGCGAAAGCGTGCCTGAGGAAATCGACATCCTGCGCGATCTCATTCCAATTGCGAAAAACGCCTACCGCAATCCGGTCGGTGGACCTTCGGTGCGGCGCGGAACCAGCGGCCTGACCGCAGACACGCCGGTTCCATACCGGATGGTTGATCTGATCAAGCTTGTCGATGAGCGAATGGGCCTGCTGGACTCCAAGCACGACAGACCAGTCTATCGAACGCTGCGCGTGCGCATAGAATCTGCGCTGATCGATCCACGGTACAAGTTCATGTTCGGCTCCCGGCTGGTCGAAGACACCATCCATGAAACTGTCGGCAGCATCTTCCGCATTCCCGATTTCGGCAAACGCATCACCTGTTTCGAGATGGCCGGACTTCCTTCCGAAGTCGTCAACTCGGTTTGTTCGGTATTAGCCCGAATGGCGTTCGACATTGCACTGCACAGCGCTGGCAAGTTCAAGCTGCTCGTCATGTGCGAGGAAGCGCACCGTTACATGCCCGCTGACCCAAAACTCGGCTTCGCACCAACGCGATACGCCCTTTCCCGCATCGCCAAGGAGGGCCGCAAATATGGCTGCTATCTGGGCGTCATCACGCAGCGTCCCGGAGAACTCGATCCAACGATCCTGTCGCAATGCTCGACGGTGTTCGCCATGCGTCTGGCCAACGAGCAGGACCAGGCTATCATCCGCTCGGCCATCGCTGACTCCTCCGCATCGTCACTGGCCTTCCTTTCGTCCATGGGCCAGCGTGAAGCGATTGTGTTCGGCGAAGGCGTCGCCACCACAATGCGAATGAAGTTCGAGACACTGCCAAAACAACTGATACCGGGGCTGCGGCCGGTCGACCTCGGACACGCTGATGAGGCGTCAGGCGCTCCACTCGACTTGAACACAATCATCATGCGCATGCGCAATGTCGCAGCTTCAGACGAGTTGGAAACCAGTCTGCTCGAAGCGCAGGTCCAGCAGCGTGTGCAGCCTGAACCCACTTTGCGACGCACGGCTAAACTCGGCCTGTCCGATGACGATCCAAACTTCGGTTACGGCCTGAAATCGAGCACTTTCGGGAGCCGATTCTAGGCCAGGCTGACAAAACCTTCCGTACTGCGCTTCTGCGTTCACCCGAACCGGATTGGGACAAATCTTCTGAATTTCCCACTACTGATTGTCATTCCTGCTATCAATTCGCAATGCAGACACCAACCTCTGGCCCTGTGACGAGGCCCGACAAGGCTTCTTTGTATGCGGGCGCAAGGATCTGCCTTTCCGATGATTTGATGGATTTCGATCGAGCCAGGAACGAGGTCGTGTCCGAACCTTGTTCTGCAGTTTCGTCTGCAAGCGGAGAACTGCGGCAGGAAATCGAACGGTTGGAGCGCGAATTCACCGGTCAACTGCGCCTCAATTTCGCGCATGCTGTGCTCAATCTACTGTTTGAGCATGGAGTCGACAGCAATGTCGTTCATTCTCATTTCCGGCGGCTCTGGAATGAGCATGCAGATATCCTCGTCGAGACCCTGAGCGTCCGCTCTCTGCTTTCTGCGTGTAGCGCGGCCGCCAAGCATTCGCCCGACCCCGCTGACGCTGTCGGTTCGGCCTTGCTCGACCTTTTTGCGGCAATGCAGGAACTGGACAACTCGGGCCAACCGGCGCCCGATCCGATGGCGCCTGCCGTGATCGCGAAACAGGGCGACCTGTCACGCAAAATGCTGTTGTTGCTCGACCGCGCCCTGCAGCACGATAGCTTGGTCGGGACCATCGGCAGGGAAATTGTAAGTCGCGCCCTGGCGGCCCGAACACCCTTTGCGCAGGCCGTCGCTGAACAGAGTTCCACTTTCAGGCAGCCTTTTGTGCGGCCAGTTTCCGTGTCTGCGTTCCACTTCAAACCCAAGACCGTCACAATTGAACAAGACCAGCCCGGGTACATTCTTCTCAACGACACTGGCCGGCTTGGACACAGTTTTCATATCGGGACGGTCTACGTCTGCGCATCAATTCGCCAGAACCTGGCCAGGTGCGGACTGCGCGAAATTGGATGGGCGAATGATCCGCTGCAATTCGAGACGCTGATTGCCCAGACGTCTTCAACGCCTTCACTTGTCGTTTTGAATGGCGAAGGCACTCTCCACCACGACGCCAGGCGCGCCATCCAACTGCTGGAGCTTTGCCAGAGCGCCAGGCAACACAATATCGGCGTCGCGGTAATCAATTCGGTCTGGGAATCCAACGCCGATTTTATGGTCACACTACTGCAAACGGCTGACCTGATCCATGTTCGCGATTCACTTTCACGCAAGGCGTTGCCGAAGGATATGCCGGTGCAGGTCACACCGGATGCGTCAATCTCCCTGTTCATGAATAGCGTGCACGATGGCGTGTTCCGGCCACCCGGGTACGACATGGGCGTAATGGACAGCGTCGTTCCGGCCGCCTCTGAAGCGCTGCTCAATTTTGCGGAAGCAGTGCAACTGCCGTTCTATGCCCTGGCCAGAGGGGGCTTGCTCAGTATGCGAAAGGCCGCCGCCGGACGATCTGGCGTCGTCTGGCCACAGCTCATGCAATTGACTGATGTGATGGCCGCCCGGGCATGGGTAACCGGACGTTTTCACGGCCTGATTGCCGCTTTGGCGGCAGGCCGGCCTGTTTGCGCGCTGAGCTCGAATACGGCCAAGATAGAGGGCTTGTTGTTCGATGCTGGTCTGGCGGACGAATGTCTCCTGCCCGCCGATTGGATCTCGGCGCCAGTCGAAATACAGCGCGATCAACTGGAAAAGCGTTTTGAAAGCCAGCGCACGTCCGGGTTCATTGAACGCCGTGAGAGCTATCTGCGGTTCGCCAAAGATAGAATAGGCCTGATGTTCGACGCCGTAGCTGCAACTGCCCGTCCGGCGACGGATATCGGAGCCTCCGTCACCAAACCCTAAACCGCGCAATCATCGAGCACGCATCGCAACAAGCCCGCAGCGTTCAATCCACACAAGACCTTCGTCCGTGTCGCTGCGGGGCCGGTACTCGCAGCCAACACGACCAGCGTACGCTTTGCGTTCGAGCAACTCGAACAGGGCGCGACAATCGAAAACACCTTCGTCCGGCTCATGCCGGTCCGGGACCGAGGCAATCTGAACATGACCGACAAGCGGCAGATATTCCTCAAGACGCTCCAGCGCGCCGCCCTGCCCGCGCTCAATATGGTAGACATCAAACATAATGCGCAGGTTTGGCGCGCCGGCAGTGGCGACGATATCTGCGGCGCATTCTACACTATCCAGATAATATCCAGGCCGATCGATCCGGTTCATCGGCTCAATCAGCAGCGATTTACCTGCCTGCGCCGCGTCATCAGCCGCTCGTCTAAGATTGGAAACAAAGGTTGCGGTGCTTTGCGCCCTATCTTCAACCAGGCCGGCAAGCACATGGATTGCCCCCGTGCCAGAGGCGACGGCGTAGTCAAGAGCCTGGGTAAATGAGGCGCGGAAATCAGCTTCGCGCCCCGGCAGAGCCGCCAGCCCGAATTCGCCTTCGCGCCCTGTCGGCGTATTGAGACTGACAAGCGTCACCTTTGCATCGAAGCAGGCCGCGGCGACTGCGGCAGGATCCACCTCATAGGGCCAATGCAGTTCGACGGCTCCAAATCCGGCCGCTCCGGCCGCTGCGATTCGGTCGAGCAACGACCGGTCCGACCACAAGAAACCAAGATTGGCGGAAAGCCTTGCCATTTGGAGGAATTCCCTGCCTGAAATTCAGCTGACGGGCAAAGGATATTTTGGAAAACGAGGCGCCGGCCAATCAGCCAGACATCCTTGACCAACAGGGACAATTTACGCGCTGACGCGGTCCCTGCCCTGCCGTTTGGCGTGATAGAGTTGGCTATCGGCCCTGCGAAAAAACTCTTCCATGGTCTCGCGGCGATCCCAGACAGCCAGCCCAACGCTTGTTGTGACCTTCAGGCGCACATTGCCATGCATGATCGGCAGCGCTGCGATAGCCCGGCGGATGCGCTCGGCGAGCTTGTACAACGCTTCCATCTCCATATTCGGAGTGACAATTGCGAACTCCTCGCCACCCAGACGGGCGACAATATCGTGATAGCGGGTCATTTCTTTCAGACATCCGGCAACGGCTTTCAGCACCTCATCGCCTGTGTCATGGCCATAGGTGTCATTCACCATCTTGAAATGATCAAGATCGAGGATCATCAGGCCGACAGGCCGCTCAATTCGACGAAACTCATCAAGATATTCGCGCAATGCGTCGTCGAAATAGCGCCGGTTATGCATACCCGTCAGCCCGTCTGTCAGGGCGGCATGCTCCAGCGTCTGCGACCGCGCCGAGAGCGACTCCGTCATCTCCCGCAATTTGCCGCCCTCGCGCACCTGGGTGCGTATCTGGGGGTAGATCAACAATATTCCGAACGTCAGCGCAGTGGCTAGCAAAACGCCCGCCACGCTCAGGATCATGAATATCTGCTGATCCTGAACGAGATGATTTTCGAGCGTGGTCAGCGCGCGCGCAGATTGCAGCCGGACCAGGGCCAGCACTACGGCGGCGCCACTTGCCAATATCACGGCCATGAGCATCGCGAACAGCGACTCTGATCGGTGAAAGCGCATAGAACCCCGAAAATTACTCTTTCCCGGCTTATGCCACAGGTCACTTAGAAGTTGGTTAAAACGACCCGCCAAATCGCCGCATCGCCGTTCATTGACGCTTCAGACAACTATCTATGGTTGCAGGTTGTATTATATCCGCACCAGCGCCATCACCCTTTCGGTCAAGTCTCCCACCTGCGGGTCAAGCCTCGTCCAACTCGCATCCAACTGATTGCGAAACCAGGTATTCTGGCGCTTGGCGTATTGTCGGGTGGCGACTATCGCTCGGTTGACGGCTTCCTCAAGCGGCAGTTCGCCACGCAACCCAGCCGAGAATTGCGGCACGCCAATCGCCCGCATGGACGGCAGATCCGGGTCCAGATTGCGCAGCGTAAGCGCCCGCACTTCGTCAATCGCGCCACCCGCAGCCATAGCGTCAAATCGGCGCGAAATCCGTTCGTTCAACCAGCTTCTGTCAGGGTCAAAAACAAACCTGTGCGTCGCGCTCGCCCCGACCACCGACGGGCTTGCGTTCGACTGCCAGTCCAGAATCGATCGACCCGAAGCCTCCAACACCTCAAGCGCACGCACGATGCGCTGGCCGTCTCCTGCGCGCAGCTTCATGGCCACGCGCGGATCACGCAACATCAATTCCCGGTGCAGCCCCGATGGCCCCGCTTCGCCAAGCCGGTAGCGCCACTTTGTCCGTATCTGCTCTGGAATCTCCGGCATCTGCGAAAGTCCTTCCGTCAGCGCCCGGAAATAAAGTCCTGTGCCACCGACGAAGATTGGCCTGCGGCCTGCAAGCTCTCCTGCGCGGTCGAGCGCAGCGACATCGCGTAGCCAGGCTCCCGTGGAATAGGCGATGGCCGGATCGACATGGCCATAAAGCCGGTGCGGCGCTAACGCCATTTCATCATCGGTCGGCCGGGCCGTCAGCACTCGAAGCCCGTCATAGACCTGCATGGAATCCGCATTGATGATCACTCCGCCAAGCGCTTGGGCGAGCGCCAGCGCCAGCCGCGACTTGCCGCTGGCTGTCGGCCCCGCTATCAGGATCGCATTCTTCACGACATCTCCGGTCGCTTCATGCCGCTTATCGCAACGCTCATCGCCAATCCACACAGCCCCGCATTGTCGGACAAACTGGTCGCCGCAGCCAGCGCCGCAATCCGCACACCAGCCATCACTTGGCTCGCCTCTGGCATCGCTGTCGACCTCGACTTGCCCGGCGACTTGACGCCTGAAGCAACCCACGCGGCGCTGGGTTCCGCACTCGCCGGCCAGCCGGTCGACATAGTCATACACGAAAAGAACCTGCGCCGGAAATCGATCCTGATCGCCGACATGGACTCAACCATGATCGATCAGGAATGCATCGACGAACTTGCTGACGAGGTCGGCTTGAAAGCGCATGTCGCCGCCATCACCGCCCGCTCCATGAATGGTGAAATCGCCTTTGAGCCGGCATTGCGGGAGCGGGTTGCGCTGCTCAGGGGGCTCGATGAATCCGTTATCGAAACCATCGTAAACAACCGCCTCACGCTCGCGTCCGGCGGCCGGGAACTGGTGCAGACTATGCGGGCGAATGGCGCCTGGACAGCGCTTGTTTCGGGCGGCTTCGACGCCTTCACCTCCCGCATCGCAGCATTGCTCGGCTTCGACGAGAACCGGGCTAATCACCTGATCTCCGTCGACGGCAAACTGGCTGGCGAAGTATCATCCCCGATCCTAGGGCGCGAAGCGAAAGCCACCGCGTTGACCGAAATCGCCACAGCGCGCGGCCTGACAGTCCAAGATGCGATCGCCGTCGGCGACGGCGCCAACGACCTCGACATGATCCAGTTGGCCGGCACAGGGGTCGCCCTGCACGCCAAGCCTTCAGTCGCCGCACAAGCTCCAATCCGCATTGATCACGGCGACCTGACCGCGCTGCTCTACATCCAGGGCTACCGCCGCGACGAGTTCGTGGCGTGATTACGCTCCAAAGTGATCGCCTCGTCTTTCGCAACTGGCAAGAAAGCGACCGGCCCCTGTTCCACTTGATCAACTCCGATGAACGGGTGATGGAGTTCTTCCCGTTCCGCCGCTCGCGCGCCGAGGCCGACGCCAAGATGGATGAGTTTGTCGCCGACATAAATCGCGATGGTTTCGGCTGGACCGCTGCTGTCCTGAAAGCGACCGGCGACCCGATCGGCTTTATCGGCCTTGCCCATGCCGACCACCTGGAGCCCCATCTGCCCAAAGAAGCAATCCAGATTGGCTGGCGGCTTGCGCCACAGTTCTGGAACAAGGGTTATGCGACAGAAGGCGCACGCGCCTGGCTGCGATCTGGCTTCGAGCAGCTGCACTTGCCCGAAATACTGTCCTACGCAGTGTGGAACAACAAACCATCCATCGCCGTGATGCAGCGCATCGGCATGCATCCGGACCCGGACGCGGACTTTGACCATCCGCAAGCGCCCGCCGGCAAACCTGATTTTGAGCGCATTACTGTCTACCGGCTGACCTGCGGCCAATGGACAAAAGAAAAGCGGCCCTGAAGCCGCTTCTCAAAGATCACCTCGCGGCCTGTACCCTACTGCATACGCACCGTCACAAAGCGTAGTTCGCCACTCTTTGAAGCGAGCATCAAAAGGGCGTTCTTGCGGCCTTGATCCTTCAGTTTGGCGATCCGGTCCATCACATCTTTCGGCGTCTTGACGCTTTCCTGCGCTATCTCGGTGATCACTTCACCCGCCAGGATGCCGCGTTCGGCGGCCGCCGAATCCTTGGCTACCTCTGTCACCACGACGCCACTGATGTCTTTGGCGATGTCAAATTTCTGGCGCGACTCGTCATTCAGTTCGCCAATCGTCATGCCCAGAACAGTGGCGGTCGCAATCGGCCCGGCATCGGCTTCCGGAGCGCCGGCGTCGGCCAGCTTCTCGCCATCTTCGAGGCGGCCAAGCTTCACCTTGACGGTCTGCTCGGCGCCCTTGCGAACGATCACCAGTTCAACTTCCTTTCCAACAGCGGTATCGGCCACGAGTCGCGGCAGGTCGCGCATATCGTTGATTGCATGGCCGTCAAACTTGATCACCACGTCGCCTGCCAGAAGCACGCCATTATCGACCGGACCGCCCTTGATGACGCCGCCGATCAGCGCGCCCCTGGCCGTAGCCATGCCAAGGCTTTCGGCGATATCGTCGGTCACGGGCTGGATGCGTACGCCGAGCCAGCCACGGCGTGTCTCGCCAAACTGCCGCAACTGGTCAACGACGCCCGCCGCCATCTGCGAGGGGATCGAAAAGCCGAGGCCGATAGAGCCGCCGGTCGGTGAGATGATCGCCGTATTGATGCCAACCACCTCGCCATCCATGTTGAACAGCGGTCCGCCCGAATTGCCGCGGTTTATGGCGGCGTCGGTCTGGATGTAGTCGTCATAGGGACCGGAGCTGATATTGCGGTTGCGCGCCGAGACGATGCCCACAGTCACCGTGCCGCCAAACCCATACGGGTTGCCTATCGCCATCACCCAGTCGCCAACGCGGATGGCGTCCGAACTGCCGAAATTCACCTGCTTCAGCATCTTGCCTTTCGGGTCGACCTTCAGCACGGCAATATCCGTCTTGGTGTCGGTGCCGACCAGCGTCGCCGGCAGCTTCGAGCCATCGGTGAAATTGATCTCGATCGTATCGGCGTCAGCGATAACGTGGTTGTTGGTGACGATGATGCCTTCTGCGGCGTCAATGATGAAACCCGACCCCAGCGACTGCGCCTCGCGGCCGCCCGGATTTTCGCCACGGCGCTCCTTAAAAAAATCATCAAAAAAATCCTGGAAGGGCGAACCCTCCGGCAGGTCCGGCATCGGCACGGCTTCCGGACCGTCGCTGCCCTTGGCCTTTTGCGAGGTGGAGATATTGACCACCGCCGGCGAAATCAGCGCGGCGAGGTCCGCCACCGATTCTGGTCCCTTGGCGAAAACAGGCGACACCGTCAGAGGCTGAGCTGCGCCTGCAACCAGCAGCGCCACTACGGCGGCCGCCAGCACGCGATTGCGCAAGCGAAGTGGATTGGCGATCATCGAATGGTGTCTCCCGGTGCATGAAAAGGCGGCTGGCGCCACGCATCCAGCCTGTCTGGTGTCAGAATACGGCGTGTTTGCGGCTTTGGGTACTGGCGCCGGTCAAATTGGCTTGATCCGCGCGCCTTGATTGGGCCGTGATCCGCAATACCATGCGTTTCGGGTTTTGGGTTGATCGGGCTTTAACATGAGACGTTTGCAGCTGTTTGCCCTGGTTTTGGCGTCTGTCACGCCGCTGGCCTTTCCGGCCCATTCCGGTATGGCTGTCATCAACACAGAATGCGCAGGCCCATGCGCCGGCTTGGTTTCCCGGATTGCCGCCGCCGAGCGCCAGAAATTTCCGGTTCTCGACCTCACCCCGGAAACCTTCGAGCCTGTCGGTCAGCCGCTGTGCAAAGCCCGCGAGACATCGCGCCCAGTCATCCACGCAACGATTCTGGCGCCCTTCTACGACAGGTTCATACCGTTGCCGGGCACCCAGAACGACGCCTTGCTGTGGTCGGCTTTGCTCGCCGGGCGCGGTGCCGACGTCAAGCAACTCAAGGGCAATGCCGTCACCCGACAAAGCATGATCGACGCGATGCGCGAGGCTATCAGCTGTGTGCGCGAGCGCGATCTCGTGGTTCTGGCTTTTTCGGGCGGCGCAGCCTCCCCGCTACGCTGGAGCTTTGGCGAAAAAATCGACCTGATCGAAGACTATTGCGTGTCTCCCGCCGGCGCGCAGAACAAGGGTTGCGATCCCGCCGTGCGGGACCTAGCCAGCGCCGCGCTTGAGCAAGCGCTCCAGGCTAACGATGAGCTCGTGCTGTTGTCGTCCGACGCCAACGTCGTCATCACGGACGGTCGCTTACAACCCCAAACCGCCATCACCGGGCTACGGCGAACGGAGTTGTCCAACTTTGTCACGCAGGTCCGAAACCGTGGCGGCGACGTAATCCTCATCCTCGACACCAATTATGCCGAGGGGCTCAACGTCATCGCCGAACAAAACCGCGCTTCACCGGGCTCTTCTTGGACATGGCAGCGCGGCGACGCCGGGGCCGACAAGAGACCGCCCCTCGTCGAATTGTACGGCAGCGGCGAAGTGGCGGCCTTCTATGCTGCAAAGTCAGACGAGTGGGCCATGGAGAGCACCAAGACGGGCGGGCTCCCGCTTGGAAACCTGACCTTCGCCATGACCGAGGCGCTGCGCTTGATCCCTTCACCCACCATCGAACAGCTGGCGCGCGAAACTGACCGCATCATGCAGGCGGACTCGAAGCGCCAGACTCCCGTTTTTGAAGCCACCGACCCGGCCATGCGCTTTCTGGCGACGCGCGAGCCTGAGCCGGCCAATCCGGGCGACATCGACATTATTCACCCCAAAATGCGCGGCGCAGCCGCCATTCCCCAGCCTGAGCTGGAAGTGGTCGCTCGCTATAGCGGCCCGGGCAAGGCGCGGTTCGCCTCGATCGATGGCGTCAATGTCGAGATCGATGCGTCGGGCCAGTTCCGCCGCAACGTCGTCGCCGAACAGCGGCTGGAAGTGCCTATCCGCATCTATGGCGACCGCGCAAATATTCTGGCCGAACGCAGGCTTCAGTTTGATGTCGACGCCGCAAAGGCGACGCTCGCTCCTGCCGGGCGGCGTTTTGCGCTGATCATCGGCAATGAGGATTATGAGAACTTCGACCGGCTGGACAACCCGATCGACGACGCTGAAGCGGTGCGCGATCTTCTGGCCGGCAGATTCGGCTTTTCCACCACCATCGAGACCAGCCCCGGCAAGACCCGCGACCTGTTCCTGAAGGACGCGACCGGCGCAGACATCAAGAAAGTCCTCTACGATCTGCGCAAGGCGCTGATCGCCGAAGATCAGCTCGTGGTCTATTACGCCGGTCACGGCATGCAGGATTCCGAAAGCACGTCCTATTGGGTGCCGGTCGATGGCGCGGCAGAAGATTTCACCTGGATCAGCGCGTCGGAAGTATCCAACAGCTTGCGCAGACTGGCGTCAGGTTCAGTCCTGTTAATTTCCGATTCCTGTTATGCCGGCGGCCTGTCGCGCAGCGGTGACACCGGCCAGACGCCCCCGCCCGTGGGCGCGCGCGACCGCTATCTGGCCAAGGCGTCGCAATACAAGGCGCGTCAACTGATCGCCTCGGGTGGCGACGAGCCGGTTCAGGATGGGGGCGGCGGCAATCATTCGCTGTTTGCCCGCGCGCTGCTCGAAGGCCTGACCGAGATGCCCGAACAGGTCTTTACCGCAAGTGAACTGTTCAACAACAAGGTCAAACCCAAAGCGATCGAGTTCGCCTTCAACACACCGACCGCGCTGGGCCAGACCCCGGTCTATTTGCGCATGACCGGCGCTGGCGATCAGCCGGAGGCGGAGTTTATTTTCGTTCGCAAATAGGGATCGACAGCCAACAGCGTAAATTGCGAAGTTGTCTCACACCGAACGTCAACCCCGCACCAGCCAGACGATGCCAACGCCCAGCACCATTACGCCAACGCCGCAGGCGCGCAGAATATTGTCCGGCACATCTTGAATATCCCGCGCCAGCTTTTTTGCCGCCGCAGGAAATCCGCCATAGACCAGCCCTTCGAAGACCAGCACGAGGCCGAGCGCGGACCAAAGGTCGAGCACGCCGCGGGCCGCCGGGCCTATTGTGCCGGAACGGCGGGTTGCGGAGCGGCGGGAGCCGGCGGCACAGGAGCAGGAATTGCCGGTGCTGGCGCGCCTGCCCCGTTGAAGTAGCGGAAGAATTCCGAATCCGGTGACAGCACCATCGTTGTTCCATCCCCGTTCAGCGCTTCCGTATAGGCGTTCATCGAACGATAGAAATCGAAGAATTCCGGATCGCGCTGGAAGGCGGCGGCGAAGGTTGAGTTGCGTTCGGCCTCGCCCTCGCCGCGAACGATCTCGGCGTCGCGCTGGGCGGAGGCGAGCGTCTCCGTCACCTCACGGTCAGCGCGGGCGCGAATGCCGGCCGCGCGTTCGTTGCCGCGCGCACGCAGCGCTTCGGCCTGCGCAAGGCGTTCAGCCTTCATGCGCTCGAAGGTCTGCTGCGAAACATCAGGCGTGAGGTCGGTGCGGCGGATACGCACGTCATCGATCTCAAGTCCGAGCGACTGTGCGTCAGGCCGCAGTTGGTCGCGTACGTCGACCATCATCGCAGTACGCTCCTTCGACAGCGCCGCTTCGAAGCCACGCACGCCGTAGACGCGGCGAAGGGCAGCGTCGAGACGCGTCTTGATGCGTTGTTCCGCCAGTTCGACCGAACCCGAAACCGCTGCCCGGAAGCGGCGCGGGTCCTCGATGCGGTAAGCCACGAAGGCGTCAACGTCGTAGAATTTGCCGTCTGAAACCTGGACGCGAATATTGTCGAGGTCAAACCGCATGATCCGGTCCTCAACGATCTGTACCGTATCGGCCTCAAACATGCCGAAAGGCAGTTTGAAATAGAGCCCCGGCTCGGTTTTGACATCGACGATTTCGCCGAACCGCAGCACAATCGCCTGGTCGCGTTCATTGACGACAAATATCGACGACCAGACGAGCAAGGCGATAGCCGCGATGCCGCCGACAATAAAGGGAAGACGATTAGCCATCAGTTCTGCCCTCCGGCGTTGACGCCTGGCTGGGTCGAGCCGGTGCGGGCCGGCGCTGGCGTTGTTCTGTTCTGCAATTCAGGCAGTGGAAGATAGGGAACTACGCCCTGCTGGCCTTCGCCACTCTGCATGATCACCTTGTTGGAGCCTTTCAGAACATTTTCCATCGTTTCGAGGAACATGCGTTTGCGTGTGACATCCGGCGCCTTTGCATATTCGTCATAGACCGAGATGAAGCGCTGCGCCTCACCTTTCGCTTCTTCGACGATGCGGTTCTTGTAGGCGGCGGCGTCCTGCTCGATCTGCGCTGCCTGTCCGCGCGCCTGGCCGAGCCGGTTGTTTGAATATTTGTTAGCTTCTTCGACGAAGCGGTCTTCGTCCTGTTCAGCGCGCTGCACTTCGGCAAACGCGTCCGCGACTTCACGCGGGGGCGCAGCGTCTTCGATCGAGATGGCGTTGATAGCCACGCCAGCGCCGTAGTCGTTGAGCGAATTCTGCACGATGTTGCGCACTTCGTCAGCCACCTCTTGCCGGCGGTCACGGAAAATATCCTGCGCCGGGCGCCGGCCAACAACCTCGCGCATGGCGCTCTCAGCGATCTGACGCGTCATCCCGTCGGGATCGGAAACGTCAAACAGATAGGATTTCGGATCGTTGACTGCATAGGCAACCGAGAATTGAACATTGACGATATTCTGGTCGCCAGAAAGCATCAGCCCACTATTGCCTGCTTCGCGGCCGCCACCAATGTTGATCAGCTTTTCTGCAGTCACCACCTTCTCGACCGTTTCAATTGGCCACCAGTGGAAATGCAGGCCGGGTCCGGCAAGTTCGGTTTTTGGCTTGCCGAAGCGAAGCTCGACGGCGAGTTCGTCCGGCTGAACAGTGTAGATTGCCTTGAAGAACCATCCGGCGAGCAGCGCCAATACGATGAGCCCGAGAATCGCCGGCGAAAACGACGCTCCGCCGCCGCCACCGCCCGGCAGAGCCCGCTTCAGTCGGTCCTGACCGCGCCGGATAATGTCCTCCAGATCAGGTGGCTGGTTCTGCGGGCCTTTTGGCCCTTGTGGTCCCTGTCCCCAAGGCCCGCCTCCGTTTCCACCGCCGCCGCTGCCCCACGGGCCGCCGCCTCCGCCACTCTGATTGTTCCAGGGCATGAATGTCCTTTCGCGAAATTACGCTGCGCGAGCCTCAAGGCCCTGCGCGTTCAACTCTCTATAGGGATGCGTCATTGCGCTTTCAACGCGGCGCATGCGCCGATTTCTGAATTGTCGGTGATCACAAGGCGTTGTTTGGCGCACTTGCTGTTAGGTTACAGCCTCTGGCGGCGTTCGTATACGACATAGCGGGTCGCTTGACTGTCTTTCTCCCCGGCGGGGAAATCCTGTGAACTCACGATTCGCCAGACCGCGGGTTCGATGGCCGGAAATCTTGTGTCCCCGTCAATGTCGGCCATCACGTGGGTGACGTAGAGCCGGTCAGCATAAGGCAGCGCCTGGCGGTAAATTTCGCCCCCGCCAATCACGGCGATTTCGCCGTCAGGCGTGCCACGGCCATCTTCGGCCAGTTCCAGCGCCTTCTCCACGGTCCGCGCTGTCAGCGCGTCTTCAGCCCGAAAGGCGGGATCGCGTGAAATCACGATGTTGAGCCGGCCTGGCAGCGGGCGTTTGGGAAAGCTCTCCCAGGTTTTGCGGCCCATCACCACCGGTTTGCCCATGGTCAGTTCCTTGAACCGTTTCATGTCGGTGGACAATTTCCAAGGCAACCCGCCGGCGCGGCCAATGACGCCATTATTGGCAATGGCGACGACGAACACGACGGTCATGGCTGCATTTCGACCGGCTGCAGGATCAGAATGGAAATATCCTTTTCGGGGTAAAAATCAGTCGCCTTCATTTCAAACCGCGTCGGGCCGACCTTTTTCACTCCCTCGCCGCAGAAGGACACGAAATTCTTCTCCGCGCCCTTGTCGACCGTCAGCTTGAATTCGCCAATCTGGCCAGTCGCCCAATTGCCGCCGCTGGTCAGGATGTAGTCAATCCAAGTCTCGCTAAAGGGTAGATAGCCGTCCTTGTTGACTTTCTTTTTCAGCGCCGCAAGCAGCTGGTCGTCGAGGCAGTAGTCGGTCTTGTAGCTGACAGCCGTATCGGTCAACTTGCCTTCATCGAAGATATAGGCGCCCGCCGCGCCGCCCACAGCTGGCGTATAGCGATGATGCACCTTGACATCTTTCCCTGCTGGAAAGGTGGCGCGCCACCAATAGGCCGAACGCATGCTCCAGGCCGGCATGCGCTCATGCGTTTCAGGACCGTCGGCGCTCTCGTAGTAGGACTGAACAGTGATTATCCCGCGCGAGATAAAGTCGTCAGCCACATTGTCGGGCAGCTTGGCCAGCGCCGGCGCCACCGCTTCATCGCCGGCATAGATCGGTATGCCATTGGCCCTGAGCAATTCGGTCACGTCAACGCCAAGTGAAAAGGCGCGCTGGTCAAGCTCGGGTTTGATTGGCTTGCCGTCAAACGTCACCTCGAAGCCGAGGAAATTGTCACTCTTTCCAGTCGGCAGGGAGGTTTGCGTTTCGGGATCGAAGTCAACATCAGGCAACGGAAAAGCCACGATCGAAGTGATGTCGGCGTCCGTGCCATTGTGGAAGACATAGTCGACCGTTACTTCGGTCGGAGACAGAAACAGGTCCTCCTTGGCCAGCGTGATCGCGTCGGTGCGCGCCAGAACTATGCCGCCTATGCCAATTTCAGCAACCGAGTCATTGGCGCTGCCGGGAGCGGCATTGACAGCCGCCAGGGCAAGCGCGCCAGCCAAGGGTCGTGTCCACCTAAACCTGCCCATGCCAAAACACCCCTCAACCAGCTGGCGGCTTGTCCAGACAACGGAACCATTTCCGCTCCGCCGCAACATCCAGATTAATGCCTGCATTGTCGGCGAAGATAAGGAGCTGGCTGAGCAAATCGGCCGCCTCATCCTCCATGCGCAGGTGTTCCGCATCAATCTTCTCGCCCTTACCGCAACCGCGCCCGGCAGGCGCAGATGCGCATGAACCAGTTCGCCTAGTTCTTGCAGCTTCAACAAAAACTAGTCGGCATTACGCCTTATATCGCATCGCTCGGCATGAATCTTCGAGGCGGCCTCAAAATCCGCCTTCAATGCCACAAGGCTGCGGCTCATACGGCGATCGGCGCTCGGATCGAGGCGTCCGCCACATAATTCTCCAGCCGAAAGTCCTCGAAGCGGAAAGCGAACAGGTCGTCGACGTTCGGGTTGATCCACATTGTCGGCAGCGCCTTCGGCTTGCGTTGCAACTGCTCGCGCGCCTGCTCGAAATGATTGGCGTAAAGATGCGCGTCGCCCAGCGTGTGGACAAAATCGCCCGGCTTCAACCCGGTCACCTGCGCCACCATCATGGTCAGCAGCGCATAGGATGCGATGTTGAACGGCACCCCGAGGAAGATATCTGCGGAGCGCTGGTAGAGCTGGCAGGAGAGCTTGCCGTCCGCCACATAGAACTGGAACAGGCAGTGGCACGGCGGCAGCGCCATCTGGTCCACTTCCTCAGGATTCCAGGCAGAAACGATCAGCCGTCTTGAATTAGGGTTCTTGCGTATCTGTATGAGAAGATTCGCAATCTGGTCGATCTCTCCGCCATCGCGTGTCGGCCAGGAGCGCCACTGTTTGCCATAGACCGGTCCCAGATCGCCATTCTCGTCAGCCCATTCGTCCCAGATCGATACGCCATTGTCTTTCAGATATTTGATGTTGGTGTCGCCGGCCAGAAACCACAAAAGCTCGTGAATGATCGACTTCAGGTGCAGCTTCTTGGTGGTTAGCACCGGGAAGCCTTGCGCCAGGTCAAAGCGCATCTGGTAGCCAAACACCGAACGCGTGCCGGTGCCGGTACGGTCCCCCCGGTCGGATCCGAAATCGAGAACGTGCTGGAGAAGATTGAGATATTGGCGCAACGCTCGCTCATCGATTCTTGTGACGAACCGCAATCATAGCAGGACTGCGCCAGCGCGCCACACGCCGAAAGCGGCGAGATGTGGATTGCCTCTTCAAAGATCAAGGCGGCAAATGCGCCAGGGGGATGGCGGGCCGCCCAGCGCAAGGCGGTCCAAAAAAGGCGGCCACAAAGGCCGCCTCAGAAATCAGTTTTCTACACGTCGGTCGCTTAAAGTGAGCCGAGCTTCCCGTAATGCTTTGCAACCAGATAGTAGAAGGTCACGCGGGCCTTTGTCCGGTCAGCAGACATGGTCTCGCAGACCTTCGCCAGGATGCCGTCTGCCTTGGCGGCGTCGCCGCCCAGCTTCTTGGCGATCCAGCCAGCCTTGACCCTGTCAAGCTCGGCCTGATCGGTGCACGAAACCAGCGCAGCATCCTTGCTGCGCAGTGCAATGCCGAGATGCTTGACGATCTTGGCCACAATTGCCTCATCGGCGCTGGCGTCATATTTTCTCACGTCGGCAAGATAGTCAGTTGCCATAGTTCCCTCGTCCATTCTTCTGATGAAAGAGCGGCCACGCGCCCCGCACGGCCATTTCCCGTCTCCTCACCGTCAAGCACCTTCGGTTTTGAATTTGTGCAAGTCAACCCGCCTTCCACAACATGCGCATACGCTAATAATAGCTGCGCCCCTTTGCCGAACAATGCCTTCCATTTTGCGCGCCACATCCCTATATTCAAGCGGTCAGCTTGCCTGACTATGGCGATAAACTGCCGATGAAATAAGCCATTCGGACCCGGGGGCGGTACCCGGCGCCTCCACCAAAAACCGCAGCATACGTCGCGGCGGCTTTTGATGGGGGCGAAATAGGATCGACGAGGGTGTAAAGATCGGACTTTTGCTCGGCATTGTACCACCGTTATCGGGCTAAACTTATAGTTGCAAACGACAACTATGCGGAAGCACGTCTCGCCGCGTAAGCGGTGCGATAGCTTCAATTAAAGCCCTAAGGGTTCGCACCTTTAGGCGGGGCTCGGAGGCGCCTGGCAACAGAAGCCTCCACTTCCCTCCCAACACGGCATCCCTCGGCTTTTCTCATGCCCGATTCTTTTGACCGGCTATTTGTGCTCACCGGCGGCCCCGGAGCCGGTAAATCAACGCTGATTGCCGCGCTTGCGAAGCACGGTTTCGCAACGACCACTGAAGCGGGCCGCGCCGTCATTGCCGCAGAGCAGGCCAATCACGGCGGCGCCTTGCCCTGGAACGACCCGATCGCCTTCGCCGAAGCGATGCTGGCGATGGACATCTTATCATACAAAGCCGCACTCAACGCCTCCGGTCCTGTCTTCTTTGACCGGGGAATACCTGACATTGTCGGTTATCTGCGCCTGACCGGCCTGCCTCCACCACAACACATTCGTCTGGCTGCGCAGGAATACCGCTACAGCAGAACCGTTTTCATCCTGCCGCCATGGCCGCAGATCTACCGGCAGGACGCTGAACGTCGCCAGGATTTCGC
>Ga0209573_1003099_pt1 | contig 19256 bp, 21 predicted proteins | sample TNRBio252014_DNA_FD_185870 | JGI IMG/M metagenome (GOLD analysis project Ga0209573, IMG submission 185870) | Wastewater treatment Type I Accumulibacter community from EBPR Bioreactor in Madison, WI, USA - TNR Reactor_6/25/2014_ DNA (SPAdes)... | ecosystem: Engineered > Bioreactor > EBPR >...
TCGTGCACAGAGCACCCCAGCACCTGCGCCAATCGCAGGGCCAGCAGGGTCGAGGGCACAAAGACGCCGTTCTCGACCGTATTGATTGTCTTGCGGCTGACGCTTGCCGCCTCGGCCAGATCGGCCTGTGTCAGGCCGGCTGCGCGGCGTCGCGCCTCCAGATGCACCACCAGCCCGGACATCAGCGATGCCTCAGGTCGAGCCAGACGAACGACAGCAAGAACCCCGCCCCCGTCAGCGTGCCCTGCGCCGCAAAGGCAGTGCGCCAGTCGATCCAGCCAAAAGCGCCCGCCGCGCCGGTCAACGCCAGCGTGACCAGCGACAGCCAGTAACCCTGCGTCGCGGCGCGCTGGTGGACGTGACGGTAAAGGTCATCCGTCGCCTGCCCCGCCCGCGCCCGCCCGGCCATCACGGCGGCAAGCGAGATCAGCAGACCGGCGGCGGTGCCGATGCTGGCTGGCCAATACCAGCCCACCGGGTCCGGCCGGCCCAGCGCCAACGCGGCCAGCGCATAGGCAAGGCAGGCCAGCCCGGTCAGGCCCAGCAGCGCGGTGCGAATGTTGGCAAAGGTGTCGGAGGTCATCGGCAGGCCCTATTTTGTAACTTACAGGTTACATATTGGGCCTTTCGTGTAACGTCAAGGTTACTTTATCGGTTCACAGACGATTAACCGATAGCCAAAGCTGTCGCCATGCTCGCGCCAGTTGGCGATCTCGGCGCGGAAGGCGGCGACCAGATCGGCATCCGCGCAGACCGTCAGCGCGGCCTCCAGCGGTTCATAATAGTCCGCCCAGCCCTGGGCCGAGACCCACTCGGCCCGCAGCACCCGCCAGCCCGCTGCCGCCACCTCGGCCTCCAGCGTCGCCGCGTCGCGCAGGGTCAGCCCCTCGGTCGCCCAATAGGCAGCGCAGGCATCCGGCAGTGCGTCTACCCGCTTGCACAGGTCCGAAAACACCACCCGCCCGCCCGGCGCCAGCGCCCCGCGCCACGCCTGCAAGGCAGCCGCGACGCCCACGTTGTAAACCGCGCCCGCCGACCAGATCAGGTCATAGGGCCCGCCCGGCGGAGTCCGCATGTCGCCCGCCACAGCCGTGGCAGCCGGAAACCGCCGCGCCACCTCGGCCACGAAAACCTCGGACGCATCCAGCGCGGTCACCGTGAAACCTGCTGCCAGCAATGCGCCTGTATCGGCCCCCACGCCGCAGCCCGCGTCCAGCACCCGCGCCCCTGCCGGAGTGCCCGCAACGCCCAGGGCCCAGCGCAGGCTGGCCAGATCACCCGGCCCGGCGCGGTCCAGCCGCAGGAACAGATCGAAGATCGCGCTCAAACCGCCGGTTCCAGCCCGTCGCGGATCAGCTTCCAGGTGATCGCATCGAGCAGCGCCGAAAACGAGGCATCGACGATGTTGGCGCTGACCCCGACCGTCGACCAGCGCCGCCCGGCGCCATCCTCGCTGTCGATGATGACCCGCGTCACCGCCTCGGTGCCGCCCTGGGTGATGCGCACCTTGAAATCGACCAGCTTCATGTCGTCGATGCTGGCCTGATAGGGCCCCAGATCCTTGGCCAGCGCCTTGGACAGCGCGTTCACCGGGCCGCGGTCGGTGCCGGTTTCGTCCATGCTCTCCGACACCGACAGCACCTTGCGGTCGCCGATCTTGACCACCACCACCGCCTCGCTGACCGAGACCATCCGGTCATAGCGGTTCTTGCGGCGCTCGACCGTCACGCGATAGCGCTTGATTTCAAAGAACTTTGGCAACAACCCCAGGGCCTCGCGCGCCAACAGCTCGAAACTGGCCTGCGCGCCGTCATAAGCATAGCCCGCATCCTCGCGCGCCTTCACCTCGTCCAGAATCCGCGCCAGCCGTGGATCGCCCGGCTCGACCTCGAGTCCGGCCGAAACCAGCCGCGCCCGCAGATTCGACTGCCCGGCCTGATTGCTCATCGGGATCACCCGGGCATTGCCGACCAGCGCGGGGTCGATATGCTCATAGGTCGTGGGGTCCTTCAGGATCGCACTGGCATGCAGCCCGGCCTTGTGGGCAAAGGCACTGGCCCCGACATAGGCCGCGCTGCGCAGCGGCACGCGGTTGAGGATGTCGTCCAGCTGACGGCTCAGCCGCACCATCCCGGCCAGCGCATCCCGGCTGACCCCGGTCTCGAACCGGCTGGCATAGGGGTCCTTCAACAGCAAGGTGGGGATCAGGCTGGTCAGGTTGGCATTGCCGCAGCGCTCGCCCAGCCCGTTCAGCGTGCCCTGCACCTGCCGCACCCCGGCGTCGATGGCGGCCAAGGAACAGGCCACCGCATTGCCGGTGTCATCATGGCAATGGATGCCCAGCCGCTCGCCCGGAATCCCCGCCGCGATCACCTCGGCCACGATGCGCCCCACCTCGGCGGGCAGGGTGCCGCCGTTGGTGTCGCACAGCACCAGCCAGCGCGCACCGGCCTGATGCGCCGCCCGCAGGCACTCCAACGCATAGGCCGGGTTGGCGCGCCAGCCGTCAAAGAAATGCTCGGCATCGAACAACGCCTCGCGCCCGGAGGCCACCATATGCGCCACCGACTCGGCAATCGCCGTTACATTCTCGGCCAGCGGAATGCCCAGCGCCGTCGTGACGTGGAACTCGTGCGTCTTGCCGACCAGACAGACCGCCGGTGTGCCCGCATTCATCACCGCCGCCAGCACATCGTCATTCGCCGCCGACCGACCGGCCCGCTTAGTCATGCCGAAGGCGGTGAAAACCGCGCGGGTTTGCGGCCGCGCCTCAAAGAACTCGCTGTCGGTCGGGTTCGCGCCGGGCCAGCCCCCCTCGATATAATCGACCCCCAGCGCGTCGAGCGCGCCCGAAATCGCCACCTTCTCGGCCACCGAAAACTGCACACCCTGCGTCTGCTGCCCGTCGCGCAGCGTGGTGTCGTACAAGTAGAGCCGCTCTCGCTGTCCCACGGCGGGACAGGGGCCTGACTCCAAGGAAATCAACGACATGCCTGCCCCCGTTTACCGCGCGTTAACCCGCGCGCCTTCATCTTTGCTCACCAAATATCCCACGGGGGGTCCGGGGGGTGTGAAACCCCCCGGTCCGCGGCCCGCAGCGAGGGCGCGGTTCACCACCCGCGCAAAGGTGCGTGCGAGCACGCACCCTACAGCCACCCGCCCGGCCCCGCCGTAGGGTGCGTGCTCGCACGCACCATCCGCAACCGCGCGCATCACAAGCCCTCCAGCTTGACCGGATCGAACCCCGGCCCCGGCACCAGGTCCACCCCGGATTTCGACATCCGCACCTCGACCCCCGCCGCGATCAGCGCGGATTTGAGGGCATCGACTGGGGCGAAGTTCTTGGTCGTGAGGGCTTCTTTCCTGAGAAGATCAAGATGTTGTGCTATATTGGCCAAGATAGGCGAGCCACCTCGCCCGGACGAAAAAATGAGCCAATTCGCGCGAAACTCTGCTCGTTCTCGGTCTTGCAACAAGCCCAGCAATCGGGCGTTGTCCAACAGCCGCTGGGGTTGCTGGCGCATGCGCCGCAGCACCGTCAATGCCTCGTGAGTGTTCAGATCGTCCGCGAGGGCAGCGACAAGCGCTTCAGACGGCTGAAACTCGGCTGCCGGCGTAGGTTTCAGGTCCATCGTCTCGCTATGCCAATTATGCAACTCGCGGTTCGCCTGTTCCCTTTTCTCCGCCGTCCAATCCATCGGACTTCTATAATGCGTCATCAGCATCACATAGCGGATCACCTCGCCCGGCACGCCCTGATCCAGCAGATCGCGCACGGTGAAGAAGTTGCCCAGGGACTTGGACATCTTCCTGCCCTCGACCATCAGCATCTCGTTGTGCATCCAGACCCGCGCGAAATCGGACCCCAGGGCGCAGCAGCTTTGGGCGATCTCGTTTTCATGGTGGGGGAATTGCAGGTCGATGCCGCCGCCGTGGATGTCGAAACTGGCGCCCAGCAGCTCATAGCTCATCGCCGAGCATTCGATATGCCAGCCGGGCCGACCCCGGCCCCAGGGGCTGTCCCAGCCCGGCAGGGATGCGTCAGAGGGTTTCCACAGGACGAAATCCATCGGATCGTCCTTGTAAGGCGCCACCTCGACCCGCGCGCCGGCGATCATGTCATCGACCGACCGGCCACTGAGCCGCCCATAGGCCGGATAGCTGCGCACCTTGAACAGCACATGGCCCGCCACCTCATAGGCGTGGCCCTTGTCGATCAAGGTCTGGATCATGGCGATCATGCCGCCGATGTACTCGGTGGCGCGGGGTTCGAAGCTGGGGCGCAAGGTGCCCAGCGCATCCATGTCGGCGTGATACCAGGCGATGGTTTCTTCGGTGCGCTGGTGGATCAGCGCCTCCAGCGAGCCCTCGGCCCCGGCCGCCCGGCGCTTTTGCGCGGTCTCGTTGATGCGGTCGTCCACATCGGTGAAGTTGCGCGCATAGGTCACCGCGCCCTCGCCATAGACATGGCGCAGCAGCCGGAACAGCACGTCAAAGACCACCACGGGCCGTCCATTGCCCAGATGCGCGCGGTCGTAAACCGTCGGCCCGCAGACATACATGCGCACATTGGACGGGTCCAAGGGCACGAAATCCTCTTTCGTGCGGCTCAGGGTATTGTGCAAACGGATCGTGGTCATGTCTTTCCCCATGCGCGGATCACATCGGCGGCCTCACCCTTGCGGGGTAGCGGCTGACCTTCCGAGGGAAAGACGGCGCGCCCCGCGCGACCTTGCGGTCAGCGGGTAAGGCAGCAGCAAATGAGGATGCGCGGCGTCGTCATGGCCTTGGGTTAGCACCGGCGGCGCGCTGGTGCAAGCGCCGCGCCCGCATCTCGCGCCAGGTCAGCAACAGCCCCCCCGCCGCGATGATCGCCGCGCCGGTGACGCTGACCGCGTCGGGCCAGAGGCCAAAGAAGGCGATGTCATAGCCCGCCGCCCAGACCAGCGACAGATACCAGAAGGGGGCGACAAAGCTGGCGTCGGCCAGCCGGTTGGCGGTCAGATAGAGCACCTGCGCCGCCACCATCACGCTGCCCATCGCCACCAGCAGCAGCCAGATCGCCGCGCCCTGCGGCCAGAAGAACACCGGCGCCGCCATCGTGCAGCCGATCACCGCCCCCATCGCGTTGTTGATGAGCATGGTTCGGCCCGGCGGCTCGGTCGTGGCCAGACGCTTGATGACGATGGATTCCAGCCCCATCGCCGCCGCAGCGCCCAAAGCGATCAGCGCCGCGGGCTGGATGATGCCCGCACCGGGGCGCAGCAGCACCAGCGCGCCAAAGAGGGCAATCGCCGCCGCCAGCCATCGCCAGGGCCCGACGCGCTCGCCCAGCAGCAGCACGGCGAACAGCATCGTCGCCACCGGGCTGACAAAGCCGAGCGCATTGGCATCGGCCAAGGGCAGGCGCACGGCGGCGGTGAACATCAGGAACCCGCCCAGCCAGCCCAGCGCGGTGCGCGCGAGGTGCAGCAGCCATTGCGGGCGGCGGGCGCCGCCCTCGGGTTCGACCCAGGCGGGGCGACCGGCGGCGCGGCGTGCCAGCAGCACCAGCGCCACGGTCAGCACGCCAAAGACAAAGCGCGCCTGAGAGACCATCAACGCCGGGACCACCTCGCCCAGCGCGCCACTGCCCAAGGCCTTGGCAAACAGCGTCGTCGCGCCGACCAGCAGGGTGCAGCCCAGCATCAGGGCGGCAGCAATCAGGATATTGGGGCGCATCGAGGGGGAACTCGCAGGGGATGCCCGAGCCTAGACGCTTCACAGGCGAAACACCAGTGGCGCACCGCGGAAAACCCGCGCCGCGCCGCCGGGGACTGACCCGCTGTCAGTCCTGCTTGCCGCGCACCAGGGACTGCGCGACATAGACGAGGATGGCAAAGCCCACCGCCCCCGCTGCCGCAATGCCCATCAGCATTATGATGTCAATCGGCCCGCCCATGTCGGACAGGCGCGAACTGGTCACCGCCAGCACAAAGCCCACCGCCGCGACCGCGCCCACCGGCATCGACAATTGCGCCAGCAGGAACTTGCGCATCGACATCTGCCGGTCGCGGATCAGCACATAGAGGTAGAGCGCGGTGATGATCGCCGCCACCGCCACCATGGCCCAGAAAATTCCGCGGCCAAACATTTCTTCCCAGACGGCGATCAGCGTGCCGAGTGTCAGGTCTTTCATCGCATCCGCTCCTCAGGCAAGGCCACGCAGCATGGCGTTATAGGTGGGTTTCAGGGCGATTTCCTTCATCAGCCACGAGATCCACAGCTCTTCGAGCGGCGCGATGATCCCGGGGAACGAGGGCGTCAGGTTGTCGTTATAGTCGAACTCGATCAGCATGGCGCGACCGATGCGGGTAATCATCGGGCACGAGGTATAGCCGTTGAACCGTTCGGTCCCCTCGCGGCCCTGAATTTCCGACACCAGATGATCCTCGACCACCGGCTGATGGAACTTGGCCGAGGCCGCCGTCTTGCCCTTCGGCACGCCATTGATGTCGCCGACGCCAAAGATGTTGGGATAGCGGATGTGGCGCAGGGTCTCGCGGTCGACCTCGATCCAGCCCTGATCCTGCCAGCGGTCGGCCCAGCCCAGATCGGTGTCGCGGATCACCTGCGGCGCGCGCTGCGGCGGGATGACGTTGAGAAAGTCATACTCGGTCAGAACATCGCCGGTCGGCGTGGCATAGGTCGCCACCCGGCGCTGCATGTCAACCGCCTTGAGCACATGGTCATAGCGCTTTTCGATGCCGCGCTCGTCGAACAACTGCCGGACGCGGTGATGCACGATCGGCACGCCGAACAGCGACTGCGCATGGGCGTTGTAGATGATCTGCGTCGAGGCGCGGGTGCCCTTGCGGTTGGCGATATCCTCGGCGAGGAAGGTGATCTTCAGCGGCGCACCGGCGCATTTCATCTCGGTCGCCGGGCGGCCGAACAGGCCGACCCCGCCGGTGTCGGTAAAGCGGTCCAGCGCGCGCCAGCTCAGTTCGGCATATTCGGGCCCGGCGTAATGCGCCGACAGGCCGTTCTGGCCGACCATGTCGAGGCTGAACCCCTCGATTGCGTCCCAGTCGAGGCTGAGGCCGGTGGCAACGATCAGATAGTCATAATCGACGATCCGGCCCCCGGTGGTGGTGATGCGGTTGCTGACCGGGTCCAGCGCGGCGGCGTATTCGGAGATCCACTCGACCCCCTCGGGCAACCAGTCGGCGGTCTGGCTGATCGAATAGCTGGCCGATTTCAGCCCCGCCGCGATCAGCGTGAAGCCGGGCTGATACCAGTGCTGCTGGCGACCGTCGATGATGGTGATCGTCGCGCCTTCGAGCCGGTTGGCCAGCCGGTTGGCGATGGCGGTGCCCCCGGCCCCGGCGCCCAGAATGGCGATGCGGGCCGAGGTGCGCACCCGCTGGGCCTGTGCCCGCCCGCCGGTCGCCGCCAGCGCAGCCGACCCCGCCGCCAGCCCCAGAAAGCCGCGACGCGTTGCGGCCAGTCCTGTGAGTGCGCTCATGACCTTCCTCCTTGGCAATAGATATTCATGTTTCTGAATGCGTATCTAAAGTGTGCGTTTCCGGAATGCAAAGGCATACCGGCCCGCCCGCCTGCGACACGGTGTCACCACGCCCGCCTGGCCCTGCAACAGTCTGGCCCTGCGACAGTCTGGCAGGCGACGGGCCGGGGGAACTTGATCTCGATCAAGGCAGGTTGGGCGCGTCAAACGTAACCCCTGTGTTCATCTATCCGGCCCGTTCAGGCATTGGAGACCCAGATGCGTCTGACCACCCGCACGACCCTTGCCCTGCGCACCTTGATGGTCTGCGCCGCAAATCCTGAAAAGATCGTTCGCAAGAGCGACGTGGCGACGCTGATCAACGCCTCGGAAAACCACCTGGCGCAGGTGGTCAACCAACTGGGGCAGACCGGCTTCATCACCACGCTGCGCGGGCGGCACGGTGGCTTTGTCCTCGCCCGCCCGCCCGAGGCGATCAGCGTCGGCGCGGTGTTTCGCGCCATCGAGGGCGAGTTGCCCTTTATCGAATGCGCGACCACCGAGAACACCTGCCCGTTGAAAGGCATGTGCCGGATGTCTGGCCATCTGGCCCGTGCGGTCGAGGCCTTTTATGCCACGCTTGACCCGGTGATGCTGGGCGATCTGACCAGCTGCAACGCCTCGCTCGACGCGGTGCTGTCGCTTGACGCTGCGACCGGTCTGGCGGCCAAGGCGCTGTGCGTGCAGCGCCGGGTCGAGGCCGCCTAGAAGCTGATCCGCAACTGGTCGCGGGCGATCTCGATGCGCGAGAAGCGCTCGAGATAGCCCATGCCCAAGAGCGAGGCGTGCAACTCGCCCTCGTTCACCAAGGCGCGCACCCGCCGAGCCTCGTGCCCCTCCAGCGCCACCGAGGCCAGCGTGACCTGCGCGGTCCGGGTGGTGCCATTGGCGGTGCGCGCGACGCCCAGATAGCGCAGGTCCGCCGCGCCAAAGCCCAGTTTCGCCGCGTCATCCTGCGTCAGCACCATCTCGCTGGCGCCGGTGTCGACGATGAAGCGCACCGGCGTCGGCGCGCCCGAGGGGCCGGTGATGCGCAGGGTCAGATGGAATTGCCCGTCCAGCGAGCGCCGCACGATCAGCCCGTTGCCATCGGCGGTCTGCACGGCGCTGGAGGTGAACTGCATGCCGTCCCACAGGCCATAGCCCGCCGCGACCCCGGTGAACAGCAGCGCCCAGAGCACCAGATGCCGCAACTGCGTGCCGATCCGCCCGCGTGAGGACACCAGCGCATAACCGCCCAGCGCCCCCAGCAGGATCACCAGCATGACCAGTCGGTCGGTCTGCCCGGCGGTCAGTTCGGCAAGCCGTTCCATTGTCGCCCTTTCCGGGGTTGGCGCCTTCAGCCCCCAATGTAGGGTGCCGGGCCCGCTGCGCCAAGGGTCAGATGACGCCCGCCCCCCGCGCGCCGTTCAGCACGAATTGCACCGACAGCGCCGCCAGCAACATGCCCAGCAGGCGCGTTACCACCATCGTTCCGGTCACGCCGAGGGCGCGCTCCAGCGGCGTGGCGACCACGAACAGCGCCATCACGATGACCAGAACCGCCAACATCACCCCGTGCACGGCCAGCACCCCGGTCCAATCCGAGGTCTGCCCGACCAGCAGCACCATCGAGGCCATCGCCCCCGGCCCGGCGATCAACGGCATGGCGAGGGGAAAGACCGACGGGTCCGCCACCTGCGCCGCGTGGCCCGAGCGGCGCTGCGTGCGCCGTTCGAACAGCATGTCCAGCGCGGTCAGGAACAGCAGGATGCCACCGGCAATCTGGAAGGCCGGCATGGTGATGCCGATGGCCGACAGGATCGACTCGCCCGCCAGACCAAAGAGCGTCAGCAACAGCGCCGCGAGCAGACAGGCCCGAAGCCCGATCGCCAGCCGCCGCCGCATGTCCATGCCCAGCGTCAGCGCGATGAACAGCGGCACCAGACCGACGGGGTCGATGATGACGAACAGCGTCACAAAGGCCGGAGCAAGGTCGATCATCGCGCGGCTCCCTGCCGAGGGGTTGAAAATGTCAGACTTTAAGGCGATTCCGCCTCGTTAATGTCAGTCATTATAATGCCTGACATTCCTAAGAATTAGCCTTTTCAAGTGCTTCCAGCGATTTCATCCAAAGCGCCTCGGCCTTGTCGAGGGCGTTCATCACCTCGGCGTATTTGCGATTCCAGACGTCCAGATCGCCACGGCGGTCATCTTCATAGAGCACCGGATCGGCCAGTTTCTCGGCCAGACGGTCGCGCATCTCTTCCAGCTTGGCGATACGCTCCTCGCATTTCTTGACCTCGGACCGCAGGGCAGAAACCTGCTCGCGAGTGGCCTTGGGGCGCTCGGCCCTGGGCGCCTTGTCGCGCGATTCCCCCTCGCCCAGCAGCATCGCGCGGTAGGCGTCGAGGTCCTCGGCATAGGGCGCGACCCCGCCGCCCTTGACCAGCCACAGCCGGTCGGCGACCAGCGACAACAGGTGCATGTCATGGCTGACCAGCACCACGGCACCGGAATAGGCGGTCAGCGCCTCGACCAGCGCCTCGCGCGATTCGATGTCGAGGTGGTTCGTCGGCTCGTCGAGGATCAAGAGATGCGGCGCCTCGATGGTCGCCAAGAGCAGGCTGAGGCGGGCCTTTTGCCCGCCCGACAGCCGCCCGACCACGGTTTCCGCCTGATCGGCCATCAGCCCGAACCCGGCCAGACGGGCGCGCAGCCGCGGCTCGCCCTCGGCCGGTTTCAGGCGGCGGACGTGCTGGACAGGGGTCTCATCGAGGAACAATTCATCGACCTGATGCTGGGCGAAATAGCCGACACGCAGTTTTGTCGAGCGCACGAAGGAGCCGCCGCGCGGCTCCAACTTGCCCGCCAGCAGTTTCGACAGCGTCGACTTGCCCTCGCCATTGCGGCCCAAGAGGGCGATCCGGTCGTCCTGATCGATGCGCAGCGACAGCTTTTTCAGCACGGTCACATCGCCATACCCGACCGAAACCCCCTCCATCGCGATGATCGGCGGCGAGAGTTCTTCGGGCACCGGGAAGGTGAAGACGTGCTTCGCCGCCTCGCTGGGCGCGGTGATCGGCGTCATCTTCTCCAGCATCTTGACCCGGCTCTGCGCCTGCCGGGCCTTGGAGGCCTTGGCCTTGAACCGGTCGACAAAGCTTTGCAGATGCGCGCGCCGCACGTCCTGCTTTTTCGCCTCGGCGGTCAGGACGGCGCGCTGTTCGGCGCGGGTCTTGGCAAAGGTGTCATAGCCGCCGGTATACAGGGTCAGCTTTTTCTCATCGAGATGCAGGATCGCCTGCACGGCACGGTTCAACAGGCCCCGGTCGTGGCTGATGACGATCACGGTGTGCGGATACTTGGCCAGATAGGATTCCAGCCAGAGCGCGCCTTCGAGGTCGAGATAGTTCGTCGGCTCGTCGAGCAGCAGCAGGTCCGGCTGGGCAAACAGCACCCCCGCCAGCGCCACCCGCATCCGCCAGCCGCCCGAGAAATCCGAACAGGGTTGCAGCATTTCCTCAGGCGTGAAGCCCAGACCCTTGAGGATCGTCGAGGCCCGCCCCTCGGCCGACCAGGCGTCGATATCGGCCAGCCGGGCCTGCACCTCGGCGATGCGGTGCGGGTCGCTGGCGGTCTCGGCCTCGGCCATCAACGCGGCGCGCTCGGTATCGGCCTCGAGCACGGTGTCGATCAGCGAGGTCGAGGACGAGGGCACCTCTTGCGCCACGCCGCCGATCTTGGCGCGCGAGGGCAGCGAAATCTCGCCCCCCTCGGGCACCAGCTCGCCCCGGATCAGCCGGAACAGGGTGGTCTTGCCCGAGCCATTGCGGCCGACGAGACCGACCTTGTGGCCAGTGGGAATACGCGCCGAAGCGCCCACGATCAGCGGGCGCCCGTCAACGGAATAGCTCAGGTCATTGATGCTCAACATGCGCCGCCGCATAGCAGAGGCCCGGCCCCTGCGCCAGCGCCCCCTTGCCTTTCACCCGGTGGCTTGATTGGAAGGGCCGAACCCGGAATCACCGATGCCCCGCACCCCGCCCAGTCTGGCCACCCTGACACTGCTGACCGCTCTGTCGATGCTCAGCCTGAACATGATTCTGCCCTCGCTGCCCACCATGGCGCGGGATCTGCAAACGCGTGAGTCGGTGATCGGGCTGGCGGTTTCGGGCTATATGGTGCTGTCGGCGCTGTTCCAGATCGTGCTGGGGCCGCTGTCCGACCGGCTGGGGCGCAGGCCGGTGATGCTGGCGGCGCTGGGCCTGTATCTGCTGGCCTCGCTGGGCTGCACGCTGGCCCCCGATGCGGCCACCCTGCTGGCGTTTCGCGTGCTGCAAGGCGTGATCGTCGCCGGATCGGTGATCTCGAATGCCACGGTGCGCGACCAGTTCAGCGCGCGCGAGGCGGCGGGCAAGCTGGGCGCGATCTCGGCCGCGATGGCGCTGGCGCCGATGCTGGGGCCGATGCTGGGCGGGTTTCTGGACATGGCCTTTGGCTGGCGGGCGGTGTTTGGCGTCTATTCGGCGCTGGGCGCAGTGGCGCTGGTGCTGGTCTGGGTCGATATGGGCGAGACGCGGCGCCCCGGTCTGGCCCCGCCGCGACGGGCCGATTACGCCGCCTTGCTGCGGGCGCCGCGCTATTGGGCCTTTGTCGCGTGTTATGGCTTCTCGCTGGGTGGGTTCTATGTGTTCATCACCGGCGTGCCGCATGTCGCCAGCGCGGTCTGGGGCCTGTCGCCGGGGCTGGTGGGGATCGGCGTCGGTTCGATCACCGGAGGCTACATGCTGGGGGCGACGCTGACCGCGCGGCTGGCGCCCAAGCGGGGCATCGCGCCGCTGATCCTGGCCGGGCGGCTGATCCCGGCGCTGGCGATGCTGGTGGGGATCGCGCTGGCGCTGGCCGGGTTCACCCATCCGCTGGCGCTGTTTGGCGTGACGATCTTTGTCGGGCTGGGCAACGGGCTGACGATTCCCAACGCCAATGCCGGGGCGCTGTCGGTGCGCCCGGATCTGGCGGGCACGGCGGCGGGGCTGGGCGGCGCCATCGCGGTCACCGGCGGTGCCGCGCTGACCGCCCTGACCGCGCTGATGATCGAGGCCAGCGCGACGCCGCTGCGGCTGATGAGCCTGATGCTGGCGGCGATCCTGATCTCGCTGGCGGCGGGGCTGGTGGCACTCGCGCTCGACCGGCGGGCCTGACCACGGCTTTTCAATCCCCGGCGACCATGCTAGAGGCCGCGGGTGTTTTGAAGCGGCACGGGCATGGGGTCCGGCCGCGCAACCGGAGAGTTCATCATGGCCATCGAACGCACCCTGTCGATCATCAAGCCCGACGCCACCCGCCGCAACCTGACCGGCAAGATCGTCGCCAAGTTCGAAGAGGCCGGCCTGCGCGTCGTCGCCTCCAAGCGCATCCACCTCAGCGCCGCGCAGGCGGGCGCGTTCTATGCCGAGCACAAGGAGCGCGGTTTCTATGGCGAGCTCTGCGCGTTCATGGCGTCGGAGCCGGTCGTCGTGCAGGTGCTGGAAGGCGAGAGCGCCATCACCAAGAACCGCGAAGTGATGGGCGCCACCGACCCGGCGCAGGCCGCCGAAGGCACGATCCGCAAGGACTTCGCGCTGTCGAAGGGCGAGAACTCGGTGCATGGCTCGGACAGCCCGGCCTCGGCCGAGCGCGAGATCGGGTTCTTCTTCTCGGGCCTCGAACTGGTCGGCTGATCAGATTTCGGCGGTTGCCGGATCAAGGGGGGGGGCGCTCGCGCCCTCCCTTTTTTTCTGTGCCAATCCCCGTGCGGGGATCGGGCGCGACGGTCGGGCGCCCGGTCAGCCGCTGTGTTTGCGGCGGCCAGCGGCGGGGTTGCGCACGCCGATCTGATCGAGGATGGCCTCGATCCCGGCGATGCCGTCGGCATCGGCATGGGCGGCCTTGAGCGCATCGAACCGCGCGCGCAGGGCGTCCTTTTCCGCGCCCTTGCAGTCGTTCCACACCCGCCCCTGCAACGCCATGACAAGCACGTAGTAGCCGATGAAATGCGGCCGTTCTCCGGCGCGCAGCAAGGCAGCATAGGCCGCGTCGGCACCGAGCGCCTGCAGGGCTTCGGCGCTGGTGATCCCGGCACGGGCAAAGGCCTCTTCGCTGGCCGGACCAAGGTTGCGCAGGCTGGAGATGGGCGTCGTCATGCCATGATCATGGCGCCGCGCAGCATGACTTGGCAAGAGGCGCCGGGAGTGTCAGGATTTGCAATGCTGGCCCGGCCGGGCCGGTCACAGCGCCACCCAAGCGATATCGATGCCTGCGACACCGAGGCGATTTAATGTCTGACAATATTGTTTTTCATAGACTTGCCCTTCATTCCAACCAAACAGCCTGTTACGCCGAGCATGGCTTCGCTGCCAAAGCCAGACGCGGCTACAGGTGTCTGACGTTGGGCTTATCAGGGGGATTATATTGTAAGACGTTTAATCGCCTGACATTTCGCGCGCACGAAACCCCTAAATGTCTGTCCTTCAGCCCTTCCCGAACCGGAGCCCCCCATGACCCTGCCCTTTGACGGCGCGATCTCGGCGTTTTTCGAAACCGAAGCCCCCAAGAGCCTGCGCAAGGCGATCGAGGAGGGGCGCAAGCGCGACATCCTGACCGAGGGGTATCCCTATGACCGCTGGATGGCCAAGGACGCCTATGAAGAGCGCATGAAGGCGCTGCAGATCGAGCTGGTCAAGTTCCAGCGCTGGGTCGAGGCGACCGGGCAGCGGGTGGTGGTGGTGTTTGAAGGGCGCGACACGGCGGGCAAATCGGGCGCGATCCGGATCGTCAGCGAGAACCTGAACCCGCGCGGCGCCCGCATCGTGGCACTGCCCAAACCGACCGAACGCGAGGCGTCGCAATGGTATCTGCAGCGCCATATCGCCCATCTGCCGGGCGCGGGCGAGATCGCGCTGCTGGACCGCAGTTGGTACAATCGCGGCGTGGTCGAGCACGTCTTCGGCTTTTGCACCCCGGCGCAGCGCGGGTTGTTCTTTGAGCAACTGCCGGGGTTCGAGCGGGCGCTGGTCGAGGACGGCATCCACCTGATCAAGCTGTGGTTCAACGTCGGCCGCGCCGAGCAGTTGCGGCGGATGCTGGAGCGCGAGCGGCACCCGCTGAAGCAGTGGAAACTGTCATCGATCGACGTCAAGGGGCTGGGCAAGTGGGACGCCTATACGCAGGCGATCCGCGAGACCTTTGCGCAGAGCGACTTTGCCTTTGCACGCTGGACGCTGATCCGCGGCGACGACAAGTACCGCGCGCGGATCGCCGCCGTGCAACGGGTGCTCTCGGGCTTTGACTATGACGGCAAGGACGCCAGCGCCCTCGGCACGCCCGATCCGGCGATCACCGGCGGGGTTGATCTGTGGCCGGCAGGCTGAACGGACAAGGCGCCTGCGAGGCCCAGAGCAGCGCCCCCTGCCCGGCCATGAGCGCGCCGCTGGCATGGTCGCCCTGCAACAGCGCGAGGCCGCCCGCCGCCCGCGGCCCCAGCGCCCGCATCAGCAGATGCGCCGAGGCGGCAGCGCGCGGCGCGGGTTTCCAGATCAGCCCGCGCGCCGCCCCGGCGATCAGTAGCCCCGCCAGATCGGCCATCGGCACGGCAGCGGCGCTCAGCAGCACCAGCGGCCCTTGCCCTGGCAGCGCGGCGGGCACCGGGGCGGCGACCGGGTCGGCGAACCCTTCCAGCGCGCGCAACCGGCGCAGCATCGGCGCGGCCTCGGCATAGGCCTGCGCCAGCCCCTCGGCCCGTCCCGGCCGCAGCCCCGCCAGCGCCCGCGCCACATCGGCGTCCCCGGCGCAGGCCAGCCGCCCCATGCGACCGCTGTCGATCGGCAGCACCTCGGCCAGCCGGTCGGACAGCGGCGCCATCCAGCGCCCGGCAATGAAATGCACGAAAAGCCGCTCGTTCAACTCGGCGAGGAACAGCGGGTCCAAGGGATCACTGCGGCGCGGCGCAGCTGCTGGTCAGCTCTTCATAGCGCTGGACGATCCAGTTCGGCGCATCGGTCGGCATGTTGTCGGTCAACGAGGCCTGCACCCGCGCGAACAGACCGACCGAGCGGCTGTTGTCGACCATCGGCACGGTGCCGGGCGGCACGGCACGCTGGAACACCAGCAGCGCCACGGCGACCAGCAGGATACCGCGCATCACCCCAAAGAAAAACCCGAGGCCCTGATCGATGCCGCCCAGCGCCGAATTGCGGATCAGGCTGGAGAACAGCGGCGTGAACAGCGCAACCACCACCAGCATGACGGCAAAGACCGCGGCAAAGGCGGCAATGATGGTCAATTCGCAGGAATCGCCGATGATGTTGCCCAGATAGGGCACCTCGCGCACCAGTGGCTCGACGGTCGGCGCCAGCACGAAGGCGGCGACGGCAGCGGCGATCCAGCCGGCGATCGCCAGGATTTCACGCACGAGGCCGCGCGAATAGGCGAGGATCGCCGAGACGACAACCACCAACGCCACCGCAGCATCGACGAGGGTAAAGGAATCCATCGGTTCTCTCCTGTGCGCGTCAGCCCGCGCCGAAAATCTCGCCCACAAAGCCGGTCAGATCGGCCATCTCGCGCAGGCGCACGCCGGTCTCGCGGCCCTGCTTGCCACCCGCAGGCAGTATGGCCGTGGTGAAACCAAGTTTCTGCGCTTCTTTCAACCTGTTTTCGCTCTGGCTGACCGGACGCAGCGCCCCTGACAGCGATATCTCCCCAAAGACGACGGTATCGGCGGGCAGCGCGATGTCCTCGCGCGCGCTGAGCAGGGCAGCGGCGACGGCCAGATCGGCGGCGGGCTCGTTGACCCGCATGCCACCCGCGACATTGAGGAACACATCAAGCCCGGTAAAGGGAATGCCGCAGCGCGATTCCAGCACGGCAAGGATCGTGGACAGCCGCCCGCCGTCGAGGCCGACCACCGTGCGCCGCGGGTTCGACAAGGGCGAGGGCGCGACGAGGGCCTGAATCTCGGTCAGCATCGGGCGCGTGCCCTCGATGCCGGAAAACACCACCGAACCGGGCGCGGGCTGGCCACGCTCGGACAGGAACAGCGCCGAGGGGTTGGCCACCTCGGCCAACCCGGCACCGGTCATCTCGAAGACACCGATCTCGCCCGAGGGGCCAAAGCGGTTCTTGACCGCGCGCAGGATGCGGAACTGATGGCCGCGCTCGCCCTCGAAATAGAGCACGCAATCCACCATGTGCTCGACGACGCGCGGCCCGGCGATCTGGCCCTCCTTGGTCACATGGCCGACCAGCACCACCGAGGTGCCGCGCCGCTTGGCCAGGGTCACCAGCTCATGCGCCGAGGCCCGCACCTGCGCCACCGAACCGGGGGCCGAATCAACCGAATCCAGCCACATCGTCTGGATGGAATCGATGATGACCAGATCGGGGCGCTCCTCGTCCAGCGTGGTCAGGATGTCGCGCAGATTGGTCTCGGCGCCCAGCCGGACGGCGGCATCCGCCAGCCCCAGCCGCTGCGCCCGCAACCGCACCTGCGCGGCGGCCTCTTCGCCCGAGATATACAGGCAATCGAGCCCCCGCCGCGCAAAAGCCGCGACCAGTTGCAACAGCAGGGTGGACTTGCCAATGCCGGGATCGCCTCCAACCAGAATGGCCGAGGCCGCCACCAGCCCGCCGCCCAGCACGCGGTCAAACTCGCCCATACCGCTCAGCGCCCGCGGCGGCGGCGCCTCGTCGGCGGTCAGCGTGCTGAGCTCAATCGCCTTGCCCCGGGTTTTCGGCGCGCCCGGCCCGGCGGACAGCGGCGCCTCCTCGATGATCGTATTCCACCCCTCGCAAGCGTCACACCGCCCGCTCCATTTGCGATGGATCGCACCACAGGCGGTGCAGGTGAACTGGGGGGATGCCTTGGCCATGCCCGCTTATCACCCGCCGCCGCCGCCCGCGCAAGCCGGGCCAGAAGGGGGGCAGTCTGCCCCCCTCTTCGGCTGCGCCGAATTCACCCCCCTGAGGATAGTTGAGGCACAAAGATGCGGGCGGGATTTCCCATCTTTGTGCTTCAACTATCCACGGGGTTGCCAAAGGGGGGCGTGCCCCCCTTTGGGCGGGTGCGGGTGGCAACCCGCGCGGCGCGAAGGGGGCTCAATGCCCCCGAGCGCCGCCCCCCTCACCCCATCAACGCCGGATCAAACGGATAGCGCGTCAGCGTCTCGAAGCCCGTCTCGGTGATCAGCACCTGATCTTCCAGCTTGATCGAGAAATCCCCGCCCTCGGGCGAGATCAGCGCCTCGACGCAGAGCACCATCCCGGCCTCGAGCCGGTGCTCGAAGGCGCCCGGCACCCAGCCGTCGGGATAGGGCACATAGGGCCATTCATCACAAAGCCCGACGCCGTGCATCTTGCACGAGTATTTCTGCGCCCAGCAATCCTCGGTCAGCTGGTGCCCGCCGTGCACCAGTTCGTGAATCGACACCCCGGGTTTGAGCATGGCGCGGTTGATCTCGATATGCTCGATCGCCTGGTGCATCGCCGAGATCATCGCGTTGGTCGGTCGGCCGTCGCCGATCCACCAGGTGCGCGAGATGTCGATGCACATGCCGTAGCAGCCGATCAGGTCGGTGTCGAAGGCGACGATTTCGTTGGTGCCGATGATCCGCGGCCCGCATTCCTGAAACCACGGATTGGTGCGCGGCCCCGAGGCCAGCAGCCGGGTTTCGATCCATTCGCCGCCGCGGCGGATGTTGCCGCGGTGCAGTTCGGCCCAGACGGCATCCTCGCTGACGCCACCGCGGGGGATCTCTCGGCGGGCGAAATCCTCCATCTCGGCCATCGCCGCCTCGCAGGAATGGTGGGCGCAGCGCATCGCCAGCAGGTCGTCCGGCCCCTTGATGGCGCGGGCGCGTTCGGTGACTTCCTCGCCCTCGTGGATCTCGAACCCTGCCGCCTCGAGCGCGCGCAGCCCGTGCAGCATGATCTTGTCCACCGCGAGGCGGCGGTTGGTGCCGGCATGGGCGCGCATCACCTCGCCGACCTGCCCGGCAAAGTCGCGCGCCGACTCGGGGCCCTTGTCGCCGGTGACCGAGTAGAAGAACGAGGCGCCGTGGCGCAGTTCCTTGATCAGCGGGTTGAAGCTGACGAGGAAGGGCGCGTTCTTGTATTCCCAGACCACCATATGCCCGTCGGCGCAGACCATGCAGGCGCGAAACGGGTTGTGGGCGTTCCAGAGCTGCATGTTGGTGGTGTCGGTGGCATAGCGGATGTTCATCGGGTCGAACATCAGCACCGCGCCCAGATCGCGGGCGTTCAGCGTCTTGACCAACCGGTCCAGCCGAAACGCGCGCATGCGGTCGAGGTTGGGCACCTGCAGCCCCGCCGCCTGCCATTCGGCAAAGGCCAGTTGCGTCGGGCCGATCTCGACCCGGTTGTTGTCATTCGGGCTGCCGTCGGCGAGGTGCTCGCCGCGGCTGGGATCGATCTTGCGACGGTCGGCGTAATGGGTCATCGGCTCCTCCTGCCGGTCAACAGTCGCGCTTGCGTGCCGGGCTTTCTTGCCCGTCAGCGACCGCATCGTGCCGCTTTCGTTCTGACCGGTTGCGCTCAGGGCAGCGAACCGCCCAGCCAGCCCAGCCAGGGCAGCATCGCCGCCAGGCTCAACCGCGCCAGCAGGCGGGGCGTGCTGCGCAGTGTCCGGGCCGAGGGGGTCGTGCCGCGCAGGGCGAGGGTGACGCGGTCCGAG
>Ga0209573_1003100_pt1 | contig 19255 bp, 12 predicted proteins | sample TNRBio252014_DNA_FD_185870 | JGI IMG/M metagenome (GOLD analysis project Ga0209573, IMG submission 185870) | Wastewater treatment Type I Accumulibacter community from EBPR Bioreactor in Madison, WI, USA - TNR Reactor_6/25/2014_ DNA (SPAdes)... | ecosystem: Engineered > Bioreactor > EBPR >...
AGACCTTCAGCCCTGTCCCCTTGCATTCCGCCCTGGTCTTGCCCCATTTCCGCCCGCAAGAACTCCGCCGCCATCTCGTTCCTTCCGCCCCTCGATATGCCCAACCGCAAAAACCTCCTCGTCGCACTCGCCATCGTTGTCCCGCTCGCGCTCATGGCCGCCAAGCCGGACAAGCCTGCCAAGAAAGAGAAAGGCCCGTTTGTCGCAGCGAAACCGGCCTTCGTGCCGGATTACAACGCGCCTGCGTTTGATGCCAGCAAGGTGAAGCATGATCTTCTCGACCCAAGCATGTTCAAAGTGCCCGAGGGACTCGAAGTCACCGTCTGGGCCACCTCGCCGCAGTTGTTCAATCCCGCGAACATGGACATCGACCACGCGGGCCGCGTCTGGGTCACGGAAGGCGTCAATTACCGCCGTCACAGCGGCCGCAGCCGTGAGGGCGACTGCGTGCGCGTTTTGCAGGACACGGACGGCGATGGCAAGTGTGACGCGAGCCACGTCTTCGTGCGTGAGAAGGAGCTGGAGTGCCCGCTGGGCGTCGCGGTGTTCGACAACGTCATTTTCGTCTCCAACACGCCGAACATCATCAAGTACACCGATGTGAACCGGGATTTGAAGTTCGATCCCGCCGTGGACAAGCGCGAGGTCTTCCTCACCGGCTTCGAGCAGCCGCAGCACGATCACAGCCTGCACAGCGTCTATGCCGGACCCGATGGCCGTTTGTATTTCAGCAACGGCAACTGCGGTGCGCAGTTCAGCGACAAGAGCGGCAACACCTTCCGCATCGGCGGCGCTTACCTGAACAACGACTACACTGGTGAAAAGAGCGATGACGGCCACGTCTATGTCGGTGGCTTCACGGCGAGCATCGAGCCCAGCGGCCACAAGGCCAAGATCCTCGGCTACAACTACCGCAACAGCTACGAAGGCGTGCGCACCTCCTTCGGCGACATGTTCCTCAACGACAACGACGATCCACCCGCCTGCCGCGTGAGCCATCTCATCGAAGGCGGCAGCTTCGGTTTCTTCTCCCGCGATGGAAAACGCCAGTGGCGTGCCGACAAACGCCCCGGCCAGAGCATTCCCGAGGCTGAATGGCGTCAGGACGATCCCGGCAGCATCCCTGCGGGCGATGTCTATGGCGGCGGCGCTCCCACTGGCATGTGCTTTTATGAAAACGGCGCTCTCGATGAGAAATGGAACGGACTGCTGCTGAGTTGTGAGACGGGACGCAATGTTGTCTTCGGTTATCTGCCGAAACCGGATGGCGCGGGCTTCAAACTCGAGCGCTTCGATTTCTGCACCAGCAACACCACCGGTGTCTTCAAAGGCAGCGACTTCGTCGGCGGCGCAAACAACCTCTCCGACGACCGTCACACGCTCTTCCGCCCCAGCGACGTGTGCGTCGGCCCCGATGGTGCGATTTACATCAGCGACTGGTTCGACAAGCGCACCGGTGGTCACCAGGACACCGATGAAAGCTGCAGCGGCACCATTTACCGCATCGCTCCGAAAGGCTTCAAACCCCAGGTGCCCGCTGTCAATCTGGACACTGTCGAAGGCCAGACCGCCGCGCTGCAATCGCCCGCCACGAATGTCCGGCATGTGGCCTTCACGCGTTTGAAGGAAAAAGGCAAGGAAGCGCTGCCAGCCGTGAGCCAGTTGAGCAATCACAGCAATCCTTACCTCGCCGCACGGGCCATCTGGCTGCTGGCACAGATGGGAGACAGCGGCATGCGCCAGGTGCGCGTCTGGCTGGAATCCGAAGACCCGCAGAAGCGCCTCACGGCCCTGCGCGCCATTCGTGCCGCCACAGATGACGGCCTCGACATCCTGAGCAGCATGGTGGCGGATGATTCGCGCGCGGTGCGCCGGGAGATCGCCGTGGCGATGCGTGATGTGCCCTTCGCGCAGAGCAAGATGATCCTCACAGAGATCGCAAAACGTAACGGCGTGGAAGATCGCTCCTACCTGGAGGCATTTGGCATCGGCTGCACGGGCAAGGAGGAGCAGATATGGAGCGAACTGAAGACCAATGCTGGTCTCGATACTCCACTGGAATGGTCGAACAGCTTTGCCCAGATCACCTGGCGTCTTCATCCCGTCGCCTCCGTCCCTGACCTGCAACAGCGAGCCGCCAGTGACAAGCTTACGCCGCAGGAACGCAAACAGGCGCTCGACACGCTCGCCTTCATCCCTGACGCCACCTCTGCCAAAGCGGTGCTCGCCGTCGCGAAGGACAAAGCCTCGCCGATTCATGAGAGCGCCATGTGGTGGCTCATCAAACGCAGCACCGACGAGTGGAGCACCTTCGGCATCGCCGAGGAACTCAAGAAAGAAGGCATTTTCGATCCCGAAAGCGCCAAGCTTGTCGAGATCGTCACCCCGCCCGCCATACCCAGCGCGGTGAAAGTCGAGGAGGTGCTCAAGCTCAATGGCAACCCCAAGAACGGCGCACAGCTCGTCACCCGCTGCGTCATGTGCCACCAGATCAACGGCCAGGGCGTGGAGTTCGGTCCGAACCTCGACGGCTGGGGCCGCGGCCAGCCCACGGAGATCGTCGTGCAGGCCCTGATCGACCCGAGCAAGGACATCGCCCACGGCTACGACGGCATGGAGCTCACCCTCAAGGATGGAACGAAGATCCACGGCATGCTGCTCACCGAGGGTGACATCATGATCGTTCGCAGCATGGGCGGCGTGAATCAATACATCGCCAGATCCCGCCTCAAGAGCCGCGCCAAGCTCACCAGCAGCATGATGCTCAGCGCCACCCAGCTCGGCCTCAGCGCCCAGGACGTGGCCGACATCACGGCGTATCTGCGCGCGGGGAAGTGATGCGTCCTTTGGCGGAAAACCTCAGAACGCCCAGCGATACGGCGCGTTGTGAATCAGCTTGTTCTTTGGATACGCTGAGATGCGCACTTGGTTCTTCGAGTTCCCGCTGAGCAGCCAGACATTCGTGGCGTCCTGCGCGTGCAGGAAGCCGATATGGCCGCTGCTGGCCTGATCCACCGTGAGCGGTTGAAGAATGCAGATCGCGCCATAGGTCGCGGCCACGGGGCGGCCCCAGCTCCACCAGTCGGAGACTTTGGCGCTGCCCTTGGGCTGGTAGCCGGAGCGCAGCACACACCAGTTCACAAAAGCGGCGCACCAGGCCGTCTCATCCTTCAGCAGATTGCCGCTGATGCCGCAACTGCGCAGGTATTCGAGGATGCGCGGGTTGTCACCGTTCGTCCACTCCTGCACACCCACCTCCATGATGGCGATCTGCATCCACGGCGGCGGCGCGGCGAAACTCGTGGGAGCTGCGGCCACAGTTTCCGGCGGCACGCCGGTCACGACGCCGCTGACATTCACGATCTGACCCGGAAATAAAACTTTCCAGTTTCCCGAGCCCCATTCCACCAGGCCGGGGTTGAGCTTCTGAAACTGCGAAAGCGTCATTCCGAAGGATTTCGCGATTTTGGAGGGATTGTCGCCAGGTTGGACGGTGTATTGGGCCATGCGCGAAATCATGGCTGCCCGGTTTGAGAAAGCCAACCCTGATTTTCACCCTTGCGGTGGTCAATCTTTGCTGAACAGCCCCTTCACCTTCGAGAAGAAACCAGGCTTGTCTTGATCCGTGTTCTTCGCCGCAGGATCAGACGTCATCGCAGGCACCATCGTCGGCATCTTCTGATCCCAACCACCGCCCAGAGCCTTCATCAATCCGACGGTCGCAATCAGTCGCTGTCCGGCAATCTGTGCGGTGGCGCGTTGAGTGGCCAGAGTGGTGCGGTTGGCCTCGATCACATCAAGGTACGGACTCGTTCCGGCCTCGTAGCGCGTTTTGGCGAGCTGCGCGGCCCTTTCAGCACTGGCGCGGGCGCGCTGCTGGGAACCGGCCTGCGTGCTGAGATTGCGGATTGAGGACAAGCTGGTCTCCACATCGGCCAATGCCGAAAGGAAGGTCTGACGATAACCCGCGAGTGCTTCGTCATGCGCGGCTTTTGATTTGGTGAGGTTCCAGCGGTTTTTGTTTCCGGAGAACAGCGGCACATTGATACTTGGCCCCATGCTCCACATGAGCGAGGTCGGCTCAAAGAGGATGTCGATGTCACCGCTTTGGAAACCACCGCGTCCCATCAGCTTCACGCTGGGGAAAAAATGCGATTTGGCGACGCCGATCCTGGCGATGGCGGCCTCAAGCACGCGCTCAGCCTGCGAGATGTCAGGACGCCGCTCCAGCAAGTCACTCGGCACGCCAGCGGGCACGCTGGGAGGCGAGGAAAGCGTTCCGGTTGATGCAGGCACACGAAAACTCGATGCGCTGGTGCCAATCAGGATGGCGAGCACGTTTTCGAGCTGGTCACGCTGCGCTTGGAGCGCGGAAATTTCCGCCTCGGCGGTGGCGACTTCAGTTTCGGCCTGCGCTTGCTCCAATTCACTGCCCGCACCGGCCTGCACGCGCGCACCAGCAATTTTGAGCGCCTCATTGCGCCAGCCGACGGCCTCGCGCACGATGCGCATCTCGTTGTCGAGCGTGCGGAGCTTGAAGTAGTTCATCGCGACCTCGGCCTGGATGCCGAGAAGCACATTGTGCATCGCATCTGCGGCGGCGGCGGCCTCCGCGCGGGTTCCCTCGGCCTGACGGCGGAGTTTGCCCCAGAGATCAAGTTCCCAACTGAAGTCGAGCGGCGCGTTGTAGGCGGGGCCGTTGTAACTCAACCCATTCAGCGGAAAGGGCGATGGCATGTTCTCCGAAGTGCGCTGGCGTTCCGCCGTCAGTGGCAGGCTGATGGTGGGGAAGAAATCGCCACGCGACATGCGGGCGGCGGCACGCGCTTGATCGAAGCGCGCAATCGCGGCCTTGAGTTGCTGGTTGTTCGCCGTGGCGGCGGCTTCGAGATTGTTGAGGCGCGAGTCGTTGAAGACCTTCCACCATTCGCCTTTCGGCAGATGCGCGGAGGGTGACGCGGCACGCCACGTCACGCCTTTGAACTTCGGCGATGTGGCCGTGGCGGGACGCTCGTAATTGGGGCCGATTTGAGCCAGGGCAGATGATGCGAGGATGAGAAAAAGCAAGGTGCGCATGACAGGATCAATGAGGAGTGGGAAGGACGGCAGCGGGCAGTTCAGCGGCAGCCTCGGGTTTCTTTTTGCGGCCAAGCTTCATGACGAGCACATAAAACACGGGCGTGAAGAACAGGCCGAGGAAGGTCACGCCGATCATCCCGCTGAAGACGGCGGTGCCCATGGCTCGGCGCATTTCGGCACCGGCACCCGTGGAGACGACGAGCGGATACACTCCAGCAATGAAGGCGATGGAGGTCATCAAAATGGGGCGCAGACGCAGGCGGCAGGCCTCAAGGGCGGCTTCGAGGGGGCTTTTGCCGTGGTCGCTCTTTTCCTTGGCGAATTCGACGATGAGGATGGCGTTTTTGCAGGCGAGGCCGATCAGCACGATGAAACCGATCTGCGTGAAGATGTTGTTGTCGCCTCCGGTGAGATGCACGCCGGCGAGGGCGAAGAGCAGGCACAGCGGCACAATTAAAATGATGGCGAGCGGCAGACGCAGGCTCTCATACTGCGCGGCGAGCACCATGAAGACGAGCAGGATGCACAGCGGGTAAATGTAGATGGCGGTGTTGCCCGCGATGATCTTTTGGAAGGTCAGATCGGTCCACTCGAACTCGAATCCGCCTGGCAATGACTCTTTGACGAGATTGGCGATCAAATCCTCGCCCTGGCCGGAGCTGATGCCCGGCAGAGCTGAGCCGCTGAGGTCGGCGGCGAGGTAGCCGTTGTAGTGGAAGACGCGGTCGGGGCCGAAGCTCTCATTCACTTTCACAAGCGAGCCGATGGACACCATCTCACCGGCTGTATTGCGCGTTTTCAGGCGTGTGATGTCGCCCACCTCATCGCGGAACTGCTGCTCGGCCTGAGCGACGACCTGGTAGGTGCGTCCGAAGCGGTTGAAGTCGTTCACATAAAGGCTGCCGAGGTTGATTTGCAGCGTTTCGTAAAGATTCGCAAGCGGCACGCCCTGCGACTTCGCTTTTTCACGATCCACATCGGCTTCGATCTGCGGAACGTTCACAGTGTAACCGGTGTAGGTCATGCCGAAGTTGCCGGAACCCATCGCCGCACCAGTGAGAGCCGTCACGGTCTTGTAAAGTTCCGCGTAGCCGCGATTGCCACGGTCTTCGATCATCATCTTGAAGCCGCCAGTGGTGCCGATGCCGTTCACGGGCGGCGGCGGAAACATGACCACCATGGCGTCTTGAATGGCCATGAACTGGCCGTTGAGAGCACCGGCGATGGCTCCGCTGTTGAGGTCGGGCGTCTTGCGTTTGTCAAAGTCATCCAGACCGACGAACACGATGCCGCTGTTAGGACTGGCGCTGAATCCGTGGATGCTCAGACCTGGGAAAGCGATGGCGTCCTTCACGCCGGGCTGTTTCATCGCGATCTCGGACATGCGGCGCATCACGGCATCCGTGCGATCAAGCGACGAGCCCTCCGGGAGCTGCGCAAAGCCAATGAGGTAGGCTTTGTCCTGTGCAGGAACGAAGCCCTCCGGCACGATCTGGAAACCGCGCCATGTGGCCCACACCAGCCCGCCATAGATCATGAGCGCGATGATGCTGAAGCGGATGGCGCGCTTCACGATGCCGACATACACATTCGACGACCACTCAAAGAAGCGATTGAAGGGCCTGAAGAACCAGCCGAGCAGCAAATCCATGGCCTTGGTGATAAGGTCTTTTTTGTCGTGATGACCCTTGAGAAGCAAAGCGGACAGCGCGGGGGAAAGCGTGAGCGAATTGATGGCCGAAATGACCGTGGAGATCGCAATCGTGACGGCGAACTGTTTATAAAACTGCCCGCTGAGGCCGCTGATGAAGGCGGTGGGGATGAACACGGCGCACAGCACGAGCGCGGTGGCGATGATCGGCCCGGTGACCTCCTTCATGGCCTGATGGGTGGCTTCCAGCGGTCTGAGGCCGTTGCGGATGTTTCGCTCGACGTTTTCGACGACGACGATGGCATCATCCACAACGATGCCGATGGCTAAAACGAGGCCGAACAGGCTCAAGTTGTTGATCGAGAAGCCCAGCGCATGCATCACGGCAAACGTGCCGACGAGCGACACCGGCACCGCCGCGAGCGGAATGATGGACGCACGCCACGTTTGCAGGAAAATGACCACCACGAGCACCACGAGCAGGATGGCCTCGATGAGTGTGTGAATGACGGCGTCGATGGATTTATCGACGAAGACCGTGGGATCGTAAGCGATGGCGTAATCGACGCCTTCGGGCATTTTCGTCTTTAACTCGGCCATGCGTGCCCGCACGGCTTGCGAGACCGCGAGCGCGTTCGAGCCTGGAAGCTGGAAGACGCCCATGCCGACGGCTTTTTTGTTATTCAGCAGGCTGCGCAGCGCGTACTCGCCACTGCCCATCTCCGCGCGGGCGACATCGCGCAGGCGGAGCTTTTCGCCATGCGGGCCGGTTTTGACGATGATCTGCTCAAACTCCTCCTCAGTGATGAGGCGGCCCTTCGCATTCACCGTGAGTTCAAAAGGCGCACCCTTCACCGGCTGCTGGCCGATGGCACCTGCCGCAACCTGGATGTTTTGCTCGCGGATGGCGTTCACGATGTCGCTGGCAGTCAGGCCGCGCGCGGCAGCCTTGTCGGGGTCGATCCAGATGCGCATGGCATACTCACCGCCGCCGAAGATTTGCACCTGGCCCACTCCATTCAGGCGGGAGAGCTCGTCCTTCACATTCAGCGTGGCGTAGTTCCGGAGGTAGATCTCGTCGTAGCGGTCATTGGGCGAAAGCAGATGCACCACGAGCGTCATGTCCGGCGAGGACTTCACGGTGGTCACGCCATAGCGCCGCACTTCCTCCGGCAGCTTCGGCAGCACCTGGGAGACGCGATTTTGCACCTGCACCTGCGCGAGATCGAGGTCCGTGCCGATCTTGAAGGTCACGGTGAGGATCATGACGCCGTTCGCCGTGCTCTGGGAAGACATGTAGAGCATGTTTTCCAAGCCGTTGACCGTCTGCTCCAGCGGCGAGGCCACGGTTTCAGCGATGGTCTTCGGATTCGCGCCCGGATACGTCGCCGTGACGATGACCGTCGGTGGCACGACCTCCGGGTATTCGGAAATCGGAAGTTGAAAGAGCGAGATCGCACCGAGGATGAAAGTCAGGAGCGACAAGACGCCCGCAAAGATGGGGCGGGTGATGAAGAAGGACGAGAAGTTCATGGTCGTGCCGGGGGGCTTACTTCGATGCCGTTTCTTTCGGGGCAGCGGCGGCATCTACCGGCGCGACAGGCATTCCAGGCATCGGCAGGCGGGCTTGGCCGTTGATGATGATCTTTTCGCCGGCATTCAGTCCACTGCGGACGATGCGCTTGCCGTCAATGGCGGGGCCGATGACGACGGGCTTATAGATGGAGATCGCAGGCTGCTTCGATTCATCGATACCGAGCACATATTTGTTGGCCTGGTCGGTGAGGATGCTTTTTTCATCAACGAGCAGGGCTTTGTATTGACCGGTCATCGGCAGACGGATGCGGGCAAAGAGGCCCGGCGTGAGCTTGCCATCGGCATTCGAAAACTCGACGCGGAGAACCATGCTGCCGGTGCCGGCGTCGAGACGGTTGTCGAAGGACTCGATGTGGCCGTGGTGTGGGAAGCCGGTTTCATTCGAGAGCTGGAGTTCCACCGGCACCTTCTTGCCGCCGTTGGTGAACATCTTCTTGTCGCGTTGCAGCGCTTGGAGCTTGAGTAGGCTGTTTTCGTCGATGTCGGCATACACATAGACGGGATCGACGGTGACGATGGTGGTCAGCAGCGTGGTGCCGGAGGTGACGAAATTGCCCGTGGTCGTCATCGTGCGGCTGATGCGCCCGCTGATCGGTGCCTCCACGGTGCTGTGCTCGAATTCGATCTCCGCGCTGTGTTCAGTGGCCTTGGCGGATTCCAGCGTCGCCTTCGCTTGAAGATAGGCAGATTCCTTCGCCTCCCCCTGTTCGGGCGCGATGGCCTTCTTCTCCAGAAGTTCGCCCACGCGTTTGAATTCGCTCTCCATGGCGCGGGCATTCGCATCGGCGCGCGCCACCTCGGCCTTGGCGGCTCGAAGTTTGGTCTCGAACGGGCGTTGGTCGATGGTGAAGAGAAGGTCGCCTTTTTTGACAAGCGCTCCTGCCTGGAAGTGGACCTCGGTGATGTAGCCGGACACGCGGGGCTTCAACTCAACGGTCTCCACCGCCTCGACGCGCCCCGTGAACTCCTCCCACTCAACGAGTTCTCGCTGCTCGACCTGTGCGAGGGTCACCGGTGCCGGTGGCATCTGCATGCCGCCATGGGCACCGCCCGCAGGCGGTTTGCCACAGGCTGCGAGAAGCAGGACGAGAGGGAGGAGGTGTTGAGGTTTCACGGGGCGCGTTGGTTTTGGGGTGGGGAAAGTTGACCAGTTGGTTAATTTGAAAGCGAAAAATGAAGCTTCAGGTTTTGACGCCGAGGATGATCTTGGCCCCGGACTCGAACTCGTCCAGGCGGCTGAGATCATTCCACATGCGGGCGTGGAGCAGCAGACCCTCGCTGTAGGCAAACACGATTCGTGCCAGGGCCATCGCGTCATGCGTGACGATGCTGCCCTGCGCCTGCGCATCGCGGATGGCGCTCTCGTAGTAGCGGATGAACTGGCCCAAAATCTCCTGCAATTTGTCGCGCAGGCGCTCATCCACCGTGCTGACCTCCGCCCCGAGCGAATGGATCGGGCAGCCCAGCACACGGCCATGCTTCTTGAACAAATCCTCCTGCTCCTGGCGGAAATTGCGGAAGCAGTTCAGGATGCGCTCGACTGGTGGTACCACCGGCGAAAAGATTTGATCCAGTTCCTTCCGATGCTCCGTCCAGCCGTGGTCGATGGATGTGACCGCCAGCGCGGTTTTGGACTCAAAGAAGTGGTAAAAGCTGCCTTTTTTTCACCCCTGCCCTCTCACAAATCTGGTCCACCGAGGTGCTGCCGTAGCTGCCGGTCCAGATCAGTTCGATCATGGCTTCAATCAGGCGATCTTTGGCAGTGGAGGTGCGTCCCATGGTAGTTTCGGCGGCTCTAGGTGCCGGAGGTTTAACCAGAGCTAGACGATCAGTCAACTATTTTTCCAATCCGAGCGCGAGGTCTGATTTTTTGTCACTTCCACCCCATGAATTCGTTAGTCATTCCGAAATTCGTCATTCGTCATTTCCCATAAACTGTGCCATTCCTTCACTCTATGGACGACCAAGCCACCGTACTCATCGTCGATGATGAAAAGCACACCCGCGACGGCCTGCGCCTCTCGCTGGAGGACGAGTTTGACTGCTACGTCGCCTCGAACGCCGCCGAGGCGATGGAATACCTCCAAAACGACCGCATCGACGTGATGCTCACCGACCTGCGCCTCGGCGAGGACAACGGCATGAAGCTCCTCGATGCCGCCCTGGCCCAGCCGAAGCCACCCGTGTGCATCATGATGACCGCCTACGGCAGCGTCGATACCGCCGTGGAGGCGATGCGCCGTGGGGCCTACCATTTCGTCACCAAGCCGCTCAATCTCGATGAAGTGGAGCTTCTCATCAAAAGAGCGCTCCGCAGTCGCACGCTGGAGCACGAAAATGTGGCGCTGAAGCAGCAGGTCGAGCGCAAATTCTCCATCGAAGGCATTCTCGGCCAGGCCGAGGTGATGAAGCCCATCATCGAAACGATTCAACAAGTCGCGCCCTCACGCGCCACCGTCCTGATCGAAGGCGAAAGCGGCACCGGCAAGGAACTCGTCGCCCGCGCCATTCACAATCTTAGCGGACGGCCCAAGGCGAACATCGTCTCCGTGCATTGCGCCGCTCTCTCGCCCCAGATCCTCGAAAGCGAGCTGTTCGGTCATGAAAAAGGCGCTTTCACCGGTGCGCAGGAGCGCCGCATCGGCCGCTTTGAGCAGGCGAACGGTGGCACGTTGTTCCTTGATGAAATCGGCGAGATCGACGCCTCCACGCAGGTCAAACTGCTCCGCGCTCTCGGCGAGCAGACCATCGAGCGCGTCGGCAGCAGCAAGCCGATCCAGATCAACGTCCGTGTCATCGCCGCCACGAATCGTGATCTCGCGAAGATGGTCGAAGAAGGCAAATTCCGCGAAGACCTCTACTGGCGTCTGCGCGTCGTCACCATCCAGCTTCCGCCGCTGCGCGTTCGTAAAGGCGACATCCCCGTGCTGGCCGACCATTTCCTCAAGGAACTCGCCAAAACCAACGGCAAGGCCTTCAAGCCGCTCGGTGAGGACGCCCTGCCCGCGATGATGAAATACGACTGGCCCGGCAATATCCGCGAACTCCGCGCCGCCATCGAACACGGCGTCGTCATGAGCAACAGCAACCGCGTGATGCTCAAACACCTCCCGTCCTACCTGCTCAACCCACACGGCCTCGGCATCGGCCTGCGCGCGCCTTCTTTAATACCCACCAAAGACGCCGCATCGGCTCTGCCCGCCGATCCGTCTATCAAACCCAAGAGCGACCTCGACATCACCGAAGTCGAGCACCAGCTCATTCTTCAAGCCCTCCAGCGCAGCGGCAACAACCGCACCGTCGCCGCCGAGATGCTCGGCATGAGCCGCCGCACGCTTCAGCGCAAGCTCAAGGACTTGAACATGGTGCGCACGCATCGCCGACGTGTGCAGCCCTAGGCTCAAGCGCCCGCGTCGTAAATCGTCGGATCATCCAATCCGGCGAGCGCAAACGCCTCGATGCGCTCCACGCAGGTACCGCATTTCCCACAGTGCAAATCGCCGCCTTTGTAGCAGGACCACGTCTTGCCGTAATCGACGCCGAGCGATGCACCGAGCTTCGCGATGCCTGCTTTATCGAGATGAATGAACGGGCGCAGCAGTTCGATGCGCGCATACGTTCCCTCACGCATCGCGGCGGCCATGCCTTGCATGAAAGGCTCGCGGCAGTCGGGATAAATCGTGTGATCGCCCGCATGCGCCGCAATGACGAGCGCCTCAGCCTCACGGCTCTCCGCGAGACCACACGCGATGGCGAGCATGATGCCGTTGCGGAACGGCACCACCGTCCGCTTCATGGTTTCATGCGCGTAGTGGCCATCAGGCACTTCACCGCCGCTTTTGAGCAAATCTGAGGCAAATAGCCGGTTTACGAAGTCCAGGTCAATGATGTCATGTTTCAAGCCTGATTGCGCACAATGCCACGCCGCCAGAGGAATCTCGCGATGATTGTGCTTCGCGCCGTAATCAAAACTCACCGCACCTACAACCTCGTGTTCCGACTGCGCCCAGTGCAGCGCCGTCACGGAATCCATCCCGCCTGAAAGCAGCACGAGCGTTTTCATTCCGGCAGACGCAGCGTTTCGTCGAGATCAGGGAAACGGGCCTCACAGGTGAGCTGGATGCCGCCACGCGCGCCGAACTTCCCGCGCACCACGACCTGCTTCGGCGCGCAGGCTTTTACGATGTCATCGAGCACGCGATTCACGATCGCCTCATTGAAGGCCGCGTGATTGCGATACGAGGCCAGATAAAACTTCAGCGACTTTGTCTCCACGCACTTTTGGTCGGGAATGTAGTAGATTTCGAGATGCGCCGAGTCCGGTTGGCCAGTCACCGGGCAGATCGAGCTGAATTCCGGGGCGCTCAAATGGATGCGGTAGTTCCGTCCCGGCGTGCGATTCGGGAACGTCTCCAACACCGCCACATCCGGCGATGCCGGAAGGCGGTTTTCCGATTTTCCGAGCAATGTGAGGTCATTTTCCTGGCTCATGTCCGCGCAGAATGCGGAAGAGAGGCCGGATTGCAAATGCGTTGAGCCGTCAGGCCAAGATTACTCGATAGTTTTCCAAATCCAGAATCGTTTCTAAATTTAGAATGCTCAAAGAAGCCCCCATCCTTCCCACCGAAGACACCCTCGCCCCAGGCACCGAGCGCACGCTCGCCATCCTGGAACTCCTCGGTCAGCACCGCGCTGGCTTGAGCCTCACCGAGATCGCGCGTGAACTCGATCTACCGGTAAACTCTGTCTTCCGCATCACCGGCACGCTGCACAATCGTGGCTACCTCCAGCGCCGTGAGGACGACAAGCGCTTCGTGCTCACGAACAAACTTTTCGATCTCTCTCGCCCTCAAGTGCGCGAGAAAAGCCTCGTCGTCTGCGCTTTGGAGTCCCTCAAATGGCTGCGTGATGAGTCCGGTGAGACCACTCAGTTCCTCACCAGCGTGAATCACAAGATGACCGTGCTGGAACAGTGCATCTCCTCCCAGCCGATCAAAGTCAGCAGCACCGTCGGCCTGCAAGTGCCCATGTATTCCTGCGCGCCGGGCAAGGCTATCCTCGCTCATCTGCCACCCGCCGAACTCGAGAAGTTCTTCGTTACCGTGAAGCTCAAGCAATACACGCCGACCACGCTCGCCACGCGCTCATCGCTGGAGGCCGATCTCGCCAAAACCCGCAAGCGAGGATTCTCCACGGACATCGCCGAAGGTCTCGAAGGCATCCACTGCGTCGCCGCCGCGATCCTCGACGAGTATCATTACCCCGTCGCCGCCATCACCGTGATGTCGCCGAGTTTCCGCCTGAAACGCGATCAATTCGAAAAAGCCGGCAAGCTTTGCATCGAAGCCGCTGAAAACATCACCCGTAGGCTCCTGGCATGAAAATACATCTCCTCAGCCTCTCCGCCTATCTGCTCCTCTGCGGCAAAATCTTGGCAGCTCCAACTCCACAACAGATCGAGTTCTTCGAGTCGAAGATCCGCCCGATCCTCGCGCAGGAGTGCTATGAGTGCCACAGCACCGCCACGAAGAAGAAAGGTGGTCTCGTGCTCGACTCCCGCGCTGGCTGGCAATCCGGCGGCGAATCGGGTGATGTCATCAAAGTCGGCGATCCCGCTGCTTCGCTACTGATTCAAACGATCAAGCACGAGCACGAAGATCTCAAAATGCCCAAAGCAGGTGCCAAGCTCGACGACAAAGTCATCGCAGACTTCGAGCGCTGGATTCGCGACGGCGCCGCCGATCCACGCGATTTGGTCCCATCCAAGGAGCAAGTCGCCAAAGAAACCGACTGGAAGACCATTCTCGAACGCCGCAAGCAATGGTGGGCCTTCCAACCGATCTTGAAGCAGCCCGCGAACAAGACCATCGACGACTACATCGACGCCGAACTCGCGAAACAAGGCATCCCCGCCGCTGCACCAGCCGATGCGCAGACACTCCACCGCCGCACGAGTTACGTCCTCACCGGACTTCCACCGAGCGGTGATCAAACTGTCGATCAATTGCTCGCCAGTCCCGCCTTCGGCGAAAAATGGGCGCGCCACTTCATGGACTGGGTCCGCTACGCCGAGTCCTACGGATCCGAAGGCGATCCCGCCATCCCATACGCCCATCAATACCGCGACTACCTCATCCGTGCCTTCAACGACGACGTTCCGTATCCGCAGCTCGTCAAAGAAGCCATCGCTGGTGACCTCTTACCAAGTCCACGCCTCAAGAACGGCATCAACGAAAGCGCCATCGGCATCGCGCAGCTTCGCATGGTGCTGCACGGCTTCTCGCCCGTCGATTCGCTCGATGAAATGGTCACCTTCACCGACAACCAGATCGACACCGTAACGAAGGCCTTCCAAGCGCTCACCGTGAGTTGCGCCCGCTGCCACAACCACAAGTTCGACGCCATCTCCCAGGCCGATTTCTACGCGCTCTACGGCATCTTCACCAGCACCCACCCCGCCATCATCGACGTGAATGCCCCCGGTACCGGAGAGGCCATCCGCGCCGAATTGAAGGCGCTCAAAACCGAAATCAAAACCACACTCATCGCTGACTGGCTGAAGACCGCACCAAAGTCGGACGCGTCAGACGAGTCCGACACTTCCGACGACAACCTCCAAAACTTCCAATGGTTCACCCAAGGCCTCACCAAAACAAAAGCCGGTGAATTCGCCATCACCGAAACAGGCCTGCGCATCTACCCCGGCGGCTACTTCTCCGACCTCGTCAGTTCCAAGGACCGCGCCGTCCTCTTCAGCCAGCGCTTCGAATGCCCCGAAGGCACGCTGTGGTTCCGTGTTGCCGGAAATGGCGGGGTGAAGGCCAAATACGTCATCCAAAACTACCCGCGCACCGGCACCATCCACAAGGCCGTCGTGCTCAAGGATGCCAAGGACGAGGAATTCAAATGGCGGCCGCTCGAACTCGATTTCTGGAAGGGCGACGAAGTCTTCCTGCAGATCACCACCGCCGCCGACATGCCGGCGGAGTTCACGAATGATCGCTCGTGGTTCGGCATCACCGACGTCCGCATCACCAAGGACATGGCGCCACCCGATGCGCCCGCCGTTTCGATGGCTTCACCGCATCAACTGATCACCGCCTGGCAGAACAACACCCTGAGCGATGCTCAAGCCGAAGCGCTCAATGCGCTGGTGCAGGCCAAGAAACTCTCCCTAGGCTCCATCGCTCTGCTCCTCAAACGCTACCGCGAGCTCGAAGCCAAGCTCCCTGCACCGACCCGCGTGCCGGGCGTCATTGAAGCCGACGCCAAAGACGCCGCGCTGTTCGTCCGTGGCGATCACAAGCAACCCTCAGACCTCGTGCCCCGCCGTTTCCTCGATGCGCTTGATCCCATGCCCTTCAATACCAAGAGCAGCGGTCGCCTCGAACTCGCCGAGCACATGGCCGACATGAAGCGCAACCCGCTCACCGCACGCGTCATCGTGAACCGCCTTTGGCATCACGTCTTCGGTCGCGGCATCGTTGCCACCACGGACAATTTTGGCAAACTCGGCGAACTGCCCACGCATCCCGAGCTTCTCGACTTCCTCGCCCAGCGTTTCATCGACAGCGGCGGCTCGATCAAAGAGACGCTCAAGCTCATGGTCAGTTCCAAAGCCTTCCAGCGTAGCGCACACGCTTCCGAGGCCGCTACGCAAAAAGACCCGGAAAACAAGCGCCTCAGTCATTGGAGCATCCGCAGGCTCGAAGCCGAGGCCATTCGCGATTCCATCGTCACCTTGTCCGGCAAGCTCGACACGACGCTCTACGGCGAGTCCGTCGGCAGCGGCGATCCGCGACGCAGCATCTATGTCAAAGTCATCCGCAACGCCCTCGACCCCTTCCTCACCACCTTTGACGCCCCCGTGCCTTTCGCCACCCGCGGCAAGCGCGACACCACCAACGTTCCCGCGCAGTCGCTCACCCTGCTCAACGACAGCAAAGTCATCGACTGGTCACGCAACTGGGCAACCTACGTCCTCCATGATGGCAAAGACCGCACGGACGACCTGCGCGTTCGTCAAATGTTCCGCCAAGCCTACTCCCGCGATGCGAGCGACGACGAAGTGAAGCAGAGCCTCGCCTATCTCGCCATTTTGCAAAAGGAGAGCGCCGATCAAGCCCGCGAACTCGCCACGCAGGAGGAAAAGATCAGCGCCTTGAACCGCCAGATCGCCGCCATCCTTGATCCCGCGCGCACCAAGCTTCAATCCGAACGCAAGCTCCCTGCTGCGCCCATTGACACACCCGAACCGCTCGCGGAATGGACCTTCGACAAGGACGCCAAGGACACGCAGGGCAACCTCCATCTCGAACTCGTCGGCTCCGCTCACGTCGAAAACGGCGCGCTCATTGTCGATGGCAAATCCATGGCGAAATCCGGATCGTTGCCCAAGCAACTCAAGGCCAAGACCCTCGAAGCCTGGGTCATGCTCGACAACCTCACCCAGCGTGGCGGCGGCGTGCTCACCGTGCAGGGCAAGAACGGCGTGCTCTTCGACTCTATCGTTTTTGCAGAGAAAACACCCGCTCATTGGGTCGCCGGCAGCAACGTCTTCGAACGCAGCGAACTCTTCGAAGGCCTCGCCGAAACCGAAGCCACCACACGCCCCGTGCATGTCGCTGTCGTCTATCAAGCCGACGGCACCATCAGCGGCTACCGCGATGGCAAACCCTACGGTCGCACCTACCGCAAAGCTCCCGGCGCCACCTTTGAGCCCGAAGTCAGCCAGGTCCTCTTCGGCTGCCGCCACGGCACACCTGTGAGCAACAAAGGCCTCTCCGGACGCATCTTCCGCGCCCGGCTCTACGATCGCGCTTTGACCGCCGAAGACATCGCCAAGACCGCCCGCATCGAATCCAGCACCATCACCGAAGCCGACATCCTCGCTACACTTTCAACCGATCAGCGCACTCAACTCACACGCCTTCAATCACAACGCGATCTACTCACCAAGACACTCGAATCCACCCGCAGCACCGCCGCTGGCACAGATCCCGTTTTGAATGCCTGGGCAAGCCTAGCGCAGTCCCTGATCAACCTGAAGGAGTTCATCTACCTTCGATGAAGGCACTCACGACCATCGCGACAGCGCCTTGGACTGCGGCAGCCTGCTGCCGCTTTCGGGTGTGGCAGCCCTGCTGCCGGGAGAACGGCATCGCTGCCGGAATGTCTCCTCTTATTGGAAGTGATACTCTGCTCCTTGCGAGCACTGCTCAGCCTTCGGCGCCAGCAGGGCTGGCTTGCGAAAAGCGGCAGCAGGGCTCCCGCAGTCCAAAGGCTGCCGCCAGCTCACCACTCGAACTTCACCGGAAAGTCTGGGCAGAGCTTCGACTGTGTCGCATCAGGCACATCGTGACGGTAGAAAGTCATGTTGCCGTCTTCGTCGCAAAACCAGACTTCCTCAGCTCCACGAGCAAAGTAGAGCTGCATCTTGCCCATCATCTCGACAACACTGTTGGAGTAGGAACGAATCTCGACGCAAATCTCTGGAGCGATGGGCATCGAAGCGGCGCGCCGATGCGGGCGGAGACGATCACTGGAGATCCACGCCACGTCGGGCACCTTCACTCCGTCCGAGGTTTCCACCGCGCATTCCGTGATCACTCGTCCGCCGGTCATCATGTCAGCCAGTTTGCGCGAAATCTCAGACTGAAAGCCTCCGTGCCAGTTGGATGCAGGACTCATGACGATTTGGTTGAAGCGGTTGGTTTCAATCTTGTAGGGCAGATCCTGCAAGGTCGGGTCTTCGCAAATTTCTTTCCAGGTGCGCATAGGGCAATGATGCCTCCCGGACCGGTTTCCCGCAACATTCAATTCTCCCACTCATGAGCCTTTCCTTCTCTCGCCGCGCACTCCTCTCCAGCGCCTCCACCGGCTTCGGCATGGCCGCTCTTGCCGGATTGATGCAGGAAGAATCGCAAGCTGCGCTCGTGCATCGGGCGAAGCGATTCGCACCGAAAGCACGCAGCGTCATCTTTCTCTACATGAGCGGCGGCGTGTCCCATGTCGATTCCTTCGATCACAAGCCGATGCTGAAGAAGTTCGCGGGCAAGCCGATGCCGGGGGACGTGAAGAAGACGCAGTTCAACAACAATGGCACGGTCCAACCCTCGCACTGGGACTTCAAACGCTATGGGCAGTCGGGCCTGGAGGTGAGCGACCTGTTTCCGCAGATCGGCGGTGTGGCGGATGATCTTTGCATGATCCGCAGCATGACCGCGAAGTTCAGCGAGCATGCGCAGGGGAACTTCTTCATGCACACCGGCTTTCCCTTCCTCGGCTTCCCCAGCGCCGGAGCGTGGACGAGCTACGGTCTCGGCACCGAGTCGCGCGATCTGCCGGGCTACGTCGTGCTGCAAAGCGGCGGCGCGGCGACTCCGCATGGCGGCGTGGGCCTGTTCAGCAACGGATTCCTGCCCGCGCAGCATCAGGCCAGCATCGTGAAGGCGGATGAAGCCGAGGCCGTCGCCAACATCCGACCACGTCAGCCGCACGACATACAGCGCAGGCAACTCGACTTCATCGGCGCGATGGACCGCCGCTTTGTCAGCACCACGCAACACGACATGCACGTGGAGGCCGCGATTTCGAACTACGAGATGGCCTGGCGCATGCAATCCGCCGTGCCCGAGCTGTGCGAGATCTCGGATGAATCCGAAGCAACGCGCAAACTCTACGGCCTCGACGATCCCGAGCCGAAAAAAGCCGCCTACGCCCGCCAGTGCCTGCTCGCACGGCGACTCGTCGAACGCGGCGTGCGCTTCATCGAACTCAGCACGCTGGCCTACAATCTTGGCGGCGGCAATGGAGCCAATCCATGGGATCATCACAGCTCGCTCAATGAAGGTCACGGCAAGATGGCGAACCAGATCGACCAGCCCATCGCCGCGCTCATCAAAGACCTCCGCTCACGCGGCCTGCTCG
>Ga0209573_1003101_pt1 | contig 19252 bp, 15 predicted proteins | sample TNRBio252014_DNA_FD_185870 | JGI IMG/M metagenome (GOLD analysis project Ga0209573, IMG submission 185870) | Wastewater treatment Type I Accumulibacter community from EBPR Bioreactor in Madison, WI, USA - TNR Reactor_6/25/2014_ DNA (SPAdes)... | ecosystem: Engineered > Bioreactor > EBPR >...
TGGGACGGTTTCGGGCGATACCGGGGCAAAGGAGCCTCGCGTGCCATCCGAGGCCAGGAGCGTTTCCCGACCTTGCGCGAGGGGGCTTTTTCCCTTACCAATCCCCTCCCCGGCGCTCCGCGCCGCACCTCCCCTCCCCCGATGGCCCAGGATCCCACGCCTCCCTCGCGCGCGCTCGATCTCGCGACCTCCTCCTCCGACGATCTCGCGGAGGATCGCCGCGCCGTCTTCCGCCGCCTCCTCGGCTACGTGAAACCGCTCAAGGGCCGCTTCGTCTGGGGGATTTTCTTCGGGATCCTCGCGGGAGTTTTCAACGGCTTCCTCCTCCTTGTCCTGAAGTCGGTCTTTGTCATCGTCCTGCCGGCCTCACAGGGGGAGGAAATCCAGAAGGTCTACCGTCCCTTCGAGGATCTCCACCTCCCCGCCCTCGCCCAGATCGAATTCCCGGCCCCGGACCTGCCGGCGGACCAGGAATGGATTTTCGTGCTGATCGTCTGTCTCAGCATCCCGGTGCTGCTGATGATCCGCGGGGCCTTCTATTTCCTGCACCAGTATTGCATGCTCTGGATCAACCTGAAGGTCCTCTACCGCCTCCGCGACGAGGTCTTCACGAGCCTGATGGGACAATCCCTCTCGTTCTACAACACGGTGAAGCAGGGCGAGCTGATCCAGACGGTGGCGAACCAGACCCGCACCACCGCCGACGCCGGGAGCCAGCTCCTCAGCGCGCTGATCCAGCATCCCGTCGCGATCCTCTCGATCATCTTCATGGTCGCGATGATGGATCCGCTCTACACCTTCGGGGCGCTCTTCGTCTTTCCGCTCTGCATCGTGCCGGTCGCCCTCATCAGCCGGAAGGTGCGCAAGGCCGGGGGCAAGGAGGAGCAGGAGTCCGAAGGGCTGATGGTGACGCTGCACGAGAGTTTCTCGGGCATCCGCCTCGTCAAGGCGCACGGCCGTGAAGAATATCAGCGCGAGCGTTTCAACGAAGGCAGCCGCCAGATCAACAAGTTCATCATGCGTTGGAAGAAGGCGATGGAGATCTCGAGCCCGATGGTCGAGATCGTCGGTGCCCTCGGCATCGCCATCGGCATGGTCTACGCCTGGTACACCCAGATCAAACCCGAGACTTTCCTGACGATCAATCTGGGGCTGATGAGCATCTACCCCCACGCGAAGATGCTCAGCCGCATGCAGGTGCAGTTGCAGAAGTGCTACGTCGCGGCGGTGAAGGTCTTCGGCTACATCGACGCGGTGCCGGACGTGCGCGACCGGGCCAGCGCCTCCGCCATGACGAAGTGCCGCGGCGAGATCGAGTTGAAGGACGTCACCTTTTCCTACACGGGCGACAGCGCCGCCCTCTCCGGAGTCTCGCTGCATTTCGAGCCGGGGAAAAAATACGCTCTTGTCGGTCAGAGCGGCTCGGGCAAGTCTACCCTGCTTTCGCTCATCCTGCGATTCTACGAAGTCGAGCGCGGGGCGATCCTCATCGACGGCAAGGACATCCGCGACTACACCCAGACCTCGCTGCGCGACAACATCGGTCTCGTCAGCCAGGATACCTTCCTCTTTCACGACACGATCCGGAACAACCTCCGCTACGGCCACCTCGGCGCGAGCGACGCAGAGATCGAGCACGCCGCGAAACTTGCCCACGCCCACGACTTCATCCTCGCCCAACCCCGGGGCTATGAGACCATCCTCGGCGACAAGGGCTGCACCCTTTCCGGAGGACAACAACAGCGCCTCTCCATCGCCCGGGCGATCCTGCGCGGTGCGCCCATCCTTTTCCTCGACGAGGCCACCTCGGCCCTCGATTCGGAGTCGGAAAAGGCGATCCAGGAGGCGCTGGCCGAACTTTCCCGTGGCAAAACCGTCATTGCCATCGCCCACCGTCTTTCCACCGTGCTCGATTCCGACGAGATCGTGGTGATGAGCGATGGCCGCGTCCTCGACAAGGCGCCCCACGAGGTGCTGCTGGAGCGCTGCGAGGAATACCGCCGGCTCTATCAGCTGCAGTTTTCGGAAAACTGAGATCGGCTCGCCTTCGGGGCGTTCCATCGATAGCGCCCCCCCCCCTTGCAGCGAGAGATCGTCTCCTGGGATCCGCTTCCGATCGGAACGAAAAAATACTGCGCTGAGGGAGGGGAGTCGGGGGAATAAACTCCATTGAATACCAACCCCATCAATCGATATGGAACGGAATTGACTTGGTTTCTGGAACAAAAGTAGCTAGCAGCCTGTCGGACTTGCGTCGATTTTTGATTTAAGGCGTGGTTGAGGCGCCCAGGGGCGCGAGGAACTTCGACTGGATCGCATCGTGATGGTGATCGGGTCGGGTGGTAGAGGCGGTTTCTTTTCGACTCGCCTCCTCGGGAACGGCCCTGCTACCGGGAGCAAGGCCCCTTTCACGCTCCCGCGATCTTCATACCCAGATTGAAGAGGCGCTTCAGGTTGTAGGCGGTGGTCACCAGGGTCCATTCGAGTGCTGCCTTCTCACGCCCCCGCATCGAGAAGCGACGGAAGCCCATCGCCTCCTTGATGATTCCGAAGACCGGTTCGACGGTCTGCTTGCGCAGCGCGTAGCGTTTCTTCCCCGCTTTGGTCGCCAGCCGGTGCGCCATAATCTCGGCCACCGTTGCTCCTTCCGGCGGGGCTGGCGGATCGGGTCGCTCCTCGAGCTGCCGCACACTGCGTCCGTGCCCGTGCCGCTTCATGGCCGCGTAAACCGTCGGCCCTTGCCCGCCTTGCTCCACCGCCACGACGGCCTCCTCGCTATAGAACCCGCTGTCGACCAGGGCGGCGGACACACTCCCCGCGACGGGACTGACCGCTTCCAGCGTGGGTGTCAGTTGCTTCTTGTCGTTGGGCGCGTCGCTGACGCGTTGACCCACCACCAGAAGGCTCGCCACCTCCACGGCCGCCTGCGCGTTGTAGCACTGCTCGAAGCTTCCGCCGTCCTTCATGATCCGGCTTTCCGGGTCGGTAAAGTTATACTGATCCTTGGAGCCGGGCCCCTCCTGGGGCGGCCCGGGTTTCTTGCCGCGACTCTTGCGCCCGGTCTCTTTTTCTTTCGCCTCCCGGGCGGCGATTCTCGCCTCGTGCTCGGCCTGCTCGTATTCAAATCTTGCCTTGGCCCGCGCTTCCATCGCCTTCCTCGCCTCCTTGAGCTTGGCGATGCGGTCCTCGCGCCGTTTGATTTCACCGGGTATGCTCAGCCCGTCGTGCAGCGGAGCGCTGTCAGCTTCCTCGGCCTTCGCCAGCAACTCATCGATCTGCTCCTCAGCCAGCTTCAACTGCTTTTCAAGATGCTCGTGACTCATCGCGCTGTGCTTGCTGGCGTTGGCCAGCAGCTTGGTCCCGTCGATGGACACGGTGATGTCGCCCACTTTCAACACCCGCGCTTCGGCGGCCAACTCCAGCACCTGATGGAAGCTACTGGCAAGCAACTCCTTGTTCTCGCGCCGAAACTTGCAGATGGAGTCGTGGTCGGGATGGGTGTCGGCACAAAGCAGGCGCACGGCCACGTTCTCAAATGTCTGTTGCTCGATGCGCCGACTGGAGAAGGTTCCTGTCGCGTAGGAGTAGATCAGAAGTCCCAACATCATGGACGGCGGATACTGCGCCGAACCGGTGCCGCGCTCGTTGACCCGCGCGGCACTCAGCTCCAGAGCTTCTACCGCGTCCATGATGAAGTGGACCATGTGCTCGGCTCCCACCCAGTCGCGCAGGTCGGGCGGCAGTAGTAACGGGGTATCACGGTCGATGTTGACGAACTTGGCAGCCATACCACCATTTTAGCTACGCGCGTCCATTTGTCGCTCGCTCAAGTCCGACAGGCTGCTAGAAACGATTCGATTTCGAACGCAACCCCGACCCAGATAATCCACGATGAATCCGATCCAACGAATCAGTCAACAGTCCCGGAAACTCGCCCTTTCTCTCGCCGCAGTTTCTCTCGTCGCATTTGTTTCTCCCGAGCTTTCCCTCGCCAAACGATTGAGTAAAGTCGAGCTGCGGAGACTGGGATTCGCCGGTGCCTACAGCGGCTTCGTGGGCGGCAGCAGCAACACCTGGAACGGCGTGAACTACACGTTTCTTCCGGTGAACCAAGGCAGGACGGAATCCGTGCCCACCGCCACGACGATTCTCGTCACGGCACCCACGGGAACGAATGCATTCTTTCTGAGCCACTTCCCACCTTCGGGGAGCTCGAGAAAAGTCACGGTCCGAGCGAACTATTCCGGCGTGTCCTTCAATTCCTTCTACGGCGTCAGCATGATCGGCTCCGGCGGGAAAACCCTGTCAATCCGGAGGAAGGGCAAATCCAGACCCCGCTTCGTGATGACTTATTCCGACTCGCTCGATGAGCGCGCCCAGGTGGGCGGACAGCTCTACACCTTCTGGCGAGTGGGCGGTTCCTTGACGAAGCGCTGATCCTCTCCACCGGGACTTCGCGATCGTGGCGAGCGTGAGGGTCCACCTCGCGGGGGAAGGGTCATTTTTTCGCATTTCCCCCTCGCAATCGGGTCGCAAGGGGGCTTTGATGGCCTTTCCATCCGCTTGATTTGCCGTGAGCCAGCCCCGCTTTTCCTCGAATCCTCACCACCCACGCCGTGTCGTCGTCACCGGCATGGGCGCAATCACTCCCGTCGGGCATGACGTGGAGACTTCGTGGCGAGCGGTCGTGGAAGGCCGCTCGGGGATCGGACCGATCACGCTGGTGCCGGTCGACCACCTGCCGGTGCGCATCGCCGGCGAAGTGAAGGGCTTCAACCCCACCACGGTGATGAGCGCGAAGGACGCCCGCCGCGCCGACCGCTTTTCCCAGTTCGCCGTGGCCGCCGCGCGCGAGGCGATGAGACAGGCTGGTCTCGTCATCGATGAATCGAATGGAAACGATGTCGGGGTCATCATCGGCTCGGGGGCCGGGGGCATCCAGACTTACACGGACAACCAGCACGTGATGGACCAGCGCGGAGCGGGACGTCTCAATCCCCTCATGATCCCGATGATCACCGCCGACTCCGCCTCGGTGCAGGTCAGTATCCAGACCGGAGCCCATGGGGTCACGTTTGGGGTCGCGGCCGCCTGCTCGACCGGAAACGACGCGATCGCCCAAGCCTTCTACGCAGTGCAGCGCGGTGATGCCAAAGTCATGCTCACGGGAGGGGCCGAGGCCGCTGTAACACATCTCGCTCTCACGGGTTTCAGCCAACTCCGCGCCCTTTCGCGTCGCAACGACGATCCCACGCGCGCCTCGCGTCCCTTCGACAGGGATCGCGATGGCTTCGTCCTCAGCGAAGGATCGGGGGTGCTCGTGCTCGAGGACCTCGAGTCGGCGCTCGCCCGTGGAGCCACGCCGCTCGCGGAGATCCTCGCCTGTGCCGCGACCTCCGACGCGGTGCATCTCACCGACCCGGACCGCGAGGCGGTGCAGGCCTCGCGCGCGATCAGCCTCGCCCTCGCCAAGGCGGGCGTCGCACCCGATCAACTCTCCTACATCAACGCCCACGCCACCGCCACGAGCATCGGCGATGTCTCGGAGGTGCGCGCCCTGAAACGCTCCCTCGGCGAGGCCGCCTACCGCGTGCCGGTCTCCTCGACGAAGTCGGTCACGGGCCACCTCCTCGGCGCGGCCGGTGCGGTCGAGGCGATCTGGTGCATCCGCGCGATGCAGGACGGGATCCTGCCCCCGACGATCAATCTCGACACGCCCGATCCCGAGTGCGACCTCGACTTCGTCCCCCACACCGCCCGCCGCGCCGAGGTCGACATCGCCCTTTCAGCCGCCTTCGCCTTCGGCGGACACAATTCCATGGTCGTGATGCGCAAGTGGAAGCCGGAAGCATGATCCCATCGGTCCCTGTTGTGACGCTCGCCGAGGTCGCCGAGGAGGAGGTCGTGGCGGTCGCGGAGATGGCCTCGCGGATCTGGCCGGTCGCCTACGTCGCGATCCTCCCGCCCGGCCAGATCGATTACATGCTCTCGCAGATGTATGCCCCCGCGCGGCTCCTCCAGGATCGGGAGGAAGGCGTCGAACTCCTCTGGATCCTCGTCGAGGGGGAAAAAACCGGATTTCTCGCGGCCGGACCAGTCGCGCCCACCGGTGCCTGTCCCCTCCACAAGCTTTACCTCCTGCCCGGATCGCAGCGGGGAGGTGTCGGGAGCCTGGCCCTGACGCGGCTCTGCGAACGGCTCGCGGAGTCGGGCGCGCGCACTCTCGAACTGCGAGTGAACCGCCACAATGCCGCCGCGATTGGCTTTTACCGGAAGAACGGCTTCTTCGCTTTCGCCGAAGATTGCCGGGAGATCGGCGGCGGTTATGTGATGGACGACTACCTGATGCGGCGCGAACTGGCGTGAACCGCGTTTTTGGGTCGCCACGCCGCCGGGAAAGGGCGAAACTCGATGAAGGTGAACTCCCACGGATCGACAGACAGGCTGGCTTCGCTCGGCGAAGCGGTGGCGGCGCTCGCGGCCCTGCTGCCGCGGATGCAGCCGACCGATGCGGCAGCGTCTCCGGCGCTGGTGCGCGATCTGGAGAAGTTCTCGCGCGAAGTCACTCTCCTCGGCGACGAAGTTGCCGCCCTCGATCGGGAAGATTCGGGCGAGTCGATGCGGCGCTACCGGCACGATGGCCGCAACCGGCTCAATCACCTCTTCGGCCTCGCCCAGTTGATCCGGCTCGGCGGGATCCCCGGGTCGCTCGCTCGGGTCCTCGATGAGGCCGTCGCCCTCCTTGAGCGTTGCCTGCAGTATCTCTCCGGCGCGGACCCGGTGCCCGCCGTCGAGACCGCGGATCCTGCTTCCAACCTTGCGCCGGGCGAGGCCGGCACGCTCCTCATCGCAGACGACGACGCGGAAAATCGCGAGATCCTCCGCCGCCTCCTCGAGCCACGCGGTTTCCACCTCACCTTTGCCGAAAACGGGATCGAGACGATCGCGAAGATGGAGCGCGGGGACTTCGACGCCGTCCTTCTCGACATCCGCATGCCGGAGATGGACGGCTTCGCGGTGCTCTCTCACCTGCGTGAGACCGGCCAACTGCGGAACACTCCCGTCATCGTCGTGACCGGCCTACAGGAGGAGCAGGACGCGGTGCGCTGCATCGAACACGGGGCCGAGGATTTCCTTTCCCGCCCGATCCGTCCGGCCCTGCTCATGGCCCGGCTCAGCGCCAGCCTCGAAAAGAAGCGTCTCCGCGAAAAGGTCTTCGAGCAGCACTTCACCCCCGAACTCGCCCGTGAGCTGGCCCGCAATCCTGATCCGATGAAGATGCAGGCCCGGCATGCCGAGGTCTCGGTGATGTTTTGCGACATCCGCGGTTTCTCGGCGGTGAGCGAGCGCCTCGGTCCCGCCACCACGATCGATTGGCTCGGTGGTGTGATGGGCGAATTTTCCTCCATCGTCATCGACCTCGGGGGCGTGCTCGTCGATTACACCGGCGACGAGCTCCTCGCGATGTGGGGCGCCCCGAACGAGCAGCCCGATCACGCCGAGCTCGCCTGTCGCGCCGCCCTCGAGATCCGCCGCAGCCTCGCGGCCCTCAACGAAAAATGGCGCGACATCGTCGGAGCCGAGACCGAGGTCGGCATCGGGATCAATTCCGGCGACGCCCTCGTCGGCAATGTCGGGACCCACCGGAAATTCAAATACGGCCCCCTCGGCACCGCTGTGAATCTCGCCAGCCGCGTCCAGGGAGCGACGAAGTATTTCAAAACCTCGCTCCTCATCACCGGAGAGACGGCCGCGCGGGTCCGTGGGCACTACCCGACCCGGCGCCTCTGCCGTGTACGGGTGCAGAACATCAACGGGCCCGTCGAGCTGCACGAACTCGAAGTACCCGGCACCTATGAGGACTGGGCGCGTCTCTCGCGACTTTATGAAGAGGCCGTCGCTGCCTTCGAGCGCGAGGATTTCCCTTCAGCCAAAGCTTCGCTCGTCGCCTTTCTCGCCGGTGCTCCCGGAGATGGCCCCGGGCTCCTCCTCCAGAAGCGGCTCAAGGAGGCCACAAGAGGGTCGGGTGCCGCCTTCGACCCTGTCTGGTCCCTGCCGGGTAAGTGAAAATCGCCCCCGACCTCACGCCGCCTCGCAGCCGCAGACGGCATTGACGCAGCCGCAGCGATGGCACCAGTCGAAGCGACCGCCGCACTTGGCGGGCAGACCATTGAGAACGCGCTGGATGCGGCAATGGCAGGCGCGGCATCCCGTGCCGGCGCCGGTCGTTTCCATTACTTCCTCGATCGTCGAGACGCCGCGGAAATCGATCGCGCCGCGCACGGATTCTTCGCTCACTCCCGTGCAATGGCAGAGCGGTCCGCCGCTTTCTCCCTCGAGGGCGAAGCGACAGGTCGTGGCTGCGATGGCGGCGGGAGCGTTCATGCAAAGAATCAATCGCCCCCGGCCTCGCCGATGTGCTGGGCGAGATAACGCTCGAGGCCGATGCGCTGGATGAGATCGAGCTGGGTCTCGGCCCAGTCGACGCTGTTTTCCGACTCGACGACCATCCGCTCCATGAGGTCGCGGGTGCCGGCATCGCCGACTTCGAGACAGAGTTTGATGCCCGCGTTGTAGGTGGCCACGCCCTTCGTCTCGAGGGTGAGGCTGTCCTGGATCTGCTGCTGCGGGCTGTCGCCCACGAGGATCTTGTCGTAGCGCGCGATCTCCGGGATGCCTTCGAGGTAAAGGATTCGGTCGATGACCTCCTCGGCGTGCTTCATCTCCTCGATCGACTCGGCGTAGAAATGGGCGGCCAGTTTGTTGAGCCCCCAGTTTTTGCACATCTTGGCGCAAATGAAATACTGGTTGATCGCCGTGAGCTCGATGGTGAGTCCGGCGTTGAGTGCGTTGATGACGTCTTGATTACCTTTCATGCTCGGCAGCTTGGACGAACCAAGCGGTCACGCCAAGGAGATTTCCACTCCAAAACGGCGATATTGAGACTTAATCCCAATTTTGAAGGAGGGCAAGGCCTTTTCCAGACCGAGATTGCGCCATACCCGGGAGAGCCCGAAAGAGAGGCGTCGGGATCAGTTCGTGTATTTCACGCGGGTGTTGCTGCGCGATTGGTAAACGTCCCAGTAGCCGGACTGATCCTCGTAGACCGACGAAGAATAGATTCCGTAGGGACGGTAACCCCATCCGGCCCGGCGCGCGGGGGTGCAGGAGCTCAGGACCGAAGCGATCAAACCGACGAGGACGAGGAGCGACAGGAGTTTCATGGTATCAACAAAAGGGCGTACCAACAGCCGGCACGCCATCCCAGTTGATTGCACACGACGGCCCGTGACGTCAAGTGGCGGTTGAAGCGCTTTTCGTACGATCCGGAATCCATCGGAGGGTCAGGCGAGAAGGCCCCGGACTACTTTCCCGTGCACATCGGTGAGCCGGTAGTCGCGCCCCTGGAAACGGTAGGTGAGGCGTTCGTGGTCGAGTCCGAGCTGGTGCAGCAAGGTCGCGTTGAGGTCGTGAACGTGGACGGGGTCGCGGGTGATGTTGTAGCAAAAGTCATCGGTCTCGCCGTACTGGATGCCCGGACGGATCCCGCCTCCGGCCATCCACATCGTGAAACAGCGCCCATGGTGATCGCGGCCGTGGTTGGTCGGTTCTAGCTTGCCCTGCGAATAGGTGGTGCGGCCGAATTCGCCACCCCAGATCACGAGCGTTTCCTCGAGGAGCCCGCGTTGTTTGAGATCCCGGATGAGGGCGGCGGCGGGCTGATCGATGTCGCCGCACTGGAGCCGGAGATCGCTCGGGAGATTGTAGTGCTGGTCCCAGCCGCGGTGATAAAGCTGGATGAAGCGAACCCCGCGCTCGGCCATGCGACGGGCGAGGAGACAGTTCGCCGCAAAACTTCCCGGCTCCCGGGAACGCGGGCCATAGGCCTCGAAGGTGGACTCGCTCTCGCCGCGGAAGTCGGTCAGATCAGGCACGGAGCTCTGCATGCGAAAGGCCATCTCATACTGCGCGATGCGGGTTGCGATCTCGGGATCCTGCTGCTCCTCGAGCCTCGCGCCATTCAGCGACGCGAGCACATCGAGCTGATCGCGCCTTGTCGAGCGATTGATTCCGGGCGGACTGGAAAGGTAAAGCACGGGATCGCCTCCGCTGCGGAGGGAGACGCCCTGGTGATTCGAGGGCAGGAATCCCGAACCCCAGAGCCGAGCGTAGAGCGGATCGGCAGGCCGCGCCGCGCTGCCGCGCGAGACCATCACGACGAAAGCGGGGAGATCGCGGCTCTCGCAGCCGAGCCCGTAGCTGAGCCACGCCCCGAAACTGGGGCGGCCCGGCTGCTGGTGGCCGGTCTGCAAGTAGGTGACGGCCGGATCGTGATTGATCGCCTCGGTGTGCATGGAGCGAACGAGGCAGAGCTCGTCGACGATCCCGGCGGTGTGCGGAAGCAATTCACTGACCCAGGCACCGCTGCGACCATGCCGGGCAAAGGAGAAACGCGAGGCGGCGACGGGGAGACTCGCTTGACCGCTCGTCATGCCGGTGAGCCGTTGCTCTCCGCGGACCGAGGCGGGCAGCTCATGACCGTGGTGTTTCGCAAGAGCGGGCTTGTGGTCGAAGAGATCGAGCTGCGAGGGACCGCCGTGCATGAAGAGGTAGATGACCCGCTTCGCCTTCGGCGCAAAGGTCGCCATCGACTCGCTTCCGAGACCGAGCGAAGCGAGGGCCATGCTCCCGAGCCCGAGGCCCGATGTCCGGAGAAACTGACGGCGATCGGGGAAGTCGTTCATGGTTTCGTCAGGGTCTCGTCGAGGTTGAGGACGACCTGCGCAATGATGGTCCACGAGGCGAGCTCCGCTGCGTCCGGATTTCCATCACGTTTCGAGGAGCCGACGGAGAGTAGGGCGATCGCCTCGGCCGGAGCGGTGGCGAAACGCTCCTTTTGCCTTTGTAGCAGACCATGGAGACCCGCGAGTTCCTCCGTGGTCGCCGCACGCACAAGGACGCGTTGCCAGAGCATCTCCAACCGCTCCATCTCATCTCCCGGCGTTTGCAGGATCACCCCCGCGAGCACCCGCGCCGCCTCGACGTGGGTCTCGTCGTTGAGCATCTGCAGGGCCTGGAGCGGAGTGCTCGTGCGGCCGCGGCGGACGGTGCATTTCTCGCGCGTCGGACCATCGAAATTCAACATCACCGGAGGAGGAGCCTGGCGTTTGATATAGGTGTAAAGACTGCGCCGCCAGAGACCGTCACCGAAATCGGCTGTGTAGCTGTCCTCGGCGTTGTAGGAGACCGCTTCCCAGAGTCCGGGCGGTTGATAGGGTTTGACGCTCGGACCGCCAATCGTCGGCACTAACAAACCTGCCAAGGCGAGCGATTGGTCGCGCAGCATTTCGGCACTGAGGCGACCCGAGGGACCGCGTCCGAGGAGCCGGTTGGCCGGATCTCGCACGCCGCCATCCGTCGTCGTGAAAGCCGAATCCTGTCGGTAGGTGCGCGACATCACGATCTCTTTGAGCATTGCTTTCACATCCCATCCGCGCTCCCGAAAACGAAGCGCGAGAAAGTCGAGCAGTTCTGGATGAGTCGGGGCTTCACCCTGTAGTCCGAAGTCTTCGGGCGTGCGCACGAGCCCTTCGCCGAAGCAATGCGCCCAGAGACGATTCACCGCGACGCGGGCGGTGAGCGGATGACGTTCCGAGACGAGCCATTGCGCGAGGCCGAGGCGGTTCGCAGGCGCGTTCTCCGGCCAGGGAGCGATCGCGGCGGGGACGTGCGGCTTCACCTCTTCGCGCCGCTGATCGTAGACCCCGCGCTCCAGCACGAAGGCGGCGCGCGGCGTTTTCATCTCCTCCATCACGAGCACGGTCGGGATGGCATCGCGCAACGCTTTTTCCTCCGCCGTGACAAGCCGGAGCCGCTCGCGGGCCGCGAGGGCATTCGCTTCGCCGAAGTGATCGAGGAAATCGTCGAGCAGGATCTCGCGCTCGCGGGCGCTGCGTTTTTCAGGGGCTGTCGCGATGATACCGCGGAGCCGCTCACCGCGTCCCCAGTAACGCACGGCTTTCTCGTCGAGAACTCCCGGAACGAGGCGCACCTCGTCGAGAAGTCCGTAGTACCCGAGACCCGAATCGCGACGCCCGAGACGCAGCGGTTCGCGGTTGGCGATCGTGCCGGTCAGATGATCGCGCCGGTCCTCGAGATTCGTCGCCGCCCCGTCGAACCACACCCGCAAACCTTTTGCGGTCCGTGATCCGTCGTAGCTCACGACGAGATGATGCCAGTCGCCCGATCCCATCGCCTCGACCGTGGCGATTTCAATGGCGCTGTCGCTCCAGCGGTTCACGAGATTCACCTGGACGCGGCCCTTTTGCAGGATGATCTCGAAGCCGCGTCGCTCGCCCTCGGCCTCGATCTTCGAAAGCGGACACCCGAGGGAGCCCGAGGGTTTCACCCAGAGACCCACAGTCCAGGGTTGGTCGGGATGAAAGTCGCTCAAGGGATTCTCGAAATGCTGGGTGGCATCAAAGGTAGCCGCCTCTCCGCTTACTCCGTGCTCGTAGGTCGGCGCGTTCCCCGTGAGCGTCGTTGCGGCAGAGGACATCCCCTCGAAGGCTTCGTGAAAAATCGAGTCTTGGGGTGGTAATGGCAGGGTATTTGGCGCTTCCTTTTCCCAGTCGGCGAGGCGCGGCGCGAGACTCTCCCGGATTTTTGCAAAGGCTCCCTCTGCCGCCTTTTTCTCATCAAGACAGCGGGCCAGGGCGGTCTCCTGTTCGGCTGAGGGCACCGACAGGATAGGCGGCGGGTTGTCCGCATTGATGAGCCCCCGCTCGGGGACGTTGTTGAAAAAGGCGAAGAGTCCGTAGAACTCGCGTTGCGAGATGGGGTCGAACTTGTGATCGTGACACTGCGCGCATCCGGCGGTGAGCCCGGTCCAGGTCGCCATCGTCGTATCGACGCGATCGACGACATACTCGACGCGGAATTCTTCGTCGATGCTGCCGCTCTCGTTGTTCGCCATGTGATTGCGGTTGAAGCCGGTTGCGATGCGCTGCTTCACCGTCGCCCCGGGCAGAAGATCTCCGGCGAGTTGCTCGATCGTGAAACGGTCGAACGGCAGGTTCGCGTTGAGCGCGTCGATGACCCAGTCGCGCCAGAGCCACATCTGCCGCGGTTTGTCGCCGAAGTAGCCGTTTGTGTCGGCATAGCGGGCCGCATCGAGCCAGGCGACCGCCAGGTGCTCGCCGAAGTGCGGCGAGGCGAGGAGACGGTCGACGAGTTTTTCATAAGCCGTCGCCGATTCGTCCTCGAGAAAAGCCTTCGCCTCGTCGGGCGTCGGCGGCAGACCCGTGAGATCGAGCGAGACCCGTCGCAGCAGCGCCGCGCGGGTGGCCTCGGGCGAGGGTTCGAGCGATGCCGCCTCGAGCGGGGCGAGGACGAAACGATCGATTCCATTGATCGGCCAGTCCGCGCGTTTCACCTCGGGCAAAGGAACCGCGACCGGCGGAACGAAAGACCAGTGCGGCTCGTAAACCGCGCCTCCCTCGATCCAGCGTTTCAGGATCTCTTTCTGCGCAGGAGTCAGCGTCTTGTGCGACTCGGGCGGCGGCATGATCTCGTCCTCATCGTCGCTCGTGATGCGCGCCCAAAGCGCCGACCTCGCCAGATCGCCGGGAACGATCGCCCTGATTCCCTCGCTCTCCGCCGTGGCCCCTTCGAAGGTATCGAGTCGCAGTCCGGCCTTGCGGCTGCCGGGGTCCGCTCCGTGGCAGGAGAAGCAGATGTCCGAGAGGATGGGGCGCACTTCCTTGTTAAAAGACACGACGTCTCCCATCACCGTGAATGTCGGCACGGACAGAAGAATTAATGCCATTCGGATCATCTGCTACCAATCATCACATTTGAGGATATCACCTTTTGCCAGAGCCGTATCTGGCGCACTGCGGCCACCCGCATGGCACAATGCACGATTCCGGTTTTGGCGGAATGTTAGGGTTGAAAATAGGATGTTTTTTTCTTGCAACGAGTCCGCGGGTTCTGACAATATCGCGCCATGAGTTCGATCGCCCGCCTCCTCGCCGTCGTTGTCGCTCTTTCGATCAGTTCTCAATTTGCCGGAGCGGTTCCCGTCTATTTATTGACCCAGAGCAACTCGCTCGTGACGATGGATTCCGCGAGTCCCGGCACCGCCTCGGCTCCGGTCGCGATCACGGGACGGGGCACCTTCAACATTGTCGGCATCGACATTCGGACGACCGTGCAAACGATCTCTCCCGCGAACCCCGGCGTCGGGACCCTCTGGGCGCTCGGAGTCGATGGGGCGAACACGCGGATCTTCGTGATCGATCCCGCTACCGCGGTGGCGACGCCGGTGGGACCGGTGCTCACGGGGATCGACGGCAGTGGCAGCGGAGACAATGGATGGTATTTCGGCCACAACCCTGGAAACGACCGCTTCCGCTTGATGAACTTCGTCAACAACTACGAACTCGATCCGAACACGATCACCTTCGCCACGCAGGCCAATCTGATCAACTTCCCCAACCCGAACGGTTCCGCTTTCGAAACGGCCTCCTTCGGCCAGAGTCCGAAGCTCTTTTTGATTGAACAAGCACCCAACGACAGTCTGCACAGCGCGACGAACATCGCGAGCGGGAACTTCGCGGTTGTGGGAGACACCGGCCTCAGTTTCTCGATCGGATCGGGGCTCGATGTCGCCGACGGCACGATGCTCTTCGCCACGACCGTGGGCGTCGCAAATCTCTATTCGATCAATCGAAGCACCGGCGCCGCGACCCTGATCGGAGCGATCAACGGCAATCCCACGGTCCGTGCCCTCACCATCGCCCCGGCTTCCTTTCCGCCGAGGCTCCCTGTCACGATCCGCGCAAAAGGTCCGAAGGTGGTCAACACCTCGGCGGCCTTGGTCACGATCAAGGGCACGGCAAAGTCCAAGGCCGGCATCAAGCGGGTCGATTTCCGCGTCGGCAAGGCCAAAGCCAAAAAGGCGAAAGGCAAGACCCGCTGGACCGCCAGGGTCCCCATGAAGCTTGGCGCGAACAAGGTCACGATCAGGGCCACGGGAGGCAACGACGTCGTTTCCAAGCCGGCCCGGGTCACGATTATTCGGAGGTAGAAAGTGGGAACGACAGCGGTGCCGCCGTTCCCTCATCATCAAGGTACCGAAAGGAACCAAACAACGAAAGGGAAATGCATGAAAACAACCACGATGAACGTTCGGGTGTGGATCGCCGTTGCCGGCCTCTTGACCAGTCAACTTGCCACGGCCCAGGAATCTCTCAATCTCTCCGCCTTCCGGGGCAACTACAAGGGGGGGGTGACGCAAGCCGGTCCGGGAGCGGGAAACACGGCCAGCGGGCGGGCCTCGGTCAGTTTCAAGGTTCCGCAAAATGGAACGTCCGCCCGGGTGCGGTACACGGCGGCCATTTCCGACGGCATGGGTGGCACGAACATCCTTCCCACCTCGATGGTGCTGACTTCAAACCAGCGGGTCTCGGTGACTGATCTCCTGGTCGGCATCGCCGGCACGAACAATGCGAAACCGGGAACCGGCGACTGGATTCAGCGCAAACGCTCTCTCAAGATCGACGCGACCAACGGCGAGGGGATCACGCTTCGAGGCACCGCGGCAGTGAAAGACCTCCGCAGCAAACGCAAGCTGACCTTGACCTTGGTTTCGAGCGATGGCGTGGACACAACGACGTTCACGACACAACTCCGCGCGCGGCTGCCGAGAAGGAATTGACCTTGCCCCCGCGAGGGCTCAAGGTTCCGGGTGGCGGGAGCGACGACCCGCCATCCAGGTCGAGTCATGGCTTGGAACACTTCCCGCTATGTGCTAGCGTCGCCGATGCAGTTCCGGGTCAGTTCAGAACTTTTCTACAAGGTCGAGGGACCCACCACCCTTCTCTTCGCGCTCAAGTGCATCGAAACGGAGGGTCAGAAGATCCTCCGGGAGTTCCTACACGTCGATCCCGAGGTCCCCGTCGATGTCTTCCGCGTCGGGGCCGGCATGAATCGCTTCACGCGCATCCAGACCTCCTTCATGGGGCAGCTCCAGGTGCGTTATGAGGCGGACATCGAAACGTCGGTCCGCCTCGACAACGGGCACGAACTCCCCACCCACGGACTGGAAGACCTTTCCCCCGAGGCCATCTCCTACCTTTTCCCGAGCCGCTACTGCCAGTCGGACCGACTCCGGAACCAGGCCTTCGATCTCTTCGGACATCTCGTCGATCCATACGCGCTCGCCACGGAGATCTGCGACTGGATCTTCGACCATGTCGCCTACCGGGTGGGTTCATCCAACGAAAAATCCTCGGCGGTCGACACGCTGGAGGAACGGGTCGGCGTCTGTCGCGATTTCGCCCATCTCGCGATCGCCTTCTGTCGCTCGATGAATCTGCCGGCACGCTACGTGACCTGCTATTCCCACCTCCTTTATCCCCCCGATTTCCATGCGGTGATCGAGGTCTTCATCGGCGGGACCTGGTACGTCTTCGATCCCACCCGTCTCGCTCCGCTCAACGGACTCGTCCGCATCGCGACCGGACGGGACGCGGCCGATGCGGCGGTATGCACCATTTTCGGCGGCTCCCTGCTCAACAGCATGCAGGTCATCTGCAACTCCCTCGACGAAACCTTCACCCCCATCACCTGGGACACGCTGCGACAGAGCAACCAGGCGATCGCCTTGCTGTAACGACACTCGACATGGAAATTCTGAATGTCCGGAGGGAATCGCACGAGCGGCTCCACCTGATCCACGAAACGATCTACCAGTATTCGCGTCACGTCAGTTTCACGCCGCACCGGCTCGTCCTGCGGCCGCGGGAAGGGCACGACGTGCGTCTCGAGATGATGACCCTCGAGACCTTTCCACCCTCCTCGATCCGCTGGTTCCGCGACATTCTCGACAACTCCATCGCCATCGCCGAATTCAACCAGAGCGCGACGCAACTCACGATCCGGAGCGAGTTCATCATCGACATTCCTCCGGCCTGGGAGGGGAACGATCCGCCGCTGCTCGTCGCCTATCCTCCCTCGTTCGCCGGCATCGACGAGTTGGCCACGGTCCCCTACCGCCAGTTCACCTATCCGCCGGAGGTGGAACGGCTGCGCGACTGGCTCGCAAGCAACGGGCTCTCCCCGCGCACTGGGGAATTGCGTCCCATTTTTGACGATCTCAACGCCCTGATTCACCGCTCGATCCGTTACAACCGCCGCGAGGAACATGGCGTTCAGTCCCCCGCCGCGACCCTCGATCTCGCGACCGGATCCTGTCGCGACATGGCGGTGCTTTTGATCGAAACGGCGCGGGCGATGGGGTTTCCGGCACGATTCGTGAGCGGTTACCTCGAGAGCGCGAATTCCATGGTCGGCCGCGGCTCCACCCACGCCTGGGCCGAAATCTATCTGCCCGATCGTGGCTGGACCGGATACGATCCCTCGATCGGCCGACGGGTCGGCCCCGGCCACGTCCCAGTCGGGGTCAGCCACCATCCCCGGGGCGTAATGCCCGTGTCAGGGAGCTTCATCGGCTATGGCGGGGTCAGCAGTCCGCTCATCGTGAAGATCTCGACGAACCGCCTCCCTCCACGCTGAAGTCACCGCACCGCCGCGATCATCTGCTGCGCCAGGTCCGCAAAGGCCGTCGCAGGATCGAGGGTGGCGATGGGCTCGCCGCGGTCGGCGCGGTCGCGCGTGGCGATGTCGAGCGGGATCTGGGCGAGGAGCGGCACGCCGAGACGCTCGGCTTCGATCGCGCCTCCCCCTTCGCCGAAGATGGGATACTTCGTGCCGTGCTCGCACTCAAACCAGGCCATGTTCTCGACGATGCCGGTAATGGGGACGTTTACCTTGCGGAACATCGCGGCCGCCTTGCGGGCGTCGATCAGGGCGACCTCCTGCGGCGTCGTGACGATGATGCTGCCGCTGATGGCAACGGTCTGCACGATCGTGAGCTGGATGTCGCCGGTGCCGGGAGGCAGGTCGAGAACGAGGTAATCGAGATCACCCCACAGACACTGCCTTAGGAATTGCTGGATATAGCGCGTCGCGAGGGGACCGCGCACGATCACCGCCGAATCTTCGGAAAGGAGAAAACCCATCGAGATGGCCTTGATGCCCTGGACCTCGATCGGGATGATCTCGTTTTGCTCGGTGGCGAGCGGCTGCTGGTCGGTCGCGCCGAGCATCAGGGCGATGCTGGGTCCGTAAAGATCGCAGTCGCAGAGACCGACCTTCGCGCCGGTGCGGCTGAGGGCGATGGCCAGGTTGGTCGAGACGGTCGACTTGCCGACGCCGCCCTTGCCGCTGGCGACGGCGATGATCTTTTTCACGCCGGGAATGGAGGTCTGGGCGGCGGCAGGGTTGCCTGTGACGGGCTCCGGCGGGTCCTTCAGGTCGAAATCGATCACGACCTTGCCGATGCCCTCAAGGGTCGCGAGCACCTCCTCGATCCCCTCATGGATGGTCCTCGGCACCGCAGGGTCGCGGGTGGCGAGACTGATGAGCACGGTCACGTCGTTGCCCGAGACGAGGACACGTTTGACGAGGCCAAAGGAGAGAATATCGCGACTGAAGCCGGGGTAGTTGACTTTCTTCAGCTTTTCCCGAACGGATTCTTCGTTGATCATGAGCAGTGGATGAGGGGTTTTTCGATAGGCGATTACGGCTCGAAGTCCAGCACGGAGACAAGGGAATGGCGGAAGCGACCAATTTGATGAAAAAAGCGGCGGCGGCGCTCTTTCCCGATTCGGGAGAGGAGCAGGCGTCGTTTCTGCATGCCCTCCTTGTGCCCGGGCCCCGGGGAAACGCGATCGTCTGGATGGTGCCGCCACGCCATGGGGAGATCGAGACCCTGCCTCGCGAAGAGCTGCCGACCTGGCTGCCCGATTTCATTGAAGTCGTCGCGCCGGGCGTCAAGATCGGCCTGAGCGAGGCCTACAAAACGGGCGAGGTCTACCCGCTCGACTTTTCCTCGGTGCTTACGGGCTCGGCCATGCTCGCGGCGCGCGATCTCCTGCCCCGTGAGTCCCGGGTCCTCGACCTCTGCGCCGCGCCGGGCGGGAAATCGATCCTTGCCTCGGTGCTATTGCACCCCGACCTGATCCTTGCGAACGAGGTCGAGGGCCGGCGGCTCGGCCCTCTGCGACACAATCTTTCGCGTTGCCGCATTGCGGCGGCCCACACCCAGCGCCTCGACCCCGAGGAGATCGCGCGGCTCGCACCGGAGGCCTTCGATCTCTGCCTCGTCGACGCTCCGTGCTCGGGA
>Ga0209573_1003102_pt1 | contig 19246 bp, 18 predicted proteins | sample TNRBio252014_DNA_FD_185870 | JGI IMG/M metagenome (GOLD analysis project Ga0209573, IMG submission 185870) | Wastewater treatment Type I Accumulibacter community from EBPR Bioreactor in Madison, WI, USA - TNR Reactor_6/25/2014_ DNA (SPAdes)... | ecosystem: Engineered > Bioreactor > EBPR >...
AAGGTCTTGATGTTGTCTCTGAGCAGCGCGGCGCTTTGGGCCGAGACCTTGAGCACGGGTGTGCCCTCCGAGAGAAGAATCTCCGTATCGCCGCCGAAGTACCAGGTGAACAGGCGCTCCCCGCCGTCGCCGAGCCCGTTCTCAGGGTTGTCGTTCAGGCCGGCGACGAAACCGTCGATCGACACGGTCATGTTGAAGACGACTTTGCCCATACTGCCCTCTCCGTTGTTGGCGCGGGGCGAACCGCGAAGACGCAAAGCACGCGAAGCCTCTGGAGATTATCTCAAAACCGCTTTGCACGCTTCGCATCCTTGCGGTGGAAACCTCGGCAAATCGCCAGGATCTCGTCGTTTGGGCCCCGCAACAGCGTTACGCTAAAATGAAGTGATGCTCGAGCAACCCGAATCCCCGAAGTGGAACACGCCTACGAAATTTCTTGTGGCGCTGGCGACGCTGGCCGTGATCGGCGGCCTTGTGGTGTATTTCAACAACCTGATCGGGCCGGTGCTGGCCTGCTTCATCCTCACCTATCTCCTCAGCCCGCTGGTCGGATGGTTCGCCAAACGCATCGGCAGCTGGGGCGCCGCCGTGGGCCTGACCTATGGTCTGTTGGTGGTCATCATGGTCGGCGTCGTCGCTGGGGCCGGGTTCGCGATCGAGCGCCAGATCGAGGGCCTGATCATCTTCTTGATCGATATCAGCCGCGATCTGCCGGGCGCGCTGGTGGCGGCCTTCAACGCGACCTACGAGATCGCGGGCTTCACGTTCACGCTCCGCGACTCGAACCTGCTGCCGATCGCGCAACAGATCCTCAGCGCGATCCAGCCCGTGCTCGGGCAGACCGGCGCGTTCGCCACAAACTTCGCCTCGGGAACGGCCAGCGCCGTGGCCTGGCTGGCCTTTGTGCTGCTCGTGTCGTTCTACATCATGATCGACTTCCCCCGGATCCTGCCGAGCCTGGAGCGCGCGCTGCCGCCCGGCTATGGCAGCGATGTGCGCCGGCTGGCGCGCGACCTCGGCCCGATTTGGAACGCTTATCTGCGTGGTCAGGTGACCTTGGCGCTCGTCATCGGCGTCATGGTTTCGGTCGGGATGACCGCGGCCGGTGTGCAGTTCGGCCCGGCCCTTGGCATCGTTTCGTTCCTGCTGGAGTTCATCCCCTACATCGGCCCGACGCTTGCGGCCCTGACCGGTGTGTTGATCGCGTTCTTCCAGGGCGGCAACATCTATGGTCTGAACCAGCTGACGTACGCGATCGTGATCCTTGTGCTGTATATCGTGCTGCAGCAGATCCAGGGCAATGTCTTCTATCCGCGCATCATGGGCCAGAACCTCGGGTTGCACCCGGCCACGATCCTGGTCGGCGCGCTCCTGATGGCTCAGTTGCTCGGCTTCGTCGGCATCCTTCTCGCGGCGCCGCTGTTGGCGACGGTTGGGCTGTTCGGCGGCTATATCTACGCCAAACTCTTCGACCTCGACCCATTCCCAGAGAAGCCGCCGCCCCCACCACCCGCCACACGCCGCGGCCTGACGGTGCCGGCACAGCTGCGTGCCCTTTTCGAGCGGCGCCGCGCGATCCCGCCACCGCCGCCCCGGGAGCCCGATGGATCCTGAGCGCATCGACTTCTCGTACACCGTGTTCTGGACCCGTCAGGTCCGCGGTTGGGATGCGGCCCGGCGGGCCGCTGTGCGGGCCGCGCTCCATCCCGTGCTGACGGGCCAGGAATTCGTAAACAACGCCTTCTCGCGCCAGTACACGGTGCCCGGTCTCGACGATCAGGCGCATGCCGGCGCGAGCCTCCTGGCGCTCGAGAAAGTGCTGGCCGCGTTCGACTCGGAATGAACGCGGCGTGCCGCGAAGACGCGAAACGCGCTATGCTCAAACCTGCTTCGCGCGCTTTGCGTCTTCGCGCTTAAAATCCTCCCTGCAAACGGTGGCGTTTTCGCGGATAATGGCCCTGACGGCCTCAGCCGTCGACCATTCACGTTTAGGAGATCCTGCATGTCCGAGAATCATCACCACGACGAAGAAGTCAACACCGAGGTGTTGGCCGAGACCGATAGCTACGCGATCTGGCGCGCCGACGACGGCGAAGAGGTCACGTACAACCTCGAACTGGGCAACGTCACCCTGCACCTCTTCAAGGAGGAGTGGGAGGAACTGGTCCAGCTGATCCGCAAGGCCGCCAAGTAAGCCTCATCGCGAGCACATGTTCGCGAAGCATCTGCCGCCCAGCGCGGCGCTCCCGGTCGTGTTGGCGCTCGACCCTCAGGCCGCAGCCGCCTGTGACCTGGAACGCGTCGCGCTGGCCGCGGCGGATGCCTCCTCCATCGATGCGGTCTGCGCAACCCACTGGCCCGAACAACTTGTCGTGCTCCGCGAGCGCTTGCGGCCCGGCGGGCGCTTGATCCTCATGCTGGTCGACGACCTCGCCGAGGGCGAGGCCCGGCTCGCGGCCTTGCAGGCCGCAGGCTACATCCACTGCCTGGTCGAGGCGTTGCCCGATGGCGGCTGGTTGTGCCGAGGCGAACGCGCCCCGCTCGACGCCGGGTTGGCACGCCTGACCGCGGTCGCCGCCGGCGGGGCGCCCGTCAATGTCACGGCCCTGGTCCTGCTCATCCGTCAGAGCCCCAACAAGCCGACCTGGCGGCTCGAACCCGGCGAGCGACGTGTGTGGGAGGCCGCCAGTCTGATCGACCCGGCCACAGGCCGGCCGGCGCTGGCCGCGTTCACGTCGTTGGTCAAGGCCGTGGCCTTCATGCAGCCGGCTGTGCTGGCGGGCTTCCTCGAGGGGATCAACAAGACCGGGCGCTTCGCAACCGCGCAGATCGAGGCCTGGGGTCTGCCCGTGATCGTCAACCCGGCGTTCGAAGACTGGCGCAACGCCGCCCCGGGCCCGCGCGTACAGGTCGATCCGGCTCAGGCGCTTGCTGCCGAAGAGTAGCCGGATCCGTCCCAACCATCCTCGACGAACCCTTCCCCCGGGCGCCCGCCCGGCTCGCTATCCTTCCATAAGACGAGCCCCCGGCTGTCTCCGACAAAACCGGCGTGTCGTCTTCCCGCGTGTGGGTCGCGGACCAGGAGGGATCACGATGGCCGATGAGCGCGAACAGCTGAGTGAAGCGATCGCCGCAGCCAAAGCGGGTGAGCACGCCCATGCCCTGGCCGCCCTGCAGGTGGTGGTTCAGGAGTTCCCGCGCTCGATCGAAGGCTGGCTATGGCTTGGCCTTGTCGTCGAGGATGCCGCCGATGCCGAAGAGTGTTTTCAGCGTGTGCTGACTTTGGATCCGAAACACGCGCAGGCCCGCGAATACCTTGCTGCGCTGAAGGAGGGCCGCGCGCCTGAACTCCCCAAAGCCGCGCCGGTCGCGCCGCCGCCCCCGCCGAGCGAGCTCGATCGGTTTCGCCAGAGCCTGGGTGTCTCCGCGCCGCCGGTGAGCCAGCCGCCCGCAACACCCGCCCCTGGGCTGGCGCGTCAATCGCCTCCCTCCGCATCGTCGAAGCCGACCCCGCCCCGGAGCCCGGGTGCACCGCAGAAGTCAGCCGCCGCGACGCCTCCCTCGAAGCGCCGCAAACGCGGCCTTCGCCTTTCCACGGGCAAGGCCGTCGCGATCGGCTTGCTCGGCATCTGGGCCATGGCCCTGTGCTGCGGCGCCCCGGCCGCGTTCGTGATCTGGCAACTGGGCAACGTCGGCTCGACTGTCGCACAGTCCCCGGCGCCAACACAAACAGCGTTCACGCCAGACAGCGTCGCAAGCGAGCCCACAGCTACCCCGACAGCCCTGCCGTCGGGCGTTGACATCGCGGCCCCGACAACGGCACCCGACGATGTGGTGATCCCGCCGGCCGTTGGGCCGACCGTCATCGAACCGGCGCTGGCTGCGGGGCGGATCCTTGTGCAGCAGGGCCGCTACCTCGAGGCCCGAGCCGCGTTGCTGCCTGTGGTCGCTGTGGCGCCCGGGCAGGCCGAAGCCTACGCGCTGTTGGCCCACGCCGATGTCGGCGCCCTGATCGCGACGTACGAGGCTGAGCCCGTCGGTCTCACCGTCGAGGCCGCGCTCGAAGATGCCGCGGTTGCCGTGGCGCTTGATCCGACCCAGGGCGATCGATACCTCCTGCGTGCGCTGGCGGCGACCGAGGCCCTGCGTCGAGTTGATGATCCGCAGGCGCGTGAGGATTTGGCGGCCGCGGCCCGCGCCGACCTCGATACGGCGAACCGGCTGGGCGTCAGCGGATCGGCCTTCAACGCCTGGCTGCCGCTGGCCCAGGCGCGCGTCGGTTTGTGCGAGGACGGCTACCGCACGGCCACCCAGGCGCTGGCGGCCGGAGGTCGGTTGGAAGCAGATCGCGCCTGGCTGCAATACGGCGCAAGTCTGAACGCGCACTGTCGCGAGCGCTTCGACGAGGCCGGCGCCTATGCGCGTCAGGCGGCCGAGACCCTCGACGGCGCATTCCCCCAGGCACGCGAGCTCGAGATCCTGTCGCTTCAAGCGCGCAAGCGGCTCAGCGAAGCGCTGACAAAGGCCGAGGCGCTGTTGGCCGAGCAGCCCGACAGCGGGCCGCGTCTGGCGTTGTTGAGTTTCCTGCGCTATGAGAGCGGCGACCGCCTGGGCGCCGAGGCCGATCTGCAGTCGGCGGCGACGCTCGGCGCAACGCTCCCGCCCTGGGAGCGCTACACGCGCGGCCGGCTAACAGTCGATACGGGCAACACGAACGGATGGGAAGCTGTCCGTGAGGGCAGCGTGAGGCTCGACCCGGCGCTGGGCTGGCTACGGGCGCAGTGGGGCGACGTCCTCACTCAGGCCGGCGAATCTCCGGCCGCGTCGGCTGCGCTCGTCGACACCCCGGCGCTCGATCACCCTGCGGTCGCCACGTACGGCGCGTCGCCGCCGAACCCCGGCCTGTTGACCCCGCTCGAGGCCGGGCGGAGCTGGCTGCTTGTCGGCCAGCTCGGCTCCGTGCTGCACTTCCAGCCGATGGCGCCGATCGGGGTCGCCGAGGTCACCGAGATCCGCATCGCGGCGCTCGGCCTGCAATCCGGCGCTGACCCGAAGAAGATCGAAGTCGCGTTGTGGGATCAGAAGGCGCAGCGCTGGGTGGCGCATGTCCTCGACGGTGAGGGGGTTGCGCTGGTAAAGCAACCGGCGCGGTTTGTCAGCGTCGAAGGCGATCTCTACGTCTCGGCGCGCACGCTGGTCGCCGAGCGCTGGAGCCTGAGTCGGCTGACCGTGACGTACGCCGGGGTTCTTGAAGATGGCACGACGTTCCAGATCGGCCCCGATCCGTCGGCGCCCGGCGACGTGGCGTCGCTGACGGCTGCCGAACAGGCGACGGCGCTTGTGGCGGTCGGCCGGCTCGACGACGCGCGCGAGGTTCTGCTGGGGGCCATCGAGGCTGTTCAAGAGCGGACCGAGCGCGGTGCCTTGCTCGACCAGCTGGCTCAGGTGGTGCTGTTGCGGGGTGATCCGAACGAAGCGGCCGAGCACATGATCGCGGCGCTGGCCGTGGAGACGCTCCCCGAGCGCCATTTCGTGTTGGGGCTGGCGTTGGATCTCACCGGCGACGTCAGCGGCGCGCGGCGCGAGTACGAGCTGGCGCTGGCGCCGGGGAACCCGCTGTTGCCGGTCTCACGCGGGCTGGCCGAGGGACGCATCCAGCAGTTGACGCGTTGATGGGCGCCTCAAGGTTAGAAATCGCCAGCGATTTGCGCGAGTAGCCGTTTCGGAAGGCCTTGTTTCTCCGCGAATCGCAGGTGGACCTGTCAGGTCCAAGGTTAGAATCCCTCAGCCCGCAGGATGCCCCCGAGCGCGCGGTTCGCGTCGGCCTGCGCCTTCACCAGCCAGGCCGGATCGGAGGGCGCGAAGAGCTCGCGGAAGTCGCGGCCGATCACGGCCCGCGCCGCGTCGCTGCCACCGAAGCGCCAGAGCCGGTTTTCGAGCACCATCGTTATCAAGCTGTGAATCAAGGCCGGGAGCGAGTCGCCGACCGTGCCGAACTCGAACGTCGTCGCATAGACCCGCTCGGTCAGGCCCCGCTGCTGCACCAGCGCGTTCACGCTGTCGAGCATATCGCCGTGGATGGCGTAGAACTCCGCGGGGTTCGCGCGTAGGATCAACGGGTAGTCGACGCGCCGCCGCAGCTCGGCCGGGTCGCGCGGATCGAGCGCCGAGTTGACGATGCTCATCTGGTCGCGCGGCCCATAGCCTGTGTGGATGTCGATGTGCACCACCCGGCCCGCGGCGTAGCGATCCAGGTGCTCCTCGTAGAGCCCAAGCAGCACCCGCGACTCCTCCTGCAGCTCAACGCCGCCGTAGTAGATGCCCTCGGGGAAGTCGTACTGGCCCATCAGCGTGGCCGCCTTGATCCGCCCGGTGCCCGCGCCGATCAGCCGGCGCAGCAGGCCCGCGAAGAAGCCCAATCGCGTCACGCCCAACCGTTCGATCGGCCCACGCGGGTTTAGGAAGTCGTTCAGCGCCGCATAGTCAGGAGCCGCCGGAGCCGGCTCCGTCACATCCAGCCGCCAGTTGCGGTTGAGGTCGACGTTCGCGGCGTTGACGCGGCGCCCGTGGCGCATGCCCCACGGGTTGATGGCGTGCACCAGCAACAACCCGACCTCCGCCGGGTCGAGCTGTGGCGCGAACGTCTCGACGAACAGCTCGAGCATCGCCGCGCCGACATGGCCCTCGGCGCCGTGCAGGCCCGTTGTCAGCATCAGCAGCTTCGCCGGGCGCTCGCGCGGCTCGGCAACGATCCAGTCGATGGTCAGTTCTGGGTCGTCGCGCAGTGCGTGGCTGTGCAAGCGCGCGGTGGGCCAGCGCGCTTGCAGCTCGGCCAGCCGGCCGCGGAAGCGCGCGCGGGAGTCGTCATAGCTGGCCGGGAGCATCAGAACGGCCCGTAGTGGATCGCGACGGCCACGGCCAGGAAGGCCACGCTGGCGAGCGCCACCCACAGCCAGAGCGCCAGGGTCCAGCGCATCCACTTCGGGTAGCTGACCACGGTCAGACCCAGCGCGATGAGCAGCACCGGGTTGGTCGGGTAGGCCAGGTTCGAGAAGCCGTCGCCGAAGCAATAGGCCAGCACCGCGGTCTGGCGCGTCACCCCGACCAGATCGGCGAGCGGCAGCAGGATCGGCATCAGCAGGAAGGCCTTGGCCGAGCCCGAACCGATGAAGAACTCAATGAACAGCGCCAGCACGTAGATCAGCAGGGTCGCAACGAACGGATCTGCGCCCGCGAAGGCCTGGGCCGCGTTGTTGAGGAGCGTGTCCATGATCCCGCCCGAGGCCACGATGTGCTTGATGCTCGCGGCCATGAGGATCAGCGGGATGGCGGGCGCGATCCCGCCGAGGCCCTCAAGGGCCGCTGACCCGAGCGCCTTGCCCGTTAGGCCGGCCGCCAGCGCCGCGGCCACGCTGCCGATCAAGAAGAGCAGGCCGACCACCGGCAGCGAGACCGCGCCGAGCGCCGGCACGAAGGGCCCGCTGACGACGACCAGGCCGATCAGCAGCCCCATACCCGCCACGATCAACAGCGCGCGCGAGAGATGCGCGCCGGCGCCGGCTGCTGTCGCAAAGCCGGACCCGGCAAAGCGGGCGCGGGCCGCCTGATCCTCGGCGTGTACGCTCGACGCAGCCGGGTCGCGCTCGATGCGCTTCGCATAGCGGGTGAGGAATACGGCCAGGATCACGTAGATCGTCAGGAAGATCGGCACGCGCAACTCGATGCCCGAGAACAACGGCAGCCCGGCCAGGTTCTGGGCCACACCCAGCGTGAACGGGTTGCTGAGCGCGGCCGAGAAACCGAGGTTGGCGGCCAGCAGGCTCATCCCGAGCCCGACCAGTGAATCCCATCCGAGCGCGTAGGCCAGGGCGATCATCAGCGGCACGAGCGGCACGATCTCCTCGAAGGATCCGAAGAAAGCGCCAAGCGCCATGAAAACGAACGAGACCACGAGCAGCAGCGCGTACTTGCGCGACCCGAAGGCGCGCACCAGCCGGGCCAGCGCGGCGCGGAGCAGTCCGCTGCGATCGAGCAGCGCGAACGCCACCCCGACCATCAGCAGGAAGACGATGATGACGATGATCGTCACCCCGTCCGGCCCGCCCAGCACCTCGAGCGGCGCCGTGAGCCAGCGCCAGATCGGGTAGTCGGGGCGCGCGACGACCTGGTACGAGCCCGGATCGATGATCTCGCGGCCGTCGAGCTCGCTGCGCGCGAACTGCCCGGCCGGGAGGATCAGGGTCAGCGCGCCGGCGGCGAGCATGAGCGCCAGCAGGATGAACAGCGATTGGAGAAAGGCTCTCTGGCCGATCTGCGCGCCGGCTTTTTGTTCCATGGGTCTCCTTGTTGAGCTCCGACGCGGCGTAGTCTACTGCACAAAGCCCTCCTGACGCCATGAGGTTCAGTCGGCGCAGAGCGTGGGAACGGGGCGAAGCCCCGTTCTCACGCTCTGCGCCCTGATCCCCGGCTACAATGCGCGCATGGATCTCGCGTTGCTGAAACGCCTGCGCGCCCCCGAGGGGCAGGCGTTGCTCGCCCAGGCAGCTGCGCTCGCGCCGACCGAGGCCACGCAGCTGCAGTGCATCGAGGCGCTGCGTCGTCTGACCGACGCCGGGCTGGCGCGCGCAACGCTCGAGACCGTGATGCTGCGCGAGCGGGCCGGCGCCAAATTCACGCGCGCCGCGCACATGTACTTCGAGCGCGAGGCGCTCGAGCAGGCCAGCGGCGAGCGCGTGTCGCGCTATCGCGCGGCGCGGTTCGCGGGGGCCGTCTCGGTGGCCGATCTGTGTTCCGGCCTGGGCGGCGATGCCATCGGGCTGGCCGCCGTGGCCCCGGTGCGCGTGGTCGACCGCGATCCACTCCGACTGGCGCTGGCCGAGGCCAACCTCGCGGTCTATGGCGCGCAGGGCGACCTCATCGAGCGCGACCTCGAGCGCGATGGCCCGCCCGACGCAGCGGCGCTGTGGTGCGACCCCGGTCGACGCAGCGGCGGGCGCAGGGCCTTCACCATCGAGGCCTATCAGCCGCCGCTGTCGGTCGTGGTGGGCTGGTTGGCGCGCACGCCGGCGCTTGGCGTCAAGCTCTCGCCCGGCGTCGATCTCGCCGAGCTGGATGCGCTGCAGGCCGAGCGCGAGTTCATCTCGGTCGGGGGCGAGCTCAAAGAGTGCGTGCTGTGGTTCGGGCCGCTGGCGACGACGGGCTGGCGCGCCACGCTGCTCGGGCCCGGCGACGATGTCGTCACCCTGGCCGGACCGGGGCACGATCGCGACGTGCTGGGGGCTGCCGCGCCGTTGGGCCAGGTCGGCGCCGTGTTGTATGAGCCCGACCCGGCCGTGATCCGTGCCGGCCAGGTGCGCGCCCTGGCCGGGCAGCTCGGCGCGCGCCTGATCGACCCGACGATCGCGTATCTCACCGCCGATGCGCGCGTGCCCACGCCGTTGGCGCGGGCCTTTGCGATCGACGCCGTCCTCCCATTCCAGCTCAAGCGCCTGCGCCGGCACCTGGTGGAGCGCGGCATCGGCCGGGTGGTCGTCAAGAAACGCGGGTCGGCGATCACGCCTGAGGAGCTCCAGCGCCAGCTCAAGCTGAGCGGCGAGGGCCCCGAGGCCATCGTCTTCCTCACCCGCCAGGCCGGTGAGCCGGTGGCCCTCGTCGGGCGACCGTATCCTGACCTCTGAGCCCGCTCACTCGATCGGCAGCGGCACGACCCAGTCGCCGATGCCGGAATGCACAGCCAGATAGCGATCGTCGGGCGACCACAGGAGTTGGAGGTTTTCCCTCGGCATCTGGCTCGTCAGGAGCACGGCCTCGCCGGCTGGCGACGCCAGCCACAGATTCCCCAGCCCATCCGCGAGGGCCAGACGCATCCCGTTGTGAGACCAGACATGGCGCAAGACGTGCTCCGAAGGCCAACTGGCGTATGCAGGGTCCGCGCTATAGCTGGGGTCGGTCAACTCCCAGGCGCCGACCTGCGCCCCGGTCGACCGCTGCCAGAACCGTCCGACGAAGGCGAGGGGCGTGGAGCGTTCCGGATCGGCCGCGATCACAAAGGCCCAGTCCATGTCGGCGCTCCAGTTCACGTCGATGGCATCGCCGATGAGCGCGTCGACCTGTAGCGTCAGCGGATCGAGCGCCAGGAGCCCGACCGGCAGACCGTCCGCCGTGTGGCTCACGGGCGTGCCCTGTCGGGCGACGAGATACAGCGATCGGCTGTCCGCGCTCCAACCCGTCAGCTTCAGAAAGAACTGCGGCCGCGTGCTCAGGACGATATCCTGCCGCGTCTGCAGGTCGTAGAGCCGATAGATCTTGCTCCCTCGATTCGACGAGCTATTCGCGTACTCGGCGGATGTCTGATCGAGGAACGCCCACCGTTGATCCGGGGATAGCGTGACGATCTGGTGGTACACGCCATCGCCCTCGGGCGCACTGAACCGCTCGAACAGGTACTGTCCGTCGTCGACGTCGTAATACCATTGCGAATAGCGCGACCAACTCAGGAGGATGTCGGGCGAGAACCACTGGATGGTCGTGCCTGAGGCGCCCTGATTGACCGTCAACGTCGTGGTCAGCTGCCCCTCGAGATCAAACAGCCCGACCACGGCGGTTTGATTCTGAACCAGGCGCAGCACGATGGCCAGGCGGCTCGCGTCGGGCGACCAGGCCGGGGCCGTGAACGACGCCGCTTTGTGGCCCAGGCTCCTGGGCGCTGCTTCGGCGGTCGACCAGAGATAAGCGGTCTGATCGGCGCCGATGAGCGCCACGGCCGTCTCGTCAGGCGCCCACACCGCCCCGATCGGGCAACCCCGGCCGGGCATCGCCTCGATGGACTCTCCAGGGGCCTGATGGATCCACTCGCCAGTCTCGGCCCTGTGCAGTGCGGGGATCTCGTCGATGCAGTCGTAGTAGTAAGCCCGCCGCGGCGAAAAGACCCGGTGATCGAGGCGGATCGTGTCGATCACGAACGACGGGCGCTCGCCTTCCGAAAACGTGGCGATGATTTCGAAATCCCCCAAATCGTCGCGCGACCGCCCCAGACGCAGCTGCGACTCATTGAGCCAACCGAAATCGAAGCCCTGCAGCCGGGTCCCGAGATCCAGCACCGGAACTTCCCAACCGACGGGCCGGGTCGGCTCGGGTGTCAGGGTGGGTGGCTCGAGATACGCTTTCGTCTCTGTCAGGGCAACGGCCGCGGGCCGCGTGTCCGAGGTCGGCGCGACGGGAGTTGATGCGCTGCTCGGCCGTTGACTTGGGGTGGGCGCGTGCTCGGTGGGCGGCATAGCCGGGCGGTTCGCGCCGCATGCGCCGAGGAGCAAAGCCAGCAGCGATGATCCAAGATGACCGTGGAGCTTCATGACAGAGCCTCCGTCAAAGGTATCCAGTGATCATACCGGATGATGATCACCCGTCATCCTGAGACGCCTCACGTGTGCACGGGCGAGTTGATGCTATTGGCGAACCGGCCGAGCTCGTCGCCCCGGCGAAAGCCGGGGCCCAGAACCCCTTCAGCCGGATGAGTCGTTGGCCACTGGATCCCGGCTTTCGCCGGGATGACGATCGACAGCCGGGCGGTTCCACTGACGCACATGCGTTTGCCAACAGTATCGCGAGTTGTCACCCGCGGAATCTGGCCGCGGATTGCGCGGATTACGCGGAAGGAATCGGGACCCATGCCATCAGGGCTCCAGTTGCTAAAATCCGCGGCAAGGGACCACACTGACAACTCGTGCTTGCACACGCTTGACGCGTGATCGCTGTGCTATAATCAAACTGTACCGTACAGTTTGATCAGGATGCTCGGATGGCCCTCAACCAACGACCCTCGCGCAAGCGGACGCTCATCCTGCAGACGGCCCAGCGCCTGTTTCGCGACAAAGGCTTCGCCCAGACCTCGATGGACCTGGTGACCGCGGAGGCCGGGGTCTCGAAGCAGACGGTGTACGCCCATTTCCCGAGCAAGGACACGCTGTTCGTCGAGGTGCTGCGCGCCTTTCTGGAGGACGGCCTGACCGGCCCCTGGCCGTCGATCGCCGAAGACGCCACGCCGGCCGGGCTCGAGCGGCAGCTTTGCGCGCTGGGCGCCAGGTTGTCCACCGCGTTGATGGATCCAGGCTATCTGGCCACGGTGCGCATGGCGATCGCCGAGATGCCGCGCATGCCGCAACTGGGCGAGCTGTTCAGCCAGGCCGTGCCCTATCGGGTGCTGACGCTCACCGCAGGGCTGTTCAAAGACGCGGCCGCCCGCGGCCTGGTGACGGTCGCCAACCCCAGCCTGGCGGCGCGGCTGTTCATCGGCCCGTTCGTCGTCACAACGCTGCTTGAGGGGCTGCTCAAGCCCACCGCCAAACCGCGCCGGCTGTCGAAGCGCCAGATCGCGCAGATCGTGCGCATGGTCCTGTGCGGGCTCCAGACAAACGCCCGAGCGTAAGGAGTCTGCAGCATGTTGCCTCTCGGTCTGTCTGGTCTCGCCCTGCTCTCGCTGTTGATGGGCTTTGGCGGAATCTATCTGGCCCTGGTGCCGGGCTTCCCGATTTCCTGGCTGTACGTACATGCGACAACGCGCAAGCTCGTGAACTGGGCGCTGTTGTTGGGCGCGATCGCATGGATCGTCATTGTCGTTCAGGGGGGCGCGACGCCGGATCTCGTCAGCCTTGGCGCGATCGGGGTGCTCGGGCTCGGCGTCTTGCTGGCGCATCGTCTGCATCAGGATGCCGTCTTTCGGGCCGTGACCGATCCGGCCATGGCGCCGGATCCGCTGACGCTCCCGCTCGACCCGGATCACGAGCTGGCGCTGATCGAGGTCGACGGCGTGACCCGCGCCTATCCGCTCGCGTACGTCATCCATCATCATGTGATCAACGACCACATCGGCCGGCGCCTGATCTCGCTCACGTACTGCGCGATGTGTCGGACGATCATCACCTTCGACGTCACCGAGATCGGCCCGCTCTATGTCGGATCGTTCAAGGACGCGAACATGATCGTGGCCGATCGCCGGACCGGGACCTTCTTCCAGCAGGCCACGTTCGAGTCGCTGATCGGCCCGCTTCATCCGGCTCGACTGACGCTGACGCACTACCAGGTCTTGCCGTGGAGCGCCGTGCGGAAGCTCCGACCCATGCCGGAGGTGGCACGCGTGACACCCGCCGACCTGCGCGACTTCGAGCTGCCGATCCCGGGGCTGTGGCGTCGGATCATGGCGGGCGAGGTCACGCCCGGGCTGGCGCGCCGGCGCCACGACCCGCGTTTCCCCGCACGAACCCGGATCATCGCGTTCATCGGCCGTGGCGGGCAGGTTGTCGCGATCCCGAAAACCGAGGTCCTCGACGCAGGGATGGTGGACCTCTCCGGGCACGACGTCGTGCTCGTCGCACACGGTCAGAGCGTCAACGGCTTTCGCCGCCGGTCTGCCGACCAGGCCTTGCAGATGGACCCGGCCGGCGCCCTGCACGACGCGCTGAGCGGCACCACGTGGGATCCGCGCGGCAAATACCTGAGCGGGCCGCAGGCTTCGGACCTCGAGCCGATCGTCCTGTCGGATGAGTTCTGGTTCGCGTGGCGGTTCTTCCACCCCGAGGGGCAGGTCATCCGGATCTCGTTGCTCCCGCCGGTATCGGATATACCCGAAAAGGGTGCTATCATAGCCGCGCATACCGAGCGAAAGGGACGCTGATGCGCCAAGAGATCCTCACCTGGACCCAGGTCGACCGCCTGATTGACGCGCTGTTGCCGCAGTTCCGCGGCAACTTCGACGCCATGATCATGATCACGCGCGGTGGCCTGGTGCCCGGCGGCATGATCTGCGAGGCGCTCGACATCCGCAACGTGCTTACGGCCGCCGTCGACTTCCCGGCCGACCTGGGCACGGCCAAGCTCATGGTCTGGCCGACCTTCCTGCAATTCCCGGACGATTCGCTGCTCACCGGTCGGCGCGTGCTCGTCGTCGACGACGTCTGGGGCAGTGGCCGTACGATCACGGCCGTCAAGAACCGGGTCGAAGCCGCCGGCGGCACACCCGAGCTGTGCGTCCTCCACTACAACCCGCAACGCTCGCTCTTCACGAAGGCCCTGCCGACCTACTACGCGGCCTTCACCGACGCCTACATCATCTTCCCCTGGGAGATCGATCGCGGCGGCCCCGAGGGCGTCTCGGTCAATCCGGCCGGGCCACTCGAGACGAACTGAGCCCGACCCTCCATTTGCGTCATTCGCGACCAGAATCCGGAGCTGACGCCTCGCCCGCACATACCCGTCCCGCGGCGGGTTATTAAGGCTTCTTATCGAATGTTATAGTACAAAGGCGCCTATTAAGATCAGGTCGCTGCTATATTAACCTCCACAATGCCAGGCACTCGAGTAAGGATGGGGTTATGTCAGCTTCGAGCCTTCGATTGGGGATCGCGCTGCTTGGGGCAGCCACCGGGATTATCCATCTGGTGGTTCTGAACCTGCGCCTGATGAGCGCCGGCTTCGGCTTCGACATCCCCTTCACGCTCAATGGTTTGGGGTTCCTGGCGCTGAGCGCCGTGACGGTCTGGCGCCCCGCTTTTCTGGCCGGCCGGGAGGCCTTGATCCGTTGGGGCTTTATCGGCTTCACGCTGATCACGATCGTGGCCTGGTTCATCCTCGGCGACATGGCCGACGTGCTTGGCTGGGTCACCAAACTGATCGAAGTGGCGCTGCTCGTGTTGTTGGTCCTTGAGGGTCGCCGAACGACGGCTTGATCTGTCGTTACCCCTCTTCTGTATCCTTAGCCTCGACGGAGGTGTTATGCCCGCACCCAAGACAGCTACCGGCGTTCAGATCGAGCGCATGGTCCTGACGCGTTTACCCACCGACGCCGGCGACTTTCGGCTCGCGCTCTACCACAACACGCTCGACGACAAGGAGCACCTGGCGCTCGTGCTCGGCGAGCCGCGCGGCCGCTCCGATGTGCTCGTGCGCGTGCACTCCGAGTGCTTTACCGGCGACGTGCTCGGCTCACAACGCTGCGACTGCGGCGAGCAGCTGCAGCGCTCGATGCACCTGATGGCGCACGAGGGCCAGGGCATCCTGCTCTACCTGCGTCAGGAAGGACGCGGCATCGGCCTGCTCGACAAGCTCCGCGCGTATAATCTGCAGGATCAGGGGTACGACACGGTCGAGGCCAACCTGGCGTTGGGCCATCAGGCCGACGAGCGCGACTACACGGTCGCCGCGCTGATCCTGCGCGACTGGGGCGTTCGCTCGATCCGGCTGCTGACCAACAACCCGCTGAAGATCGACAGCCTGCGCGCGCTCGGAGTCAACGTCACCGGGCGCGTCCCGCTGGCGCCGACGTTCACGCCCAACAACACCGGCTATCTGCGGACCAAGGTCGAGCGCATGCGCCACCTGCTGCAGCTGCCGGTCTGAGGTTCTCATGCTCGACCGCGCCCCCTGGCGCTTACGATGACTCGTCCGAGTGTCACGGTTTCGTATGCCCAGAGCCTCGACGGCTGCCTCGCGGCAGCCGTCGGCGCGCCATTGGCGCTCAGCGGCCCCGAGGCGTTACGCTTCACGCACCAACTCCGCGCCACGCACGCCGCGATCCTGGTCGGGATCGGCACGGTGTTGGTCGATGATCCGCAGTTGACCGTGCGCCTGGTCGATGGCGCCCACCCGCAGCCGGTCGTGCTCGACAGCCAGCTGCGCCTCCCGCTCGCCGCCCGTTTGCTCAAACACCCGACCCATCGTCCGCTGATCGTCACCGGGCCGCAAGCCTCGGAGCCGCGTCGACGCGCGCTCGAGGAGGCCGGCGCGCACGTGGTGCGCGCGCCGCTTGACGCGAACGGCCGGATCCAGCTCAAGACGGCGCTTGGCCTGCTCCGTAGCCTTGGGCTCGAGAGCCTGATGGTCGAGGGCGGTGCGCGCGTGATCACGGCCTTCCTGGCCGAGAAGCTGGTCGACCGGGTCGCGATCACGATCGCGCCGCGCTTCGTCGGCGGGCTGCGCGCCTACGATGCGCCGGTGGGGCTCGACCTGCGCGACGTCCGTTATCAGGTGCTCGGCAACGACGTGATTGTCGAGGCGGTGCTCGCGTGAACCGCGCGACGCTCTGGTTCACGGCCCCACGCGCCGTCGCGGTGCGCGAGGAGCCGCTGGCCGAACCTGGCCCGGGCACGGTGCGCGTCGATGTACGCGCTTCGGCGATCAGCCCGGGCACCGAGATGCTGGTCTATCGCGGCGAGTTCCCGGCCGAGCTCGCGCTCGACGCCACGCTGGCCGCGCTGGCCGGCGGCTTCCGCTATCCCGTGCGCTACGGCTATGCCTCGGTCGGTCGTGTGGCCGCGCTGGGCGCCGAGGTCGACGCCGCTTGGCTCGGTCGACGCGTCTTCGCCTTCCAGCCGCATGCCAGCGCCTACGTCGCGCCGACCGCCGAGCTCCTGCCGATCCCCGACGACGTCGACGACGAGGACGCGCTCTTTCTGGCGAACATGGAGACCGCGGTCAACTTCCTGCTCGACGGCGCGCCGTTGATCGGCGAGCGCGTGGCCGTCTTCGGCCAGGGCGTGGTCGGGCTGTTGACGCTGGCCCTGCTCGCGCGTCTGCCGCTGACGGCGCTCGTGGCGCTCGATCGCTGGCCGGCCCGGCGCGCCCGCGCGCTCACCCTCGGCGCCACGGAGGCGCTCGACCCGATCGCGGCTGAGACGCCGGCCCGGCTGCGCGCGCTGTGCGGGGCCGAGGGCGGCGAAGACCCGGCCGGCTTCGATCTGATCTTCGAGCTCTCGGGCGCGCCGGCCGCGCTCGATGCGGCCATCACCGCCGCGGCCTTCGACGGCCGAATCGTGGTCGGGTCATGGTACGGCGCCAAGCCGGTCACGCTCGATCTCGGGCGGCGATTCCATCGCGGCCGGGCCCGGCTGATCAGCAGCCAGGTCAGCACGCTCACGCCGGCGCTGGCCGGGCGTTGGAGCAAGACGCGTCGGCTCGACGTCGCCTGGCGCCAGATCGCGGCGCTGCGGCCCGCGCAGCTCATCACGCAGCGCCTGCCGCTGCAACAGGCCGCCGCCGCTTACCACCTGATCGATTCCGATCCCGACACCTGCCTGCAGGTGATCCTGACGTATGGGGGGGGACCACTGATGTACACCGTTGCCGTCAAACGCGATTTCGTCGCCCAGCACTACCTCATCGGCGGAGACTGGGGCGCAGAGAACACCCTGCACTCGCACCACTACGTCCTCGAGGTGCAGCTCGAAGGCGATCGGCTCGATCGACACGGCTATCTCGTCGACATCGTCGAGATCGAGCAGGCGCTCGACGCGCTGGTGGCCGCCCATCGCGATCACGTGCTCAACGACCTGCCCGAGTTCGTCGGGCTCAACCCGAGCATCGAGCACTTCTGCCGGATTGCGGCCGAGCAGCTCGCCGCGCGGATCAGCGCCGGCACGCTGACGGCCCTGGTCGTCAAGATCTGGGAGAACGAGATCGCCTGGGCCGCGTACCGTCTGCCGCTGCGCAAGCCGGCCTGATCGAGGGCGGCGTGCGGCTCGCGCTCGTCATCTACGGCTCGCTGGAGACGCTCTCCGGCGGCTATCTATACGACAGACGTCTCGTCGCGCACCTGCGCGCGCAGGGCGACCACGTCGACGTGGTCTCGCTACCCTGGCGCAATTACGGGCGTCATCTGTTCGACAACCTCTCGATCGACCTGCGCAACCGGCTGTCGAGTGAGGCCTGGGACCTGATCCTCCAGGACGAGCTCAATCACCCTTCGCTCTTCGCCCTGAACCGTGCGCTGCCCGCACGGCCGCCGCGCGTCGCCATCATCCATCACCTGCGTTGCAGCGAGGATCGGCCACCCTGGCAGAACGCGCTCTATCGCCTCGTCGAGCGGCGCTATCTGCGCAGCGTGCAGGCCGCCGTTTACAACAGCCGGACCACGCGTGCCGCCACGTCCGTGGTCGCGGGACGCGAGATCCCGGGCGTCGTGGCCTACCCGGCCGGCGATCGGTTCGGCCCCGGGCCGAGCGAGGCCCAGGTGCTGGCGCGGGCCGGCGAACCGGGTCCGTTGCGATTACTCTTTCTCGGAAACCTGATCGCGCGCAAGGGCCTGCACACGTTGCTCGATGCGCTCGCGACGTTAGCGACGCCGTGGTCGCTGACCGTGATCGGTGGCGCGCCCGAGCCCGGCTATGCGGCGCGCGTGCGCGGCCAGGCCGAGCGGCTTGGCTTGAACGAGCGGGTCGCTTGGCGCGGCCCGGCGCCAGACGACGCGGTGCGCACCGCGCTCGAGGCGCATCAGGTGCTTGTGGTGCCGTCGTCGTATGAGGGGTTTGGGATCGCGTACCTCGAGGCGCTGCGCTTCGGGCTTCCGGTGTTGGCCACCACGGCCGGCGCGGCCCCCGAGTTGATCACGCACGATCAAGAAGGCGCGCTCGTGCCGCCGAACGATGCCGAGTCGATCGCGGCCGTGCTCACGCGTTGGGCGCGCGATCGGGCGCATCTGGCCGAGCTCAGCCGCGCCGCCCGCCGCCGTGCTCTGGCCTTCCCAACCTGGGAGGAAACCGGCGCCGCGATCCGCGCCTATCTGCTCGGGCTGGCGGCCTGACGGGGTCGAACTACACGGCCCCACGCATCACGAGCGCGTAGTCGGTCGGCGGCTCCGTGATCAGGCGCGTCATCTCGGCGCGCACAGCGGCGTGTAGATCGGGCGTCTCGGCCGCGACGATCGGTTTGCCAAGCGCGACGCGGATATGGACGCCGCGGTAGCCGGGCCACATGATCTGGATCGTGGCGGCCATCCGTTCGCGGCCGCGCGGCGTGCGCCGCATCCGCGTGAGCAGGTGGTTCTGCGCGCCGGCCGCGACCGTGCCGCGCACGAGGGTGGGCACGACCACGGCGCCCGGCGTGCGCCGCGCGAAGAGCGTCGCCGATTCGGACCAGCGTTCGAGCGATCGCGCAGCGCCCGGCGCGACATCGGGGTCGGGCTCGATCTCGCCGGCCGGGAACGTCAGCACCGGCCGCCCGGCTTTGAGCTCGGCGAGCACGGCGCGCACCGCGGCCAGCCGGCGCGCCGGGTCGTCGGTGAGGAAAAGCAACTGCCGGCTGACATGGCGCAACTCGGTGAGGAAGGGCCGCTCGGTCGCGACGATGCGGAGATCATCGCGCCCCAGCGCGCGCCCGATGGCCACGAACAAGGCCGTGGTGTCGGCCATGCCGGGGTGATTGGCCAGGAAGAGCAGCGGCGCGTCAGCGGGGAGCGGCGCCGACTGTGCGATCGAAAGCG
>Ga0209573_1003104_pt1 | contig 19241 bp, 9 predicted proteins | sample TNRBio252014_DNA_FD_185870 | JGI IMG/M metagenome (GOLD analysis project Ga0209573, IMG submission 185870) | Wastewater treatment Type I Accumulibacter community from EBPR Bioreactor in Madison, WI, USA - TNR Reactor_6/25/2014_ DNA (SPAdes)... | ecosystem: Engineered > Bioreactor > EBPR >...
AACATGGATTAATGCATCAGGTACAAATAATGAAGCAAATTATACCACAGGTAACTTAACATCAAGTATTTATTATAGAAGAACAGTAACCTCAGGTGGATGTACCCACACAGCAACAAGTGTGTTAGTTACCGTGAACCCTTCCATCACGGGCAACACGAGCGGCACCTCAACTTCTATATGTACAGGAACTAGTACAACCTTAACAGGAGGCACAGTATCAGGGGGTGATGGGGCGTACATATATTTATGGGAAAGCAGTACGAATAATTCAACATGGATTAATGCATCAGGTACAAATAATGAAGCAAATTATACCACAGGTAACTTAACATCAAGTATTTATTATAGAAGAACAGTAACCTCAGGTGGATGTACCCACACAGCAACAAGTGTGTTAATCACCGTGACTCCAACCATTATTCCTTCAATCTCTATCACATCCTCTCTAAGCACTATCTGCCAAGGTACTATTGTTAACTTCACAAGTACCCCCAATGGAGGAGGAGGATCACCCGGATACCAATGGCAAATTTCAACTGATAACGGAGGTAATTGGTCAAATCCGCCACAAAGCAACCAGCCAACATATTCTACTAGTAATCTAATTGATGGTACTAAAATCAGATGTATCCTTACAAGTAGTGAGTCATGCGCCAATCCTCAAACTGCTACGAGCGATATCATCACCATGACCGTGAATGAACCATCCAATGCCACAAATATTTCTTCTCCAAGTAATTCTGTGTGCACGGGTAATTTCACAACGATTTCAATGCAGCCTGGTTTTGTGGGAACCATTCAATGGGAACAATCAAATAATGGTACTTCTGGCTGGACAAATGTGGTGGGCGGCAGCGGAAGTAATCAATCTACCTATACCACTCCAACTTTAGATCAAACGCGTTTCTTTAGATCAAAGCTGACAAACGGAGTCTGTCCGCCTGATTATTCCAATGTAGTGCAGGTTTTTGTTGACCCGCAAACGGTGGCAGGTACGATCAATGGCGCCTCTACCATTTGTTATCAATCATCAGCGCCTAACTTAACACTAAGCGGACATACAGGAGCCGTGCAAAGGTGGGAATATTCTTTAAATGGTAATTCCTGGACTCAGATATCCAATAATACTACAACACAGCAGGCTTCCAATACAGTCACGACCTATTACAAAGCCTTTATCAAAAGTGGTGTCTGTAATGAATTAAGTACTTCGTATGTGATCAACTATGTTCAGGCTCCGGTTGTATCCGGAAATATAGGTAATAATCAGACTGTCTGTCTCAATGGAATTCCGGATACATTGATCAATGTAGTTACAGGAAGTGGCTCAGGTACGATCAGCTATACCTGGGAAAAATCAGCCAATAGCGGATCGGACTGGCTAACTATTTTAGGGCAGAACAACGCTGATCTTCCTTCAGCAGCCATTGGACCGGTGAATACACAAACCCTTTTCAAAAGACGGACCAACTCAGTCCAGAACAGTGTGAGCTGTGTGAGTAATTATACACCCAATGTTACCATATCTGTTGCCTCACAACCTGTTGCCGGAGGCATCAGTATCACTCCTTCTAATCCACAAGTTTGCGCGGGTATTCCGGTATCAGCAGTTTTATCCAACGGATCAGGAGGAACAGGTACGGCATCCACCAATCGCCAGTATAGCCTCAACGGGATGGATTATTTAACTTATGAAAATGGAACAACCATTCCAACCAACAATTTTCAAAACACCGGAGGGAAAATCCATTTCAGGAATACTTTTACCACAAGTGGTAATGGATGTATCCAAAATATTCGGAAAGATACCATCATTATCAATCCATTGCCACAGCCGAGTATTTCGGTTTCTGAAAATTCTGGCACTACAAATGGTGATCGAAAGGTGTGTAAGGATGATTTTGTAGTATTGACAGCAAATAACACTATTGGTTCAAATCCATTTAATTATCTCTGGAATGTTGGCGCAACAAATAAAACAATTACCCAGCAGATCCAAACACCCGGGATTCATTATTACACAGTGACGGTTACTGATGCAAAAAACTGTTCTAAACCAAGTGAACAAATAAATATTGAAGGAATTCCATTACCTGAGATAGTTACTGAATTTTATACTCCCGGAAATCCGATAATCTTTGGCAAAACCCCATTTTCAATCGATGCTTCTCAATCTTTGAGCAATATACCGAACTCTGGCCTTTCCTATCGATGGGAATTTGCTGAAAATATAAATAATGTCAATCCTATCGCAGCAAAACAGGAAAACCTCATCATTGATTACAATGGACAGTCTCCGGAACGAATCTATTATGATCTTAAGATTACCAATAATGAAAACTGTGCAGTTGAAAAAAATGAGACACTAAGTGTTTTAGCCAGATTAGAGAATAGTTGTTACATAAGTTTTAGAAGTGTTGGAGGTGGTGAATTAAAAACGGAAATTTGCTTGAACCCTAATGAAAATTTTGAGTTTCAAGCACAAGCTAATATTAATCAATTTTTAGATTTAAATACGAGTTCTTACGAAATTTCATCAATTCCAGCGGATGGCTTTGAAGTTGTCAGTCCAATAAACCTTTTACCGAATTCATTTAGTTTTAATTCTGTGAAGTTTAAAAATCCAGGAAAATATACCGTGTATTTCAAAGCACTCACAACTAGTACCTCTCAGGATTGTTATGACATTACTTCTTCATTTTCTGTAAATGTTTTTGATATTCCCTCTATCAGTTTTTCGGATACAAATGTTGATACTATTTGCCAGGACACCACAAACAGATTTTTTGTTAAATTAAATAACCAAAAGCAGGTTTTTAGTAACAACAAAGATTTGAAATTGACATATTCTATAAATAACGGTCCAGACAAATCTTTTAGTTTTAAAGCTCAAGATGAACAAATTGATTTAGAAATAAATAAAAGTGATTTTGATACCATAACTAACAGCATGATAACTTTTAAGTCTCTTGAAATAGATGGTCTGGGCTGTAAAAATACTAACTTGGGAATCGTTCCCATTAAAGTTGTCAATATCCAAAGTTGCTTATGTGGCAATATTTTTGGAAACGGACAATTTAGTAACAGTATTAGTAATGTATTTCCCGCATATTGTTCAACCGATACCTTAAAGTTTAAAATAGATAATGTTAAATTTGATCCACTACAGCAATCTCTTTTATTCAAGCCCAAAATCAATATTTATGCATCTTACAGCAACGAAATAATTGATCCTGATCAGTATGTCCCTATTAAAGTGATTGATATTGATGTTACTAAAAACTCTTATGAATCTAAAATATCATTATTGAATACACTTGACAGGGATAAACCTGTATTTTTATGGTATAGTATTGTTCCTAATTCGAATGATTTATCATGCAATAATTTGATGTCCCAGATTCCTGCTCAAACAATAATCAGACCAAGTCCTACACCTTCAATTTCTGATTTTCCAGATCAAATATGTAAAAATGCAACTAATATCCCTTTGGTTGCCAACATTTCCGAATTTAGTTCCGTGTCCCCGGGAGGATATTCATATGACTGGAATTTAATCGGTGATTACCAAAGTAAGGTGGAGATTTCAAACAGGAATTCTCCCTATGCATTTATCAATGTCATGAAAGAGGTGTCGAAACCAAATATATTAATTAGTTTCATACAGGAAAACAGATATGACGGAGGTCTTTTGTGCAAGGCTATAACCGATAGTGTTTTAATTTCAATAACGGACGATTTTGCTCCAGACCGTTCCTCCATATCCCGATACCCCGGACATATCTATTATCTTGAGGACACTACAGCGAACTTATGCGTTCAATGGGGTTACTCGGAGGCTACACCCGAAGGGGGAATTGCTTCCTCCCGTCTGTTGAACAGCACGACGAATCCTAAAGTAAGCGAAAACGGATTTGCTGTCTTCGCCAATGAAACTGTGACCGGAGATCTGGAATTCACTACAGGATCCGTACTCAAACCAAAAGGATTCCTGTGGGCAGATACCTGGTTTAAGGATGCCGGAACCTGCCATTATGAAACGGCAAGCTGTATCACACGAACGTACTATAATGCAGCCTTATCGCCGAAATTTGCGCCCAGAGGTGAGCCGGAAGCATATCATGCCGCTATTTTCCCAAATCCAAATCAGGGTACCTTTACCCTGTCCCTCAAAGGAGACTGGTATGACAGTTTTGATGTTGAAGTTTTGGATCATACTGGCCGGTTAGTAAAACATCTCGGGACAATGGCCAAAGAGAAATATTTTTTTCAAACCGGTATTGAAGTGAGCCAGATAGATCCGGGAATATATCTTTTGCGTATTTATGACCGAACCGGACGAAGCAATACCCAAAAATTTGTCATCTGGTAATAATTGTAGAAAACTAAAATATTCGAGTTATGCAAGCTATTAGAAAAATCATATACATCGCTTTGGCATTAATGATCATGTTTCTGTCAACAGATCTGACGGGACAGGAACAATTGAAAGTGCCTAAAGCGTCCGTAACCATGGATTTTATTCCTTTTCCAAAGGAAATAAAAAATGAACAGCAACAAAAAATAAAGGATATACTCAGGGATTTAATCAACAAATATGCCTTTAGTTCAGACTTTGCAAATGACAGGGGAGGTTTTTCAAAGGAAAAGCACCTGATGTTCTCAGGTCTATTTACCAATGATGCGAAACTCACCAATTATTTGCTCAAAAAACCAGTTGAAATAGAAACATATAATTATACAACTTTTATATGGGATCATTTTGAAAAGACAAATAAGTCAATTGATCAGAAGTTTATTGGAGCTACAGTAGAAAGTGTAGAAATCAATCCTTCAGGCAACTATCTGTGCAAGGTGGTAATTGAAATAGATAACCATATGCGATATGATGAAAAGACATCTAAAACATTGATCCTTCCAAAATCAGAAAGAATCGTATTATTTGGTATTTTGATCATAGAACCATCAGAAGAAAAGTCCGGCAAGTTTATTCAACTGAGAGTAAAAGAACGTGAAGTTCAGGCAGCATCATTTCAGTTAAACCCCGGGTTGACTTATGGTTTGGGACGTTTATCGGGAGGGAGCGCCAATGGATTTGAAAACGTCAAGCCTTCCACCGCTGCTTCAGGCATACATTTGGATCTTTCCAGAGGTATCGGGAAAAATGAAAAACTTCATCTCTGGCTGGGCGTCGGATGGCAGTATGCCAATATCACTACGGATTTTAGCGGAAAATACAGTGGAGATATATCTACTCTGGCTGATCCCAACGGAACCATTTCAAAGCATTATTTTCAATCCAATGGCATTGTTGAGGGACCTGAGGCGGCAATAATCAGAGTTGATTCAATCGTATCGGGTATTGAGAAAATTAAAGGAGTTTCACTGATATCAGGGGTCGTGGGTATTGGCTACAATTTAGCTATAAGTGCTAAAAACACATTGTCGATCAATTTAGGCATTATGCCTGTTTATATGACGGGAGTCGCAATTGGCAGCCGGGAAGTGAGCTATTCCGGCTTCAATTTGCCGGATAAAAAGAATTTTCCTGATGTGGACGAACTTCAAAGTGAAAATGTTTTGAATGATTTTACAGTTACAGATCAGCAATTAGACATAGTGGATAAGATCACAGCTAACAGCAATTTCAGTCTTTCAGCAATCATCGCACCGTCTATCAGGATACCTGTGGGTTTTAAATGGGGAATCCAGGCAGGTGCATCATATAGTATTGGTTTAAATGATCTGTTTAGCCACAATTCTCTTAACCGGGATCTGAAAAACAGTATTGTCCAGGATTATTTACCAACATCGAAACATGGACAGTTCCAGGTTAGAGCCGGGGTTTATCTTCAATTATAAATCTCAATTAAATAAAAGAAACTTGTTTTCAACTCAGCAACTATTACTTTTGATCGTGATCATACTTTTTTATTTTTCTACCATTAAATATCCTGCTTAATGAGACATCTATTATTATTTTGGTTCATCCTGTTGATTTCAAATATGGGTTCATCCCAGAAAGTGAAGTACCTTCCAGCGCCATTTTATGCGCCGATTTCTTTTGACACAAAAGCTGATCAAGATCAGTGGTCTATCACAGGAGGTCAGGGAAAGAAAAACACTTATTGGATGGTATCGGGAGACAGGCCCTTTGTATTGCTTTTAGATAAACCCAATGGCAGAGCTACAGGAGACTCTCTTTTATTTAAAGATTATGCCTGGGTAGTAGATGAAAACGGGCCATGGATTAAAATTGTGGTTGGGATAAAAAGTGGTAGCAAAATTACTAGTATTATAAAGTCCGGGTGGGTTAATAAAACTGAAGTGTTATTGTGGCCTTTCTGTTTGAGAGACAAAAACACCGGGATCACCAAAAAAGGCTTCTTACTCAATAAGGTGTCAGAAATCGAAAAAGTACTCAAGGATGATGACCACCAATTGGTGCGTATATATGACGGACCAAATTCATCTAAAGTAATTGCATCAAGAGGTATTTATAATGTGTATTTTATATTTAAAGAGGAGAATAACCGAATGCTGATTGTAGGGACTGATTACATCACTTCTGGGAATGTGAATGAGAGTATATTGGGTTGGGTAGATAATATCCGGATAGAAAAATGGAATCAGCGGTTGACATTGGAATGCAACTGGGAAGAACCTTCATATTCCATTCGCCGATCTGATGAAAATAAAAGGGTGTATGGATTCAGTAACCAGATTCCGGCTGACACCTATTCCAAACATGGTGTTCTTAATAGAGACAATATATTATGGGAAAACGATCCAGCCAAGAAGGATTTCCCCGGTCCATTAAGATCAGATGAAAATGAAAAAAGAGCGAAGGGAACGGTTTTCAGGTTTCCGGTATTCTCCAAAAGTTCCGGTTTTTACCAAAGTGGTTCTATCAATACCATCCCAACCCAAAAAGTATTGACAGACGGAAATAAAATACCCAGTGGCGAGATTCCACAGGATGAACTGGACCAGATCAAAGATTTGTTCAATAAAAAGGTCTCACCCAAAAGGGAGAATATTAATATCGGTTTTTTGATTGAAGGCTCTGCAAAAATGGCCAATTACAAACCTTCCATTTTAGCGGCTATTGCCTCCATTTCTTCATATATACCTGATTATGTTAATGTTAAATATAGCGCTGGGGTTTACCGAGATGCAAATCTGGTTAAAAACAAATGGGACTTCGAAATGGCAAGCCTTACAAAAGATAAACAAAAAGTAATTGATTTTATTAACCATGCTGTTTTCAATGATTATACTGATCCGGATAATTTTACCAATCACCGATATGCCATGCTTCAGTTTTTGAACAAGGCAGGCTTTTCTGCAAATCAAAATAATATTATTATTGTCATTGGTGCAGGCGCTGATTTTTATCATGATTTTGGCAGAAGAGAAACTGCTGATGCTGCAGGTGAATCTAAGTTTCTGATGCAGGAAGAAGACCTTCAGAAAATTTATGATAAACTATCCCTTTACGATATGAACATTGCTTATCTTCAAGTTGAGTTAAAAGGCGGTAGAGCTTTCTCCAAATTTGGAGAAGATGCCCGGGGGATCATAGTAAATGCTGCACAACAGCAATATGCCTCCTATAAAGATATTGAGAAAAGGATCAGTGATTCAAAAGTTAAGTTTCCGGAAATGCCTGATCTGGAAGAAGGAAATACAGTAGTATTGACAGATGGTATCGGGTATGGGATTATAAAAAGACCGGAAAGGAATTCAAATTTTAGTCCTGCTCAAATTTCTGCATTTGTAAAGGAAAGTATAAATCGTTCGACAGATAAGGTTGAATCTTTTTATAATTTCATGAGATTAATTGTTGAATCTGGAGGAGTAAATGCATCCAGAATTGATGATAGTTTTAGCTCTTTGGTCTGGGATTTTATCAATACCTTACCAGATCATATTGGCAAAAGAGTTTTGGACGAAAAGATAAAGTTATACACTAGTCTGTTTTTACCATTGTCTGTTCCAGGTGTAGATGAGCCATATAAATATGTGATATTTATGCCGGAAATAGAGTTAGATGGTTATGTTCAACAATTGAATGACTTGAGCAGAGTATTGGATAATTCATCAGATGTTATTAGGGATCAATTGTATAATGCCAGCGTATCTCTTTTGCAGAAATTATCTGGTGACAGATTGTCCATGAAAGAAGTGGATAAAAAAGGATTGGAGGAATTACTGAAACTTTCAATGGGTATACAATTAGAAGGAGTCAAATTGGATATGGGCGGCATCAGGATTATAGATATTAAAGATAAGAAAATCGTAACAGACGAACAGCTACAGATTTGGACATCCAACCTAGATAAAAAAGCTACTGAATTGAATTCCATACGAAGAAGAGGTAAAGATTATCCTTATGCATACACTGTGGGTGATGCAGTTTATTTTTGGTTGGATATTGAATTATTGGATTGGTCAGAAATGCCGGAAAATTAAAAAAGATGTTTGAAATTAATAATTTGTTGTGCAGCTATAACGGGAAAGACATTGTTTTGAAAATTCCGGAATTGACCCTGGAAAATGGATTGATCAATTTCTTTATAGGAGCATCGGGGGTTGGAAAGAGTACCTTGCTTGAAACTTTAGGGATGATGAACTACCCTGTAATGCCAGATGGAAGTGTACTCAGTTTTGTCAATAATGGAAACAAAACGGATATTCACGAACAGTGGAAAAAACCGGATGAGCAAATTTCCCGGTTCAGGCAGAAACATTTTTCTTTCATATTTCAGAACACTAACCTGATGCCCCATTTCACAGCAGGAGAAAACATGTGTTATACTTTATTGCTGGAAGGAAAGACATGGGAGGAAGCTTCCCAAAAGGTCAAAACTTTAATGCCGGCATTAGGCTTGGATGAATCATTGTTTGATCGACCGGTTCAGCAGTTATCCGGTGGTCAGCGGCAACGGCTTGCATTCGTAAGAGCCTTTGTATCCAGTTTTGATGTCCTGTTTGGGGATGAACCTACAGGAAATCTGGATCCGGTCACTGCAGGAGGATTAATGACCATTCTACGTAATTATATAGTTGAAAATCATAAGGCAGCCATTATTGTTTCCCATGATATTGATTTAGCTACACAGTTTGGAGACAGGATTTATTATCTTTTAAAAGAAGAAACGGGTGAAGGTGGTTTGCTACATCAGGACAACTACTATGAATGTAGGAATGAGGTTTGGTATCACCGGGGGACCCAGGTAAAAGAAGATATCAAAGTATTACTAAAGCAATTTCTGTTATGAGTGACCAGCAAAAAATTCTGATAAAAAATGAGATCAAAGTGCTTAAAGGAAAGCACAATATCAATATTTACATTCTTGCGGGGATATTGTTATTAAGTTTTGTAGGGTTAGGTCATTCAGTTGGTGGTTTGAAATATCTGGCAAAGCGTATGGATAATCCATTTACAAAATGGGTCAATTTAACCATTCCCGCTGATCAGGAAAATCAGGATAAAAGCCTGGAACTTCAAAAGTATTTTGAATCCCAAACGGTGAGAGACAGTTTTTTATTGGATACCATCAGGGGTTATAAAAGAGATGCTTACAAATTTGGATTTTGGGAAGGAAAACAATCCCAATTCAAACGTACGCGAACGATTGATCCTGAAGAGCAATTACTGAAGGAAATACTCAAGCCCTCTAATGTTTTATTTTCAAGGATTGAGCAAGAAATTTCCGATATGGATCCTTGTTGGATGATCATAAAATCCGAAGCGCTGAAGGATTTGGAATATAATCTTGATTTTGATAAGATTACCCACCTGGAATTAAGAAACACATGGAATTATGGTTTTGATCGATCATTTTCAATATATCTTCCTGTAATTGCGATAGTAAAAGACCTTCCGGATCATGCCGATATCATCCTTACTGAACATATGGATGCGTTGTTGGATTCAGAATATAGTGAATATCAATATATTGATGTTTCAGAAACCAATATTTGGACATTTATCAGCAAAAATGAACTTGAAAAGCAGGATATTCAGGAGATTCTTTCGGATTCTCTGGGAATTGCAGATCTTGATACAGAAGCATTGGAATTGAATGGAACAGAGTATTGGTTGCACAAAGTTTATCTGGATGTACCCGCTGATGTAAATACTAAATTTGATCTATTTGATCAATTGGCAAAAAAATATGAAATCAAACCATATCATGACTACACATGCAATATCGGGCCGACATTGCATACTGAAAATGCCCAATATCTTGCATTTAATTTTCTTGATTTAAAACCTGTCAGGAAATTCAGAGATAAAGTTAAGGCAGAATTTGGGTTTGAAATTTCACTGAATCAGGTGGAAGACAAAGAGAACTTTTCATTGGTAACCCGGCTGACGATATTGCTGGCTGGAATTCTGTTTATAGTTAGTTTGACCGGCGTATTGATTTTTATAGTTAATCTTCTGATTGCCCATTTTGATAAAATACAAAGCAATCTGGGAACATTTAAGGCTTTTGGGCTCAGCGACAAAAAGTTAACAGACGATTATTCAAAAATTACGCTGTTGTTTTTTACTCAGGCATTGATCATAGCATTAACTGGAACTTTTGCATATTGGGGGATAATGGTATTATTTAATGGCAAGTTTTCTTTATGGCATTGGAGTTTTGTTGCAGTGATCATAAGTATTGTTTTACTGATGTATATTTTTATTACACAAATTATTAAGAAAAAATTGTCAAAAACGCCTGGAGATCTTATTTACAACAGATGAGTATTCAGGTAATGCTAGAAATAAAATATTGCTATTTACATATGCCTTCGGCATGGCGATTAGTTAAATATTTTTTTATTTAAAAACCGATATTTATTGAACCAGAGGAAAATTATGGTTACTGGTTTTATAAGTTTTCGGAAGTGAATAATTATGGCTTAAATGCAGGATTTTTCTGCTGAGTATAATTATTAATAAATGATTAAAAACAACTTTTTATATTGATTTGAACCACAATTATTGTTGGGAATGCCTCAAAGTTTAGATTAAACTATAAAACTTTTAATATGAAATACTATCATTTTCTCTTATTAATCATTTGTATGGTATTATTAGGATATCAATGCAAAAATAAGGATAAAGAAGGCGTAACTATTGAAAATGGATTTATTGATTCTACGGAAGTTGTTGATACAGGTGCTCTCAAAACACTTGAAAAAATGGGTATTGAAGTTAAAAATGAACTTCCTGAAAAAGTTGCAGAAAAGGTGGACGAGATCATTGAAAAGAAAGAGGATTCCAGTTTTCTGAAGGATAAAACCCCGGAAGAGATAATTAAACTGTATGAAGCGTTTATTAAAAAATATGATCCAAAAAATAAAACGCATGAAACTGAATTGCATAAGTGGACACAAGATCCTTTTTTTAATGCTGTAAAGAAAGACGATAAATATATTGAGCAGATTGAAAGTATTGAGGAATCTCTTTATTTGAAGAAAAAAGGAAAATGATTTTTTCATTGATTGTAAGCCATGTTACAAAAGTTATCCAAAATAATAATTTAAAATGAATCATTAAATAATCTTTAAATTCATAAAAAATACTAAAATGAAAAAATTATTGATTTCAATGCTTTTGTTATTATCTTTGAATGCATTTGCTCAGGATTATAAGCCATTGGAAAACGAATTCGGGATTGGTCTGAAAGCAGCAGGTATATGGCCATTAATTTCGCAACCGATTCAAGCGGTTATTGATACGTTGCAATTACGTGCAATGTACACATTAAACGAAAAAATGACTTTCAGAGCGGATTTTGGATTTTATGGCGGAAACAAAAAGAATCAGGTAGAAACTGAAAATAGTCTGGTCACTTTGTCAGAAAAACAATCGGGTTTTATTTTTGCCCCAGGTGTTGAATACCATTTTGCCGGCACTGAAATGCTGGACCCATTTGTAGGTGCCTCTTTAGGATTGAATTTTCAAGGTAAGAAAAAAACCACTTCTACAAGCCAATTTTCAAGTACTACCTATGAGATCTACGAAGAGGAACCCGGTAACTTAAAATTTGATTTCCTTATTATTTCGGGGTTTAGGTTTTTTGTTTTAGAGCGTTTTTCTCTTGGTCTGGAAGCCGGTTTCGGATATCAGCTTTCAACTAAAAAGGGAAAGGAAATCTACACGGTTCAAAATGAAAGTGAAGTTTCAAATATAACTCAGACTAATGGGGGCTTTCGAACTGGTGGATTGGCTTTTCACCTTTCCTATTTTTTCGGAGAGATGAATTGAAAATATATTTCTCTAACTTTCAATCACATTCAGGATGATGAAATTTAAGATTTGGAAGCTGATAACAATTATATGTTTTATTTCACCTGTTTTAATCAAGGCTCAGAGCAAATTGGATGTGAGTTTTGATGAAGCCAAACGGGTTGCACGTAGTTTGATCTTTCAGGAAAATCTAAGTATTTCATATTTTGATGAAATAGAAATAGAAGACTTTCTTATTCATCAACGGGAAGGAAAGCCATTATTATATGTAATAAACCTTAAACCTGACGGATTTGTGATTGTTCCGGCAAGCAAAGAAATGGAACCATTCCTGGCATATTCAACAGAAAACAAAATTGATTTAATTAATATTCCTGAAAATCTGAAGTTTTACCTGGAAGAAAAGGAGGATGAAGTTACTTTTTTTAAAACTCAGCCTCAGGGTCAAATCAGGGATAACTGGAATTTGTTGAATGTTGATCAGTTTCATAGAGAGAACAATAATTATAGAGCGTTTAATGAAGTTTCCCCTCTTTTGGAAAATATGGCATGGGGGCAAGATAAGTTTTATAACGCAGATTGTCCGGCAGATCCTTCAAGCTTAAATGGATACGACGGAAGAGTCCCTGCCGGGTGTACGGCAACTGCCATTGGACAAATAATGAAATATTGGAACCATCCAAAATCAGGTCATGGTACTGCAAAGTTAATATCAAATAAGTACGGAGAATTTTTAGTAAATTTTGAGGAGCAGATTTATAATTGGGATCAGATTTCTGATTTTTTATCAAATTACAATAAGGATGTATCCAATCTATTGTTTAATTTGGGGGTTGCCTTTTCGATGTCTTACAGTCCTGGTTTTTCTGGCTCAACAATTATCAAAGTTAGAAACGGTCTGGTCTCCTATTTAAAATATAATTTTGATATGGTAACAGTTTCTAGGTCATCTTATCAAAGTTTAGATGAATGGTATTCAATTTTAGATGGACAGCTGGAGAATGAAATCCCTGTTTACTATCAAGGTTTTAGAACAGATAAGGCCGAAGGACACGCCTGGGTTTGTGATGGATATAAGACAGTTTTAAATGTAAAGCTTTATCACATGAATTGGGGATGGAATGGTAAAGACAATGGATATTACTCTTTAAATACCTGGATTAACTCATTCGGGACCCAGGTGCAAGGCAATCCCAAAGACCATATGGTAATTCGCAATTTAATGCCGGCAACTGCAATTCCAAAGAATGTCTCTGCATCTGATGGTAAATACAGCGATAAGGTTCTAATTAATTGGGAGAATGAAAATGATGGACCTAAGGGAAGATATTGTATGATTCTTAGAAATATAACTGATGATTTTTATAGTGCAATGCCGCTTAATAATTGGAGTTATAATTTGTCATTTTTTGAAGATAAAACAGGTGTATCAAATACAGTCTATTATTATTGGGTCGTTCTTGCTCAAGATGCAACCGGATTTAATAAAACCATTTCAAAACGGTATGATACCGGTTATCGTTCAGGAGCGCCAAATGTTATATGTGGCCTTACAACTTTGACATCAACATCTTCATCTTTCAGCGATGGCTCAAAAGAAAATAATTATTTAGATCACACATATTGTACATGGTTAATTCGACCGGATTATGCAAGATTTATTCATTTGAAATTTATTTCTTTTGAAACAGAAGCAAAGCATGATGTGGTTAAAGTATTTAAAGGACAAAATAATACTGGAGAATTAATTGCTTCATTTAGCGGGAACGCTGTACCTGATGACATAATTATAGAATCTAGTGCATTGTTTATTGAGTTTATAACAGATGGTTCTATTACCCGAAAAGGATGGAATGCTTTTTACACCAGTTCAATGCTACCTATAAATGGACAAAATTATGATGAACCCTGCGGAGCCGTGAATGTTCCATTATTGCCTTATATAAGGTATACTTATGGGAATAATTCAGAAGCCACAACAACTCTAAATCCTGAACCGGGTTTTTGTGAAGGTCAACTGGCAGAAAATGATATATGGTTTAAGGTTACTTTTCCTCCTGGCAATAGGCTCTTTAGACTGAAAATGGATGCTGGAACGCTTAGAGATGCTGTTTTTTCAGTTTATGTAAGTTCTGATTGCTTAAGGTTTATACTTCAGCCGGATGCATGTCAGGATGATAACGCATATTCTCTAATGCCTGATATGGACTTAATTTCAACAAATAGTACTGATTTGCCATTTGATGGTTATTTTAGAGTTTGGGGTGCGGATGGCGCTAAGGGGAGTTTTTATATTCGGTTTACAGATTTAGGTGAAGCTTTTTACGAAGAAGAGGAGGGATATAATAGAACCCCTGACCCCAAAATAACATTAAGTTCTGTAAAAGAAAATTTTGATGAAAAGTCTGAAAACAGACTAATTTATCCTGTTCCAGCTTATGATTATTTTCAAATAAATGAAAATATGTCCCGGCATATTGAACAAGTTGAGATTTTTGACGCTCATTACAGATCTTTTTCAAATTATAATTTTAATGGGCAAAACTATATTCGTTTTAATTGTTCCCAATGGCCTTCAGGAATTTATTTTGTGAAATTAAAGGGGAAAGAATTTGTAAAATTTGAGAGAATTATCGTTGAATAGTATCAATTATATTAAATAATAATTCTTTGGGTAAATTTAAAATCGCGGCCTTATTATTTTACAAGCTATAAATATATTTATCAGCAATCTAGCATAATGGAAGAAGGCAAAAAACAACGTTGGATCGAGATTTAATTTAAAAAATGAGAAAGATAATTGTATATAGCTTATTGATTTATTTTTGTTTAGGATCTATTTCATGTTCGGACCAAACACTAATATTTCAACCTGGTAAAGAGTATAAAACAACTGTTATTGATAGTACCGAATGGACAGCAGAGAATTTGGATGTAATTGTTTATAATAATGGTGATACAATTCCTCATGTGGAATTAGATGAAGAGTGGCAAAAACTCACTTCAGGCGCCTGGTGTTATTATCTAAATGATGATGAAGAGGGCAAAGTTTACGGTAAGCTTTATAATTGGTATGCGATCAATGACCCGCGTGGACTTGCGCCTGATGGATACAAGATACCTGCTGAAGAAGATTTTGATAAACTAGTAACCTTTTTATGTGGATCAGATAAATACTGTGGAGGCCACCTAAAAGCCAGGTCTGACCTTTGGTTTAGTCCTAACACTGGTGCAACTGATTTAACCGGTTTTACTGCTTTACCCTCTGGTCATCGAGAACAGGACGGTACATTTAGAAATATTGGCTTAAGCGCCACCTACTGGGCAACAACAGAGTCTGGTACCAATAGTGCTGCAATAATGCGGCTGGTACATAATTCTGATATTTTGATTCAAGATTATGATTTTAAAGGAGCTGGTTTTGCTGTTCGATTAATTAAAGAATAATATTAATAAACCTTAAATCCATAGTTTAAATAAATAGTGATTAAGTCAGGAACCAAAAAAAATTAAGTCACGAATTTAGAAATATAACTTACCAAATTTAGCTAAATTCAGCAACATTCCTTTTCGTGTTAAAGGTTTTTTAACTGATTATATCCACATCTTCTCCCACTTTAGTATTTTTGTGCTCATCAAAAAAACTGAAACTATGGATTTTCGGGATAGAATCAATACCCTGCTTCAAAAATTGGCCGTCTTTCAACCTTCTTATTTAGAAGCTCAGAAGATCCACAGTTCGGGTGCTGTAAGTTGCATCTGGCATGGCATCGATGAAATGGGCTTTCAGATAGATGAGGAAAATGGAGATTTTGAGGAATTGGCCATTCGACCAGGCGATATGGTTGAAGAAGCTATCCTGATACCTGAAATTTCGCCGAAAATCATTGCCTGTTTGTTTTGGTTGAAAGAGAATTATTTACTACCGGAATCCAAAGAGATCGGAGGAAAAATATATACCCGACAAGGCATGATCAATCGCGTCCTGTTGGAAAGAAGGGACAAAAGCCGCAAATTGGGTTACCGGGTTATGGTCGGCAAAACTTTTTACGGAGATCATATTCTGTATAATGAAAAAAATGAAAAGTACAGCATTACGCTCTGGGATTTTGAAAAATATCAGGGTTATATCAACAATATTGACTGGAAAACCAATAAATTAAGTACAACCAAGCACATCATCTTCCTGTGCGATTATATCAATCAGTTTCCGGAAAAGTTCAATCATCTTCCCCGTGTATCTCCCTATCTGGAGATCACTTTAGATCCACAACATAATTATGAGCTCCATTGGAAATTCATAGGTGAAATGAACGTATTCCAAAAAGAGGTGGTCCACCGCTTATTTTCCAGAGGAGAAACTCACCTTCCTATCCAAACGGTTGTTTCAAAGGTGCCTTATATCAGAAGCCTGGAAGGTTCAGGTGATGTGGTGGTTCGTCCTGAAGTATATGAAAAGCTGGCAACGTATTTTGATGACCTCCTGCTGCAACAAAAGAAAGCCGAACATACAACTTTAGATTTTTCTGATATCAAAGCCGAACTTTTCCCATATCAAAAGGATGGAGTTTCTTTTTGTTTATTCAGAAAAGCTGCGATCATAGCGGATGAAATGGGTCTCGGGAAAACGCTCCAGGCAATTTCTACCGCCATTTTGAAAAGAAAATATCTGGATTTTCGCAATACCCTGATCATTTGCCCTTCTTCAGTCAAATATCAATGGAAGAAGGAAATTTTCAAATTTACACAGGAAGACGCCCTCGTTGTGGAGGGATTTCCCGCAAACCGCAAAGAAAAATACCTCAGTAAGGATCACTTTTTCTTTATAGTGAATTACGAAACGGTAATGAGGGATTTTGAATGGATCAATTCGGCAAAATTTGATTTTATCATTTTAGATGAAGCTCAAAAAATCAAGAATTTTGAGAACAAAACCTCCAACATCATCAGTTCACTGCATAAAGAGCATGGTCTCATTTTGACCGGAACACCCATTGAGAACAAATTGAGCGACCTTTACAGCATCATTTTGTTTCTGGATAAATACAAAGTCACCCCGTTGTGGGAGTTTTCATACCAGCATTGTGTTTTTGACAAATTATCACACAACAAGATCAATGGCTATTATAATCTGACGGAGCTAAAAGCCAAAGTGGCAGATCTGATCATCCGGAGACAGAAAAAGGAGGTGTTGCAACAGCTTCCCACGGTACTTCAGAAAGATATTTTTATCAGTTTGTCTGAACCGCAGGCCGGTATGCATGCAAGATTCGGGCACAGATTGGCTCAGATCCTGAGCAAACGATTTAAAACGACTTTTGACTGGGAGCAGATCATGATCCTCCTGACCAATATGAGAAGGGTGAGCAACTCTACTTTTTTAATCGACAAGACTTCACATCATTCGAGTAAACTCACTGAGCTCGAATTCATACTCAAGGAAAGGCTGGATATCATAGGTTCCAATAAAAAAATGGTCATTTTCTCAGAGTGGGTGGACAGTCTTTTCCTGATCGAACAATTACTGGAAAAACTTCAGATAGGCTATGTTAAACTGACAGGAAGTGTTCCTTCAAAAAAACGGGGCGAACTGATACAAGCGTTCCAGAACAGGGAAGATATTCAGGTGTTCTTGTCCACAGAAGCAGGCGGAACAGGTCTCAACCTTCAATTTGCCGACACGCTGATCAATTTTGAAATTCCCTGGAATCCGGCCAAAAAAAATCAGCGGATAGGCCGGATAGACAGGATTGGTCAGGAAAGCTCCAAACTGCATATTTTTAACCTCATCTGTCGCGACTCCATTGAGATAAAGATCGCTTCGGGCCTGATGTTGAAGCAAAATCTTTTTGATAATGTGCTCAACCAGGACACCAATGAAGATACAGTAGATTTTTCCAATGAAGGCAAGGCTCAGTTTATCAAAATGCTGGAAGAGATGCTCGATTTTGATGAAAACGGATTTCTTACTGATACCGTCGAAGAGGAAGAAATGGAAGTTGCAGAAGAAACAGAAGAGGGAATTGTATTAACGGAAGAACCCGAAGAAGTCAGTTCGAATGGTCGCTCGTCAATGGAATATGAAAAACTGGAGCAGGTTTTGACCAAAGGAATGGAGTTCCTGTCAGGCTTGTTCGAGATGTCCACCGGTGAAAAATTGGGAGGAACCGATGGTCATAAGATAACTGTGGATAAGGAGACGGGAGAGGTCACGTTGAAATTTAAGTTTAAGATGTGATGGGTAAAAAAGATTGAAAACCAGCAAATTGTACTTTTCGGAGGGGACTCAGTTTTAGTACTTCTAAAATCAAAATTCGTTAATCCTTGTTCAATATTCTGGGTATTTTATTTGTATCACCTGCGAGTATTAATAATATACCAAAAAATACACCAATTTATTTTTTAAGATAGAAGTTGTTTAAGAATTATGTTGATTGCTGAAAATGACTGACCGATCCTGAAAGGTGAATATCCGGTGGATATTCAAGGGAAGGAACACGAAGTGGCGGGTCAGCAAAAGTCAGGGCATAGCTCTTTTTTGAATTGCGTACCGGATTGTATGGAATCAAAAAAAGCTGAAGCATCTGGTTTTCAATGATTTGTTTGCAAGCATTAAGATACATTTTTAAACAACTTCATACCATAAGATATAATTCAAATAGCATTATAACATGTTTTGCAAAAGGCGATAAAAAAAATTCCAATTGTTGTTTTTCTGTTTCCGAATTGAATAATTTCTCTGCGGATCAGAAAGCTATATTAAACTATTACCAACTCCTCCGCATAAGCAAACAGCGCCGGACCGCCTCCGGTATGCCAGAACAAAACATTGTCGTCCTTTGTAAAAACTCCTTTCCTGATCAAATCGATCAATCCGGCCATTGCACGACCTGTATAGACCGGGTCAAGAAAAATACCCTCCAAACCGGCTACCAAGCGGATGGCTTCCCTTTCCAAATCACCCACGATGCCATAACCTGCA